>Ga0316187_10005908_pt1 | contig 10559 bp, 10 predicted proteins | sample CroRivburrow1_MG_FD_204927 | JGI IMG/M metagenome (GOLD analysis project Ga0316187, IMG submission 204927) | Coastal sediment microbial communities from Maine, United States - Cross River worm burrow 1 | ecosystem: Environmental > Aquatic > Marine > Coastal > Sediment | place: USA: Maine...
CCATGCGAAAGGCAATGCATTATCGTAATAACTTACAAACCCAACAGATGAGCTGAAGTCTCTCTTAATTCAGGAAGCAATCTGTCCAAAAGGTTTTGACGACGTACAGCCCAAACTTATTGCACCATAATCGAATGGCTTCGTAACTGACAGTAATTCCACGCTCAGCCAACAAATCTTCAATGTCTCGGTGACTAAGATTGAATCGATGATAGAGCCATACGGCATACTGGATGATTTCTGATGGAAATCGATGTCGCTTGTAGATCGATGGGGATGTATTCATGACTCAATTATCCCCAAGATGGAGTTAACTTGTCAGTACCCCAAATAGTCACCGTTTAGTCACCACAAATTTATCTTTGTAAATGTTGACCTAAAGTCGCATGACCATAAGTCTGAAATTGGCGCGCTTGACAGGAATCGAACCTGTGACCCCCAGCTTCGGAAACTGGTACTCTATCCAACTGAGCTACAAGCGCGTGCTTTGAAGCTTCGGAAACTGGTACTCTATCCAACTGAGCTACAGACGCATTCCGTGAAGGCGCGCAGCATAACGGTTTTTGATACTATCGTCCACGCTACATCTGCACGGAAAAATGCTATCGTGATGCCCGTACAACATTAATTTCCTTAACATGAACTTTAGAAATCCCGAACAAGCGCAAATACGTCAACTACTGCACAAGGTACACATAATTGCAGTAGTCGGCTTGTCGCCTAACCCAGCGCGTCCAAGCTTTAGTGTTGCTCGCGGACTACAGGGTTTCGGCTATCGCATCATTCCTGTTCGCCCTTTAGTTAGCGAGATACTGGGCGAAAAAGCCTTTTTATCACTGGAAAGCCTACCTGAAGCACCTGATATCGTAGATGTATTCCGTGCTCCAGAACATGTACCCGCCATCGTGGATAGCTGTATCAAACTTGGCATCAAGAATCTCTGGTTACAGGAAGGAGTTATAAATGAAGCCTCCGCACTTCGCGCAGAAGAAGCTGGCATGACCGTAATCATGAATCTCTGTATGTGGCGTGAATATAAGCGCCTCTGTGAGCAGAAGCCATGAGTAAGATTCGCTGCTCTTGGGCAAGTAACGATACTCTGAATCAGTCATATCATGATAACGAATGGGGCGTGCCGCTCTACAATGAACAGCGACTTTTTGAATTTTTAATACTGGAAGGCGCACAAGCTGGTCTGAGCTGGATCACTATTTTGCGCAAGCGCGAAAATTATCGTATTGCTTTCGAGGGATTTAAACCTGAGCGCATTGCTTGTTACGATACAAATAAAATAGACTCACTGTTGCAAGATGCTGGCATCGTGCGTAACCGATTAAAAGTAGAAGCAGCCGTTACCAACGCTAAAAAACTTCTGGAAGTACGCGCTGAATCTGGCGATTTTTCTACCTTCATGTGGCAGTTTGTCGCTGGCAAGCCGAAGCAGAACTTGTGGCGCAGTGTCTCAGATATTCCTTCAAGCACGCCTGAGTCAGTCGCAATGAGCAAAGAACTGAAAAAACGAGGTTTCAAATTCGTCGGCCCGACAATTTGCTATGCTTTAATGCAGGCAACGGGTATGGTAAACGACCACACTAAAGACTGTTTTAGGCACAAGGAATTACAATAGAACAAACGGGCAATACAGAGTTTCACCAAAAACAGCTATGGCGACCCGAAAGATGGATTTAGATAAATGTTATTGAAATTTACAAAGATGCACGGCGCAGGTAACGATTTCGTGGTTCTGGACGGTATTCGTCAGGACATCGAACTCAATCCTGAGCAACTACGTTTGTTGGCTAACAGGCACTTTGGTGTCGGCTGCGATCAGATATTATTAGTTGAAAAATCCCAGAATAAGGATGCTGATTTTTGCTACCGCATCTTTAATGCAGACGGTCGCGAGGTAGAACAATGCGGTAATGGTGCGCGCTGCTTCATGCGTTTCGCACATGACCAACAACTCACCACCAAGCTGGAGATTGTTGTGGAGACCCGCAGCGGTTTAATCATGCCGAAGATTGAGCAAGACGGGCGGGTGACAGTCGATATGGGCACACCGATATTTGATCCAGAGCGCATTCCGTTTAAAGATGGCCTAGCTACGATCAGTGAGCCGCTGGAAGTGGAAGAAGAGGTTCTGGAAATCAGCGCGTTGTCGATGGGCAACCCACACGCAGTTCAGTTGGTTGATGACATTAAACTCGCTCAAGTCGAAAAACTCGGATCATTTATTGAACAACACCCGCGATTCCCCAATCACGTTAATGTCGGCTTCATGCAAATATTGGATCGTACGCATATCATGTTACGTGTATATGAACGTGGTGCAGGGGAAACATTATCCTGTGGCAGTGGTGCTTGTGCAGCAGTCGTAACCGGCATACGTCTCGGCTTGCTGGAAAGCCCTGTGAGTGTCGCCACGCGTGGTGGCACACTGACGATTGCATGGGATGAAGGTAGCTCAGTACAAATGACAGGGCCGGCAATCACAGTATATACCGGAGAAATAAATTTATAGGGGGCAATCCATGAGAGATGAAGAAGTCGCTAAATATTTGCAGGAAAACCCACAATTTTTTGAAGACCATGTCGAAACACTGGCTCAAATAAACCTGGCACACCCGCACGGCGGACGCACAATTTCCCTGAGCGAACGGCAATTACTTGCACTCCGCGAAAAAAACAAAGTATTGGAAAAGAAGTTAGACGAGATTGTAGCGTTCGCTGAGGAAAATGATGCGTTACAACACAAAGTGCACGAATTTATCGTGGCATTGTTTGCAGCGAGAGACTTGATCACTCTCCAGGAAATGATCCCACATATGCTTAACGAAATTTTTGCCGTACCGCACACAGTATTACGCTTATGGGAAGCCGATCCACCCAACGCAGATATACTCACGTTTGCCGATACCCAAACACAGCCTGTTTGCCTACACCATCCCACACATGACACAGCAGCGTGGTTTGGCGAAGTTACCGGGCAACTGCACTCTTATTCCTACCTACCATTACATGCGGGTAGTGAAACTATCGGAATGTTGGTGCTCGCTAGCGAGGACAAACAGCGCTTTTATCCGGGGATGGGTACGGTGTTTCTGCAGCGCATCGCAGAGGCAGTTGAAAGTGCCCTGCACCCCTATCTTGAGCACTAGCAAATCGAAAATTTTAAAATTGATCAGGTAACCGGAATGAGGTATTAAATCCTCAGGATAAACCAGCTTTCTGTTTTTGATACCCAATATCATGCCCGATACCGATATACTCAACCAAAGATATTTACACGGCTATCTGACATGGTTACGTACTGAAAAACAGTATTCTGACCTAACCGCAGAAAACTATGCTCGGGATATCAAACGGCTATTCAAACTCTCAATTGACACACCACTAAACCAGCTAAAAATTCATCACATCCGTCGCTTTATTGCACTGCTACATAGTCAGGGCTTGGGTGGTCGATCACTAGCACGCATGTTGTCAGCATGGCGCGGCTTTTTCACCTTCCTGATACGCGATCATGGACTGAATGACAATCCTTGTGTCGGATTGCGCGCCCCAAAATCTCCAAAGACTTTGCCACAAGCCCTGTCACCAGACGAAGCTACCCGGTTGGTTGATCTACCCACCGACACACCAGAGGCGATACGCGACAAGGCAATATTTGAACTACTTTATTCATCCGGACTGCGGCTAGCAGAACTGGTTAACCTCGACCCCACACAAATCGACATGAATGCTGGTGAAGTAAGAGTAACCGGCAAGGGCAGCAAAACACGTATCGTGCCGTTAGGTCAATTTGCTATCGCCGCAATACAATCATGGCTAGCAGTACGCAACCAAATTGCCAAAACAGATGAAAGCGCCTTGTTCGTTGGACAACGCGGAAAACGCATTTCACCACGTGCTGTGCAATTGCGCTTACAACAATGGGGGATTAAACAAGGTATTACCAGCAATGTTCATCCGCATCTACTACGTCATTCATTTGCCACCCATGTGTTGCAATCTTCAGGTGATCTGCGTGCCGTGCAGGAAATGCTGGGGCATGCCAGCATTTCTACGACACAGGTCTATACCCACTTGGATTTTCAGTACCTCAGCAAAATTTATGATGCTGCCCATCCGCGTGCGAAGAAGAAAACATAGCAAGTATATAACCAATGACTTGACTGTCGAATTTTGGCAGCTTAGTTAATTCTTCAATAGCTGTTTATGGCAAGATTAGCATGGGCTTAAAACCTAGTACCTCCTCCAATGAATCTGCACTACCCCTTGCTTCTGCCTGGCTAGCATATGGTCCGATGTGCACCCGCACCATCCCGTCCTTATCGGACAATTTGAATTCTTTATCAGTATTGCTTAATTTGCTGCGAATTTTTTCCAGATAAGCTTTAGCATTCTCCTGTGACTCAAAAGCCCCAAGTTGCAGATAAACATTGCCACTATTTGGCAGTGAATCAATAGTTGCCGTAGCTTCGGTTATAACCGTCAACGCAGGCAGTTTACTTTCCAGCGGCTCGCTAGTAACCGTGCTGGCAGCTATGGTTGTGGTATTGGCCGATGGAGAGAGACTTTCCACTTCTACCTCCGCGCTGCCATTAGCAAGGATATCCAACTTATATGCGGCAGTATAAGAAAGATCGATCACGCGATCATGCAGAAATGGGCCTCTGTCATTGACACGTACCACCACAGACCTTTGGTTGGCCAAATTAGTCACTCGCGCATAACTAGGGATCGGCAAGGTGGGGTGCGCTGCAGTCATCGCATACATATCGTACACCTCACCGACAGAAGTACGTTGACCGTGGAATTTTTTACCATACCATGAGGCAATGCCGCGCTGCTTATAGTTGCCAATACTGGTTAATGGCGTGTATGTCTTACCTAATGCGACATAAGAGCGGTTCGCATATCGATGTAGTGGCTCAATCCTTGGCACTGCATCAGGCACCGCATCCAGGTTCCTTGGTGTGTCAGCATCTGGCCCGTCTCCTTCAAGGTAGCCACCCGGAGTTTTACTTGCTTCAGTTGGTGCGAGACTAGGCTGCTCCTCAGCTTGACGCTTCGGCATACTGCAGGCTGAAAGCAGCAAAGTTGTAATTACCAGAACTTTATACGGTGTTACTGCGATTCCCCTACTCATTGATCCTCCTGTTTAAACAGCTATTTAACTGCCACGCCTAGCAGTCAAGTGAAGTGGTTATTTTTTCATCAAGTTCTTACCAGTTTTTTATGTGTCTCTATACTCATCAACATGCCAAAACCCAGCAGCAATGTGAGCATTGAAGTACCACCATAGCTGATAAGTGGCAATGGCACACCAACTACCGGCAAGATGCCGCTAACCATGCCCATATTAACGAAGGTGTAGGTAGCAAATGTCAGAGTAATGGAGCCAGCCATCAGTCGCGTAAAGTAAGTAGATGCGTTTGCAGTGATGCTAAACCCTCGCCAGAGTACAAATGCATACATTGCCAACAACACTGTACAGCCGAACAGACCAAACTCCTCAGAAAATACAGCAAAAATAAAATCTGTGGTGCGTTCCGGCAAAAAGTCTAAGTGCGTCTGTGTGCCGTGCAAATAACCCTTGCCGAATAAGCCTCCTGAACCCACTGCGATAGTAGCCTGGATAGTATGATATCCATTACCTAATGCGTCCTGTGATGGATCGAATAGCATCATGATGCGGTGCCGCTGATACTCATGCAACACTGACCACATTACGGGCGCGCTGGCTAACGCTGCAACAAATAACACAGCCATCACTCGCCAGCTCAAACCAGCCAAGAACAACACATAGAATCCACTGGCAAAAATCAACAGTGAAGTTCCCAGATCAGGTTGGCGTAAAATTAACACTATTGGTATGAACAACAGCAGCGCAGCGATAAAATAATTTTTCAAAGTAAGCGTAGCTTCATGCTTCTCAAAATACCAGGCCATCATCATCGGAACACCGATTTTCATCAATTCGGATGGCTGGATACTTACCACACCAAGGTCAAGCCAGCGTCGTGCTCCATGGCTGATCTCACCAAACAATGCCACACCTATCAGCAACACCATACCCAACAGATAAACAGGAACCGCAGTACGCTTCAAAAAATGCAGCGGTAGATTCGCAATTAACCACATACAGCTAATTGCTATTGCAATGTTGAGCATCTGTCTCAATGGCCGATCCCAACTGGCGTTATCCGCGCTGTATAACATCAAAAGACTGGTCATTAGCAATAGGCTGATCCCTAACATCAGCTGACGATCGACATGAACAGTAATATGTCTCCAAAACTGACGTCTAGTCATGTTCAACCTCCACACTTTTCTTCGGCTTGACTAATGGCTTTGGAAGCTTGCCAAGCAAATAATAATCCAACACCTTACGCGCAATTGGGGCCGCAGTACTTCCACCATGCCCGCCGTTTTCAGCCAGTACTGCCACCGCTATTTTTGGCTCCTCGGCAGGAGCAAATGCGATGAACCATGCATGGTCGCGATGCCGCTCAGCAATTGTTTCGGCATCATATTTTTCATCTTGCTTCATCGATATCACCTGTGCCGTACCGGTCTTACCTGCAATACGGTAAGGCGCGCCTAGTGATGCGTATACTGCCGTACCACCAGGTTGCGTAACAGCAATCATGGCGCGTTTCACCAAATCAAGATGTGCCGCATCGATCTTCAGATCATCTATCGGTTCGCTGGCGATCAAACGTTTAACATCACCAAGTGAGCTACGCACTTCTTTTACCAAATGTGGCTTGTATGCCACACCATCGTTAGCTAGGGTAGCGGTGGCAAGTGCCAACTGTACTGGTGTTACCAGGTTATAACCCTGCCCTATCCCTGCAGACACTGTGTCACCGGGATACCATATTTCTTTGTGGCGTTTCATTTTCCACGCTTTTGAAGGCAGCAGTCCGGATGACTCTCCTTCCAAATCAATGCCTGTTTTCTTACCAAACCCATAGAGCGAAAGATAATTGAACATATTATCTATACCCAGCTCGGTAGCCAAACCATAGAAATAGACATCACAGGACACCTGAATAGCCTTGAACATATTCACACTACCGTGCCCACCCTGTTTCCAGTCGCGATAGCGACGGCTACTTCCTGGCAGCATAAAATAGCCTGGGTCGTTAATGACGTCGCTGGGTGAGCGTTGATTAAAATACAATCCGGCTAATGCAAAAAATGGTTTTAACGTGGAGCCTGGTGGATATTGTCCGCGCAAAGCACGGTTGTTGAGTGGCACGTCTGGTGAATTATTCAACTCATTCCAACTCTGCGTATCGATACCGTCAATGAACGGATTCGGGTCATAGCCAGGTTTGCTGACGAAAGCCAGCACTTCCCCGTTGTTCGGGTCTATCGCTACCAAGGCACCACGGTAATCACCAAATGATTGCTCGGCAATTTCCTGCAATTTTGCATCTACGCTCAACACCAGCGTATTCCCAGAAACTGGTGCAGTATTCGATAGCACTCGTACCGCACGCCCTCCGGCATCCACCTCAATCTCCTCTATACCGGTAGTCCCGTGCAAATCACTTTCATAGCTCTGCTCCAAACCGGTTTTACCGATGTAATCCGAACCGCGATAATTAGCTGCAAGTCCATTTTCCTCAAGCTTCGCTTCATCAGACTCATTTATTCGACCAATATAGCCGATTAAATGAGCGGCTTTTTCTCCCAATGGATAATCTCGAAATAGTCGCGCCTTAATTTCAACTGCAGGAAAATGATATTGCTGCGCAGCAAAGCGCGCAATCTCCTCATCACTCAGACGATTACGAATCATCAGTGTCTCAAAGCTATGACTTTCGGCGCGAATTTTCTTAAAACGTCTGCGATCTTTTGGCGTGATCTCAATCAGTTCAGATAGCGCATTTATCGTCGCCTCCATGTCTGTCGTCTTATTTTGATTTATCTCCAGTGTATAACCAGAATAATTACGCGCCAGGACTACACCATTACGATCAACTATCAAACCACGATTGGGGACAAGTGGTGCGATAGAAATGCGATTGCTTTCGGCTAACGTCTGATAATGGCTGTGACGGATCGTTTGCAAGTAAATGAAGCGCGCCAACAGTATTGCTGAAAGCAGCAATACAAATCCGATACTAACGACGAGACGCAGTTGAAAATGGAATATCTCACGCTGATGATTTTTAAACTCAGCGTATTTACTCATTCATTTTCCACGCGCTTCTGCCGCATTGCATGAAACAAAATACTGAGAGGTACCCACAATAGTGTAGAAGTCAGACAACCGAGGAAATATAGCCAAGTAATGTGACCACTCATCATCCAATGCACCGAAGCATAAACTATATAAGTCAACGACAAAATACCGAACACATGGATGGCCTGCTGGCGCAGATCAAACATCTGTAAACGGTGATTCAACACGACTCCTCCGTATGCAAGTACTGTATATGCCAAAGCATGCTGACCGAACAGGCTGGCATCAGACACATCGGCAAGTATTCCTATTGTCCAGGACAAGCCAATACCAAACCGCCACGGTTTGTGCATACACCAATAAAGCAACACAACTGCAACAAAATCTGGGCGCAGCAACAACCAGATTCCTCCCCACGGCAATCCGTTTATCAGCAATGCAACGAGCACGCTTGTAAAAATAAAAATATTACTGACCGGAAGCTCGATCACTGATCTGGAACTTATGTCTCTAGCTAGCATTATTGCTTACTCCTGGACATTCCTCGTGAAGTAGTCTTGGGCTTTTTTGACTCTCTCAGAGGACGTTCAACTTGTTCAGGCATATCAGACAGAACCAGCAAATGACGGTGCTTATCTACCCCACCCAAAGGCAAACAGGTAATATTTGCAAACGGGTAAACAGGATCACGCACCACTGATATAACTTTTGCCACTGGAATGCCGGGTGGATACAAGCCATCGATACCAGAAGTGACCAGCATGTCGTCTTTTTGAACATCCGCACTTACTGGTGTGTAGCGTAGTGACAATTCACTGGTATTGCCTGCGCCAAAAACGATAGCTCGTAAACCGTTACGCAACACCTGTACAGGAACAGCGTGATTTTTCTCGGTAATCAGGGTAATTTCTGACATCCAAGGATAGACTCGCGTAATTTGTCCTACAATACCAACGTCATCCATTACTACCTGGCTGACTTTTATATCGTCATTTTCACCTTTGTTGACCAGTACTCTGCGCATAAATACATCACGCTCTGCGTGCGTAATTTCAACCAATTTTGCGGAAAAATCATAGCGGAATGGCTGCTCTAACAATTTTCGCAATTGCTGATTTTCAGCTTGTAATGCTTGCACTTGCAGCAATTGAGCCGCGCTAAGTTGAAGTTTCTGCTGCAACCTGTCGTTCTCTGTTATCAGGCTGTGCTGCCTGCCCTGCGTGATGTAAAAATCACCAGCCTGCTGCCACAACAACCCCGGCCAACTTGCTACACGCTGTATCGGAGATATCAGTATCGACAATGCACTACGAGTAGATTCCAGATAGCGATAACGCGCATCCACGAAAAGCAATAACAGCGAGAACACTGCAAAAAACACCAACCGCACTACAGCGCTGGGACCTCGATTGAAAAACCTGAAGGATTGTGTACTGTCCATCAACGATATTCGATCGCAGTTACTGAAAGGTTATGCCGGGAAATAATTATTCAGTGGTAAAAATACTGGTTGATCTATCCATATGCTCAAGAGCCATCCCGGAGCCACGTACCACACAGGTTAACGGATCTTCTGCTATCAACACGGGCAAGCCAGTTTCTTCCATCAACAGACGATCCAGATCACGCAGTAACGCACCTCCCCCGGTCAACACCATACCTTTACTGGCAATGTCAGCACCAAGCTCCGGTGGAGTTTGTTCCAACGCAGTTTTGACCGCACTGACAATATTATTAAGAGGATCAGTCATCGCCTCAAGAACTTCATTACTGGAAATAGTAAAACTTCTGGGCACCCCTTCGGCCAAATTGCGCCCGGTAACCTCCAACTCGCGTACTTCACTACCCGGAAAGGCTGAGCCGATGCCCTTCTTAATTTCCTCAGCCGTAGTTTCACCGATCAGCATGCCGTAATTACGCCGAATATAGTTGATGATAGCCTCATCAAATCTATCACCACCAACTCTTACCGAGCCAGAGTACACTGCGCCACCCAAAGACATAACGCCCACTTCCGTGGTGCCGCCACCAATATCTACTACCATAGAGCCTGTTGCATCTTCTACCGGCAAGCCTGCACCGATAGCAGCAGCCATCGGCTCTTCGATTAATTCCACACGGCGCGCACCCGCACCGACTGCAGATTCACGAATCGCACGCCGTTCTACTTGCGTAGAACCGCACGGCACACAAATCACTATACGTGGACTAGGACTAAAAATACTCGCCTTGTATACTTTACGGATGAAATGCTTCAGCATCAATTCGGTGACGGTAAAGTCAGCAATCACACCATCCTTCATCGGCCGAATCACTTGAATACTTCCTGGAGTGCGCCCCAACATCTGCTTGGCAG
>Ga0316187_10005913_pt1 | contig 10552 bp, 12 predicted proteins | sample CroRivburrow1_MG_FD_204927 | JGI IMG/M metagenome (GOLD analysis project Ga0316187, IMG submission 204927) | Coastal sediment microbial communities from Maine, United States - Cross River worm burrow 1 | ecosystem: Environmental > Aquatic > Marine > Coastal > Sediment | place: USA: Maine...
CCCTCTTATTTTTTTCTATGCTGCACCTCCTTTCTCGGGTCTTGCTCTCCCGACTTAAAGAATTTTGCGCTTCAAGAAGCGCAATACTTCTAACTAATAGATATTATAATCAAAGTCAAGACTACAAATTCAAATGCCTGATTTTAGAAATAAATTCAAGAATAGTACAGAGATCATAATGGATGATGGTCAAGCCAAGTAATTCTTAATTCGAGTATCCAACCGTGAATTTCAACTCTTTATGGTTCCTTTTTCCCGGTGGACCTCAAGAAAGGGCCATTAAGTCCGAATCCCAGTTGAAAGTTCAATATTACCAGAATAAAATGGACGGTAGGATTGAAGAACCTGTTAACGGTAAGAGAGATATTCCGGAAAAATTTAAGACTATACCGATGAGTAACAAGAAAATAGAAGCCTGGAAAGTTCAAGTAGGCATAGGAAAAACCATTTTCGTTGCATCAAATGTGAAGATCATTCCTCCGGTTGTCGACAGCATTGTAACAAATCTTTGCAAAATCGATCTCATCAATTATGCCAGAGTAACAAAAGAAGATATATACGCCTCTAACGAAATTAAAATCATAGGGCGTACAAAGATGCCGGTATCAACCCCCGGTCATCCTTCTGCGGTCGGTGTTCATTTAATCCTGTATTTTATCTTTGGTGGGATACAATTTTTTGAGATAACTTCTGTGTCAAAGGGATATGGAGAAAAGATGGTGAAAGCTGTTGTGACAGCTATCCCAGATAACTGGGAAGCTGCTGTGGTTATGGATTACAGCGAGGGCTTTTGGGATAAAATGTCAGAAAAATATGATAGGATCGTGATGCTGTGATAGGAAACCGGTGAATAAATAATGTGATTATTTCAAAAAGTAATGGCGATGCAAAATGGAAATGGCATTGATATTCCAGGATTCGGCGGAAGGTCATTTTTTTGATCGGTTGGAGTTATCTGCATTTTTGAACGGGCCGTTTTATTTATCCGTGATAGGAGACAAATAAACGCAATCAAGGTAACGCAAAAACCACCGACAATGCGCTAAACTAATCCCAAACTGGTTTTCGTTTTTCCAGAAAAGCTTGTATTCCCTCAGAAAAATCTCTTGTACCGGCAAGTTTTACCGCGCTTTCGTATTCTATTTCCATACCTTCTTCAAACGATACTGATCCACCTTCCGTAATAGTCCTTCGGATCGCAGCAAGCGCTTGGGCAGGTTTTTTGGTAAGGGCTTCAGCATAAACTTGAACTTCTTTATGCAATTTGTCAGGAGAATAGATTAAATCAACCAATCCCATTTTTAAGGCCTGCTCCGCAGTAACAAGGGTTTTCCCATACAAATACCTCAGAGCACGAGATCGCCCGAGAAGCCTTGCAAGCGCTTGTGTTGCACCAACAGGCGGTATGAACCCTATGTTAATCTCAGGCTGACCAAGACGCGAATTATTAGCAGCAAAGCGAACATCACAATGTAATACCATCTCTAAACCACCACCCGTTGCGACTCCTCGAATTTCGGCCAGAAGCGGTTTATGTGATTTTCTCATTAAAGAAACCAAGCCATGACAAATAGAAACCCATTTCCCCATATCTTTTTTACCGATTCCATCAAAAATCCGCAGATCCGCACCTGTACTGAAATACTTTTCAATTGCGCTCGCGAACACAATCACTCGTATTTTCTGATCTTGTAACAATTCTTCCAGTGCAGCCGGTACCTCGCGAAGCATTTCCCAATTAAAGGCATTGATTGGAGGGCGGTTATACTCGATCCAACCAACTCGATTCTCAATACGTAAGTTCAAATATTTATAATCCATGATCAGCCTGTTTGCTTTTCCGCACGAGCCAAGCTTATTTCTTTCCAAGTAGTTTCCAAATTATGGGGAACATGTTTGCTAACGGATTTACGCTTCAAAATCAAGGAGTCCGTTGGGCAGGTTGATACACATAGACCGCAACCGATACAGCGATCCGAATTTAAGACCACCTGCTCATCCTCAAGAGTCAGAGCTTCCATCTGGCATCGGTCCAGGCAAATTCCACAGTCATCGCAAGTTTCTGGTGTGGCATGTGCAATAAATGGGCTGGCAACTATTTCAGAGGGTTTAGGGAGTTGCTTGAGACGTAACAGCGCACCACAGCAGCAACCGCAGCAAGTACAAAGAAAGGAGATTTCCTTTGAATAGCTAGGTTGCAGAACCAAGTTAGCCTTGTCAGCTTTAGTAAGAATTTCCAGTACGTTGTCCCTATCAATGTATCGTCCCTGACCGTTTCGAACGTAATAGTCCGCCCATTCACCAAACATGAGGCAAGATTCCTCTGGTGCTTCGCATCCAGAGCCCATTAAATTCGCTCCACGACGACAGATACAAGGTGCTACGGATAATTTTTCATGGGCTTTCACCAGCTCTTCTGCACGTTCATAGGGAAGCACTTCCAAAATGCCTTCAATACTTTGACCCACTGGTATCGTGCGCATCTGTGGCAATGGTTGTGGTCGGGGGTCTTTGCGCATTGTGCTTCTATATTCTTTTAGATCCTCAACAAATTCTTTATCCAATTTGTTGACCTGGAATTCATAGATACCAACAACCCATGGAACAGCATTGTACATAGCTTTTCTGTCTTCAGCCTCTACAGAAAAAATGAGCCCCTTTGCAGCCATTGATTCCAGTTTCTGTTGGCCTTCGTCGATGTCCATTCCGGCCCGGTTAGCTATCGTACTGGCTTCCTCTCGTTCCAACGTCAGATGTATTGATAATTGGGCCTCTTCGGGCGTGAACAGTCTTTTAAGCAAACGAATTTCAACCCCAGTTTCGCTGGGTGTAAAACCGCCTGGCATGTTATCCAGATGATCAGCTAATTTTTGATAAATGTCCATTTCCATAATTTACTCCTTTAAGGTTGGGCATATCGAAAGTACCTAACTTCCGTTCAATACAGATATCATACTGGTTTGAACATATCCAACTTCTCCGTTCACTCCGCTGCGATTTTATAACTAATCGAAATCCCCGCCATGCTGGTTGTGTCGATGGTGGTTTTGAAATTGGCCAAGCCTTTCACATAGTCAAGAAATTTTCTGATGCCTTCTGATCCAGTATATGTTGCATTATGAGCTGTAAAACAACCGCCAATTTCAAGTTTCGGTGCGAGCGCTATGAAATAATTATTGTACCAATCTTTATCTGCGTCAGAAAAGATAAAATCGAAGGGACCCTTTAGTTTTTCCACAAGCTGATGAGCATCAGCAAGGCGTGCATCAATATATTCAGACAGTCCGGCCTCCTTGAAATTGGCAAGCGCCCTCTTATATCGCCCTTCATCAATCTCAATAGTTATGAGTTTACCCCCTGTTTTGCTAAGTGCCCATGCTATCCAGATCGCTGAAAGTCCGGTGGAGGTCCCAATTTCGATTGCTTTCTTGTATCTGTTTTTAAGGACGAGATCATACAGGATCTTACCGTCAGAATAAGGGATGTTCCAATCATGCCATGTACCCTTACGGTTCTCCAGAAATGTTCTAACTTTCTCATCAAGAGCCTTGTCATTTTGAAGTTTTCCACAATAGCCAGAACGAATTGAAAAGCTCAAACAGAAAATTAAGGTAATCAAGAGAAATGGTGTGTAAATTTTCTTTAAAAAACTGGTTATTTTCTGCATTTTATTGTATTCACCTCCAATAATATTCATTCACAAACCTTCCTGAAATTACAATCCGCCTTCACCCGGTCATTCTCCACTTTCTGAAATGCATCCTCATCCTTGGGCACGTTTTCGCCCACATCAACCGAGAAGCGACTGCATATCAGCAATACTCACAGCTATAAAAGTCTTGGTATTTTCAATTCCGGACGCTCCAACTGTAAATTCCACACCCTGGTTTGCCATAAAATTATATTCAATAAGCTTCACTTTCTCAGGATCGATGCCCCATTTTTCCATGGCATACATCGCATAACAAGAAAGCTGCATAGAGACATCCTCACTCATGCTCCTGCCGGTTTTCCAATCAATGATCGTTATCCCACCATCTTCTGTCCGGAAACTGCAATCTAACACCGCCCATAATTTGGTATTATTCATATTAAACGATGAAAAATTCTCAACCTCCAACCACATTCGCCGGGGAAGATCTCTGAGTGTAGCAAAGGTTTCTGAACTGTAAAAATTTCTCAGGCACTGTTCCATGTTGTCGGCGGTCTGTTTCCAATCGTCATCTGAAACCGCAGTTTCGTATTCATGTTCAAATAGTGCACAGGTCTTTTGATGGGTGTGATACCTTTTTTCCCGGGATGACCGGAACTCCCCTCTCATCTGGTTGAGGGTGATGTCAATGATCTAATCGACATCAAGGACAGATATGCCACGCCGGAGATTTGTAAGACTGTGTTTGATGCAATCATGGACCTTTGCCCCCGCCCACATGTAGCGATTTTTGAGTTGTTTTAGAATCTAGATCTGTTTGATTCTCTGGGGCGCGTTGATTTCCCATCCTCCCCAGTATCCAAAATAGTTGAAATAGCATTGTCTGGGGCAGGTTTGAAAGACTCGGTCGTGGGATATTGACCAGGAAAATATGTTTTTTAATGAGTTCATTTTTGATGGTATCAGATTTAAATATATCTTTTAAATCTAAGCCTAAGATATTTTCCATTTATATTTAGCTATCGTTTATTGTCTTATTTACATATTAAAATTGATAATTCAAGTTTTCCATCGCTACACCGCTCCAATAGATCCCACATTTTTACCTTCGATTGTCCCCTAATAATAGTGTTTGACCTTTTAGTTTCAAAAATTTAAGCCGATTACAATCAATATATGGCCAGTTTTTTATATAATTCAAAGGGATATATCATGAAATGAAACGATTGTTCTTGTTTATAGCAATTTTGGCTTTAATCGTTGGTATTGGTGAAAACGGGTATGGTTGGTTTGAGGATATAAATTGGGGGGTATGGTGACAAATGGTTGTTCGATTTTTTTTCATCCCAAATTTTAGGATATATCACACTTTTTCAACATCTTTTTATTGACTCCGCTACCGTCATTTTTTATAGAACTTTTTCAGACTAATTTTTTACGGCAAAACTTCAATCCGATTCCCTGCTGAATTTGCGAATAATTAATTTAGCATTCTCATTTGAATTCCATCAAACAAGCTAAAAATAACATAAGGGGGCATGATGGGCAATCTTATAGAATTGGTAAAAACATTCCAAGATAGTTTCAATCAGCAAAAGGTAGAAAAAATTATGAACATGTTTACAGAGGATGCCACTTTTGAAATCGTTGGTCTTTCTAAGTTTGCAGGTAAACAGAATGTCAAAAATATCTTTGAATATGGGAGCAATAAATTCAGGCAAAACAATATGCGGTGTGCTTTTTGGAGCTTCAATCTATTTAGGATTTCTCAATGGTAAAGATTCGGCAAATGCACCGAAACTAAAGGATGAAGGTAGGTTAAAGGCCATCAAATCTGTCCATGAGCTTTTCAATGGTTTTATCAATCAGTTTGGTGAAACAGATTGTACATCTTTAACAGGTTGTGATTGGGGCAAGAAGGAAGATATAAAACGGTACTTCAAAGATGAAATCTACAAAGACATTTGTTTCCGTCAATTTGAATATGTCGTTGAAAAATGCATTAACGAAAAGGCAATGGCAAATCAATAAAGAGGGAAATTTTAGATGATCTAATTGCTCTATGATTTGATAAGTTCATTTGCATTTAAGGGAGCTTTACAGATGAAATTATGCATATTTTTATTGAGCAGTTTGGTTTTATTAACTCTTACAGGAATCACTTTAGCAGGAGATGAAGAATTATCTGCTACTTGGATTAATACAGATTACAATCATTTTACATTTCAAAAAAGAGTCTTCAATCCTGACGGTACATTCAGATTTTACAGATATGAGTCATCTCCGACACCTGAATTAAAAGGCACCTATTCGATAAATGAGAAATGGACTGACTCTGAAAAAATTATATGGTACAAACTAAAAGCGACTGAAATAAAGAGAGGTAAATCAACTGTAGCATCTCACGAACTCCGGAGCTCACATTTCATGTTCTCAGAGACACATACCCCAGTTCCTCATTTTTTCATTTAGAAAAAATAATATAGAGAAAAAGCTCACAGCTCAACCTGCCTCATCTCGCGTGTTCCGGACCTCATAGCACAACCCCTCAAAGACTCATACCTCAGCTTCTCATTTTTTTCATTCAGAAAAATACCACAAAGAAAATCCATCCCTCAGCATTTTTCACGGGAATGCCGGTCCATTTGTTTACCTGTAAAAAAAAGGGGTATATAGGGAGTTACTTGACAGAGTCCCAGGTGGGGAACTGTATATGTCTGTAAAGATGAAGGGGGCATTAGCCCTGCCCCCTTCGGGCAATCAAGACGGAGACCCCCATCCCGATCACCATAGCACAATCATATGATACATACTCTTCACTTTATTCGCAAGGGCTTCTTGACAGTTATCTGTGCGAAACGACATGTCCAAAATATCCTCACGATTGCTCCTCACAAGACCCACCGACAGCGCTTGAACTGACGAACTCTACCGTTGATCGAACGGCGTTCATCCTTGAAAAGGATGACTACGGTATCGATACGGTGGTCGAGCGTAAGGTCAAGATCGCTGTGGTCAAATGTCCCATATGCAAAAGCCGGTACCGGCTGCTTCCAGCAGAAATTGTTCCATACAAGCACTACACGCTGCCGGTGATCGAACTTGCGGTAAGCCTTTACAACCGGGGGGATCTTTCATTGCGCCAGGTGGCATGGGATCAGCTCTATGGTGAGCGCACCCCTGAGCACACAACCCTTCATGGGTGGACCGAGGGCTTGGGGGCCTGGTGGCTGGGCCGTACGATAGGGGAAGTGGCTTTTTGTGTGCCGGCCACCCGCATCCAGGCGGAGTTGGAAATCCGTTTTTCACAAGTCAAATCATTGCATTCAATCCCGGTTCGGATAAACCCGCAGCGTTACCGCAGCCAGGGGCGTTGTGAACGTCTGCAGGCCTGCAAACGGTTTGAAATTATTGGCACAATGCTCGAGGTCAAAAACACTTGGAAGTTTGTCGAGCTTAACCGTCTCATCATCAGCTGGGGTAATTGGTTCGGCCTTGGGTTTAAAACCGGAATTTGCTGCACGCCGATTGAACACACTGATTCCACGGATATGCGATTATGGCTAAAAATTACGAAAAAGGAACCATTGTCATGTCCAATCCATGGGAGATCGCCACCTGGCGATTCGAAATGATCTCTGCACTGCTGGATGCGAAGCTGAGCGAAGCCCAAAAACGGCGCATTATCCGCGAGCGGACCACGCGTGCTGTCCAATGGCCGAATTCACCAGAAAAAAGGCCGATCGGCAAAAGCACTTTGTTTCGATGGCTGCAAAACTACCGAGAAAAGGGCTTTTTAGGGTTGATGCCAAAGACCAGAAAAGACAAAGGGCTGGCCCGATCCGACCGCTCGCTGCAGGTCAGCTACGCCTTGGGACTGCTGTACGAACAGCCCCAGCGCTCTTTGACCCAGCTGATGCTCTACCTTGAGCTGGAGTTCGGCAAGCTGTCCATCAGCCGCTCGACGCTGAGCAGAGATCTTCACGCACACCCGGCCTTTGCAGGAATTTTGCGACGTCGAAAGGGCACGGACAAAAAGCTGCGGGATCTCTACGAGACCGATCAGCCGCACGACAGCTGGCAACTGGATGCCAAAGGACCATTTGCGGTGACCTTTATCAACGGCAAAACGATCCGGGTTCACGTGCTCTCCATTCTCGATGATTTTAGCCGTTACATCCTGGCCGCCATCATCGCAGCCGCCGAGAATATCGAGGCGGCCGTCAGAGTTTTTCGTTTGGCGGCAGCCAAGTGGGGCATCGCCCAGCGCATGCAGTTCGACCGCGCTTCGGCTTACGACTCGCAGGTCTTCCGCACCGGTCTTGCCATGTTGGGCGTGCATCGCAACTGGGTAAAGTCCCGCAATCCCGCGGCTCAGGGAAAGATCGAAGCTTATCACCGATCCCTGAAAAGATGGTTTGTCAATGAGCTGCCCAAACAAGAGGTTGTTGACGGCGAACACCTCGAGGCGTTGCTTCAGGCAACGATCGCACTTGTCTACAACCGACACCACCACCGTGAAATAAAGATGTCGCCGCAACAAGCCCTGGCCTATCGCATCTCAACGCGGCGAGTCGCTGCAGCCGAGCTTGCTCAGGCATTTAAAGTCCTTATCAGGGCCAAAAGTCACCCGAGCACCGGACAGTTGGCTCTGCCCAATGGGCTTTTCCGCGTCCCATCCCGATATGCAGGCCAAAGATGTAACTTTCGCTATGACCCGGTGGACAAACACCAGGCATTGCTGATCATCGATGACGAACACCAGATCCCGCTTGAAGCCTTCACCAAAAAGCGTGCGTTTGATTATCAAAGGGCAAACGAAAAACGGGGCACTGGTCAGCTGCAAAAGCTTCTCGATATCTGGCAGGGTCATCGCCGACCCAACGCGCAACCCGGCTTCGGGCTGCCGGAAGTCTTTCGTGAGTTTAGCCGGCTACTGCAACGCTCGGTTCCCATCGACCAACGCGAAGCCACGGCTATCGAGGCCTTCTATCGAAAAACAGGCCCACTGCCCGCTGAGCCTTTTCGACAAGCCATTGATAAAACCGCGGATGCTCTCGGAGCCAACCGTGCCCTCAACGCCTATCTGCAATACCTTGACAGGCTTGTGCAGGCAAACAAAGACAAACCTGAATCGGAGGATCCGTCATGAATCCAACCACCCACTTTGCCTTCGCCGACTTTACACGCGCAATTGAAAACCTTGAAAACACCTTTCGCAACGAAGCCGACCACTATCTGCTTTTGACCGGAGAGACCGGTGTCGGTAAAACCATGCTCTGCCGGCAACTACATAGCGCTCTGGATCGCTGCCGCTACCGCGTGCTGTATTTTTCTCACGCACGTCACCTGAGCGCAACAGGGCTTATCCGGGTGCTGGCCGGCTGCTTGAGACTGCCGACACGACGCTCTCACAGCGAAACGCTTCAGGGACTGGTGCATTCACTTCGCGAACAACCCCACCAGTTATTGATATGGTTCGACGAAGCACACGAACTGGCCGATGAAACCTTGTTGGAAGCCAGATCACTGGCCGAAAGTGATCTGGCAGACAATTGCCCGGTACGCATCCTGCTGATCGGAATGCCGGCTCTGCGTGACAGACTTCAGAGCATCGCCGCACTTTGGCGGCGTATCGTCGTGCGCGAAGAACTTACCGGGCTCACCTTTGACGAATTGCCGCCTTTTATCGAACATCACTTCGGGGCCGAAAATATGCAACGCATCTGCCAAGAGGGAATGCGGATCCTCTTTGAGCGAGCTCGCGGAATCCCGGGCCTCGTTGTCCCCATGTTTCGTAAAATCTTGGCCGATAGTGAACCCAACTGCCCAATCAACCCGTTGACCCTCGATGACATTCTGCAACGATGGGAATTGGCATGAAAGGAGAAAATACCATGAACCCGCAACAAACCCAAATCCTGAGAGACATCGTCCAGCGCATGATGGCACGTTATATGACCATCCGACCCCTTGGAATCGATCTGGGCAACAGCGGAAAACTTATTGCTGCCCTCAACTGCCGGGTCCTCAATTACGGCGCCGCCAGAACCCTCTACCGGAAACGACGCCCCATCTGCCGCTCACTGGATGCCGTCAAAGCGCTTAAAGACTCGAAAAAACACTGCCAACAATGTCTCGACCGAACACATTGCACCGGCCAGGTGCGCTTGGATCTGGTGTTCGAAGATTGCCCCTACAGGCTTCTGCTTGCTTACACTTCCGCTAAAAACTTTCTGCTCTACACCGGTAAACTCGCAAAACAAAAACTTGAAATTCAAACAATTGACACGAAGATTATCGTGGTTAACAGGGGATCATGGGGTGAGCTGCGTTTTTTTCGTGCAGATAGGTAACGGGTAGTATTACCAGCTTTTGTATGCCGCCTGATCTTCGGGCTTGATGCTTGCTAAAACATTGCGCCGAACTTCATTCACCCTGGAGGTGAAAAATCTAATTTTCTAAATCTGTCTCTCTTAAAACAAGACATAATCCACTAAGTCGTCGATATTAAATGATATTCAAAATACCTCGTGAAACAGGAGATGACAGTCTTAAAGAGCAGGACATACGACAATTTATATTTCGACATTGCTCAATAAATCAAAAGTTTGAAAGCTGGTGTGCAGACTCCCATATATGGTATTCGTATCAAATTATCAGAGGTATAGATTATCAGTTGAAATATAGGCGGATATATGAACGGTAAAAGATAGTCGATTTCAAATGGTTGGTTGCAAGTTTTTTTTTGCGCTTCCGATAGTAGTCATTAAAAATATAAATAAAAGACATTGATTAAATGAAAGATATAGAAGAAATAGAATACTACTTGCCAATAGAAGAAAAAATTAACATCATTTCCCATACTACCGGTTTCATTTTAAGCATTGTTGCTTTCGT
>Ga0316187_10005914_pt1 | contig 10552 bp, 7 predicted proteins | sample CroRivburrow1_MG_FD_204927 | JGI IMG/M metagenome (GOLD analysis project Ga0316187, IMG submission 204927) | Coastal sediment microbial communities from Maine, United States - Cross River worm burrow 1 | ecosystem: Environmental > Aquatic > Marine > Coastal > Sediment | place: USA: Maine...
GCTCGGACTCGGCGCGGGTGCTGAACTGCGGCCCCTCGATGGTCACATAGGTGCCACCGCGATGGACCGTGACGTCCAGCCCGCCGGCGGCCGCCTGCACCGCGTCGCACATCGACGCGTCGACCGGGTCGGCCATCGGCACGTGCGCGACCACGCCGTCGCCGAAGAAGGTCTGCGTGCGCCGCGTGGTGCGGTCGAGGAACTGGTCGACCATCACGAAGGTGCCGGGTGCGTACTCCTCGCACAGCGAGCCGACCGCGCTGACCGACAGCAGGCGACCGACGCCGAGCTGCTTCAGCGCGTGGAAGTTGGCGCGGTACGGCACCTCGGTCGGCAGGAAGCGGTGGCCACGGCCGTGGCGCGGCAGGAACGCGACGCGCGTGCCATCCAGCGTGCCGACGACCAGTCGGTCGCTGGGCGCGCCGTAGGGCGTGTCGACCTCGATCTCCTGCCGGTCCTGCAGCGCGTCCATGTCATAGACGCCGCTGCCACCGATGACTCCTACGTCTGCTCCTGCACTCATCACTCGTCCTCCCGGCCGCCGTCGGTCTTCCACGGGACGCCGGCCGGCCAGCCCTCCGGCGGGCCGCTGCGCTGTCCGCCGCCGCCGCCACTCCGGCTTCCGCCGCCGTAGCCGCCGGGCTTGCCGCCATAGGGCGACTTGCCGTCCGGCTTGTTCCCCCACGGCGACCTGCCGCCGGAGTCGCCGCGTGGCGCGCGTCCCCACGGCGAGTCCGGGCGCCGCTCGTCGCGAGCACCGCGCCGCTCGTCGCGACCGCCGCGGTGCTCGTCGCGTCCGCCGCGCCGATTCTCGCCGCCTCCTTCGCGACGGCCTCCCCAGGCGTCGTCGCGACGCGGACCGCGCGGACCGCCGACCTCGGCACCCTGCGGAAGGCCGCGCTCCGAATGGTGGCGACGATCCGACGGATCCTCACGACGCGGCGTGCCATCCTCCTCCGGCCAGTCGAGCGGGTGCCGCGAAACCCACATCCGCAGCGGCGCGTAGCCGCTCTCGGTCGGCATCAGCAGTCGCTTGCAGACCAGCGTCGCGTAGTGGCCGCGCGGCAGCGTGAAGCGCAGCCGCATCTTCTGGCGCCGACGGTAGATCTCGTCGGGCTGCGCCGGCGCAGCGCGCAGGAACTCGGGCCGGACCAGCAGCGGACGATCCTCGCCCTGGGGGCGGAAGCCGCCGACGTCGAGCCCCAGGAACGCATCGATCGAGGCACCCTCGCTGCGGAAGACCGCCTCGTAGGCGCGTTGCGCGTCCTCGTTCAGCACCGCGTCCGGGCCCAGCAGGGGCAGGCGCAGGGCCTCCAGTCGCTGCTGCTGCTCGGGGTCCAGCTTGCGATAGACCGGCAGCGAGCCGGCGTCGCCTGGGAGCCAGGCGGTGCCCTCTCCGACCACCTCGCGCACCAGCAGGCCGGCGGCGCGGTTCCACAGGTGCGCCTGCCAGGCGAACAGGTGGATGGTGCGCTCACGAGTCGCGATGCCGCGCTCGAGCGCGCCGACGAAATCCTCGGGGTCGCGCGCCAGGTGCTCGAACACGGTCGCGCCACGGCGGCCTCGGCAGTACGCCGCCAGCGCGGGCCAGTCGCCCCAGCGCTGCTGGATGCCGGCCTTGAACTGCTCGACCTGCTCGCTGCCGTAGGGCGACGGCGCCGCCAGCAGTGCGCGCAAGGCGTCCTCCGGCTTGCCCGAGAGCAGTGACCGCACGACGAACCCCTGACCGTGGCGCAGGCAGCCGAAGCGCTGGTCGTCGAAGTAGTTGGGCACCCCACCCTCGCGCACCTCGGTGAGGTTCACGCGGATGCGCCGCATGTCGTCGCCGGACAGGTCGCGGACAACGATCTCGAAGCTGTTGCCGCTACTGTCCCCCGAGACCACTGGGCGCGGGGAGCGGCCGATGGCGCGTACCGTCAAGCGGCCGTCCCGCATGTCGACGCGGCGACCGCCCTCGATGGTCATGAACTGACCGGTGACGCCGTCCTTGTCCTTGAGTCCAGCGTAGGCGACGGCATCGCGCGGCACGCCTGCCGACTGCGCGAGCACGTCAGCAGCCTCGAAAGTCGTCAAGCCGCGCTTGGTGACGCGATAGACGGTGTACGGGCCGTCGCCGAGGAGCGTGTCCTCGTCGATCAGTTCGGTGACCCGGAAATCCTGTTGGGTCCGTTTCAGGCGCATCGGCCTCTCCTCATCATGCGGTGGCGGGCATCGCGGCCCGTGCCGGCCATTCTACCCGTCGAAGCGCCAGGGTACGCTCAGGGCGATGTCGCCGTTGACCGGCCTGCTCGCGCTGTGCGCCGCCTTGCTGCCCCCACAGGCCGCAGAGGAGGGGCCGCTCCAGGATTTGCTCTCCGCCCAGCGTGCGCGGAACGCCGCGATCGAGAGCTCGATCAGCGCATCGCAGGCCGAGCAGGCTCGGGCCGACTCGAACCGCGCCGACCTGCTGGCCGAGACCGACTCCCTGCTCGATCGGGCCGAGCAGCTCGAGGAGCGACTCGTCACGGTCGGACGCACGCGCGCGACCGGCATCCTGATGCGCCGCACCTATGACGCCATCCCCGGCGCTTCGGTGCTGCGCGCCGCGGCACGCGAGCGGCAGGAGCGCATCGCCGCGGTCGACCTGCGACTGGTCCTGCACGAGACCGAGGTCGAGCGGCTCAAGGACCTCGATGCCGAGATCGATCGTCTGCTGCTCGCGAGCGGTCCGGAGCCCGCATCCGAGCAGGATGCCGCCGCTGCGCGTGAAGAACTGCGGGAGATCCTGGTCGCGCGTCTGCCGTTGCTGGAGCGCGGCATCCTGCCCGCGGACCGCACGCTGCGCGACCGCCTGCTCGGCGAGGACGCGGCCGGGCGCGCCCTCGCGACGCTTTCCGAAGTGTTGCGCGCCAGCATCCGAGGCCAGTTGGTCTGGGTGCGCAGCAGCTCACTCGAGGAGACGCGCGGCCCCGCCGCGACGCGACTGCTCTCCCCCACGACCTGGCCGTCGATGGCGATTGCCCCGGCCGCGGCCGGAGCCGACCTGCTCGGTCCGGCGGCCCTGCTGTTGCTGGTCCTGGTGCTGTTCGCGGCACGGCCACGACTGCGCAAGCGGGTGGTCGCCTCCGGCCAGCGGGTCGGCCGCTACCGCACCGACTCGACGCTGGAGACCCTGCTGGTCGCCGGAGCCGAACTGCTGCGCGCCGCTCCGGTACCGCTGCTGCTGATCGCGGCGGCACGCTGGCTGGAGCTCGGCGGCGACCACACGGGCGCCGCCGGCGCCGCCGCGCACGGCCTGCGCGAGGCCGCCGCGCTGCTGCTGCCGCTGGTTTGGCTCCACCACGCCTGCTGCTCCGATGGCCTGCTGCGGCGCCACTTCCGCTGGAATCGGGACGGCATCGTGGCGCTACGGCGCGGCCTGCGCTGGCTGACCCCTTTCCTGGTCACGGCCACCGGCGTGATGACCGCCCTGGACCGGGCCGACGCCGGCCTGCACACCGGCGGCGTCGCACGCATCGCCTTCGCGGTCGCGCAACTCGCGACCACGGTCTTCCTGTACCGCACGCTGTCGCCCACCGGCCCGCTGCTGCAGCCGGTCCTGAACGAGACGCCGAACGGCTGGCTGGCCCGCACCCGCGTGCTCTGGGCACCCCTGCGGGTCGTGCTGCCGGGCTTTGCCGCGCTGCTGGCCGTAGCGGACTGGACCTTCGGCGCCGAGGTGCTGGCGTCAGGCACCTTCCGGACGCTGGCGCTGGCGGCGGTCATCGCCACGGCGACCTCCTTCCTGCACCGCTGGCGACGCGTGGAGCGGCGGCGCATCGCGGTCAACGAGGCCCTGCGTCGCCAGGAAGCGCGCCGTCGTGAGGCCGAGGAGGCCGGCGAGAGCGCCTCCGAGATTCCCGCGGTCGAGGAGGACAAGGTCGACCTGCCGGCCATCGACGCGCAGACCCGCCAGTTGTTCCGGACCAGCACGGTGCTGGCCGGGTTCCTCGGCTTGTACTCCATCTGGGCGGTCGCCTTGCCGGTGCTCGGCGTACTCGACCGCGTCGAGATCTGGCCGACCCCGCGGGTGGTCGCCGAACGGGTGGACCTGCTGCCGGCACCGCTCGAGGAACTCGTCGAGACGACCCCGATCCCGCGCGTCGAGCGCGAGGGCGACCCGGTGCTGCCGCCCAACAGCCCGATGCGGATGCTCGACACCTCCGGATCGACGGCCCCCGACCCGAGCCACGGCAGCGCGGTCGTCACGCTGCAGCAGGTCATCGTCGGTCTGCTGTTCCTGCTCGGCACCTTCGTCATCGTCCGCAACCTGACCGGTCTGCTGGAGATCCTGCTGCTGCGACTGACCAACATGCCGGCCGACGGCCGCCTCGCGGTGTCCAGCCTGGCGCGCTACACGCTGTCGGTGATGGGCATGGTGCTGGCCTTCCGCGCGGTCGGCATCGCCTGGTCCCAGGTGCAGTGGCTGGCCGCAGCGCTGACCTTCGGCCTCGCCTTCGGCCTGCAGGAGATCTTCGCCAACTTCGTGTCCGGCCTGATCATCCTGCTCGAACGCCCGGTGCGCATCGGCGACACCGTCACGGTCGGCAACGTGACCGGGACGGTCTCGCGCATCCGCACGCGCGCGACCACCATCACCGACTGGGACCGCAAGGAACTGCTGGTGCCGAACAAGTCCTTCATCACCGACCAGGTCGTGAACTGGTCGTTGTCGGACGCGGTCGTCCGCGAGACCATCGAGGTCGGCGTCGCCTACGGCTCGGACGTCGACCTGGTGACGCGCCTGCTGCTCGAGGCCGCGCGCTCGGTGGACCACGTGCTCGAGGACCCGGCACCGCGCGCGGTGTTCGCCGGTTTCGGAGACAACTCGCTGCTGTTCAAGGTGCGGGTCTTCATCCCCGACATCGAGTTCCTGTTCGACGTGCGCTCCGGCGTGCACCACGCGGTGCTGCGTTCCTTCCGCAAGGCCGGCGTGGAGATCAGCTTCCCGCAGCGCGACCTGCACATCCGCAGCTGGGCGCCTGAGGCGGCCTTCCCGGCCGGCAAGCCCGGCGCGGTCGACGCCCCGCCGGACAGCAGGTCCTAGAGCCAGCGGCTGAAACGCAGGCCGAGGAAGGCGCCGATCCCCAGGCTCCCGCAGATGCCGCACACCCACCAGAAGGCGGTCGGGTCATCGGCCCCCGGCATGCCGCCGACGTTGATGCCGAGCAGACCGGTGAGGAAGCCGAGCGGCAGGAACACGCCGGCGATGAGCGTGAACAGGTACATCCGCGCGTTCATGCGCTCGGCCTCGCGGGCCGCCAGTTCCTCGTGCACCAGCATGGCGCGATCGCGCACCGACTCCAGCTCGTCCACGTAGCGCGCCATGCGGTTGGCCGCGTCGCGGAAGCCGCGCAGGTGCGTGGCGGCGAGCACCGGAAGCTCGGCCTCGTGCAGGCGCACCAGGAGCTCGCGCTGCGTGACCAGGTGACGACGCACCGCCATCACCTGGCGCCGCAGGTCGACCAGGTCCGCGCGTTCGGGATCATCCTCGGGATCGAGGACCTGGTCCTCGAAGCCATCGGCCTGTTCCTCGACGCCCTCGGCATAGTCGGAGATGCGCGCGAGCAAGGCGTTGATCAGCCGCAGCAGCAGCTCCGAGACGTCCTTCGGCGCACCCTCGCTCGCGAAGGAGGCGTACACGTCCTCGACCGCGCGCACGCGGTGATGGCGGACCAGGAGGAAGCGCCCGGGCTCGATCCAGGTCCGGATCGTCACCATGTCGCCGGGCTCGGCGTCCTCGTCCAGGTTGATGCCGCGCAGGGTGACCACCATCGCCTCGTCATAGACGCTGACGCCGGGTCGCCCTTCGGACGAGCCGAGTGCACGCCGCGCGACCGGGTCGACGCCGGCGCGGGCCTGCAGCCATGCCGACTGCACCGGCAGCGCGGGGTCGACCAGCACCCACAAGAACCCGCCTTCGGGCGCGCGCAGGCCACCGGCGACCTCTTCCCAGGTACAGACGCGATGGCTGCCGTCCGGCTCGATGAGCACGGCGGCGGGCAGTACGGGGGCTCCGGCCACGTCGGACTCTACCGCGCGAAGCGGGGCGGCGACCAGTCCGCTTCGGCTCGCAGCCCGGCTAACGCGGCCGCCGCGGGGCACGCCACTTGCGCAACTGCGTCAGCGCGACCTCGAAATCCTTCGGGTACGGCGCTTCCAGTTCCAGCTGCGAGCCACCGAACGCGACCAGCGACAGCGCGCGTGCGTGCAGCGTCAGTCGGCCGATGAGCGGCCGCTCCTCGCGCCCCTTCTTCGGCCGATACCCGGCCTTCAGGTGCGACAGCAGCAGGCTCTCCGAACCGCCATAGCGCGGATCGACCGCCAGCGGATGGCCGATGCTCGCCAGGTGTACGCGGATCTGATGGGTACGCCCGGTATGCGGCCGCGCCTCGACCAGCGTGTAGCCGCGGAAGACCTCCAGCGGCGTGTAGTCGGTGCGCGACGGCTTGCCATGGCGGTCGACGCGCATCAGGCCGCCGCGCGCGCGGTCCGGCGCCAACGCCGTGTCGATGGTGCCGCCCTCATGGATCTCGCCGACGACGATGGCGTGGTAGGTCTTGTCGACCAAGCCGGACTCGAACAGGCCGCGGTAGTAGCGCTCGGCATCCAGCGACAGCGCGTAGAGCAGCACGCCGCTGGTGCCGAGGTCGAGCCGGTGCAGGCCACGCGGACGCTTTTCCAGCGGGCCGTCGCCGGCACGCTTCTGGGCCCAGGCAAGCAGCGCCCCCGAAAGGTGGACCGGGTGCTCGCCCCAGCGGCTCGGCTCGACCGGGAAGCCCGCCGGCTTGTCGACCGCGACCAGGTGCTCGTCCTCGTACAGGACCTCGAGCGGCAGCGATGTGGTCTCGATGCGCGGCAAGTCGTCGGGATCGCGCGCGAGCAGGACCACCTGCCCGTTGCGCAGCCGCTCCGAGGGCTGCACGCGCAGGCCGTCGACGGTGGCGTCGCCGTCGCGGACCAGCGTGCGAAGCCTGCCCTTGGCGACGCGCGGCCAGTGCGCGGCCAGGAACTCGTCGAGCGGCATGCCGATGAAGGCCTCCTCGACGACCAGATGGCGTTCGCCAGCGCTCATCGGCCGGCCTCCGTCTCGCCCTCGGCCAGCAGCGCGCGTACCTCCGGCAGGTTGCGGTAGCGGCCGCCGAGGTCCATGCCGTAGCCGACCAGGAAGAGGTCCTCGTCGAGACGCAACACGTGCTCGTCCGGCGCCAGGTCGACGGCACGCCGCGCCGGCTTGTCGACCAGCACGACCACCAGGACCTCGCTCGCCCCCCATTCCTCGAGCAGCAGGCGGCGGGCCTCGGTCAGGGTGAGGCCGGTATCCAGCACGTCGTCGACCAGCAGCACGCGGCGCCCCTGCACGGCCGTGCGGTCGGGCGCGCAGTCCAGCCGCGGCGCCCCTTCAGGCGCGGTGGACTGGCCGTAGGAGCGCAGCCGCAGCACATCCATGTGCAGCTCCGGCGGCAGCCGGCGCGCCAGGTCGGCGGCGAAGAACAGACCGCCATCGAGCACCGTCACCAGGGTCCAGTCGCCGTCCGCGAGCCGCGGCTGCAGACGCGCGGCGAGCGCATCCAGGCCACGCCGGATATCCGGCTCGGCCAGCACCGGGCGGTCGCGGAAGCGCTCCATCGCGGCATTCTACGGGTGCCGCGGTTGAATCCGCTCCCGCGGCGGGTCAGACTCGGCGGCAAGGTGATCCGCGCGAACCGCCCATCCCTGAACGTCCTGATCGTCGAGGACGACCCGGACCAAGCCGAGCTGCTGGCCGTGGCGCTCGGTCGCGACGGCTACCGCGTGGCCGCCGTGCGCGACGCCCGTGGCGCCCTCCACCGCCTGACCCTGGAGCGCTTCGACGCCGTCATCTGCGACGTCGGCCTGCCCGGCATGCGCGGCGACGAGCTGCTGCGCCACGTGCGCACCTGGGACCGCGGCCTGCCGTTCCTGATGCTGACCGGCGAGACCGACGTGCCGACCGCGGTGCGCGCGGTCCAGGACGGCGCCGACGAGTACCTGCTGAAGCCGGCCACCCCCGGCATGGTCGAGAAGGGGCTGCGCCACGCCATCGCGCAGCGCGCCCGCCACACCGAGCAGGAGCGCGCCATGGCGGCCGCCAACATGGCCGAGGTCAAGGCCTTCCTGGCCGGGGTGCAGGCGCTGGTCAACTCGCTGGAGTCGAAGGACCAGTACACCAAGAACCACTCCAAGAAGGTCGCGGCCTGTGCCGTGCTGATGGCCAAGGCACTGCCCGGCATGACCAAGTCGCAGCTGCGCGAGATCCGCCTCGGCGCGCTGCTGCACGACATCGGCAAGATCGCGGTGCCCGAGCAGATCCTGCACAAGAACGGCCCGCTGGACGCCGACGAGTGGGAGATCGTCAAGCAGCATCCGCTGCACTCGGCGCGCATCGTCGAGCCGCTGGCGCGCGCCATGCCGGAGGTGCAGCGCATCGTGCGCCATGAGCACGAGCGCTGGGACGGCAAGGGCTACCCGGACGGCATCGCCGGCACCGACATCCCGCTCGGTTCGCGGCTGATCATGATCGCGGACACCTACGACGCGGTCTGCTCGCGGCGCGCCTACCGCGACGCGCAGCCCCGCGAGGTGGCGCTGGAGGTCATGCGCGAGGGCGCGGGAACGCAGTTCGATCCGGGCCTGGTGCCGGTCTTCGAGGAGACCTACCTGGAGTTCCCCGAGCACGCCAGCTGATGCTCCGGGCATGCGCGCTGCTCGTCGCCGCGGCGGCGGCGCCCGCGCATGACGGCGCGGCGGACGGCCCCCGCGCCGCGCTCACCGTGCACCCTTCGGCGGCGTCGCAGATGCTGGTCGAGATCGACGGCAGCACGCTGTCCCTGCGGCTGCGCTTCCAGGCGTTGACGCTCGAGGAGGTCCCCCGCTTCGCGCTCGACCAGGACGGCGACGGCTGGATCTCGGAGGCGGAGCTGCGCGCGCAGTGGCCGAGCGTCGCGCCCTTGTTCCGCGAGGACCTGAGCCTGGTCGTCGACGGCGAGACCTGGCAGCCCGACTGGCGCATCGAGGGCTTCGAGAGCACCGCCGAGCTGGCCGGCGGGGTCCGCGTCTGGCAGTACGCGGTGCTGGTCGCGGAGCGGGAGTTCGCCACGACGCCGCGCGAAGTCTCGGTGCACAGCGACCTGTTCCTCGAGGACGGAAACCCCGAGCACCTGCTGCACATCAGCGCGCTTGGATTCGGCGCCGGCGCACAGCAGTCGGTCCTGACCGGCGCGGTGCGTTCGGTGCGCGTCGACGTGCCGAGCGAAGGCGGCATCCTCGGCGCCTACATCCATCTCGGCTTCGTGCACGTGCTCGAGGGCTGGGACCACCTCGCCTTCCTGCTCGCCCTGCTGGTCGGCGTGCGCGGCTGGGCCACCCTGCTCGCCGCCGTCACCGCCTTCACCCTCGCCCACTCGTTGACCCTGGCGCTGTCGGCGCTCGGCGTGCTGGCGCTACCGCCGGGCCTGGTGGAACCGGGAATCGCGCTGTCCGTGCTGGTGGTCCTGGTCTGGCATCTGCGCCAGGGCGCGGCCAGCGCGCGGCCATGGATCCCGGCCTTCGTGTTCGGCTTGCTGCACGGCTTCGGCTTCGCCGGCGTGCTCGGCGACGCCGGCATGCCGGGCTTCGACCGCGGCTGGGCGCTGGCCGGTTTCAACCTCGGCGTCGAGGGCGGCCAGTTGGCCTTCGTGCTGCCGGTGGCCGCCGCCATCGCGCTGTGCGCGCGGCTTCCGGAAGCCCGCCGCCTGCCGCTGGCGCACATCGCGCTGCTGGCGCTGGCCGCCTTCGCGCTGCACCTGGTCGGCGGAGCGGTGGTCTCCTGGTGGACCAAGGGCCCGGCCTTCCTGCCCGAGCCGCTGCAGGCGCTGCCATGGGCGGCGCTGGCCGCGCTGCTGCTGGCCGCCGTCCCCGGCGGCGACCCCCAGCGCCGCGCCGCCACCCGCAGCCTGCTCACCCAAGGCTGGCTGCTGGCCGCCTGCTTCGGCGTCGGCGCGACGCTCGGCTAACGCGCCTCGCCGGCGAGCAGGTCCTGCTTCATGTCGAGGCCGCCGGTGAAGCCGCCGAGGCCGGCGCTGCCGAGCACGCGGTGGCAGGGCACCAAGAGCGGCAGCGGGTTGCGCGCCATCGCGTTGCCGACCGCGCGGCAGGCGTTCGGGCTGCCGGCCTTGCGCGCGACTTCTGCGTAACTCAAGGTGCGCCCGCTCGGGATGCGCGACACCACGCGGTAGACCTTGCGCGAGAACGGCGTCGCGCCAGGCACCTCCCAGCGGCCAGGGAAGGGCGCCTCCTGGCCGGCCAACTTGGCGTCCACCCAAGCCTGCAACGCACGCGCATCCGGAGCACCGTCGGGCCGCGGCCCCTTGCTGCCGACGCGGTCGGGACAGCGCAGTTTGACCGCCACCAGGCTCCCGTCGGCCGCAAACGAGAAGCGGATCCGTCCCAGGGCGCTCCTGACGGTGGTCTCGTGGACGGCCTCCATGCGGGCAGGATACCCTTGGGCCATGCAGCGGACCCCCGCCCGCGTCAG
>Ga0316187_10005915_pt1 | contig 10549 bp, 9 predicted proteins | sample CroRivburrow1_MG_FD_204927 | JGI IMG/M metagenome (GOLD analysis project Ga0316187, IMG submission 204927) | Coastal sediment microbial communities from Maine, United States - Cross River worm burrow 1 | ecosystem: Environmental > Aquatic > Marine > Coastal > Sediment | place: USA: Maine...
AGGCCGCCGCAAACCGGCGCCACAATGAACACGTACCATGGAATATGATCCATGGCGGTCGACCAGGAACGATCCCCGGTCCACAGCACACTGATCCATTCGATGCCGAAGCGAAGGGCCAGGGCGCCATAACCTGCCAGCACACCAACCGGCACAGAGAGAATGGCCAGATATAGCGCATCCTGATGCCGGAGCCAGTCGATTCCCTGAGCGATCCTTTCCTTGATTGAAACGGACTTGCTGATGTCGAGCCTCCCGAAACAGGTTTGCGCGGTAAGGGGATATTAACGCGGGAGGAAACTTCCTGATACCGCGGAGTATTTCGGTTAGACTTTGATCATGCTCCCTATTCTGGCCGGCATGGCTGCCATCATTCTTCTCGGCGTTCTCTGGCGTCTGATTCTTGGCGGCAAGAATGCCGAGACCATCCGCAGCCATCTGGCCAAGGCCGTCTACGAAATCTTCCTGCCGGCCCTGGTGCTGCATGTCATGTGGCAAACCGTGATCGATCTTAACGTGTTGCGTGTGCCGGTTGTTGCCAGCATTGGCATTCTGGTTTCACTGCTGGCCGCAGCCCTCATCTATGGCGATGGCAACCGGTTGGGCGGAAAGCGGGCGGCAGGCGCCATGCTGCTGGCTGCATCTTTCGGCAACGTTACCTATCTGGGTCTGCCCGTCCTCACGCAAACCTTCGGACCCTGGGCTCAATCCATCGCTATTCCTTACGATCTGTTCGCCAGTACACCTCTGCTGTTCACCGTCGGCATCATGGTTGCCCAGCAATACGGGAATGCCGGAAAAAACCCTCTACATCCCGGCATTGAGGTACTGCGCGTGCCGGCCATCTGGGCGGCGGTGCTCGGCGTGCTGGCCAGCATTCTCGCCGTCCCCATGCCGCCGTGGCTGGATGAGACCCTCGGTGTGCTTGGCGCTGCCGTTATCCCGCTGATGCTGCTTTCCGTCGGCATGGCCATGCGCTGGCAATCCGGCTGGGCTTCACGTATTCCCGTGCTGCTGCCGGTGATTGTCATTCAGCTTGTTTTCATGCCACTGGTTGTTTGGGGAGCCTGCATCGGCGTCGACATGCCTGAGAATTATCTGGCTCCGGCAATACTGGAAGGCGCCATGCCTTGCATGGTGCTGGGGCTGGTGGTCTGCGACCGCTTCAAGCTGGATTCCAGCCTTTATGCCGAAGCAGTCACAGTCACCACAGCCCTTTCCCTGATTACCCTGCCGATCTGGTTAAGTATTATTCGTTAAGCAGCGACAACGAGACCACGCTTACTTACTAGTACTTCAGATCCCTCAGGGAAACAAAGATCAGTGACGTGAAATAGATCAAGATAAAAATGACCGGCACGAGTTTGACGAACAACGGCAGCTTCTTAGCTTTGCTGTTCAGCTCGCGCAGGAATGGTGCAAGTGTGATGCGCTGCGACATGATGACACTGGTTTGGCGTTCAAGGATGGCGTTAAAAAGTGAGTACGCCAGTTCGTGATGATCCTTCATCAAGAGGGTAAAAGCATCCTTTGTAAGGGTGTAAACCACACAGTCTTCCAAGGCCGTGACATCAGCCGTCCTGCGTCGGTCGCTCAGAAAGGCGAGTTCTCCAAACAGGGTCCCGGGCTCGATTTCAACCAGGGTAACCCTGCCCTCATAGCGATTGTTGTCTTCAACCTTGGCGCGCCCTGAACGCATGATTCCCAAGGTTCCTCCCTGCTGGCCTTCAACAATGATCTTTTCACCACTTGCAAAGGTTCTCTCCTGAATACATGCAAGTGCCAGGCGGTCACTGTCAGACAGCGTTCGCTTAATGATGTTTTCTTCCAGCCATGCCATATCAACGCTCATCTTTCTCTCCTTGGAAATTTGTTAAAGATCATTGCTGATCTCTATTAAAGACTCAAATAAATGCCCAGGCAAGCAGGGAATACCGGGCAAACTTGCCGATCGTCACCAGCACTAAAAAACTGATGGGTGAACATCTCAACAGGCCAGCCGCCAGGCACAGTGGATCACCGACAACGGGCAGCCAGGCAAAGAGCAGGGCCGGACGGCCAAAGCGGGAAAACCAGCTTTCCGCACGCGAAACATCCTTTTCGCTCATTCGCAACCAGCGGCGGTGAACCGCCTCGTTGCCCAAACGTCCCATGCCGTAAGTAATCAGGCTGCCGAGCACATTGCCCACAGTCGCAATCAACACGATCGCATACGGGCTGGCTCCGTCATTCAGCCTGAGCAGCAGCATGGCCTCCGAACCGCCCGGAAGCAGCGTGGAAGACAACAGTGCGGAGACAAACAGGGCCCAATCCATGGCGCGGCATGTTAGCCTCTCGCAATCATCAAAACATGGGGTAAATCACAATTTACAGATTTATTCATTATGCATCGCCACTGGGGCCCATCAGCTATGCGCTTGAAGATGGTGTCTGCTACCAAATCCAGCTGGAAGCAATCCCCGGCGCCCTTAATAGGCAGGCAGATGAGGTGTCCAGATGGCTGGATGATTACTTTGCAGGCATGCCTCCTGCCGAACTGCCGCCACTCGCAAGACCAAAAACGTCATTCCAGGCCAGGCTTCGACAGGCGCTGCTGAATATTCCCCTTGGCAAAACATGTGCCTATGGCGAGTTGGCCGCATCACTTGGCAGCGGCGCCAGGGCCGTAGGGCAGGCGCTCGGCGCCAATCCGTTGCCGATCATCATTCCCTGCCATCGCATACTGGCCAAGGGTGGATTAGGCGGCTTTGCCTGCGGTCTCGACTGGAAACGCAAGCTGCTCGCCTTTGAAGGCTCCGCTTTTTCTTGCCGCCAATAAGACTCATCGCTTAGCCTTATGAAAATGAATCCCGTAACCGTTATTGGCGGTGGCCTGGCTGGCTCCGAAGCCGCCTGGCAACTGGCACGGCGCGGTATCCCCGTCCGCTTGCATGAGATGCGCCCCAGTAAACAGACGCCCGCGCACAATACCGGCAAGCTCGGCGAGCTGGTCTGCTCAAACTCATTCCGCGCCGATAATCTCGAAAATGCCGTTGGCCTGCTGCACGAGGAAATGCGGCGGCTGGACTCACTGATTATGCAAACCGCCGATCAAACCAAATTGCCGGCAGGCGGGGCACTGGCTGTCGATCGAGAACAGTTTTCACAAACGATTACCGAGGCCATCGAGGCCGAACCACTGATCGAGATCGCGTATGGGGAGGTAAGCGAAATTCCCGATGAGGGTCTGGTGCTGATCGCCACCGGCCCCTTAACCTCCGATGCTCTGTATGCCCAAATCCAGCAGATCACCGGTGAAGAGCACCTGAGTTTTTTTGACGCCATTGCCCCCGTACTTGATGCCGAAACGATCAACACAGATGTGGCCTATTGGAAATCACGCTATGACAAAAACGTGCCGGAGGGAGAAGCCGGCGACTATCTGAACTGCCCGATGAATGAACAACAGTACAGCGATTTCATTGACGCCCTGCTGGTAGCTGAAAAGGTCGAGTTCAAGGGTTTCGAGGACATCCCGTTCTTCGAAGGCTGCATGCCGATTGAGGTCATGGCTGAGCGGGGCCGCGATACGCCTCGCTTTGGGCCGATGAAGCCGGTTGGACTGGCACACCCGAAAACAGGCGAGCAATTCCATGCTGTTGTACAACTCCGGCAGGACAATCGCACCAAGTCACTTCTCAACATGGTCGGCTTCCAGACTAAGATGAAATACGGAGAACAACAGCGCGTGTTCCGTATGATCCCCGGACTCGAAGATGCTGAATTCTTCCGGTTGGGTTCTCTGCACCGAAACACCTTCATCAAATCCCCGGCCCTGCTTGATGGCTGTCTGCGGCTGAAGAGCAATCCGCGCATCTTTTTTGCTGGCCAGATCACCGGCGTGGAAGGCTATGTCGAATCGTCCGCCATGGGCCTGATGGCCGGTCGTTTCATGGCTGAGGCGATACATGGGGGAAACTTGTCGCCACCACCTGAGGCAACGGCCCATGGTGCATTGCTGGCGCACATCTCCGGCACGCGCATTGAAGATTTTCAGCCGATGAATATCAACTTCGGCCTGCTCCCCACCGGCCCCAAACGCGAAGGCAGGCGCAGGTTGCCCCGGCGTGAGCGCCGACTGAAGGTTTCCGAGCATGCCCTAGCAGAGCTTGAAGCCTGGATGCGGCAGGACAGAATTTCCTCCGAGCCCTGAATACTCGTCTACAATAGCGGTTGTCGGAGGCTGTTATGCTTGGACGAGGCATACGATGGCCGCTTTTTACGGTGGCAATGATCTGCATGACTGGCATGGGCTTGCTGCCGCAATCAGCCCAAGCCCAAGCCCAATTTGACGAAACCATCGCTGTTCTAAATATCGTCTATAGCGGAGAGGTTCAGGCGCACAGGCGATACATGGCCTTTGCCGAGAAGGCCATGCAGGAGGATCAGCCGAATATTGCCCATCTGTTCCGCGCCCTGGCGGCATCCGAGGGGGTTCATGCGCGCAACTTCAAGACCCTCCTGAAGGAGCTTGGAACAGATATCAAAACACCAGTGCAGACTGAAATTCAGGTGAAGACAACACGCCTCAACCTGAAGCAGGCCACCCAGGTGGAAATCTCAGAAATAGACGATAAATATCCCAAGCTGCTTCAGCGTTTGAAATCTGAAGGCCATGAAGAAGCCATTGAAAAATTGACGTATGCATGGGAAGCCGAAAAACAACACAGGGAGCTCATTAAGGAGATTCTGTCCGGTACAGGCATTTTCTATGGTGTGCTTACCCGCAAATTCCGTGAGTCAGATGTCCGCTATTTTGTCTGTCAGAACTGTGGCTCTACCGTTGTTGCGCTGCCAGGTGAAACCTGTCCGGTCTGCGATGTTCCCGCCTCGGAGTACAGGGAAATCAAAAAAACAGGCTAGCTCACTCTGGACAGAACCCTAACCCGTCCATAGCTGGATGGTTTCCAGCCCAAGACGGACAACGCCGGCAACAACCAGCGCCACGCCAACGGACAGCGCAATGGAGAAAAGCGCTTCCCTGCGACCGATGACCCTCAGCATGACCGCAAAGGTCGAAATGCAGGGAATATAGAAGGTCAGAAATATCAGGAACGTAGTGATCTGCACCCAATCAAGCACCTGACCAACCTCAAACGTTCCCAGCGCCTGAAATACCATGAGCAGCGACAACTCTTTACGCAAAACGCCAAACAAAATGGGCACGCCCAGCACGACAGGCAACCCCAGCATCCAATAAGTCACAGGTGACAGCAGAGTATTGATCCAGGCATCCGCACCAAAATGCTGTAGCAGTGCCAGCACAATGCTGCCGCCCACCAGAAGCGGCGTGACAATCGTCAGGATGTCGCTGGTTCGCTGCCAGGTCGACTGGAGCAGTGGTTTCCACTCTGGCATGCTGTAAGCCGGAATTTCCTGAATAAGACCGGGACTGGTTTCCGGATAGCGCCGCGTGAGCATACGTCCCAGCGCAGCAATAATGACCAGATCCAGCATAAAAATTCCGAATACTCCCAGACCGCCAAGGTATTTGCCGCCAAGGGCAAGGATAATGGCGGAGCGCGCCGAACAGGGAACAAAGGTGATCAGTAATGACGCCACAACCCGATCCCGCCCGGAGGCAACGCCCCGCGTAGCGGCAATGGCCGGCACGTTGCAGCCAAGGCCCAGGAGAAAGGGAAGGGCAACCTTGCCATGCAAACCAATGCGGTGGAAAACGCGGTCAACAACAAAAGCGATGCGCTGCATGACGCCTGACTCTTCAAGGGCCACAAGCATCAGCACCAGTGGTAGCATATAAGGAACAACTATGCCGACCAGGCCGATTAAGCCATCGGCTACAGCACGGCCAATGACGCCCAGTGTGCTTTCCGGCTGCCACCCTGAAACCCAGTCAGCCAGCCTGGCTGCAGACATCTGATCCAGTGTTGTACTGACCTCAAAGACCATGAACAGCACCATGGCGAACACGCCCAGCGAACCCACAACACCCCAGCGCGGATGCAGGAACACGGCATCCAGGCGATCTTCCCAGGTAATGGTCTCTGCCCGATGTGCAAGTGTGGCGACTTCCTGAAACAGGCTGGCGGCTCGATGATGCCTGTCCGCTGCCACCTCCTCCGCCAATGGTCTTGGCAGCGCCTTGTCCGCCTCAGCCTGAACGGCCTGAACGTCTGAAATGCATTCGGGAAAATGGCTTTGCAACTCACGCATGAAATAATCATCGTCTTCAAGCAGTTGCATGATGAAAAAAGCCTGCGGCACACGAAAGGCCGCATGCAATTCCGGCTTGTTGACGACAGCATGCAGGCGTCCGGCCCATATGCCGACATGCTCGCTGACAGGGTGCGGCATGGGGCAAACCTGCTGACGCACGAGCCGTACAGCGGTATCAAAAAGCTCGGCAATGCCGTGTCCTTTCAGGGCCACGGTAGAGACAACCGGGACACCCAGCCGTTCGGACAGTTGGTCGACATCGATGCTGAGGCCCTTCCTGCGTGCTTCATCCATCATATTCAGCGCCACCACAATCGGCAGCCCCAACTCTGTTAACTCCAGCGTCAGAGCAAGATTGTGCTCCAGCATGCTGGCATCAATCACCTGAATCAGAACATCCGGACGCGCAAACGGAACAGGAGGCTCGCTTCGCTCATGGCGGGAAACAGGCGGGCGAACATCTCCCCATAGCAGATACTTCAACGACTCACGGTCGTCCCCCTGCAAATGCCTGAGCGAATGGGAGCCCGGAAGATCAACAAGATAAGCCTCATCCAATCCGATCTGAACGGTACATTCGCCATATGGCTTGTGCGTCCCAGCCAGCTCACCGGTTTGGATGCTTGTGCTTGCCACTGCCTGAAAGATGGTGGTCTTGCCACTGTTGGGCGGCCCGACCAGAGCTATCCGAACCCGGCTATCTCCACGGAATACGGGGCCATGCAGCGGGATTGACTGCATTTTCTCAGGGGATTCGGGCATACGGTCGCCTGTTCGTGGAAAAGATCATCCGCCGATCATACAAGAATGTTGGCCTCAGGCCACTGCAAGCCCATTCGAGGCTTATGAGGTCGCCAGCCTAAAGAAGCAGGCCCGCGGGAGCCTCCATATGTCGCTTGAAAGCGGCAAGAAAATTAGCTCCGACAGCACCATCTACCACACGGTGATCACAGGACAGTGTTACTGTCATCATTGGGTTGACCTGAATTTCGCCATCCACGACAGCAGCACGATCCTCGGTTGCGCCTACAGCTAGAATTGCGCCCTCGGGAGGATTGATGACAGCGGCAAATCGTGTGATGCCATACATGCCAAGATTGGAGATGGAAAAAGTGCCGCCTGTATATTCTTCCGGTTGCAATTCTCCGGCACGGGCCCGCTCGGCCAATTCCTTCACTTCTGCAGAAATCTCAACCAGATTTTTCTGCTCGGCATAGCGGATCACCGGCGTGATAAGCCCGCCTTCAATGGCCACGGCAACAGAGACATGCGCATGCTTGTGGCGCAACGTGTGCGTCTGTGTCCAGCTTGCATTTGCTTCCGGCACATCAACCAACGCCTTGGCAACGGCCTTGATAATCAGATCGTTCACCGACAATTTAAAACTGCCGGCAGCCGCTTCGTTCAACTGCGCCCGCAAATCCAGAAACCGTGCCATGGAAATATCGGCATTCAGGTAGAAATGCGGCGTGTGCTGCTTGGATTCTACAAGGCGCCGGGCAATCGCTTTCCGCATCATGCTGTTTTCAAGCTTCTCGTACTCATCCTCATGATAAGGCAGCGGCCCATCAGGCAATGGCCTCGGAGGCGGGATATTTGCCGCCTCGCCCAATCCGATCCTGATGCCCGCCTTGGATGCCTTTTCAATATCAGCCTTGGTAATGCGTCCGCCCGGGCCACTGCCCCGAATAGCTGAAAGGCTCAAGCCCAGTTTCTTTGCCATACGCCTGGCCAGAGGGCTGGCCTTGATGCGCTTGCTCGTTGATTTTGGCGCCGCCTCTATTGCTTTTTCCTGCATCGCCTTCTGAACCGGCTCGCTTTTAGAGGCCGGCTGTGCAGTCTCCTGCGGGGCTGGCTCAGGTACAGATGCCTCAGCAGCTGGTTCGACTGCGATAGCAGGTTCTGGCATGTAATCATCGGGCACGTCTTCGCCCTCTTCGGCAATCACGGCAATCACCGCGCCTACCTGTACCGTGGAACCCTCAGGCGACACAATGCTGTGAAGCACGCCCTCATCAACCACTTCCATCTCCATCGTCGCCTTGTCCGTCTCGATCTCGGCCATCACCGCACCGGATTCAAGCTGATCGCCCTCTTTCTTCAGCCAGCGAACAATCTTCCCCTCCGTCATCGTCGGCGACAATTGCGTCATAAATACGTCAATGGGCATATTTTAATTCCTTAATGTCGAGGAGATCAGGCACGGCTGCAAACTACCCGGGCGGCTTCAACGATCTCGCTCACGTTCGGCAATGTCATAAGCTCCAGATTTTCCGCATATGGCATCGGCACCTCCTTCCCTGTTACGCGAATAACCGGCGCATCCAGATCGTCAAATCCTTTTTCCATAATGCGGGCGGAGATTTCCGCACCAATGCCGGAGAAGCGCCAACCTTCCTCTACGGTTATGGCGCGATTGGTTTTGGCAACGCTTGCGAGAATGGTTGCTTCATCCAAAGGCTTGATGGTGCGTGGATCAACAACCTCTGCCTCGATTCCCAGCTGGGCCAACGCCTCTGCCGCGGACAGTGCAAAACTTACCATGCGGGAATGCGCCACAATGGTAATGTCGCTTCCCGTGCGTTTGATCTCCGCCTTGCCAAGCGGAATGGTATATTCGGTATCCGGCACCTCACCGATATCGCCATAACAAATCTCATTTTCTATAAAGATCACCGGGTCATTGTCTCGAATGGATGATTTCAGCAGTCCTTTGGCGTCGTAGGGTGTGGACGGCATGACAACCTTCAGGCCGGGAACATTCGCCACCCAATTTTCCAGGCTTTGTGAGTGCTGTGCCCCCACTCGTGCAGCAGCACCGCCAGCGCCTCGGAAAACCATGGGAACGTGATATTGACCGCCGGACATATACAGCATCTTGGCTGCCGCATTGACGATCTGGTCCATTGCTAGGATGGCAAAGTTCCAGGTCATAAACTCAATAATGGGTCGCAGGCCCGCCATTGCTGCCCCCACACCCAGGCCGGCAAAACCCAGTTCAGTAATCGGCGTATCAATCACGCGTTTGGGGCCGAACTTGTCCAGCATGCCCTGAGACACTTTGTAAGCGCCATTATACTCAGCGACTTCTTCGCCCATAAGAAACACATTGCTGTCACGCTCTATTTCTTCGCACATGGCTTGGTTCAGAGCTTCACGGAAAGTGATTTTCGACATCAATTTGACCCGTCGGGATAAGGATAGGCTGATGCAATGGGGTCGTGGTAGACATCCGCATACAGCTCAGAGGCATCCGGCAAAGACATCGCCTCGGCCGCCTTTGATATTTCTGCTACTTTCTTCTTGATATCGCGATCGCGCTGTTTGAACTCATCTTCTGTAGCCAGCTTTGCCTTAACCATCATCGCCTGTAATCTGGCAATCGGGTCGCGGCCAGCGCGCCATTCCTCCACCTCTTCACGTGAGCGGTAGGTAGCCGGATCAGACATAGAGTGGCCGCGATAGCGGTAGGTGATTGCCTCCACGAGAAAGGGGCCCTTTCCGGTTCTGGCATGTGCAATGGCCTCACTCATCTGGCGTTCGACCTCAAGCACATCCATGCCATCAATCTGAATGCCGGGGATCTTGAACGAAATACCCCGCTTGAACAGGTGCGTTTCGGCAGAGGCGCGATCCAGGGCCGTGCCCATGGCGTACTGGTTATTCTCCACTACAAAAACGACAGGAAGCTTCCAAAGTGCGGCCATGTTGAAGGCCTCGTATACAGCGCCCTGATTGATGGCACCATCGCCCATAAAACACAGGGTGACACGCCCATCCTCGCGATACCAACTGGCAAAACCAAAGCCGAGTCCCACTGGCACCTGTTCGGCAACAATGCCGTTGCCGCCGGCAAAATTGCGATCAATATCGAACATGTGCATTGAGCCGCCTTTGCCCTTCACAATGCCGCCACTACGCCCAAGCAGTTCGGCCATTATTGCCGTCGGGTCGGCTCCCCTGGCCAGAATATGGCCATGATCCCTATAGCCGGTCAGCATATAGTCACTGTCCTGCATAGCATTACTGACACCAACGGGCACAGCTTCCTGTCCATTACACAAATGACAAAAACCGCCGATTTTTTTCAGTCCATATAGTTGACCTGCTTTTTCCTCGAAACGCCGGATAAGCAGCATCTGGTCATGCATGCTGTTCAGGATATCGGTGCTGTATGCGCGGCCTTCATGCGTCAGGCCAGTGGCCTGCTTGGCAGCAGCTTTCAACTTTGCGGACATGAAACCCCCAAGGGCATAGAAACTCGTCAGAGCGGCGAAGGATGCCGCAGGCTCAAGCTGGCGGCAACCGATGTGCGATATACATCACAGATACA
>Ga0316187_10005916_pt1 | contig 10549 bp, 10 predicted proteins | sample CroRivburrow1_MG_FD_204927 | JGI IMG/M metagenome (GOLD analysis project Ga0316187, IMG submission 204927) | Coastal sediment microbial communities from Maine, United States - Cross River worm burrow 1 | ecosystem: Environmental > Aquatic > Marine > Coastal > Sediment | place: USA: Maine...
CGAACACCAGGGCGAAAAACACGATCGGAATCAGGACGTCTTCCATGCCCTACCCGACCCGTAGGCCGTGCCGCCGGTTGCAGTCAAATCCGCGCACCGTTTTCGACCCTTGGGGCTGGACACGAAAATAGCGGCGACCGGAACCCTGACTTCCGGCCGCCGCTTCCTCCCTGGAAGCGAGGTTGTCCCTTAGGCGTGATCCCTAAGGAAGTCGCTCAGCGCCATGCACATGCCGATGACGCCGATGGCCGCGAAGCACGCAGCGAGAGCCAGGACGGGCCCGAGGATCATGGGATCCACCCCTTTCAGGGACGGGAACACGGTCGAGAGAGCGGTATTGAGCAGTGACATCGGTAACTAGAACTGGGGGACGTATCGTGACTATGCTGATTGCGGTTGCTCCTGCACAGACATACGACTCAGGCGTCCGGTTGCAGGGGAATTTTCGGAAACCCCGCGCAACCCCCCACTTCCGACGCAGGTCTCAGCCATTGCCGGTGAAGGAGCCGAACCAACTCGCCGCCGCGGACTTCGAGCCGCTGGACGACGACGCAGCGAGGCGCTTCGCCGACGCTTTCGCGCCACGCATCGCGGCGCAGGCAGCGCGCTTTCGCCTGCCCCACGATCTTTGCCAGGACGTCGTCCAGGAGACGCTGCTGCGAGCACTCCGCGGGCTGCCGCATTTCCGCGGCGAGTCGCGCCTCTCGACGTGGGTCTACCGCATCGCCTGGCGCGAGTGCGCACGGGCCGCGGCACACCAGAAGCGTGCGGCCCGCGGCGGAATCGCGCCGGCGCCGGAAGTCGAACCCGAGGCGGCGCCGCAGCCCGATCTTGCCGCGCAGGCCGACGAGTACGCTCGGGTGCGCGCTGCGATGAACGGCCTGCCCGAACAGCACCGCCTCGCTCTGGGCTATCATTACCTGGACGGATTGGCCGTCGCCGACATCGCCGCGCTGATGGAGGCCACGCCGAGTACCGTCAAGTCGTGGCTCAAGCGCGGCCGCGACGCTCTCCGCGAACGATTCGCATGAACGACCGCCTCGAAACACTGCTCCGCGACCCGCGCGCCCACCAGGACACGCCGGATGCGGACGCGGTGCGCGACTGGAGCGACCAGGCACTGGCCCGCTGGCAGGCCGAGCAGGCCGCCGAGGCCGGGCGGGTGCCGCGCCGCCGTTTCGGCTGGACGGACATCGCCACCGCCGCCGGCCTGGTCTCCGCCGCGGTCGCGATCGCACCGGTGGTCGGCGCACTCGCCGGCCACGCGTGGACGGCCTTGCACGCCGGCGCCGCGCGGCTCGCCGATCGCGGTTGGGCCGCTGACGCCGCCTGGACCGACGGCACGACGTGGACGCAGGCACTGGCCGAGGCACCGCCGGCACTGCTGGCGGTCGCGGCGCTGGCCGTGTTCCTGAGCGTCCCGCAGCTGCGCGGCATGGCCAGCCGAGTGCTGGACGGATGAACGGACGCGCGGACGCGGTCGTCATCGGCGCGGGCATCGTCGGCCTGGCGACCGCGTGGACGCTGCTGCAGCGCCGCCCGGGCAGCCACGTCGTCGTGCTCGACAAGGAGGACGGCCCGGCCCGGCACCAGACCGGCCGCAACTCGGGCGTGCTGCACTCCGGCATCTACTACAAGCCGGGCTCCGCCAAGGCCCGCAACTGCCGCGAAGGCAAGGCGATGATGGAGGCCTTCTGCGAGCAGGAGGGCGTCCCGTTCGAGCGCTGCGGCAAGGTCATCGTCGCCATCGACGAGCCGGAGCTGCCGCGCCTGGAGGCCATTCTCGAACGCGGCAAGGCCAACGGCGTGGCCTGCGAACGGATCGGGGTCGAGCGGCTGCACGAGCTCGAGCCGCATGCCGCGGGCATCGCGGCGGTGCACGTGCCCGAGGCCGGCATCGTCTCCTATGGCGCCGTCTGCGAGCGGCTCGCCGCGCGCATCGCCGAGGCCGGCGGGCAACTGCGCTACGGCGCGCGCGTGCGCGGCCTGCGCGCACACGCCGACGGCATCGTGATCGAGACGACCGCCGGCGAGTTCGACGCCGCGCAGGTCGTCAATTGCGCCGGCCTGCACACCGACCGCGTCGCCGCGCTGGCCGGCAATCGGCCACCCGCGCGCATCGTGCCGTTCCGCGGCGAGTACTTCCTGCTGTCGGAGGAGGCGCGCGGCCTGTGCCGCAACCTCATCTACCCGGTGCCTGACCCGGCCTTCCCGTTCCTCGGCGTGCACTTCACGCGACGCGTCGACAACAGCGTCGAGTGCGGGCCGAACGCGGTGCTGGCGCTGGCGCGCGAGGGCTACACCTGGGGCGACATCAACCTGCGCGACCTGGCCGGCACCTTCGGCTATCCCGGCTTCTGGAAGCTCGCCGCCAAGCACTGGCGCACCGGCTTCGGCGAGGTCCATCGCTCGCTGTCGAAGCGCGCCTTCGCCAAGGCGCTGCAGCGACTCGTGCCGGAGATCCGCGCCGAGCACCTGTCGCCGGCCCCGGCCGGGGTGCGCGCACAGGCGCTCCTGCGCGACGGCGGCCTGGTGGACGACTTCCTGCTCCAGCACGAGGGTCGCATGCTGGACGTCTGCAACGCGCCCTCGCCGGCTGCGACCAGCGCGCTGGCGATCGGGGCGACCGTGGCGGGAAAACTGCTGGAACCTGATATCTCCCCGGTCCGTCCCTCCTGGACGGGATAGAATTCCCCACTTCCCAGGGGCCCAGAAGGGGCCAGAAGCCTGAATGCGTCTATTTCTCACCGGCCACCGTGGCTATATCGGCAGCCACGCCGTGGAGCTCTTCCGCGCCGCCGGCTGGCATGTGACCGGCCTGGACGCCGGCCTCTACACCGGGACCGAAGCCGAGCCGCTGGTGCCTCCGGACGAGGAGATTCCTCTCGACCTGGCGGCCGTCGAGCCGGGCATGCTGCAAGGCGCCGATGTCGTCCTGCACCTGGCCGCGATCTCCAACGACCCGATGGGTGCGCTCGACCCCGGCCTGACCCGGCGAGTCAACCTGGACGGCACGCTACAGCTCGCCGAGGCAGCCCGCAGCGCCGGCGTCGGCCGCTTCCTGTTCGCCTCCAGCTGCTCGATCTACGGTGCCTCGGGGGACGAGCCCGTCACCGAGGAAGCGCCGCTGGCCCCGCTGTCCGAGTACGCCGAGACCAAGATCGAGGCCGAGCGCGCACTGCGCGGCATGGAATCGGACGAGTTCCTGTTCGGTGCCCTGCGCTGCGCGACCGCCCACGGCGCGTCACCGGCGCTGCGCACCGACCTGGCGGTCAACAACCTGCTGGCCTGGGCCCTCGCCGAGGGCAGCGTGAAGCTGTTGTCGGACGGCAGCTCGTGGCGCCCCTTCGCGCACTGCCGCGACATCGCGCGCGGGTTCCTCGCGCTGGCGAACGCGCCCGCGTCGACGGTGCGCGGCCTGTCGGTCAACTTCGGCGCCGACGAGGAGAACTTCCGCATCCGCGAGGTCGCGGACCTGGTGCACGACGCGGTGCCCGAGGCGCCGGTCAGCACCCAGCCCGGCGCGAGCGTGGACCCGCGCGACTACCGGGTCGATTTCCGACGGCTGCGCGAGGCCTTGCCGGACTTCCGCATCGAGAATGGCGTGCGGCGCTCCCTGCAGGGGCTGCTGCGCCTCTACCGGTCACGCCCCGACTTCCGCGCCGAATTCCTTGACGGCCGCTACGCGCGCCTGGAAATCCTGCGCCAGCGCCTGGAAGATGGTGCCCTGCAGCCGCTTGCGGACCATCGTCCGGGAGGCCGCGACGCATGAACGAACAGGGTCATCAGGAATCGGGATCAGGCATCCAGGGCGTGGCCGTGCAGCCGCTGCGCCGCATCTGCGACGAACGCGGGGCCATCCTGCATATGCTGCGCGCCGACAGCCCGCTGTTCGAGCGCTTCGGCGAGGTCTACTTCGCACAGTGCTACCCAGGCGTCGTCAAGGGCTGGCATAAGCACAAGCGCATGACGCAGAACTACGCGGTCGTGCACGGCATGATCAAGCTGGTGCTGTTCGACATGCGTGAGGACTCGCCGAGCAAGGGCACGCTCGAGGAGCACTTCGTCGGCGAGGACAACTACTGCCTGGTGCGGATTCCTCCCGGCGTGGTGAGCGGCTACAAGGCCTACGGCACCAAGCCGGCACTGGTCTGCAACTGTGCCGACCTGATGCACGAGGCGGACGAGATGGAGCGTTTCGACCCGGCCGGCGACGCGGTTCCGTACGACTGGCGCCTGGTCCACCGCTAGACGCGGCGGAACACCTCCCGCTCAGGGAATCCAGTCGACAGCGAACTCGAACAGCGGCCCGGGAACGAGCTGCGTGCCGTCCATATCGAAGTAGAAGGGCAGGCGCGCGCGCGCAGACAGCGCCCAGCGGTCCGCGAAGCGCCACGCGATACCGGGCAGCACGCTGTAGATCGACGAGGATGTGTTCTCGATGCGGGCGCCGGCCAGGGTGTCCTTGGCCCGTATCGTGTCCTCGACCCCCAACGATACGCGCACATCCTGTCCGAGGCTCCAGGCCGCGCCGCCGCTGAACTGCATGACCAGGCCAGGCTCCAGGCCCGCGTCGCTCTCGCCGAGAGGGAACAGCGTGGTCGCCGCCAGCCAGGTATCGGCTGCGCCCCAACTGCCGTTCCAGCGCACGCCGAGGATGGGGTCCCAGGTTCCCGATCCCAACTGCAGCAGCGACGGCGGCAGGACGCCGGGCTGCGGGTTCTTCTTGTCCTCGCCGGTCGGCAACTGCAGGCCGCCGACCAGGGTCCATGCGCCGTCGACCTCCGGCTTCCATTCGAGCAACGCCGTCACGTCGGACAGCCCCGACAGTCGCTCGACGACCGCGCCGCCGACCTCGCGCTCGACGCTCAAGTGCGGAACCAGCAGCGTGCCGCGCAGAGTCTCGGACCAACGGTAGTCCGCGGCCAGCGCAGTGCGCGTGAAGGTGGTCTCCTCGCCGCCGACATTGGCGACCTGGTCGGAGCCGTTGTAGGTCTCGTCACTGTGCGCGAATGAAGTGACGATCCGGAACGTCCATGGCGATGCGTCGCCGTCGAGATCGAAGTCCTGGAACCCGCCGACCGGCAGGTTGGGGTCCTTTCAGCCGCTTCACTGCGCGGCCAGCGGTGCCGCCAGCGCACCGCAGGTGAACATCAGAAGGACGGCTGAGCCGACACGAGAGGGCAGAAGAGCGGACATGACCGGAGTCTACGCGGAATTGCTACGAACCCAAGCCCTCCCGTGCCGTAGTAGGATAGGAGCCATGGCCCGGCTGCTCGCCACCGTCGTCGTCGCCCTGCTGCTACTCGGCAGCGGGTTGGACGCCGTGGTGTTTGCCGCGCAGGCGGAGGCCCCGTGTGGCGGCCACTGCGGCTGCAACGAGGACGCCCCGACCGGTCCGGCCTTCGAGAAGTCCTGCTGCTGTGCCGCGGTCCCGGCGGAGACGCCCGAGCCGCGTCCGCTGCCGCCGTTCACCGAGGTGAGCGAGGATGGGCCGGCTCCGGTCCTGACCGCGGCGCCTGCATCGGCGATGCCGAGCGTCGCGACGCCGACCGAGCCCCATGGGCTGCGGCCGCTGCCGCCTCGCGCACCACCGTGTGCGCTGCTGCGGCTGCTCTGCGTGCAACGCTGCTAGGCGGAACCTCCGGGTCCCCCAGGGGATTCGTCCGTCGTTCGACTCCATTCGATCCATGAGGTTCCACAAGCAAGCACATGCAACCGTTCCGCCCTTTGGGCGTCGCCCTGTTGGCCGCGACCGCGGCCGCCTGTGGCGCACCCCTTCCCGCTCCTGACGCGGCCGCCGGCCCTGCCAGCGCGCAAGCCACCGCCTCGCGCTCGGCCCCCCGTCCCTCCGTCACCCGCTCCTCGACTCCCACGCCGAACGCCCGCGCGGCGACCGGCTCCGGAGCGGTGTACGCCGCGCCCGCCGGCCTGGACGCGTTGCTGAGCGAAGCCGAGCGCCGCTCCCCGGAATTGCTCGCCGCCGAAGCGCAGTGGGCAGCCGCCGGCCAGCGCGCGAGCATCGCCGAGGAATGGCCCGACCCCAAGCTGCGCGTGACCTGGTGGGCCCAGGAGCTGCAGACCCGCGCCGGCCCGGCCGAGGCGCGGATCGCGGCCAGCCAGCGCATCCCGTGGCCCGGCAAACGTGCCGCGGCGGCGGACGCCGCGGACGCGCTGGGCGCGGCCGCCGGTGAGCGCCTGCAGACGCTGCGCCTGGATTTGCGGCGACGAATCACGCGCGCCTGGAACGAGCGCGTCCGTCTGGCGCGCGAGAGGGAACTGCTGGTCGCGCACCGCGGCCTGCTACAGGAAGTCGAAGGTGTCGCACGCGCGGTCGCCGAACGCGACAGCGCGAAGCCGGCCGGGCTGATGCGCGTACAGGTCGACCTGGGCCGGCTCGGTGACCGGATCGCGGCACTCGACGAGGCCGCTACCCGTACGGAGGCCGAGTTGGCGGCGATGGTCGGCACGGCGCCGGCAGCCGAACTCGACTGGGCCACCGCCCAGTTCTCGACCACCGTCCGTACCGACGTCGACACCCGCGACGCGGCGACGCTGCTCGAGGGCCACCCGCACCTGCGCGCACTCGGCCGCACCGCGGAGGCGGCGGACCGGGCGGTCACGGTCGCCACGCTCTCCGCCCGCCCGGATTTCGAGCTCGCGCTCGACTGGACGTTCGTCGGCGATTCCGGCGCGCCGGGTGTGGCGAGCGGCGAGGACCCGGTGTCGCTGACCTTCGGTGTGGACCTGCCGCTGTCCGGTGGCGCCGACCGCGCCCGTCGCCTGGAAGCGCGCGCGCTGCACCGCATGCGCCTCGCCGAACTGCGCACCGCGCAGCTGGTGCTGGTCGAGCGCCTGGATGCGGCACGCATCGCGCGGCGGGATGCCGCGCGCCGCGCCGCGCTCTACGGCGACGAACTGCTGCCGCAGGCCGACGAGGCCTTCTCCATCGCGGTGTCCGCCTATCAGGCGCGCAGCGCGCCCTTCGGGGAGGTCGTAGAGACCACCCGTGACCTGCTGGACCTGCGCCTCGCGGCGCTGCGCGCGGAAGCGGACCGCGCGCAGGCCGGCGCGGAACTCGACTTCCTCCTGCCGTCCGACAACGACCCTCGCTGACCATGAAGACCCCTTCCTTCCTGCGCCGCCTCGCGGCTTCTCCCGTACCGCGCCTGCTGTTGGCGCTCTACGCCGGCTGGATTCTTCACGACCTGGCGACGACCGACGTCGGCGAGCCGCATGAGCACGCCGGGCCCTCCGCCGAGGCGCCGGCGGCCGACACGCCTGCCGGCGACCCGCCCGCGGACGCCGCGCCGGCCTTCTGGACCTGTTCCATGGACCCGCAGGTGCGCGCGCCGGAGCCGGGTCTGTGCCCGATCTGCGGCATGGACCTGATTGCCGCGACCGCCGGCGGCGACGACCTCACGCCGCGGCAGTTGCGCCTGTCGGAGAACGCGCTCGCGCTGGCGGGCGTGCGTACGACAGCGGTCGAGCGCCGCGCGGTGGGTCGCGAACTGCGCCTGGCCGGCCGCGTCGCGCACGACGAGACCCGCGTCGCGTCGGTCAGCAACTGGATGCCCGGTCGACTGGACCGGCTGTTCGTCACCGCCACCGGGGTCACGATCCGCGAAGGCGACCACCTGGCCGAACTCTACAACCCCGACCTGCTTTCGCTGGAGCGCGAACTGCTGGACGCCGAGGGCTCGCTGCGGAGCCTCGACGCCGACGCGCCGAACGCCCGGCGCGAGATCGCACAGGCCCGCGCCACCGCCGCGCGTCAGTCCCTGCTCGACCTCGGCATCTCGCAGCGCGAGATCCGCGAAGTGCTGGCCGCAGGCGCGCCGCGCGAGCGCCTGACCCTGTGGGCCCCCATCGGCGGCACGGTCACCGAGAAGCACGTGCAGGAAGGCGACTACGTGCACACCGGCGCGCACCTCTACACCATCGCCGACCTGTCCAAGGTGTGGGTCGAACTCGACGCCTACGAGTCCGACCTGGCGTGGCTGCGCTTCGGCCAGGACGTGATCTTCACGGTGGTCGCGTACCCCGGTCGCGAGTTCCACGGCCGCATCGCGTCGGTCGACCCCACCTTGGACCCGCGCACCCGCACGGCGCGCGTGCGCGTCAACGTCGAAAACCCGGAGCGGCTGCTGATGCCGGGGATGTTCGTGCGCGCCACCGTGACCGCACGACTGACCGAGAGCGGCAACCCGGTCGACCCGTCCCTGGCCGGCAAGTGGATGTGCCCGATGCACCCGGAAGTCACCGCCGACGCGGTGAGCGAGTGCCCGGATTGCGGCATGCCGCTGGTCCCGGTCGAGGACCTCGGGTTCGCGCCGGGTTCCGACGCGCAGACGCCGCTGGTCATCCCGGTCAGCGCCGCGCTGATCACCGGTCGTCGCGCGGTCGTCTATGTGCGACTGCCGGCCGAGGAGGGCAAGGATCCGCTGTTCGAAGGTCGCGAGATCGTGCTCGGTCCGCGCGCCGGCGACGCCTTCATCGTCCGCGCGGGACTCGAGGAAGGTGAGCAGGTGGTCGTCGCCGGCGCCTTCACGCTGGACTCGGAACTGCAACTGCAGGCCAAGACCAGCATGATGAGCGCGGCCGACGACGCGCGGACCGGGCCGGAGGTGGACGCGCCTCGAGCGGTGCGCGAGCAGGTCGGCGCGGTGCTCGAATCCGGGGCCGCGGTCTCGCAGGCGCTGGCTGCGGACGATCTCGCCGCCGCGCAGGTGGCGGCAGACGCGACGTCCGCCGCGACCGAGGCGGTCGATCTCGCACCGCTCGGCCTGGAGGACGCGCGCCGCGCCGAGGTCTGGCTGGATACCGTCCGCGAGCACGCGGCCCAGGTCGCCGCGGCCGAGGACATCGAAGCCGGGCGGGTGGTGTTCGAGCACCTGCAGCGCGCCCTGCTGGCCCTCGCCGAAGGCCTCGGCTACCTGATGCCGGAGGGCCGCACGCTGTCGATCTTCCACTGCCCGATGGCCTTCGACAACCGCGGCGCCGACTGGCTGCAGTGGAGCGGCACGCGCACCGAGAACCCCTACTTCGGGTCCGGCATGTTCCGCTGCGGCAAGGAGCAGACGGTGGTCGCGATCGGCGCGGAGGGACGCTGATGCTCGAGCGCCTGATGCGCTTCTTCCTGGAGCAGCGGCTGGTCACCTTCCTGCTGTTCGGCGCGCTGATCGTGACCGGCCTGGTGGTCGCGCCCTTCGACACCACCGGCGGCGTGCTGCCGCGCTCCCCGGTGGCCGCCGACGCGATCCCGGACCTGGGCGAGAACCAGCAGATCGTTTTCACACGCTGGATGGGGCGCTCGCCGCAGGACGTCGAGGACCAGGTCACCTACCCGCTGACGGTCGCGCTGCTCGGGCTGCCCGGCGTGCGCACCATCCGCTCGTACTCCTACTTCGGCTTTTCGACCATCTACGTCATCTTCGAGGAAGACGTCGAGTTCTACTGGTCGCGCTCGCGCATCCTCGAGAAGCTGAACAGTTTGGCACCGGGCACGCTGCCGGACGGCGTGGCGCCGACCCTGGGCCCGGACGCGACCGGACTGGGACAGGTCTACTGGTACACCCTCGAGGGTCGCGACGCGGAGGGCAATCCGGCCGGCGGCTGGGACCTGGACGAGTTGCGTGCGGTGCAGGACTGGTTCGTGCGCTACGCGCTGTCGGCCGTCGACGGCGTCGCCGAGGTCGCCTCGGTCGGCGGTTTCCTGCGCGAGTATCAGGTCGAGGTCGATCCGGAACTGCTGCACGCCTACGGGGTCAGCCTGGCGCAGGTGCATCGCGCGGTGCAGCGCTCCAGCCAGGAGGTCGGCGCCAGCGTGCTCGAGATCAACAGCGTCGAGTACTTCCTGCGCGGGCTCGGCTGGGTCGAGGAACTGGAGGACCTCGAGGAGTCCGTCATCGCCTCGCGCGACGGCGTACCGGTCCGCGTACGCGACGTCGCCCACGTGCAGCTCGGCCCGGCCCCGCGCCGCGGCGCGCTCGACAAGGGCGGCGCCGAGGCGGTCGGCGGCGTGGTCACGGTGCGCTACGGTGAGAATCCGCTGGAGGTCATCAACCGGCTGCACGCGCGGATCGACGAGATCGCGCCCGGCATGCCCTCGGTGACGCTACCGGACGGCCGCGTGTCCAAGCTCACGGTGGTGCCCTTCTACGACCGCACCGGGCTCATCCACGAGACGCTGGAGACGCTCGACGAGGCGATCGAACTCGAGATCCTGGTCACCATCCTGGTGGTGCTGGCGCTCCTGCTGCACCTGCGCGCCTCGCTGTTGGTTTCGCTGACACTGCCGGTCGCGGTGCTCGCCACCTTCGTGATGATGCGCTGGGGCGGCGTCGACGCGAACATCGTCGCGCTGTCCGGCATCGCCATCGCCATCGGCACGATCGTCGACATGGGCATCGTGCTGGTCGAGAACGTGCTGCAGCGGCTGCGCTCAGCGCCCGAAGGCGAGAGCCGGCTGGAGTCGGTCTCGCACGGCACCAAGGAGGTCGGCGGCGCGGTCTTCACCGCGGTGGCGACCACCATCATCAGTTTCCTG
>Ga0316187_10005919_pt1 | contig 10546 bp, 8 predicted proteins | sample CroRivburrow1_MG_FD_204927 | JGI IMG/M metagenome (GOLD analysis project Ga0316187, IMG submission 204927) | Coastal sediment microbial communities from Maine, United States - Cross River worm burrow 1 | ecosystem: Environmental > Aquatic > Marine > Coastal > Sediment | place: USA: Maine...
CCACCCGCACGCCATGCAGGCCCATGGGCGGCTCGAACACGGCCAGGCGGCCGGTGGAAGGCAGCTGAGTAAACGGATGCTCAGCGTAGATCCGCACTTCCAGAGCGTGCCCGTTCAAGGGCCGGGACTCCGGCAGGTCGGCACCCGCCGCGAGCCGGATCTGAGTGGCGACCAGATCCAAGCCGGTGACCATCTCTGTCACGCCATGCTCCACCTGGATGCGGGTGTTCATTTCCAGAAAGCCGTAGTCACCGGGGCCGGCCCTGAGCGTCTCCAGGGTACCCACGTTATCGTAGCCGAGCTCGGCCACCAGCTTCTGTGCCTGCTGCGCCAGCGCTTCGATCTCCGCCCGATCGATGCCGGGTGCCGGACTTTCCTCCAGCACTTTCTGATGGCGCCGCTGCAGCGAGCACTCCCGCTCATGAAGGTGCAGCGCGCCGCCATTGCCATCCCCGAGCACCTGAAACTCGATGTGGCGCGCATCCGGCGCCCAGCGCTCGAGAAAAACACCGCCATCGCCGAATGCCTGATCGGCCAGCGCACCAGCCTGGCTGACGGCGCTCTCCAGTTCCGCCGCCGAGCCTACCACCCGCATGCCGATACCTCCGCCGCCGCCCACGGGTTTGACCAGCAGCGGAAAGCCGATCGATTCCGCCGCTCGGCTGATTTCTGCAGCGGTTGCCCCTTCGCTCAACCGCCCGCTACCCTGAAACACGGGAAAGCCCTTTTCCTCAGCGAGCGTTCGGGCCGCGACCTTGTCGCCCATGGTCGCGAGCCAGTGGGGCCGGGGCCCGATGAAGCGTGCGCCAGCGGCCTCCACCGCTGCCGCGAAGGCAGCGTTTTCCGCCAGGAATCCGTAGCCGGGATGCACCGCATCCGCACCGGTCGCTTCGATTGCCGCTAGCACGGCCGCCTGATTGAGATAGGTGTCCTGAGCACGGCTGCCGGGCAGCTGGTGGGTCAGGCTGGCTTCTTCCAAATAGGGAGCCCCCGCATCCGCATCGGAATACACCACCACCGATTCGATCCCCAGCGCCCGGCAGGCCTGCACGACGCGCCGGGCAATCGCGCCTCGATTGGCGATGAGGATCCTAGAGAACATGCACGGTGTTCAGATAGTCGGCATATTCCCGCCAGGCTTCCTCGAAGCCACCCAGGCCACGGTCCCGGGTGCCACGGGTAGTGTGGCCGGCAGCCACCGCCTGCGCTACCCGCTCATGCACGGCAAGCACCTGTTGCCGCGTCAGCTCGAGCTGGAACATATCGGTGGCAGCACCGCCCTTGTGATCGTCCGGCTTCGACAACGGTAGTCCGTTCAACGCGGCGTCGAGTTCGGCGCGGAGAGCACCCTCGAGGATCTCCGCCGTCTGCTCGAGCATCCAGCGGGAGATCACGTCAGGGGTATCGCACAAGCGCTTGTAGGCATCCCAGTCCAAAGCTAAGGTCATCCGCCAGCCTTCGAGGTGAACGGGCGATCTTACCAACAGAAAGACACCATGCCGATCACAAGACGGAAAGGCGCCCGGGTTCAGTCGCCGAGCAGCCCGTCGTAGAAGGCCTTACCAAGGGCGCCGCCGCGAGGATCGCCAGTGATCGCGGAAACCATCTGGTTCATGACGTAGGAAAAACAGACCCGGTTGGTCTGATCGACAATGATGGTGGATCCACCAGCGCCACCCCAGAACATCCCGTCTTCGGCCGGCGACATGAACATCAGCGGGTTCGGGAAGGCGTAGCCCATGCCGAACCGGATCGGCATGATCAGCACGGCGTCCGGACCGTTGGTCTGCTCGTCGACAATCCGCCGGCAACCGGCTTCCGAAAGAAGCTCTACGCCGAAGGCGCCGCCGCCATTGGCCAACGGCGTCTGGGCGCGTACCACCGACCGGGCATTGCCATGGCCGTTGGCAGCCGGAATTTCCGCCTGACGCCAGCCGGCTGAGTTGACCGCATTGTTACCGAGCTCCGCGCTGGAGAACACTCTGCCTGGAATGGATTCCGGATCCGGCGCCGGCGGTGTGATGTCCTCATTGCCAACGGCGGGGATCATCTCCGCCACCCGGCCGAACTCACTCTCCGGAACGCCGATGTGGAAGTCCGCACCGAGCGGGCCGGCGATCTCCTCCCGAAAGAAGGTGCCGAGCGATTTCCCCGTGATGCGACGGACGAGCTCGCCGATCAGATAGCCCTGGGTAATGGCGTGATAGCCGCTCTGGCTGCCCGGCTCCCACCAGGGCGCCTGGGCGGCCAGATTTGCCACGCAGCCATCCCAATCGTACAGCTCTTCAGCGCTGAGCGCCGGCGAGAAGCCAGGCACACCTGCCGAGTGACTCATGAAGTGCCGGACCTCGGTATTCTCCTTGCCGTTCTGGCCATATTCCGGCCAGTAATCGGTAACCTTGGCATAGAAGTCCAGCTCGCCCCGATCAACCAGCAGCAGAGCGCATAGGAAGCTCATGGTCTTGGTGGTGGAGTAAACGTTGACGATGGTGTCTTCGGTCCAGGGTCGGGTTCTGGCGGCATCCGCATGCCCGGCCCAGATGTCGATGACGTACTCACCTTCGACGGTGGCGGCGAAGCTGGCGCCCACCTCACCCCGCTCGGCAAAATTCTTCTCGAACGTGTCGCGCACCGCGCTGAAGCGCTCGTCGCAGTAACCGTGAATCTCCATCTGCATCTCTCCCGGATTTGCCTGGTTCAGATCGCCAGCTTCTCGCCCGTCAGCCGCTCATAGGCTTCGAGATAGCGGGCGATGCTGCGCTCGACCACCTCGTCCGGGAGCACGGGCCCCGGCGGGGTTTTGTCCCACTCGCCTGCTTCCACCACCGTCTCCAGGTAGTTGCGTACGATCTGCTTGTCGAAACTCGACTGCTCCCGGCCCGGCTCCCAGTCATCGGCGGGCCAGAATCGGGAGCTGTCCGGCGTGAAGATCTCATCGATCAGAATCGGCGTACCCTGACCGTCGACCTGCCCGAACTCGAATTTGGTGTCCGCCAGGATGATACCGCGCTCGAGCGCATAGTCCCGGGCTCTTCCGTACAGGCTGAGGGTAGTTTCTCCCAGCCAGGTCATCAGTTCCTCACCCACCACCTCGGCACCCTCCGCGAAGGAGATGTTCTCATCGTGACCCGTTTCGGCTTTTGTGGATGGGGTGAACAGGGGCTCGGCGAGCCGATCGCTGTTTCTCAGCCCTTCCGGCAGCTCGATGCCGCAGACGCTGCCCGAGCGCTGGTAATCCTTCCAGCCGCTGCCGGTGATGTAACCGCGGGCGATGCACTCGATCGGCACCACCTGAGTTTTCCGGCAGAGCATGATGCGGCCACGCAGAGCCTCCTGCTCCTCACCTGTCAGTCCGGGCACGTCGGCCACGTCGGTGGAGATCAGGTGGTTCGGCACATCGGAGAAGTGATCGAACCAGAACTTCGATATCTGGGTCAGCACCACACCCTTGCCCGGCAGACCGTTCTGCATCACCACATCGAAGGCGCTGATCCGGTCCGAGGCAATGATCAGCAGCGCTTCCGTACCATCGGTAAGCGTCACATCGTAAAGGTCCCGAACCTTGCCGCTGCGCTTGTTCGGCAGGCTTAAATTGGTTTCGAGTACCGCTTGTCCCATATCTAGTTCCTCAGCATCAGTAATTAACCTTCGGGCCGCCGCTCAGGCCGTCATCCCGCCATCCACCACGTTTACCGAACCGGTGATGAAATCGCTGTCGTCGCTCACCAGGTGCAGCATCATCCGGGCGATGTCATCCGGCTCGCCATAGCGCTGCAGCGGGATCCGCTCAGCCATGCCGGCCTTGACCAGTTCCGCGCCTTCCTCACCACCGATACCGGATTCCAGCCGGCGCATCATCTCGGTCTCTACAGGCGAGGGGTTCACGGTGTTGACCCGGATCTTCAGCGGCGCAAGCTCCTTGGCCGCAGAGCGCATCAGGCCGATGACAGCATGTTTGCTGGTCGTGTAGGCGGAGAGATTCGGTGAGCCCATCAGACCAGCCACGCTGGAGGTGATGACGACACTGCCGCCGCCCCGCTTCGCCATGGCTGGCGTGACCGCCTTCAGACCCAGGAACGGACCCTTCACGTTGATGGCCATGACCTGATCGAAGCGGGCCTCGTCGTAGTCCGCGATGGAAACCACATCCCCTTCGATGCCGGCATTGGCCAGTAGACCATCCACGCCGCCGTAACGTTCTTCCGCACAGGCGACCATGGCCTCGTTATCCGCGATGCTGGTCACATCGCCGACGAAGTAGCTCGCCGCGTTGCTGCCAACCTCGGCAACGGCTTCCTTCAATGCATCCTCATTGAGGTCCACCAGCAGCACGTAGGCGCCTTCGTCCACGAAAAGCTTGCCCGCCGCGCGGCCGATGCCACCCGCACCACCGGTGATAATGACCACCTTGTCCTGCAGTCGTCCCATGATTCCCCCTTCGTTAGTGCCTGATGTCTGTACCTGAGTTCCGTACGTTGTTATTCGATGCTCAGCCGCCCGCGGCCGCGAAAGCCTTATCCAGATCGCCGATGAGGTCCTGCTCGTCCTCTATGCCCACGGATATCCGGATCAACGAATCGTCGATGCCCATGCTCGCCCGCCGCTCCGGCCCCATCTCAAAATAAATGGTGTGCGCCACCGGTATGGCCAGGGTGCGGTTATCACCCAGATTGCTGGACTTCACGATCACCTTCAGGTGATTGAGAAACGTCCAGAGATCCACCTCGTCCGCTAGTTCGAAGCTGAACAACGCACCCGGATGGCGGAACAGCGCCTGCGCCCGCTCATGCTCGGGATGCCCGGGCAGCCCCGGATAGTAGACGTTTTTGACCCGATCGTGCCTCGCCAGGTACTCGGTCATGGCTCGGGTATTCGAGCATTGCCGCTCCATCCTGAGCGCCAGGGTCTCGGCACCGATGGCGATATGGTGGGCGGCTTCCGGTCCGAGCGCCGCACCGAAATCACGGAGCCCTTTCTTTTTGATCTGAGTGATCGCCCACTTGGAAGCATCACCGGTTTTGTAAGTGTCGTAAATGTTCTCGAAGCCCGTCCAATCGTACTGGCCCATCTCCGTGACCGCACCGCCCAGCGCATTGCCATGGCCGCCGATGTATTTGGTCAGGCTGGAAATCACCAGGCTCGCAGCCACCGCCTTCGGCTGAAAGAGATACGGCGACGTCATGGTGTTGTCCACGAAGTACACCAGATTCCGCTCGGCACACAGTTTCCCGATCTCGGCGAGGGCTGCTACCTGGGTGCGCGGGTTGGCAATGGTCTCGACGAACACCAGCTTCGTTCGCTCTGTGATGGCCGCGGCCACGGCGTCCGCGTCCGTTGCATCGACGAAAGTCACGTCGATGCCCTGGGTGGTGAACGTGTTGAACAGGCTGTTGGTGTTGCCGAACAGAAAGGACGAAGAGACGAAATGGTCTCCCGCACGCAGCAGAGAGAACAGGGTGGTGCCGATGGCCGCCATGCCGGTTCCGAAGCAGACCGACTGCACGCCGCCTTCCATGGCCGTGACCTTATCCTGCAGCGCTTCCACGGTGGGGTTTACCTGCCGACCGTAGGTGTAACCCGGCTTGGTGCCCTGGAAAGCAGCCGCCAGATCCCGGGCATCCTCATAGCCGTATGCCACGGTGGCGTGGATGGGTTTCTGCAGCGACCCGTGCTCAATAGGCTGGAGTCGATCGCTGTGCACGATCCGTGTCGTGAAGCCTTTCATCAGCTGGTTTCGGTCAGACGGTCTCGACCGGGACACCCGCGTCGGCGGTACCTTCCCGGACCAGTTCCACGAACGGGTTGCGTCGAATCATGTTCGAGATATCGTTCGCTGGCACCGGCCTGGAGAACATATAGCCTTGCCCTTCGCTGCAGCCCTGAGCGTGCAGATAACGAAGCTGGGTTCGATTTTCGACGCCCTCGGCAATCAGATCGAGCTTCAATCCCCGCGCCATGGCGACGATGGCATTGACGATGCTCGCATCCGTCTCGTCCTCCCTGATGTCACCGACGAAACTGCGATCTATCTTCAGCGTCTGGATCGGGAATTGCTGCAGATAGGAAAGGGAGGAGTATCCGGTGCCGAAGTCATCGATGGCGATCTGCACCCCGAGCCGGCGCAGTTCTTTCAGCTTCGGGATGATCACTTCCATGTCCTGCATCAGGGTGTTCTCGGTGATCTCGAGCTTCACGGCACTGGCTTCAAGGCCGCTATGCTGAAGGCTGGAAACAAAGCGGTCAACGAACCCTTCCTTCTCGAGCTGCACCGCTGAGAGGTTCACCGACAGCTGAATGTCGTCATGCCCCTTGGAGCGCCAGTAAGCTACGTCCGTGAACGCCTGGGCCTGCACGTACTCGTCGATCTGGCAGATGAGACCGGTCTCTTCCGCCATGGGCAGAAAATCGTTGGGCTCGACCAGACCACGGATCGGATGCTGCCAGCGGACGAGCGCTTCCACACCGGTGATGCGCCCATCCTTGAGTGAAACCTGGGGCTGGTAGTAAACCTTCAGCTCGCCCTGCGCCAGGCCATTGCGGAGCTCCCGTTCCAGAGTCAAGCGGGTCGAGAAGCTGTGGTTCATCTCTTCAGAGAAGAACTGGTAACCGTTCTTGCCACGACCCTTCACCTGGTACATGGCGATATCGGCGTTCTGGATCAGGGCTTCCTCAGTATCGCCGGCTTCGGGATAGATGGAGATGCCGATGCTGGCGCCAACGAAGAGCTCATGGCCGTCGATGACGAATGGGGCATTCAGACGGTCGAGGATCTTTGAGGCGATCACCACCACGTCATCCTTGGTCCGGACTTCAGGCAGCAGCAGGGTGAACTCGTCTCCGCCGAATCTGGCCAGCGTATCCCCCCGCCGCAGACAGCTCTGCAAACGGTTGGCCACCGCCTTCAACAGCCGATCGCCCATGGTGTGGCCCAGGGTATCGTTGACCAGTTTGAACCGATCCAGATCCAGGAACATCACCGCCAGCTTGCGCTTGTTCCGTCGCGCGTGGGCAATGGCGAGAGAGAGGCGGTCTTTCAGGAGCGCCCGATTCGGCAGGTGGGTGAGCAGATCATGATAGGCCTGGAAGTTGATGACCTCTTCCGCCTCTTTCCGCTCGGAGATGTCCCTGGCCGTGCCGTAGGTGCCGACGAAGTTCTCCCGGGTGCGCTCATTCGCATCCGAGTAGACGCCTTCCGCCGTCAGCTCCATCCACAGGGATTGAGCGTGGAACAGACGCGGACCGCGCCGGTTAAGACGACTCTTCAGGCGCAGCTCCACATTGGTGGCCGCCCGCTCGCCCATGCGACGCTCATTGAAAATATGGCGCGCCTGCTCCAGATGATCGTCGTCGACCAGCTCGGAGTAGTGCCGGCCGATCAGCTCATCCTTCCGGTAGCCGAGCAGTGACTCGAGCCGCTCGTTGAGGAAGATGAAGCAGCCGTTCCGGTCCAGCATGTAGACCAGATCCGGTGAGTTGTTGACGATGAAGCGGTGCAGCTCCTCGGAGTCCTGCAGCTTCGCTTCCATCTCCTGATTGCGGTTCTCCAGCTCACACTGGCGAAGCGCCGTCTCCATGGTCGAGATGAGCTCGCCCGCTTCATAGGGCTTCTTGACGAAATCGAACGCGCCGCAGTGCAGGGCGTGCTTGACGCCGCTGAAGCTGGAATCTCCGGATACGACGATGATCTTGCTGTTCAGGCCTTCGCGGGCCGCGTGGTCGAGCACGTCGTGGCCGCTGACGCCCGGCATGATCAGGTCCAGCAGCACCACATCGTATTTTTTGCGGCCGAGCGCCTCCAGCGCTTCCTGGCCGCCAAGGGCCTTGTCCGCCTGATATCCGTGCAGATTGACGAGCTGGTGCAGGCTGTTCAGAAGTTCCGGTTTATCATCGACAATGAGAATGTTGTGCTGGCCGACAGCGTCCGCCGCAGCATTTTCACTGCCGGTAGCCTGCGCGTTGCGCAGCCTGGAAAATGACTCCCCTGGGCTCACTGCATGCGCGGCGTCATGATTCCTCATCTAGCAGTGGTCCCCTGCCGATACTCAGTCGATGCGCCATTGTGACGGACTTTCCCGGTCGATCCTAGTCGCCGGGCAAAGGAGATTTCGCCGGCATCCGAGTTCAAGCGGGGGCCTGCACGAACGGTCGCGGCCAGAGATCGAACACCCTGGCCAGGGCCGACAGGGCCAGGGCATGACGGATGGTGCCGTCCTGGACCGCCTCACGCACGGCCGACTCGCTCATCAGGGCCACGGCGATGTGCTCACCGCCCGTGTTCGCGGGCGCCTGAGTCTGCTCCACGCCTTCGGCCAGCCAGTGGTGGCAGAGGTGGTCGTGGATGGCCGGATTGGGCTCAACCGCCCCCAGGTAGCGCCAGTTGCCGCCGCTGTAGCCCGTCTCCTCGAGCAGCTCGCGCCGCGCCGCGGTCAGCGAATCCTCACCTGGATCGACCATGCCGCCAGGGGTTTCCAGAGTCGGGTAGCCCACGCCGAAGCGATACTGGCGCACCATCACCGATTCCCCGGCGCTGGTCAGCGCGACCATGTTCACCCAGTCGACGCTGGATAGAACGAGGCGGGAGAGCACATCTCCGGACTCGGGGTGCTCCATCTCATCCAGGCGCACATCAAACAGCGGCAGCTCGGGGCCGGGCTGGCTCGACAGGCGCCGCCAGTTCAGTTCATCGTCGGTCACTCAACCAGTCTCCTTCCATCATCACGTTCGTCATTACTTTTTCTCCTACCGGTTCATGCCTGACTTGATGTCATTCATCGACCGCACCGTCGTAACCGGTGAGCTCGAGATAACCCTGGCCCAGTCGCCGTCCCTCATCATCGAGCACCGCAACCATCCCCTCCCAGTAACGGATACTGGTCGCCATTCGTTGATCATCCAGCACCGCGACCACGTCCAGAACCTCCTGACCGAGCCTGATCCGCCAGGCGACAGGCCAGTCCGTGCCATCAGAATCGCGCCAGTAGCGCGTTGGCAGCAGCGTGAAGTCAGATGCCTCGAGCGGGCGGGCGACACCATCCGCGCCAACCAGCATGCCCTGATCGTAGGGATCCCGGGCACCATCCCTGCGCCGCAGCTGAAAGGCCATCAGCCGCCTGCCGTCGTCGAGCTGCAGCGCGAACCAGTCCCAGCCCACCTGGCCATCGGAGAGCAGGCTCGTGCTCCACTCCCGATCGAGCCAGCCGAGCCCACGCACGGCGCGCGGCTCACCGTCCATCCAGATCCGACCGGCCGCCGGAATGCCCGGCATGGAGTAGTAATAAGATGCCTGACCAGGCCCTTTCCGGCTGAGACCCGATTCGCCCTGAAGAACGATCCGCACCGCCATATCCAGATCGATCTCAACGCGCGCCTCGCCGGCGTCAGCCTGCAGCCGCCAGACCTCGCCCACCTCCTCAAGCCGCCAGTCCTCGAGCCAGAGACGAAATGGTTCAGCCCGCACCCCCACCAGGCTCGGGTGCCCGCGGGCAAATCGCTCGTCTGCCTGGTGAACGCCGGTGGCCGTGTCCGTGACCGCGAAATGGGCCAGGTAAATCTGGTTGCTCTGCCAGCGATTGTCGGCGGGGATGTCGGCTGCGCTGAGCGCCTGGCGAAACAGTGTGAACTGCACACCCACGTCCCGACCGGACTCGTCCGCCAGCACCAGGGTCAGATACCACCACTCGCTGCGGAACGCCGGATGCGGACCGTGATCCGCCGGAAACTCGAATCTCCTGGGTGCGTCCGCACGGGCAAAACCCGCCAGTGCCGTCTCGCCAAGGACGCTGCCCAGCCTGAGCTGACCGCCGGAGAGCGGCGATTCGTCGGGCGTCTCCGCGCAGCCGAACTGCGCCAGCATCGCCATGACCAGGCTCGCCAGCCGCAGTCTCGCCCGCCCCAAACTCACCTGCTCAAGCCGGACCATCAAACGCCCCGGCCTCGAGCGCGCCGCCCTCGCCCGCCTCCTCAGAAGGGAGTGGTGCCAGCCCCACGACGAGCATCGCCAGCATGGCAGACAGAACCGGCCAGACGAATGACCCCGGTGACAGCGCCAGCGACAGACTCCAGCCGAACGCCCGGGGATTGATGACCGCACAGAGCAGCCAGCCCATCACCAGACCGAGCGGCAGCGCCAGCAACAGCGCCGTGAGGCCGACGCCAACGACCCGGTAAGCGGCCACCAGCCGCTGTTCCAGGGGGGTGGTGCCCATGCTGTGAAGCAGCCGACGCGCCGGCTGCTGGAGCAGCTCGAGCGCCAGCAGGGCGTTGTACAGGCCAACACTGGCGACGATCAGAGCGAGCAGAGTCAGCGCCCGGGTAATGGCAAAGGTCTGATCGAAGATTTTCAGCGCCTCGGCCCGGATGCTGCTCCGCACCTGCACTTCCAGGTCCGGTGCCGCCTGAGCGACGGCCGCGACGACCCCCGCCTCATCGTCCGCATCGATGCTGAGCCGATCGTAGCGCAGCGACAGGCCGATCCGGGCGGCGTCGGCGTCATCCAGGATCAGGCGCAAGGTACTGTCGCCATAGCCCGGAAAAACAGCGGCGATCG
>Ga0316187_10005920_pt1 | contig 10545 bp, 10 predicted proteins | sample CroRivburrow1_MG_FD_204927 | JGI IMG/M metagenome (GOLD analysis project Ga0316187, IMG submission 204927) | Coastal sediment microbial communities from Maine, United States - Cross River worm burrow 1 | ecosystem: Environmental > Aquatic > Marine > Coastal > Sediment | place: USA: Maine...
TGCAACCTCATCCCCGCGCAAAAGTCATACCTCACCTTGACGTCATCCCCGCGCAAAACCTGTACCTCACCTTGACCTCATCCCCGCGCAAAACCCATACATCACTTTGACGTCATCCCCGCGCAAGCGGGGATCTAGCACACCACCTAAAAGCATCGGCCTTGAGAAGTCCCTGGCCCTTGCGGAAAGCGCAGCCAGGTAAGGTATTCCAGGGCCGTCATTCTGGCAGTCGCGGCAAGGTCCCCACCTGCGCGGGGATGACGTTTAGTTTACTGAGAGGGAATTCAAATACCTTGCTGGAGCAGAATTTCGATTAGTGAATTCATTTCCAGATCAGACAGACCTTCGCGCTCGCTGAGCGAGCTACTCAGGTTGGCGCCGGCTGGCGCCACCGGTGACTTGCTGCGGAACAGACGCAATGCCTCGCCCTGCCCCGCAAGACAGTCGCGCATCACCAACGGACTCAACATGGCCGCGCTTTCCATCACCGGACACAACGCGATATTGTGCACCGCTGTCAACCACTTCGGGCCGATGAATTGCGGCGCCATGCGACCCTGGTTCAGGCGTAACAGGCGTTCGGCGCTGGCGCGATAAAAATCGAGAAAGCTATTGCCACGACGAAACATCAGCAGGGCGTTGTGGACCTTGGCGAAGCTACGCAAGCGCTGCTTCGCGTCATGCTGCACCCAGATTTCGCGCCCGAGCGCATACTCGCACTCCGGCAACACGAAACCATCGGGGTCAAAGATCAGGAAATCGGCATCGCACCAGACCACGCAGTCGTAGCCTTCGGCGAGACCCTGCTGCAAGCTGATCAGCCGCGCCAGGTCGCTGGCAATCACGGGTTGTGCGCGGGTTTTATCGAGCAGCTCGCGGTCGAGCAGCGCAAAAATCTCGTCGCCGAGGTAGCGGTAGTGATAGCCGTTGACCTGCGCCCAGCCGGCGACCGAATCCAGGCAAGCCTGCAACCAGGCATGCGGCAGAGGATGGCGATGGGACTGAATGATCAGCGTGTCAGGCATTTGGGCAGAGACCGGCGGTCAAGCATCAGCGCTTATCCCGATAAACCGGACATGATATCTTTGACGTCGATATTTATACAACATTCTGCGACAATCGCGACCCCCGCAAACCTGGAGCATCAACCCATGACAAATCCCGTAGTCGCCGCCAACAAACCCGCCAAAGTCGCCCTGGAAAAGGGCCGAAAGTACTTTTTTTGCGCCTGCGGCCAGAGCAAAAATCAACCCTTCTGCGACAGTTCACACCGCGGCAGCGAGTTTACTCCGCTGGCGTTCGAGTGCAGCGAAAGCAAGGATTATTACCTGTGCCAGTGCAAACAAAGCGGCAACAAGCCCTACTGCGATGGCAGCCACAAGGCTATCAAAGACGATCAGGTCGGCAAACCGGCTGGCTGATTTCTCGAAAAAAAGCGACTCATCCGTCGGGCTCTGGGTCGCCAGCACCATCTCCTTCCCAAACCGATACCCCACGCGAGCATTATCGCCTTGCCGACGGGCCCGCGGTAATCCGCGTGTTGCCGGCATGGTTCGTCGAATAGGAGCCATTCTATCGCGTCGTCATGGCACTGCGCGCATCGCTGGCGTAAGATAACGGGATATTGACGTTTTGCAGGTTTAATTTCGGCTATTTGGTGAAAAGCGCACCGTCACAGGCTTTTTTGACATCCAGATGACAAAAAGGTACTTGGTTTATAAGGTTATAGCTAACTGATCGTTTTTGTGAATTCGGTATGCTTATATAATCGCGACTTCGCTTACTATCTAGCCCCATTATGTCCACTCCCGCTAATCTAGTTGAAACGATAATGACGACTGCACCCGATCTCAGCACCTACGGCATCGACAATACTGTCGAGATAATTTACAACCCCAGCTTCGACACCCTGTTTGCGGAGGAAACCGCTGCTGGTTTGCAGGGATTCGAAGTCGGTTACCAGACCGAATCGGGTGCAATTTCGGTCGACACCGGCGTCTTCACCGGGCGCTCACCCAAGGACAAGTACCTGGTGCGCGACGACACTACCCGCGACACCATCTGGTGGTCGGACCAGGGTGAAAATGACAATCACCCGATCGATGTCGAAACCTGGAGCAAGTTGCGCCAGCTGGTGACCGAGCAACTCTCCGGCAAGCGCCTGTTTGTCGTCGATACCTTTTGTGGCGCCAATCCCGATAGTCGCCTCAAGGTGCGTTTCGTCACCGAGGTTGCCTGGCAGGCACATTTTGTCACTAACATGTTTATCCGCCCGGACGCCGCAGACCTGGTCGATTACACTCCGGATTTCGTCGTCCTCAACGGCTCCAAAACCACCAATCCCGATTACCAGGCCATGGGATTGAACTCGGAAAATTTCGTCGCTTTCAATATGACCGAGGGCATGCAGATCATCGGCGGCACCTGGTATGGAGGCGAAATGAAGAAAGGCATGTTCTCGATGATGAATTACCTGTTGCCGCTGAAGGGTATGCCGTCGATGCACTGCTCCGCCAACGTCGGCGAAAATGGTGACGTCGCGATTTTCTTCGGGCTGTCGGGAACCGGCAAAACGACGCTGTCGACCGATCCCAAGCGGCGCCTGATCGGCGATGACGAGCACGGCTGGGATGATGACGGCATCTTCAACTTCGAGGGCGGCTGCTATGCCAAGACGATCAACCTCAGTGCCGAGCATGAACCCGACATCTATCGTGCGATCCGTCGTGACGCGCTGCTCGAAAACGTCGTCGTCAACGCGGATGGTGTCATCGATTACAGCGACAATTCAAAGACCGAGAATACCCGTGTGTCTTACCCGATCTACCACATCGATAACATCGTCAAGCCGGTTTCACGCGCCGGTCACGCCAGCCACGTAATCTTTCTGAGCGCAGATGCATTTGGCGTGTTGCCACCGGTTTCACGGCTGACCCCGGAGCAGGCAGAGTATTATTTTCTCTCCGGCTTTACCGCCAAGCTCGCCGGCACCGAACGCGGCATCACCGAACCCACACCGACCTTTTCCGCCTGTTTCGGCAAGGCATTTCTGTCGCTACACCCGACGCGCTACGCCGAGGTGCTGAATCAAAAAATGGTACAGTGCGGTAGCCAGGCCTACCTGGTCAATACCGGCTGGGACGGCAGTGGAAAGCGTATTTCCATCAAGGCAACGCGCGCCATCATCGATGCAATTCTCGACGGTTCGCTCGATAACGCCGAGGTTGCAACCCTCCCTGTTTTCAATTTCGCTATTCCACTGGCCCTGCCCGGGGTGGATACCGCGATCCTCGACCCACGCAATAGTTACGCAGATCGTGGCGAGTGGGAATCGAAGGCAACCCGGCTTGCTCACCTGTTTATCGATAACTTTGACCAATACACCGACACCGATAGTGGTAAACAACTGGTATCTGCAGGCCCTATACTCGACTAGCCGGGCAAACTACGACGCTGCGGGACTTGCCTGAACCACGCTCGGACAGGCAAAATGGCATTCCGATTGCGGCGAGTATGGCTAGATGAAAAAAAAGGGCTTCAAAATTCTCGAAAACGAGTGGATTAGCTTATCCGATGGACGTCGCCTGGCAGCACGCATCTGGCTGCCCGATAGCGCTAACAAGAAACCGGCGCCTGCGATCCTTGAGTACCTGCCCTATCGCAAACGCGACGGCACCGCGCAACGCGACGACAGTACCTATCCGCATTTTGCCGCAGCGGGATATGTCGGTGTTCGCGTCGACATCTCCGGCACTGGCGAGTCCGACGGCGACTGGGATGATGAGTACTCGCCGCGCGAACTCGCCGATGGCTGTGAAGTAATCGAATGGATAGCGGCGCAACCCTGGTGCGATGGCAATGTCGGCATGATGGGTATCTCCTGGGGTGGCTTCAACGGTTTGCAGATTGCAGCCTTGCGACCAGCAGCGCTCAAAGCTGTCATTTCGATCGGCACCACGGTCGATCGCTACAACGACGACATTCACTACAAAAACGGTTGCCTGCTGTATTCGAATTTCTACTGGTCGAGCACCATGCTGTGTTATGCCTCGAGACCTCCGGATCCCGAACTGGTCGGCGACGGCTGGCGTGAAACCTGGCTGCAGCGACTCAATACCCAACCGTTTCCACTCACCGCCTGGCTTGCGCACCAGCGCAAGGACGATTACTGGAAACACGGATCGATCGGCGAAGATTATGCGGCTATCGAAATACCGGCGCTGGTCATCTCCGGCTGGGCGGATGGTTACCTCAATGCGCCCCCTGCCGCTGCCACCCATCTCGACAAGGCCAAGGCCATCAACGGCCCCTGGATACACAAGTATCCACATTTGGCGTCGCCCGGGCCGCGCATGGATTTCATCAAGGAAGCCATTAACTGGTGGGATAAATGGCTCAAGGGAGTCGACAACGGGGTCGAAGATCTACCTGCTTACCGTGCCTATATCCTCGAAGACGCCAAGCCACTGCTGCGCCAGGTACACGCACCGGGACGCTGGGTGGCAGAAGATAGCTTACCGGCCAGGGATTCTCGGGAACGCAACTACTACCTGGCACCGAGTCGGCAGTTACTCGACATCCCCGGCAGAACGCGCTTCAAGACGCTGTCCTCGCCGCAGGATTGCGGCACCGCCTGCGGCGAGTTTTTCACCATCCGCGCCGATGGCGAAATGCCGGCCGACCAGCGTCGCGACGATTCCGGCTCACTGGTTTTCGACAGTGGCAAGCTGCATCAACCCATTGAAATCCTCGGACGACCTCGGCTACGCCTGAAAATTGCCATCGACAAGCCACTCGGCAATATCGCCGTACGCCTGAACGATATCCACCCGAACGGGGACGTCTCACGTGTCAGCTGGGGCGTACTCAACCTGGCACATCGCAACGGCAATGAAGATCCGCAGCCGATGGTCCCGGGCGTGCCCGTATCGGTCGAAATTGAAATGAATGAATGCGGTTATCGATTCATGCGTGGACACAAGATGCGCGTCGCAATATCAACCAGCTACTGGCCGATGGTCATGCCCCCGCCGGAAAACATCGTTGCCACGCTGTGCCTGGGTCCGGACGCGCTGATTACCTTGCCGGTACGCGGAGGAGTCGATGCCTACGATAAAATGGAAGCCCCCAGTGACGAAAAACCACTCGTCGATTACCCACAGATCTCCAGGGGATTGCATCGACGCTGGGTAGAGCGTAACTTCCAGACTGGTGAATCGCATTACCGCATCATCGATGACACTGGTGAAATCGAAGTGCCCGGGCACGGCATGATAAGCCGCTATCGACACGACGAGCGCTGGACCATCGCCGCCGACGATCCGCTAAGCCATCGCTCCCTGAGTCGTTATATCTGCTGGATGCGCCGCGGTGACTGGACGATCCGAACCGAGTCGGAGAGCGAAATGCGTTGTGATGCGGAAAACTTTTACACCAAGGCCACGGTGCGCGCCTACGAAGGCGAAGAATTGATCAATGAACGGAACTGGGAAGAAGTCGCGATACCGCGAGACCACATATAACCAGAACACTAACAATCTGCCACAGGCACGGTAACGTGATAAAACGCGGGTAAACACCGCGCCGTGCCGGCAGTTAACGGATATTTTTTATGGCAAGATTACCGCGCTACTCCATCGTCAATCAGCCGCAGCATATAATCTTGCAGGGGCGTGACGGACAGACTATTTTTCACCAGGATCAGGACTACCAGTACTTTCACGACTGCCTCGATGCCGCCGCATACAATTATCGCCTCATGGTACACGCCTACGTGCTGATGCCGGATCACGTACATGTGTTGGCAACCCCGAGCAATACCGACAGCATAGCGCGAGTCGTGCAATCGATTGGTCGCAATTACGTGCAGTACTTCAACGAATGTTACGGCGGCAGCGGCACGCTCTGGGAAGGCCGGTATCGTGCCACCGTGATCGACGCTAGCGCCTATATGCTCGACGTCAGCCGCTACATCGAGCTCAACCCGGTGCGCAACCGGCTGGTCGACAAGCCCCAGGATTATCGCTGGAGCAGTTACGCGCACAACGCGCTGGCAAAGAGCGATGAAATGATTAGCGCAGCCCCGCAATACGCGGGCCTTGGCGCTTCTGCCCGGGATTGTGCGAAGGCCTATCGCAAGTTGTTCAAGCAGAAGCTCAGCGCGGCGCAGGTGCAGGAAATCACCGACGCGACCATGAAAGGCTGGGTCCTGGGTAATAGTCGATTTGCGCGCAAGATTGAGAAACTGAGCGGTCGGCGCGCGACACAACTCCCCAAGGGGCGACCGAAGGGTAGTTAAGCGGCCTTGCAGTCGCACGAAGACAAACGCGGGCCCGGCCTTAAGTTTCCGCCGCCGTTACTGCCGCTCGCTTTGATCGGCAGCGCTTACCTGGCCGACATTTACCTGCCTCTGCCGATCAACGAGTACCCCGCTTTGTGGCTGACAGGCCTGGTCGTGGTGATCGCGGCAATGTGCCTGGCAGCAATCGCGCTACTTCAATTCCTGCGCGCAAAGACGCATGTCGAACCCTGGCAACCAACCACGTTCATTATCCAGTCAGGCCTCTTCCGTTACAGCCGCAATCCGATATACCTGAGCTTTTGCTGCGCCACACTCGGTTGCGGGTTGATGCTAAACAGTTGGTGGGTGATCGCTGCCGTGCTACCACTGGGCTATTTGCTGCAACAACTGGTCATTCGGCACGAAGAAACCTACCTGCAACAAAAGTTCGGCGACACCTACCTTGCCTACCAACGTCGCGCACGGCGCTGGTTGTAAGCACTCCCACAGCACAAGTCGGTAACCTGGTTAATTGCGCGCCAGCGCGACAAAGGTTGCGTGCAGGCTTGCCTGCGGCAAATCACCGACTGCGATGTCGAGCATAATCCGCCCCTTGCCGCGCTCGTGAAATTCCCGCAAAAAAACCTCACGTTGCGCCAGGCTGGCACTGCAACGGCATTCGATAACCGACTTGACCGGTGCGCGATAGGCAATTTCCGCGCGCGCAACCACAAGCTCGGCGTCAATCCCCGACTCGTCGATGATGTGCATACACAGCGCCCAGCCGGTTAATACCGCGATCGAATAAAGACTGCCGGCGAAACCGGTGCCATGAATATTGATATTGGGTGGCAACGGTGCACTCACCCGGATATCGTCCTGGTCCAGGTGATCGATGGAAAACTGCATCGCCGCACTCAGCGGTATGGTGGCGTGAATTTTGGCAGTCAACTCGTCGGCAGCAGACATCTCAATAACCCCTGCCACGATCGACCAGGTGCAACAGCGGCTCACCATTTTGCAGACGCCGGTAATTTTCGGCAATATCGAGTACCGCGTCGCCGAGGTGATATCCCGAGATGTGTGGCGTGAGCTGAACGCGCGGATGTAACCACAGCGGACTATCGGCCGGCAAGGGCTCGATCGACATGACATCCAGGATTGCGCCGGCAAGCTCACCGCCGTCGAGAGCCTGCAACAGGTCGGACTCATTGACCAGGTCACCGCGCCCGACGTTGATCAACAGGGAGTGCGGGTTAAATTGCTGAAACAGGTTTCGATCGAACATTCCCAGGGTTTCCGGCGTGGACGGTAATACCGAGACTACGTAATCGGAAACCGGCAATAACTTTGCGAGCCCTTCGTCCCCCGCAAAACAGCTCACCTGATCCAGCGATTTGCGACTACGGCTCCAACCCAGCACCTGGAATCCGTTATCGACAAAGCGCTGTGCCACCAGTGCGCCTATACGCCCCAGCCCGAGCACCGCGACGGTGGTATCTTCGCTCCTGCGCGGTGGGTAGGCAACCCACTCAGAGCGCGCCTGGTGGTGGTGATACTGGCGCATGTGACGTTGTTCCTGCAACACGTAAGCCAGCGCATATTCCGCCATCTCGGTGCCCGAGGTATTGGTTTGCAGGCGCGCGATCTGCACCGCTGCGGGGAGCTGCTGGTCTGCGAGAATATTATTCACCCCGGCACCGGTCTTCTGTATCAGTTTCAGATTCGGATAGCGCAAGGCCTCCCCGGGCAGGTAGGTGCTCACCGTCAGCATATCGATTTCATTGGCATTACCTGGATCGACGCCAATGCGAATATCGGCCTCGGGATACCTGCACAGCAATTCATCGCGCAGGTCCTCATCTTTCATCCAGTCCGGATGTTTGACATCGATCAGAAGTGCCATGTTTATCTCTTTGCTAATTGACGAATATGCCCGGGACCGATACGACAACAACCCCCGATAATGCTGGCGCCCGCCCGATGCCAGGCGGCGGCCTGTTGCGCCCACTGCTGTGAAGTCTCCTGCCCATGCCAGCACTTGCGCGTGGCATCATACTGCGCACCGGAGTTAGGGTAAACCACGATCAACTTGAGCGGTGCATGAGTGCGCAGGTTGCGAATCAGTCCCTCCACGATGCCACTCTCGCAACAATTGACACCTACTGCAAACACCGAGGGCAAATCTTCAAACAACACAACCGCGTCCTTAAGTGGATTACCATCGTGCAGAGACTGCGCATCGCGACAACAAAAACTGACCCAGCTCGGGGTAGTCGCCGACGCCAGCAACTGCGCCAGTACACGCGCCTCCTGTAAATCCGGAATCGTCTCGCAGGCCAGCAGATCGGCGCCGGACTCGTCAAGCCAGCGCAAGCGCTGCTCGTGAAAGCGTCGCAACGTGTCGTCGTCAACGCCGTAGTTGCCGCGATACTCGGAACCGTCGGCGAGGTAGGCGCCGTAAGGTCCGATGGAGGCCGCAACCAGTGGACGATATCCGCAATCCGGGTTATCACCTAAAAACTCATCGCGCGCACGTTGCGCGATTGCGATCGTTTCGAAAAATACCTCTCGAATCGCTGCCGCCTCGTAGCCTGCCGCCTCGAGTCCGGGAATACTGGCCTGGTAGCTGGCGCTGATGATACAGCGCGCGCCCGCATCGAGATAGGCACGGTGCACCTGCTGGATTGCTGCCGGATGAGTGCTGATCAGCTCTGCACTCCACAGCGCCCCGCAGACATCGTATCCACGGGCATCGAGCTCACTACCGAGTCCACCATCCAGTATCAGTGGTGCCTGGTTTTTGATCATCGATGTGATGGTGGATAGTTGCATCTGGTCCTGGTATTCAATGACGCAGTGGCTGGGAATTAAACCACGATATCGAGTTTAGCCTGTGGCCAGCCGGCAGTGGTCTCGAAGCGCATGGTCACCCGTTCGCGACGATGCGCTGCTATGCGCCGATACAACCAGTCCCGCGCATTCCCCGGGTGGTCCGGCAGATAGAACTGCGTCGTCAGTCGCTCACGATTTTCGATCAGTACCTTGACGTGTATGTGTGGCGTACGGCCGGCATAAGGCACCGGCTTTATGGTGCGAAACGCGAAAGCCCCATCGGCTTTGCTGATATCGTGGCCGTAGCCCTGGAAGCCGCCATCACGCGCCGCCCCGCCCTGGTCGCCATGATGCAGGTAGCGCCCGTTCACATCGCATTGCCAGATCTCGATGCGCGCCCCAGCGATCGGTTCAGCGCGGCTATCGAGCACCCTGCCGGCGAGCGTGACAATTTCGCCACCGGCCTGCTCGACCTGGTCCGCGACCTTGACCAGATCACTATCGATGTCATCCAGTCGCATCCCTGCCGGCGGGTAAAAAGGTCCTTCACTGGCCGACGGCGTCGGCTCGGTTGCGGCGAGCCCGGCAACGGGTAACGCGGCAATACCGCACAGCACGCGCCGACGCCTGCGATTGACTGGATCATTCATGACACTATCCCTAAAATTGAGCGCAACCCATAGTCTAATGGAAGCACCATGAATGACAAATCCAGTCCCAGCCGTGATTTCATCGGCTACGCCGATCAACCACCCGCGGTGGTATGGCCAGACGAAGCGCGGGTCGCAATCAATTTCTGCATCAATTACGAGGAAGGTGGCGAACTGTGCATTCTCAACGGTGACGATCGCTCCGAGGTGCGCGTTTCCGATGTCGCGGTCACCGCACGCATGGGCAATCGGGACCTCAACATCGAATCGAGCTACGAGTACGGCGCGCGCGTCGGTTACTGGCGCCTGCTGAAAGCTTTCAATGATCGCGGCCTCAAGGCTACGGTTAACCTGGTCGGTCTTGCCGGCGAACAGAATCCGCAGGCGTTGCGCGCGATGATCGATTCCGGCTTCGATCTGCAACCCCATGGCTGGCGCTGGATCGACTTCGATAGCTTCGACGCGGCCGCTGAACGTGAATTTATTCGACGCAGTATCGAACAGGTGCGCAAACTCACCGGCGCACCTCCGCTCGGCTATTATGCAGGCATGCCGTCGCTCAACACCCGTCGCCTGGTCGTTGAAGCGGGCAGTTTTGTCTACGACTCGGACGTTTACAACGACGACCTGCCCTATTGGTCCGGGGATTATCCACAACTGTTGCTGGTACCCTACTCACTGGACACCAACGACTCCAAATTCGCTCGCGGAGAGCATGACTACCAGCTGGGAGATGAGTTTTTTACCTATCTGAAAGATAGCTTCGACACGCTGTACTCC
>Ga0316187_10005922_pt1 | contig 10545 bp, 13 predicted proteins | sample CroRivburrow1_MG_FD_204927 | JGI IMG/M metagenome (GOLD analysis project Ga0316187, IMG submission 204927) | Coastal sediment microbial communities from Maine, United States - Cross River worm burrow 1 | ecosystem: Environmental > Aquatic > Marine > Coastal > Sediment | place: USA: Maine...
GAGAAGCCTAATCGCGTCGACTACCACCACCGCGTGCGCGAGTGGTTCGACCACTATTTGAAGGGCGTCGACGCTCCGGCGTGGATCACCGAGGGCCAGAGCTATCTCGAGCTCCAGAAGGAGCGCGAGGAGCGCGAGAAGAAGAACGGCAAGGGCGGCGGTCGCGGACGCTAGCGGTCGTCGGCCAGGTGCAGCGCGGCCGCGACGGTCGCCTGCGTGACCTGCCGCAGGAATCCGTAGTCGAGGGTCTCCGGCAGGTCGCTCGCCCGGTGGTAGTGGTCGTTACGGAACTCGGAGGTGTCGCTGACCATGATCGCCGGCAGCCCGGCGTCCCAGTAGTGGGCGTGGTCGCTGCGCCGCGCGTCGGCGAAGAAGCCGCCGATGCGGTTGCCGCTCCAGTAGTCCAGCTCCGGCACGTAGGCGTCGATGGCGTCCTCGTAGAAGGCGCCCAGCCAGCCGGTCGAGAAGGTGCCGAGCACGGCGACGAAGTCGGCGGTGTCGGGAAAGCCGATCAGCGGCAGCCAGACCGGCATGGTCTGCGTCCCCGGGCGGGCATCCGCGTAGCCGATCATCTCCAGGTCGATCAGCGCGACGAAGTGCTCGCGGTCCTCCGCGGACAGCGTAGCGAGGTGCGCGCGGCTGCCGTCGAGATCGAGCTCCTCGGCGGCGAACAGGCAGAAGCGGAGGGTCCGCCGCGGCTGCGCATCACGCACCACGCGCGCGACCTCCAGCAGCCCGGCGACCCCGGAGCTGTTGTCGTCGGCGCCGGGCGAGGTGAAGACCGTGTCGTAGTGCGCGCAGATCTCGACCACCTCTTCGGGATGCTCGTGCCCTGGCAGTTCGACGATCAGGTTGTGCAGCGTGGCGCGCTCCAGGGCCCCCCCGGTCATCACCCAGCCGCCGTCCGCGGTGCGCTTCCTGTCGCCACGGAAGAGCTCCAGCTCGAAGGGCTCTCGGAAAGGCGCGTAGCCCATCGCACGCAGCTCGCCCTCCAGGTACGCGAGCGTGCGCTCGGTCTGCGCGGCATCGTCCGCTGGCCGTGGACCGATCGCGCACAGCGCCTCGACGTGTGCGCGCAGCCGATCCTCCGAGACCTGCGCGACGCGCGCGGCGACCTCCGGCTGCGGCGTCACCGAAGAGCAGGCCGGCATCAGCGCGAGCAGCAGCACGAGGGCGGTCGACACGCGGCGCGGGCGGACGGGCATCGTGACAGCCTAGTCGAGCACTCCGCACCGCGCCTATCATGCGCGCATCGTGCCCCACTCCGGCGTCCATCAGCAGGCCTTCGTCGTCGCCACTGACGGGCGCGGCACGCAGGACATCACCGCCCGGGTCGCGGACGTCGTCGCCGCGGCCGGCATCGCGACCGGCACCGCGACGGTCTTCATCGAGCACACCAGCGCGTCGCTGATCGTCTGCGAGAACGCCGACCCACAGGTGCGTCGCGACCTCGAGGCTTGGCTGACGCGCGCGGTGCCGGACGGCGACGGGCTGTTCCGCCACACCGCCGAGGGCCCGGACGACATGCCCGCGCACGTGCGCAGCACGCTGACCGCGACCAGCCTCACGGTGCCGGTCGCCGAGGGCCGCCCGGCGCTCGGCACCTGGCAGGGGCTGTACCTCTACGAGCACCGCACGGCCCCCCACAGCCGGCGCGTCCGCGTGACCGTGCTGGGGGCTTGAGAACGGGCTCCGCTTCGCCTAATCGGAAGGCGGAGATGAGCTACGCCCTTCCCGCCTTCGCCCGCGACGCGCTGGCCGACGCGCAGACGCAGGACGGCCACTCGCTAGCCGAGCTGGCTGCGGAACGGCCGCAGATGCTCGTCTTCCTGCGACATTTCGGCTGAACGTTCGCGAGGGAGGCGGTCGCCGACCTGGAAGATGCGCGGTCGCGCGTCGAAGCGCTCGGGATCGGCGTCGTACTGGTCCACCTCGGCGAGGAGGCCCAGGCGGCCGAGTGGTTCGCCGGCACGGAACTCGCCGGACTGCCTCGCCATGCCGACCCCGAGAAGCGTCTCTACCGCGCCTTCGGGCTGGGCCGCGGCGGCCTGCGCGCGCTGGCCAGTTGGAAGGTGTTCCGACGCGGCTTCCAGGCGGGCGTGCGCGACGGCCACGGCGTCGGCAAGGTGCAGGCCGACCCGCGCCAGATGCCTGGCGTGTTCCTGGTCCAGGGGAACCAGGTACTGGTCGACTTCGTCCACGAGACGGCGGCCGATCGCCCCGACTACCTGGAGCTCGCGCGCTCGGCGGTGGAGGTCGGCGCGGCATGATGCTGCTGCTGTTCCTGCACGCGGCGGCGACGCTCGCGATGACCGGCCTGATCTGGTTCGTGCAACTGGTCCACTATCCGCTGTTCGCGTGCGTGGACCGGCGCGCCTTCGTCGACTTCGAGCGCCGACACCAGGCGCGCACCACGTGGGTAGTCGCCCCGCTGATGCTCACCGAACTCGCAACGGCGCTGGCGCTGGTGCGCACGCCGCCCGCGGCCGACTGGGCACCGTGGACCTGGGCCGGACTCGGGCTGGTCGGCTTCCTGTGGCTGACCACCGCCCTCGTGCAGGTACCGCTGCACCGCCGGCTCGACCGTGGCTGGGACGCAGAGGCCCACCGCGCCCTGGTGCGTTCGAACTGGCTGCGGACCGCGGCCTGGACGGTGCGCGGCGTGCTCGCGCTCGCGCTGCTGACCGCGGCACCACTGGTCGCCGGCTAGTGCCCGTGGAAGCCCGGCCGCGCGTGGCCTAAGCGGCACCATGACCACAGTCCACTGGATCCTCGGCGCGAGCGGCGGCATCGGCAGCGCGCTGTCGCGACGACTCGCCGGGCCGGAGCGCAGCCTGGTGCTCTCGGCCCGCGACGAGACGCGGCTCCAGGCGCTTTCCGACGAGACTGGCGGTGCGGCTCGCGCGCTCGATGTCACCGACGCCGCACAGGTCGACGCCGCCGCCGAGGCCATCATCGCCGAGCACGGCCGCATCGACGGCATCGCGCTGTGCGTCGGTTCCATCCTGCTCAAGCCGGCGCACCGCACCAGCGACGAGGAATGGCGCCAGACGCTGGCGCTCAACCTCGACTCCGCCTTCCACGTGGTCCGCGCCGGCGCCAAGGTGATGCTGAGGACCGGCGGCTCGATCGTGCTGCTGTCGTCCGCCGCGGCGCGCTTCGGCCTGCCGAACCACGAGGCCATCGCGGCGGCCAAGGCCGGCGTGATCGGACTCGCCACCTCGGCAGCCGCCAGCTACGCGCCGCGTGGCATCCGCGTCAATGTGGTCGCGCCCGGCATGGTCGAGACGCCGCTCTCGGAGCCGCTGCTGAAGAGCCCGGCGACCGCCGAAGCCTCCAAGGCGATGCACCCGCTCGGCCGCCTGGGCAACGCCGAGGACGTGGCCTCCGCGATCGCCTGGTTCCTGGACCCCGCGCAGTCCTGGGTCACCGGCCAGGTGCTCGGCGTCGACGGTGGCCTGGCTGCGGTGCGCGGCCGCTAGGCTGGCGGCATGACCTCCGCCTTCCGGGCACGACTCGCCGAGCTCGGGACCGAGGAGTCGGGGCGGCGCTGGCTGTACGTGCCCTACGACCAGTTGACCGACGCGGTCGGGCCGCTGGCCGAGGCACCCGCCGAGGAACTCGGCATCGTGCTGGTCGAGAGTCCTTGGAAGGCCGCGCAACGGCCGTACCACAAGCAGAAGCTTGCCTTCGTGCTCGCCAACCTGCGTCACTTCGCGCTCGAGCAGGCGGCGCGCGGCGTGGCGGTGCGGCACGTGGTGCACGACGGCCCCTACCACGAGGCGCTGGCACCGCTCGCCGCGGAGCTCGGCCCGCTGCGCGTGATGGAGCCGGCCGAGCGCGAACTGCGCGAGGATCTCGCGCCTCTGGTGGAGTCGGGCGCGCTGGAGGTGCTCCCCCACGCCGGCTGGCTGACCCGCGAGGAGCAGTTCCAGCAGGCCTGCGGCGAGCCGCCATGGCGCATGGACGCCTTCTACCGGCGGGTGCGCAAGGACAGCGGCATCCTGATGGAGGGCGGCAAGCCGGCCGGCGGCAAGTTCAGCCACGACGCCGACAACCGCAAGCCGTGGAAGGGCGAGCCGCCGGCGCCGGAGCCGCCGCGCTTCACGCCGGACGCGATCACGCGCGAGGTCGCGGGACTGGTCGAGACGCGCTTCGGCGAGCACCCCGGCGACATCGACCTGGCGGCGCTGCCGGCCACGCACGAGGACGCCGAGGCGCTGTGGGCCTGGGCGCTGCGCGAATGCATGCCGCACTTCGGCCCCTACGAGGACGCCATCTCGACGCGCTCCTCGGGGCTGTTCCACACGCGGACCGCGCCGCTCCTGAACGTGCTGCGCCTGACGCCGGCACGCGTGCTCGTCGACGTGCTCGACGCCGATCTGCCGCTGAACAGCCGCGAGGGCTTCGTGCGCCAGGTGCTCGGCTGGCGCGAGTTCGTCCGCCACGTGCACCGCGAGACCGACGGCTTCCGCGACATTCCGTTGCGGGAAGGCCACCCGCTGCCGGACGCCTGGTGGGGTCGCCCCAGCGGGATGGCCTGCCTGGATCATGCGGTCGCCGACGTCTGGCGCGAAGCCTGGTCGCACCACATCGTGCGCCTGATGGTCTTGTCGAACCTCGCCACCCTGCTCGACCTGTCGCCGCGCGCGCTGACCGACTGGTTCTGGGTGGCCTATGTCGACGCCTACGACTGGGTGGTCGAGCCGAATGTGCTCGGCATGGGTACGTTCGCGGCAGGTGAGTTGATGAGCACCAAGCCTTACGTGTCGGGCGCCGCCTATCTCGACCGCATGGGCGACGCCTGCGCCGACTGCGTCTTCGACCCCAAGAAGAACTGCCCGGTCACGCCGCTCTACTGGGCCTTCCTCGCGCGCCACGCCGAGAGCCTGGCCGGGAATCCGCGCATGACCCTGCCGCTGCGCAACGTCGCCAAGCGCAGCGCGGAGAAACGCGCGTACGACGCCGCGATCTTCGACGCTGTCCTCGAAGGCCTGGCGCGTGGGGAAGTCCTGCATCCCGACCGTCTGCCGCCGAATTGATTGCCACGAATCCGTGGCTGAATTTCGCGGAATTCGGCACATGCATCCGTTGACGGCCTGCCGCCCCTACGGTCGGATGGTGCTGGGTCAGCTATGCACCCGAGCCGCCTCCGCCGGATTGCACGCACGCCCTCGCTCCGACGTGGGGCGTGGCTGATGGGTCTGCTCGTCTTGACCGCGTGCGCGGCACCGCCTGCAGTCGGACGATTCGAACGCGCGGGACTGCGTTTCGGATCCGTCGGAATCTACGCGGGCAAGCTGTCGTTCGAGAGTGAGCCGCCAGAACCCGATCGGGAGTTCGACTTCGAGTCGAACGGAGGCCTGACCTTCTCCTACGAGTCGAACTTCGACGACCGACTCGCGGGCAGCATCGCGATGCGCTATCTGACTCTCGACTGGACGGGTCCGGCAGGAAGCAGCGGCGACGGCGACTGGCTGGACGCATCTGCCGGCTTGCGTTGGTACTTCACGAACGCTCGCGAGCGCCACGCCATCGAGCCTTTCGTCGGGCTGGACGTCTTCGCGTTGCTGCGTGGGAACGTCGGCAATGACATCGAGAGCGCACTCGGCCTGTCCATGGGCACCGGCCTGCTGTTCTGGCTGCACACGGACTTCGCGATTGACGCCCAGGCTAAGCTGCTCGCCGCGCGAGGTGCCTTCACGCTCTCCCAACCCGATTACCGGGCCTGGGCGATCGAGATCGCCGGCAGCTACTGGTTCTAGGCGACGCGGTCTCGCGCGCGGCTCCGGAACCGTGGTCTACTGGAAGGTGCGCCCCGACTCCGTGCGCACGGTGCGGACCTTCCCCCACCAGCCCTCGACGGCATCGCGCAGTGCGACGTCCTCGCCGCGCAGGAGCGGCGCCAGGCTGACTCCGTCGAGCGGGTGCGCCGTGCGGCGAAAGTCCGGCGCGCAGAGCTCGACCAGCGTCGGGTAGACATCCAGGCTGGACGCCAGCGCCGTCGTCCGGTGTCCCGGAACACTGACGCCAGGCGCGCGCACGATCAGCGGACTGTGCATCGCGCGCTCCAGCGGCGTGTGCTTGCCCCACATGCCGTCTTCGCCCAGGTACCAGCCGTGGTCGCTCCACAGGACGACCACCGTGTTCTCGGCGAGCCCGTGCGCGTCGAGCGCGGCCAGTACCCGGCCGACCTGGCGGTCGACGTAGCGCACGCAGGCGAGGTAGGCGAGCCGCGCCGTGCGCGTCGACGCCTCGTCGAGCGGCCGCGTCTTCTCGAACGGGAAGCTGTAGCCGTAGAACTCGCCGCTCGTCGTCGCGTAGGGCGAGTCGGCGAGCCCCTCGTGCTGCGGCGCCGGCACCGGCCAATCCTGCACCGCCTCCCAGTCCGCGCGAGTCGCGACGAAAGGCAGATGCGGCTTGAAGAAACCGACCGCCAGGAAGAACGGCTCTTCGGTCGCCGCCAACGCAGCGAGCCGACGCTCGGCGGCCGCGGCCATCTGGCCGTCGGGCAGGTCGTCGTCGTTCTCCGCCGTGAACTGCATCAGGTCCCGGTGACCGCCGCCGTCCTCGCGGTGCAAGCCGTCGGCATAGGCGAAGAAGCTCCCCCAGCCGCGCTTCCATGCGCCATAGGGCGTCGCGTAGTGGTCCCACGCATGCGGCAGCTCCGGCCGCCCGTCGCCGCTGCCGTCGTAGGCGTAGACCCGACCGTCCGGCGTGTGGGACAGCTTGCCGATCAGTTCGGTCCGGTAGCCGCTGCGACGAAACAACTCGGGGAAGGTCTGCGCGCCTTCGAGGGCCTGTGGGGCCAACGCCGTGGGCCCCTGATAGAAGTGCGCGTTGCCCCGGCGTGCTCCGGAGCTCCGCGCGCTGCGACCGGTCAGCAACGCGTAGCGTGAAGCGCCGCAGGTCGGCACCTCCACGTAGTGACGCAGGAAGGTCACCCCGTCGGCCGCCAGCGCGTCGATGTGCGGCGTGCGCACGGCCCCCGCGCCATAGCACCCGAGCTCCGGACGCAAGTCGTCGATCGCCAGGAACAGCACGTTGGGCGGGCGCCTTGCCGGAGCCGCTTCGGCCGGCGGCGCCGCCTGGGCCGCCGCCGAAGCGGCTCCCAGGAGGAGCAGGCACGCGGCGAGCAGCAGGAGCCGGGACATCCCGCGAGGATAGCAGCGGCCTGCGGTCAGGCCGCCGACCGCCTTGCAGGCAGCTGCCGGCGATTCATGCGAATCTGCGATTCGGCGCAGCTTCCTGGAATCGCGGTGCGACTACCCTGGCGACATGAAGATCGCACTCCTCCAGCTGCAGGCCGGAGCCGATCCAGCAGCCAACCTGGCACGCGGCCTGAGCGCCGCGCGAGCCGCCGCCGCGGAGGGCGCCGAGGTGCTGTGCTTCGCCGAGTTGGCGTTCACGCCCTTCTACCCCCAGGTCCCGGCGGACCGGCAGCCGTGGGCCGAGCACGCGCGCGCGCTCGCCGAGCCGATTCCGGGGCCGACCACCGAGGCCTTCCAAACGCTGGCCGCCGAGCTCGGTGTGGTGGTCATCCTCAACCTCTACGAGCGCGACGGCGACCGCGCCTACGACACCTCGCCGGTCATCGACGCCGACGGCACGCTGCTCGGCCGTACGCGCATGCTGCACATCACCGAGTACGAGGCCTTCCACGAGCAGGGCTACTACGACCCGGGCGACACCGGTGCGCCGGTCTACGCGACGCGCTTCGGCAAGTTCGGCGTCGCCATCTGCTACGACCGCCACTACCCGGAGGTGATGCGCGCGTTGACGCTCGGCGGCGCCGAGGTCGTCTTCGTGCCTCAGGCGGGCGCGGTCGGCGAGTGGCCGGATGGACTGTACGAAGCCGAAATGCAGGTCGCGGCTTTCCAGAACGGCATCTTCGTCGCGCTGTGCAATCGCGTCGGCCAGGAGGAGCACCTGGAATTCGCCGGCGAGTCCTTCGTCTGCGCACCGGACGGCCGCGTGCTGGCGCGCGCCGCCGCCGGCCGCGACGACGTGCTGCACGCCGAGCTGGACCGGCAGCAAGTCGCGGCCTCGCATGCCAAGCGGCTGTTCCTGCGCGATCGCCGCCCGGAGCTCTACGCCGCGTGGCTGGACCGCCGCTAGCGGCGGCGACTACTCGCCCTCGAGCGCGCGCAGCGTCGCCCGGTAGCGCTCGAGCAAGGGCGGCACCCAGGTCGCGTCCGGAGCGGTGACGGCGAGGGCGGCGGTGAAGGCGTCGAGGACCTCGCGGAAGGCCGCGGCGTCGCTCGCGGACTCGGCGTACTCCAGCATCGCGTACCAGTAGCCCCGCGAGACGTAGGGCGTCGGGTGCGGGCCCTCGCGCAGGCGCTGCAGGAAGTCCTTGCCGGCGGCGCGGTAGGCCGCCATGTCGATGCCGCCGGCCGGCTGGCCTGCGCGGGTGGCGGCGAGCCGGGCCTGGATACGCAGATCGAGCAAGCGCGCCTCCAGGTGCGCGGCGAGCTGCGCGTCCAGTTCGGCTTCCTGCGCGCCGCATCGCTCGCGCAGATTCGCCCAGCGCGCTGCGCCCTCCTCGAGCGTCAGCTGCCGCTCCTCGAACTGCATGCGCAGGAAGGCCGCGGCGGCGTGCACGTCCTTCGGCGCTGACGCGCGGAGCTCCACGTAGCGCGTGGCACGCGCGCCGGCGGCACGCAGGCCATCCACGGTGCGGGCGTCATGCGGGACCTGCACCAGGACCGCGCCGTCGGGGTCCAGGAAGGCCATGCTCGGCAGGCCGACCAGTCCGAGTTCGGCGCGCAACGCGCCCTGCGGGCGCCCCGGCACCTTGTGGTCGATGCTACAGAACAGCACGTAGTCCTCCCCCAGCGCGGCGAACCCAGGCTCGGAGAGCAGACCGCCCTCCGTGCGCTTGCACGGCGTTCACGGACCAGCGGTCGTGAAGTAGCCGAGGATGAGCTGCTCGCGCTCGGCCGCCGCGGCGCGCGCCGAGGCGAGGTCGAGCTGCCAGGGGGCCCTCTGCAGGAAGGGCGAAGCCAGCTTGGCCTCCAGCTCCTGCTGCGGCGTGGACTGCTGCAACACGACGGCGAGCACGGCGGCGAGGATCACGCCGCGAGCTTAGCACGCGGGCGGCCGCCGACACCTGGCTGAGCCGACCGCGTCAGAGCGCGGCGTCGAGCGCCTCGATGAGGCGGGTGACCTCGTCGGGGGTGTTGTAGTGCACCATGCTGGCGCGCACCACGCCGTCGTTGTCGTGCAGGCCGAAGCGGGTGCAGAAGCGGTAGGCGTAGAAATGGCCCCAGCGGATGGCGACGGACTGCGCGTCGAGCCGCGGCGGGATGGCGCTGGCGCGCTGCTCCAGCGGTACGAAGGAGACTGTCGGCGCGCGGCGTTCGTCGGCGATGGCGCGGCCGAGCAGGCGCACGCGTGGGTGCGCGTCGAGGAATGCCAACAATGGCGCGACCAGCTCCTGCTCGTGCGCGGTGATGCGCGCGAAGGCGCCATCCACGGTGCCCGCGCCGCCGTGGTGGCGGTCCAGCTCTTCCAGGTACGCGACCACCGCCGGCAGCGCCGAGGTCAGTTCGTGGTTCACGTTGCCGGGCTCCAGCCGGTACGGCCCCGCGTCCTCGATGAAGAAGTGGTTTTGCGGCGCGACGCGGGCGAGCAGCTCCCTTCCGACGTGCAGCGCGGCGAGGTGCGGCCCGTAGACCTTGTAGTGACTGGCGACGTAGAGGTCGACGCCCAGCGCGGCCACGTCCACGCGGCGGTGCGGCGCGTAAGCGACGCCGTCCACGTAGCTCAGCGCGCCGGCCTCGCGCACGCGCTTGGCGATGGCGGCCACGTCCTGGATCTCCCCCACCAGGTTCGAGCAGTGCGTGAAGGCGACCAGCCGGGTGCGCTCATGGAGCAGCGGCTCCAGGTCCTCCAGCCGCAGCGCGTAGCTGTCCGCGTCGCAGCGCCACTCGCGGATGACGATGCCGCTCTTCTCCAGCTCCCGCCAGGCGCCGACGTTGGCCTCGTGGTCGAGGTCGGTGACGATGACCTCGTCCCCCTCCTGCCACAGCGGCCGCAGCGCGGCGGCCGCGATGCGCGTCAGCATGGTGGTCGACGGACCGACGACGACGTCACCCTCCGCCGCGCCGAACAGCCGCTCCGCCGCGCGGTGGCCGGCGTCGACCCGCCGCGAGGCCTCCTCCGACAGCGCGTAGCTGGCGCCCAGTTGCACCATGCACGAGCGCATGTAGTCCGCCGCGCGGTCGACCACCGCGCCCAGCGGCACGCTGCCGCCGGCGTTGTCGAACAGCGCCCAGTCCGGATTGTTCCCCAGGGCGGGGAAGCGCCCGCGCACGAAGTCGAGGTCCAGCATGCGCGGAGCATACGCGGGCGGCCGCTGCCTACCACCACGTCCGCGGCCGAAGCCGCTACTCGACGATCGGTGCCACGACCTTGCGCTTGAAATCCTCGAGCACCATGTACAGACAGGGCACCAGGATGAGGATGATGGCGGTCGCGAAGATGATGCCGAAGCCCAGCGAGATGGCCATCGGCACCAGCGAATAGGCCTGGCGCGAGGTC
>Ga0316187_10005924_pt1 | contig 10544 bp, 13 predicted proteins | sample CroRivburrow1_MG_FD_204927 | JGI IMG/M metagenome (GOLD analysis project Ga0316187, IMG submission 204927) | Coastal sediment microbial communities from Maine, United States - Cross River worm burrow 1 | ecosystem: Environmental > Aquatic > Marine > Coastal > Sediment | place: USA: Maine...
CAGCAGGCGACGAGCCTTGTCGAGGTTTCCGTTGTCGGGCCAGGAATTGAGCGGCGCGAAGCGCTGATTACCGGTACCGCCACCGCCACGACCGTCGGCAGTACGATACGTGCCGGCGGCGTGCCATGCCATGCGAATCATCAGGCCACCATAATGGCCCCAGTCCGCGGGCCACCATTCCTGGCTGTCGGTCATCAGTGCATGCAGGTCATTCTTCAGCGCTTCGACGTCAAGCGACTTGACCACCTCGCGATAATCGAAGTCCTCCCCCATCGGATCGGTCTTGGTATCGTGCTGATGCAAAATATCGAGATTCAGGGTGTTGGGCCACCATTCCGTGACCGACTGGTCACCTGTTGTAATTGCACCGTGCATCACCGGGCACTGACCGGTAACTTTCGCTGTAGTTGTACTCATCGTTACACTCCCTGGGGTCGCGAATCAGATGCGACATTATACGAAACACCATATATTTTATATAATCAATTGTTATTATTTATTAAATAGTTAACGGCTATTAAAGTTGAAAGCGATCTACCCTGATTTGGGAGTTTAGAAATATTCAGTATGGATTAAGGCGCCAGGCCGGGATTAGTCAGCAATTCAAAAACAAAGAGTCCGAACCGGGTTGTGCACTCAACCGATCGACACAACACAGGTGTTAATTCCTTCTGCTGGTTGTATCAAAGCCTGGTGTCTTGCGTGGTCGCTCATTTGACTGGCGCGCCACCGCATTGAACTTTGCTTGTCAGCTGTATTTTTTGATCACCACTCATCGACATAAGCTTTGCTAACAATCAGCCAGCTATCGTCTTTGCAGACAAGTTGAAATAAATTGATGAAGTTTGCGCCTAAAAATCCTTTCTCTTCAAGAACGACGTTGGCGATGCCGCCGAATTCCTCGACCGATATTATTTCGCCAATATATTCTGCCCCGGTACTGGCGGGGCTCGGATTGTCACGGAGCTCATCGAAAAATGGTTGCGGCGGTCCTGAATAATACTCACCTTTAAAAAAACCTGACATCAATGCACCCTGACTAAAAACCCCGCGCAGTTTGTCAACGTCTCCCGAGTGACAGGCTTCGACTAATTCAGTTATCGTTTCTCGTGGTGTGGAAAACTTTCTTGCCGTGTTCATTTTAATACCTCGACTTACCCAGGGCGCCCACATCAGCGACGTAACTCTGCCGCGTCCAACCGCATGCGATTGTGATCTGGCTAGTGGACATTTTCTGATTATAAACTGCAGCTAGCATAAGGGGACCCAAAACAATTTAACTGATGCGAGAGCTTCGATCATGTAGGGAATTGCTCTGTCTGTAAACCCCATGGCCGACACTTTCCCGGGCCCCGATTTCCCCACTTCGCCGTCCACTGAGCATTCAAGTCCCGGTGTTACAACGCCCTGGGCAATGGGTAACTATCTTGTCTTTCTTCAGGCTGCCGCGATGTGTGCTAGTTCAGGTGTCGATCTGCGCGCGTGGTGTGACTACAATCTGCACCATCTTGCCGAAGGCAGGGTGCATCGAGAACTGGACCTGTTGGCAACGCAGATCTGCAACCGGGATTATGCTGAAGGTCTCGATGCCTCCATGGATGTATGGCTTAGCGTCATAAACAAAACGATTAGCGAATGCCTGGAAATCGGAGTCGACCCGGTTCATCTTGCACGCCTGGGCGAATTGGCAGAATCAGCCGTCAAATCAGGGAAAGGACAGCAGGAGCTGGGTGTTCTGTTTGAGCAACTGACCGTTGAACCCAAATAGCCCGCCTGGTAAGCCTGGAGAAAATGAGGTCGACAATTTGAGCATCTGCCTGGATGAACTTTGCCGCCGGCATATCAGTACCTGCCACATCAACCCTGCCATGGGCGCCGCTGCGCCGCCGGGCCCGCCTGCTTGCGCTTGTCCGGGGCAGCACCACACTAACCTAGCACCTGGGGATTGAGCTGCCATATAGAATAATTGAGGGCCGATGCGAAACTGACCCATAGCAAGTACGGAATGAGGAGAGCACCAGCCAGCGGACGCACGCGCCAGAAAGAGATGAGGGTAGCAATAATAAGGACCCAGAGAATCACGATATCTGCAAATGCTGACGCGCCGAGGTGCCAGGCAAAGAAGAGCCAGCTCCACAAAGCGTTCAACACGAGTTGCGCCAGAAATAACGAGAGTGCGATACGATTGGCGCGAAATCCTCCGCGGCGCCAGACCAGCCACGCGGCGATAGCCATCATGGCGTACAACAGGCTCCAGACTGGACCAAAAAGTGCAGGCGGTGGCGCCCAGGTGGGCTGGACCAGCTGGCCGTAGAAAGATTTGGCCTGGATTGACGCTACCGCTCCAACAGCAGAAGCGGCAAAGCTCGTGACGAGCCAGCCGATAAGCCCCAGGGTTTGTTGCTGCCTTGACTGTGATGCCATATTCATTACCGCTTGTTGCCTAATGTCCGCCCGACTGCAGGCTTTTGTTAAGTTGCAATTGCTCAAGTATCAAAATAGTTTTATTTTGCCGACGCGGGTGGTTACAAAAAAGCCACCTCGTTTGAGATGGCTACTGAACTGCATTGGTAGAATATTAGACCGACCTATCCACCGCTACCAGCTGCACTGAATCCAGCTATAACTTGTCCAGCTTTTTCCATTGCCGACCTCGCCTCCTGCGTAGTAAACGCGCGCGTGGTTTTTAAATTACATACGCCACCACTTGAACCGGCAACCATTAGTGCTGCCAAAAAATCAGCATTGGTATCGTCACCTTCAGTTATGACCAGGAAATCATACTCTCCATGAGTAACGTAATACTGTAGCATTTTGGCGCCTACCGCCTCCATTAAAGCAGCAACTGCTGGTGCCCTGTCTTCCGGATTTTGTATCATTCCTTTCAATGCTGATTCGGAATAGTTACCTTGTGTAATGTAAATTGCCATCTTACTCCTCCCATTCACTGTTGATTACTGAACTTTTAGCTAGTGATCCGGATAACCCGGTCAGCTATATCTGCCAAAGGTAATAATACTAGCAACGCCACTTTATTTCCCTTAAGAAATTAAAGGCTAGTATTTTCCGGGAACAACCGCCATGCGGGGTATGGAAAAATTTCACGGCTGTTTTTGTTGCTGCCTGCCACATAACACCCGCATCGGCGACGGCAAAAAAACAGAACGAGGAACGGGCGACGCTTTTTCTCGTCCGCGTTGAATTTGCTGGGTTATAGCTCCTTTGTGAAGAAAAAATGCTTTTCCCTTGTCACAATAATCACTGCGATGATAAGTAATAAAATGGTTTGAATAACTTTGCTATCAGGATGTGTTGCAAATATTTCGTTGAAATATCCAGCGGTAATATGAAAAATAATGGGAACCAGTATATTTCTCCCTGCCTTGTAGTAGAGCCAGTTCATGATGATCACAAAAGGAAAAATGCTAACTAGAAAATTCACACTGTGAACCCAGCCCGTTGCTACCAGGTTGCTTTGATAATCATAATTAATAAAGGGAAGTGGGATATGCCAGAAACCCCAAAAAATTGCGAATATCACAGCGGTTTCAAATGAATTAAACCTGCTGCGCACGCAGGATACCTGCGAGCATCAGAAAACATGCCAGGACCGGGTAAACGGGTTTAATTGACACGAAATTGGTCAACCTTCCGCACCAGTCATTCTTCGGATCAGCGTCCTTATCTATCAACCCGAAAGCGGCAATCATGGGAACGAATAAACCGATCAAGGCAAGCACACTGGCTAACTTGGCAGTGGTACTGGTTGCGGGACTCGGGTGACCGATGTACCCGGCAATAATCCACAACATCCATGGATAACGGTTGTCAGACTATAAAACAGTAGCGGGTCTTTACATTGGCTTATAATCGCACTCATTATCTATATCTATTACCCGATTTTCTTTGCCGTGGGTTGCACGCAAACCGAATCGCAACCGGCGCAGATTTCTAGAGGTATAACGCCTGCCTTAAGCGTCTGAGCGCCGTGACGCTTCCAGCACCTGTCAGCTGCAGGCATTTAGGACGCGTGCATAGATAGCCATCAATGATCGATTGAGTTTAATCAGCCTTGATCTCAGTAAAATAATTACCAGGGCCGCGATCGTTGCAACCAGCAACGATCCCAGAATATCAAACGGATAGTGGATACCGCACAACACTCTCGACAAACCACCGACAAGGCCCAATACGCTCAGCAGCATTCCTGTTTTTCTCGTTTCTTTCAACAGCAGCAAAGTGATGGACAGTGATAACATGAACGTTGTGTGATCCGATGGAAATGATGTTTCTGGAACGTGATCTATCAACAGCTTGCCAATATTTTCCATGAATGGCCTCGGATGAAAATAGAACGTAGTAATCAGAAGATTAATAGTGACTCCTAATATGGAAGCATACCCTGCGTATAGTGCATTGTTTCTGCTATTCGTTTTGTTGGAGAGCCAGAAATAGATAAGAACTGCTATAAATATAAGCGGTAAATATTCCGCAACCATTACCGCCAACCAATCAAACCATACTGATTTATTTGCCAGATCATTGAGAGCCAGGAATATATTCTTGTTTAATTGATCGTTCAGTTTTGACTCCGTATTTAGTTAGCCTGACAACCGATTTAAAAGGTCTTCGACCTGAATATATGATCGAACCGACTCGAAAACGCGCTTTGGCTGCAGTTCCAGATTGCGCGCAATTGAAATCCCCTCGAAAAACGAATAGCTGTCCTGCCGTATTTGATCGCCGGGGCTATGGCCCGACAATACCCCTGGATTGCAGCTGATATCGGTGCCGGACCTGGTTGAACGACTATGTCGACTATCTCCCGCAAGCCGTCCCGATAATTCAGGGGATACAGTTCGATACCAGGGTCTGCCATCAGCAGTGGATTTCCGGGAAATTTTCGCGGTTGCTCAATGCTCGCCTGGTAACGTGAGTGCGCTGTGGGATCCCCGCTTGCGCGGGGAAGACAGCTGTGGAAGTGGGGATGGCCTTTAACCAGCCCGGATTGTGGTTACTCGCCGAAGACGCTGACGATGGCATTGCGCACGCCGGCGACCAGCTCGTCGATGGTGGCTTCGTCGGTGGTCAGTGGCGGCGCGATGCAAACCACTTCGCTGCGCATGCGCGTGAAAATCTTGTTGGCGATCAGCGCCGCGGTCATCTTGCCGCCCACGCCCCACTCAGCGGGATACCAGGCCTTTGTAGCCTTGTCCTCGACCAGTTCGACGCCGCACATCATGCCCTTGCCGCGCACGTTACCCACATGCGGATGACCGTCGAGTTCGGCATGCAATTGCTCCAGCAGGTAGGCGCCCTTGTGCGCCGCCTGCTCGACCAGCTTCTCCTTGTCGATGAAATCGAGGGTGGCAAGGCCAACTGCACAGGTGGTCGGGTGACCGCTGTAGGTGTAGGCATGCATCCACGGCTTGTCGCTGTCGCGAATCGTGGCCGCGATTTCGTCGCTGATGCCGATGCCGCCGAGCGGCAGGTAACCCGAAGTAATCGACTTGGCAAACTGCATCAGGTCGGGCTGAACGCCGTAATGTTCCAGCGCGAACAGCTTGCCGGTGCGGCCAAAGCCGGTAATGACCTCGTCGACCACGAACAGGACTTCGTACTGGTCGCAGATTTCGCGGATACGCGGAAAATAATCGTCCGGTGGCACGATGACCCCGCCGGCGCCCTGCACCGGTTCGGCGATAAACATGGCCACCGTCTCGGGCCCCTGGCGCAGGATTTCCTTTTCCAGCTCGTTCGCCGCGGCGATACCTTGCGAGCTGCCATCCTCGGGCAGCGGGTAATGGTAGGGGTCCGGCGCGGGAATGTGACTGAAGCCCGGCATACGTGGCTCGAACGAGGTCCAGTAACCGGCAATACCGGTGGCGCACATGGCCGCGAAGGTGACCCCGTGATAACCCCAGATGCGGCTGATCACCTTGGTTTTTTCAGGTTTACCCTTGGCTTTCCAGTATGATCGCGCAAGCTTGAAATTACTGTCGGTAGACTCGCCGCCGCCCGAGGTAAAGTAAAAGTTATTGATCTGTGGGTAGCAGATCTCCGAGAGGCGATCCGCCAGTTCGATGGCAGGCCGGTTGGAACTGCCGTTATAACTCGAGCAATACGCCATTTGCTGCATCTGCGCGGCGGCGGCATCGACCAGCGACTGGCGTCCGTGACCACAACTCACGTTCCACAAACAGGACAGCCCATCGATGAAACGGTTGCCATCGGCATCGATCAGGTGCGAGCCCTCGCCCTTGACCCAGACCCGGGCGTTGGCATGGCCCGCATTGTGATGCAGCGGATGAATCATGTGTTGCTGGTCTTTGTCGATCAGGGTGTTATTGCTTAGAGGGGCGTTCATAGTGTCAACTCGCTGTCAGGACGAGCCGCGGCTGCGGCACGATCAAGCCGTTATTATAGAGATTCCAGCGAGTGAATAAACCTGTTTTCCAATCAACCGGGAACGCGCACGCCTTGTTGGTATTTAGCCCAAATCCCCTCTCCCGGCGAATGCCGGGCGCAGCGGGCGCCACGCCACAAGTCCGGCAATGACTACGAGGTGATTCGCCCGCGACAGCGGGGCTCGTTCGTCAATCGGTCTGACGGGAACAAGCCAGCACCAGGTTCGCCATCGCGTCGCTGGAACCCAGGTAACGCGAAATCTCAATGTCCACCTGCGGCATACCTGCCCGCGCACAGGCGATTTCGCCCGGAATATCCTTGGTCACGTGGTTTCCACCGGCCAGAAAATAAGGCACCACGACAATGCTGGTCGCACCCTGCTCGACACATTTGGCGATGCCCTGGTGAATATCAGGCTCGGCCATTTCCAGAAAAGCCGTCACCACCGCATCATAATCGTTGTCGTCGAGAGCCGCGACGCGCTCGGCCAGCAATCTGATCTCGTCGTTGGCGCTTTGTCTGCGACTGCCGTGGGCAATCAACAATAAACATTTCATGGCGTTAAAATCCTGTCGGTTGGTACTTATCGAATGCATGCAGTTCGAATTCATGCCTGCCAGCTTGGTAAGCAAAACAACACTCTCGCGATCAGCGCCGGCAGGCCAGCCCACAACGGGCGGTAATAGTTGACGGCGCTCGCGCGGACGCATCACACGACCGAAACACTGCTGCAACTGGATACGCAGCATTATTCGATTTGGATTGCAATGCAAGGTTTCGCCGCAAAACCGGTGTCTCCGTGGGCCATTTCTCATCCCTAAGGACGCCTTGCAGGTCTGCCAGGCTGCAACCGCAGCCAACATTGTCCCGGGTTTCCATTACGCCAGCGCAATTGCTGCTTATCACTTGAACCCGGCGCGTTATCCAATTACAGTGGTCCGATAACTAAAAAAGTACAGCAAAGAGTATCCACCATGATCAATCTCCTGGCAAAAATTGGACGGGTCAATACCGTTATCATTGTTACCCTGATCGCGGTATTGGCTGCACTCGGCGCCACCCTGCTTGCGGTCAGCCTGCTCAACCAGCAGGGCTACGGCCTGCACACCGGGATTGCCGCGATACTCGCAGGCTGCATAGCGCTGCTGGTCGCGTTGCCGATTGCCTGGTTCCTGGTCGATTTGTTGCTACGCGTATACAGCGACGAGCAGGAAATGCGCAACCTGGCCAGTTACGACTCGCTGACCGGCCTGCTGAGTCGCCACGCATTCTTCGACAACGCCAACAATTACGTCTCACTGGCGCGACGCGAGCACAAACCCTTCGTCGTGATGATCATCGATCTCGATCATTTCAAGTTGATCAATGACCGCTATGGGCATCCGGCCGGTGACGCCGTGCTGAAACTGTTCGCCAATGTCACCAACAGCGTTGCCCGGCGCAGCGATATCGTTGGTCGCCTTGGCGGTGAGGAATTTGCCATTGTCCTGCCCAGCACATCGACTGCAAAAGCGCTCGAATTCGCAGAGCGTCTGCACGCTGCCATCAACAAGGCAGTGCTCAAGTTCAATGATAGCGCGATCAAGTACACCGCCAGTATCGGCCTGGCCGAATTCGATCGCGAGTCGGCTGACAATATCGATGAATTGCTGGCGCGCGCCGATCTCGCGCTCTACGAGGCCAAGCAGTCCGGCCGGAACCGAACCGCAACCTTTAATCCACAACTCACCCAGGCAGCAGCCGGTTGAGATAATCCTGCTGCGTTAATGGCTAAACATCGCGGCGAAAGTCGTAGCGAGGGCGCCGCATCGCCCTTGTATGCGGGCCACCGCGAATGCTGATGGCCACCTGCCGGATCAAGCCAGCCGTTTGGTGTAGGAAAATCCCATGAGTGACGATATCCGCCGCCGCATGTTTCACGAAATGGAACAGAAATTCGTTTTCGACGAAGCGCGCAACGCTGCCTACAGCTACGCCGATCGCGCGCTGGAACGCAATGTTTTTCCTACCGATGCGGCGCTTGCGGGGCTGTCGAACTTTGATGAAGACATGCCGCAGACGCCGGGCAATGCGTTACAGATACTGCAGAAACTGCACCGGTACGGCTCGCCCGCCACGGTCGCGCAAACCGGCGGGCGCTACTTCGGGCTGGTCAACGGTGGCGTGCTGCCGGTAACGCTGGCGGTGCGATGGCTGACTGATTTCTGGGACCAGAATACGCCCCTGTATCTCAGCTCTCCACTAGCGTCACGGCTGGAGGTGATCACCGAGGCCTGGCTGCGCGATTTATTTTATCTGCCGGATTCCTGCGTAGCCGGCTATGTCAGCGGTTCGTCGATGTCGATCCTCTGTGGTCTGGCCGCCGCCCGCCAGCGTAATTTCGAGCGCCTCGACTGGGATATCAATCGCCGCGGTTTTAGCGGTGCGCCACGACTACGGGTGGTAGCGAGTCGGCAGGCACATGGCACTGTCAGCAAGGCCATCGCGTTGCTCGGCTTCGGCACCGACAACGTGGAATGGGTAGACGCCGATGAGCAAGGTAGAATCCGTACCGACCTGGTGCCCAAACTCGACGCATCGACCATCCTCGTGCTGCAGGCAGGTAACGTCAATTCAGGCGCCTTCGATGATTTCAACACCCTCTGCCCGAAAGCGACCCGGGTAGGCGCCTGGGTGCACATCGACGGCGCCTTCGGACTCTGGGCGGCGGGCAGCAGGCAACTGGCGCATTTAACCCGGGGTATCGAACACGCCGACTCCTGGTCCTTCGACGGACACAAAACCCTGAACACGCCTTATGACAGCGGTGTCATCATCTGCCGTCACCGCGAGGCACTGGTCAAGGCGCTACACGCGGCGGGCGCCTATATCGTTTACAGCGAACAGCGCGATGGCATGCTGCATACCCCCGAAATGTCACGTCGCTCGCGCGTTGTTGAGCTTTGGGCCGCGCTCAAGTATCTCGGCAAGTCGGGTATCGATGAACTGGTTTACGGACTGCATGAACGCGCGCTGCAATTTGCCGGTGAGCTCGAACAGCAGGGCTTCGAGATTCTCAACGATGTCGTCTTTAACCAGGTGCTGGTTGCCTGCGCCGACGACGCGCAGACGACCGCGACCATCGCGGCGATTCAACGCTCCGGCATATGCTGGGTTGGCGGCACCCAGTGGCAGCAACGCAGCGTGATTCGAATCAGTGTCTGTTCCTGGGTGACCACCGCAGAGGATATCAGCCAGTCGGTCCGGGCCTTTGTCGACGCCCGCGAGCTGGTGCTTAAATCAGCGCGACAACCAGCCTCGTGAATGTCGAAACCCTGGGATTACTGGTGATTGCCTGCCTCGTCGTCAATCTGTCACCCGGCCCCTCGGTTTTACTGGTGACCTCGGTCAGCGCTGCACGCGGATTCAGGGCCGGCATCTGCGCGGTGCTCGGTATGACCGCAGGCGCTTTTATGCACGTTTTGCTCGCTGCCAGCGGTGTCGCCGCGCTCCTCGCTACCGCTCCGCTGGTGTTTGCCGTCATCCAGTATCTGGGTGCGGGCTACCTGGTCTTACTGGGTATCGACCTGTTGCGCAGCAAACAATCGGTGACAGATTCGAGCGGATACCAGGGGGCTGCCAGCGCCTGGAGATATTTTCGACGCGGCTTGCTGGTCGATGCACTCAACCCGAAGATCGCGTTGTTTTTTCTGGCTTTTATTCCACAGTTTCTGAGTGCAGTGGAAACTCCGGGATTCCTGGTATCGGTTGCACTGGGTTCGGTTTTCCTGGTGACCGGCGCTATCGTAAACGGTTCTATCGCTTACCTCGCGGCCCTCGGCGCAGGGCGCATCGGTGAGCGCAGCGGCCAGTGGATTCGCCGCCGGATTCCAGCAGCAGTGTTGATCTTTCTGGGGCTACGACTGCTGTGGCAAAACCCCTAGCCCGCATTTCTCACCAGTCTTCGTCGCGAGGGTGTCGAGATGCCGCTGTGGCGGCCTGTGCAGCAGAATACTGGTGAGAAATGCGGGCTAGCGGGGAATATCGACTACGAATTCGTCCTGACTGTAACCGTGTACCGAGTCCCTGGCGCGTATCTTCACCTGGCGAATATCAGCCGGGATCATCACCCCGGATAGCGAACGCGTAAATGGCTG
>Ga0316187_10005925_pt1 | contig 10544 bp, 9 predicted proteins | sample CroRivburrow1_MG_FD_204927 | JGI IMG/M metagenome (GOLD analysis project Ga0316187, IMG submission 204927) | Coastal sediment microbial communities from Maine, United States - Cross River worm burrow 1 | ecosystem: Environmental > Aquatic > Marine > Coastal > Sediment | place: USA: Maine...
CGATGGTGGCGAAGGTGTCGGACCCGCCCGAGCACGCCGCCATCAGGAGAAGAAGGGCCATCGTCGATTTGAGCGCCTTCACGAGTGTCTGGCCCGCAGGAACCGAGCCTGGTTCTCGTTGAGGACGGCGGCTCGCTGGCCGGCATCGAGCCGGGCACTGTCGATGAAACCCATCGGATCCTGATATCCCATGTCGAATGGATAGTCGGTTCCGAGCATTATGCGATCCCATCCCACCCGATCGGCGAGGAAATGGAGCGCGGCCGGCTCGTGGACGATGCAGTCGAACCAGAGGCGGCGCAGCAGCTCGGACGGGGGAGTGTGCTCGATCTTCTCGCGCGTAGTGGCGCGGTGGCGCCAGCCGTGGTCCCAGCGGCCCGCCAGGTACGGGGCGACCCCGCCGCCGTGGACGAACCCCCACCGCAGCGCCGGATACAGGTCGAGCAGGCCGCCGAAGACGACGTTGCCGATGGCAATTGTTGTATCTGCCGGGTTGCCGATGAGGTTGAACAGGTAGTGCTTCTGGAGGCGGTCGCGGCCCACAACGTCCGCCTGGTAGGGATGGACCAACACGGGCAGGTCGGCGGCTTCGAGGGCGGCCCACACCGGTGCCAGCTCGGAGTCGGCGTAGTCACGTCCGGCGATGTTGGAATCCACGAGGACGCCGCGCACCAACGGATTGGGGGCCCACCGTGTGATCTCCCTGACTGACTCCTCTGCCGACTGCAGCGGCAGGCTGATCATGACGCTGAGGGCCTCGGGCGCGGTGGCGGCCATGGCAACCAGCGAGTCGTTGGTGAGCGCGGCCAGCCGGGTTGCGGGCTCGGCCTCCAGATCGTATGTGAAGAACCGCGGCCGGGCGCTGATCACCTGATGGGCCACGCCGGTTCGCTCCATGTCTTCGAGCCGGTGGGCAACGTCGACAATGCCGCGCGGCGCCGGTCCGTTGACGGTGCCGTTGCGATAGCGGAAATACACCATCTCGCCGTCCCGGTCGATCTCAGGCACCGCCCCCGCGTCGACCTCCCGCATCGCGGCAAGATCGGCAATTGCCGGCGAGGCGTGGGCATGAACGTCGATTGCGTGGGGCACGATGCGGCTAGCCACCGATCTTGAACAGGCGGGCGGCATTGTCGCCGAGCACCAGGCTGCGCTCACGTTCGGTCATGGGAACGTCCGCCAGGAATCCGAGCGGATCGGTCGGGCCCATGTCGAACGGGTAGTCGGTGCCCATGAGGACCTTCTCGGCCCCGAATTCGTCGATCAGGTAGCGCACCATCTCGGGCTTGAAGACCGCGGTGTCGAAGTGGAGCTTGTGCAGGTATTCGCTCGGCAGGCGATCGATGTGGTGGCGCAGCTCCGGCCGGACCCCAAAGGCGTGGTCGGTGCGGGCGAAGTAGAACGGTAGGTAGCCGCCGCCGTGAACCACGACCATGTTGAAGTCGGGGAATCGTTCCCACACCCCGCCAAGAATCATCCGGGAAACCGCAACGGTCGACGCCAGTGGCATACAGATGACGTTGACCAGGTAGTAGTCGTCCATCCGCTGTCCGTCGGTGAAGCCCATCGGATGGAGGATCGCCGTCATCTCGAGCTCCTCGGCGGCCTCCCACACGACGTCGAATCGTCGCTCGTCGTAGTCGGCTCCGTTGACGTCGCCGTTCAGCTCGAAACCGTGGAATCCGTAGTTCTCCTTGGCTTCCCGCATGACCTCGACCGCCAGTTCGGGGTGGTCCATCGGGAGGTTGGCTACGGCCACAAAACGATCGGGGTGTTCGCGGACCACCTCTGCGAATCGCTCATGCTGGAGGTGGACCGCCCTCGGGGCCACCTCGGCGTCCAGCCAGTAGTAGTACTGGGGCGGGGCGATCGCGATCACCTGCATGTCGATGCCCTGCTTGTCCATATCCTCGATACGAGCCGCGGGCTCGCGGAACTTGGCGGCGATGTGGGGCTGGGCGCGGAATTCCTTGTTGTAGCGCTTGGTCACCTCCGGGGAGAAGAAGGTGCGAGGGTCCATTTCCGGTTTGAAGTGGGGGTTGGCCACTTCGGCGCTGGCATCGACTATCAGATGGCTGTGCACGTCGATGGTGCGGCCCGGAGGTTTCTCCGCTGTCGTCGGTTCCCATTGCGGTCCGAGCTCGGGCCACCACTCGTCTGTCATGTTGTCCTCACTGTTGTTGTTCCGGATTCGGCTAGTTCGGCGATGGCGGCATCGCTCAGCTGCAGCTCCTCGCTCAGCACCTCTGCAGTATGTTCGCCGAGAGCCGGTGGGGGGCGGCGGACGGTTGCGGGCGTGCCGAACATCTGAAAGGGTATGCCCACCATCCTCTGGATGCCGGCCGCAGTCTGGTCGACGGTGGCGACAATGCCGCGCCCCGCGGTCTGTTCGCTCTCCAGTGCCTCGGCGACAGAGTTGATCGGACCGGAGGGTATGCCCGCCGGGTCCAGGAGGGCGATCCAGTCGGCTCGGGTCTTAGTGAGCATGATGTCGCGGATGAGGCCATCGATGAGATCGCGGTTGGCGACCCGATCGCGGTTGCGGGCAAAGCGATCGTCGGCGGCCCAGTCAGGATGCCCCAGCAACTCGGCGAGGCGGACGAATTGGGCGTCGTTGCCAACCGCCAGTGCAAGCTCACCATCCGCGGTGGGATACGTGCGATAGGGCACGATGTTGGGATGACCGTTGCCGTATCTTCCGGCGTCTTCGCCGGAAATGAGGTAGTTGGAGGCGACATTGGCGAGCATCTGCAGGCCGGTGTCGTGGAGCGTCACCTCGGTGCGCTGCCCCTTGCCGGTGCGGTTTCGCCCGGCCAGGGCTCCCAGCACCGACATCGTGGCGAGCATGCCGGTGCATATGTCGACGATGGCGACGCCGAGCTTCATCGATTCACCGCCAGGCTCACCGGTGATCGCCATCAAACCCGTCTCGGCCTGGAGGATGAAGTCGTATCCGGCCTTGCCGGCCTTGGGGCCCGACGAGCCGTAGCCCGAGATCGTGCACCGGATCGCCTGCGGTGCATTGGCCTCATACCAGTCGTCGGTGAGACCCCATCTGTCCAGCGTGCCGAGCTTGAAGTTGTCGACGACGATGTCGGCGCCGCCGATCAGCTTCTTGACGATGTCCCTCCCGCTTTCGGAAGAGAGGTCGAGGGTAACGCTGCGTTTGTTGCGGTTGACTCCGAGGAAGTAGGCGGACTCGGTTCCGGCGAACGGCGGGCCCCAGGACCGGGTGTCGTCACCGGATCCGGGGCGCTCGATCTTGATCACGTCGGCACCCATGTCGCCGAGCCACATCGTGCACAGCGGGCCGGCCAGGACCCTGGTCAGGTCGATCACCTTGAGCCCGGCGAGGGCTCCTTCGCTCATCGTGGCGGCCTTCAGGCGTCTCGCGCGGTGCGCGAGCTTTCGCTTTGATTGCGGCCGTCGTCGAAATCGGCAACATAGGTGTCGAGGGACTCTTTGTTGCGGACCCGGAACTGGTGGAAATCGGCGGGGCGCTTCTCCAGAAAGGCGTTCATGCCTTCGAGCGACTCCTCGGTTCCCCAGATGTTGGCCAGCAACTCCATGCCGTGTTGCCACGACGGGTACAGCGCATCCGAGTCGAAGTTGAGCGACACCTTGGTGGCGCGGATCGTCTGCGAGCTGTATCCCCTGATCTGGGAAACGACTTCTTCGACTCTGGCCAGCAGGTCACTTGCCGGGACCGATTCATTGGCCAGGCCGATCTCGGCCGCCTCCTTGCCCGAGTAGCGCTTGCACAGGAAAATCATCTCCTTGGCGCGCCGTTCCCCGATGAGCTTGCCGATGTACTGGGTCGCTCCCACCGTCGGGCATGCCCCCACCCGGGCGCCGGTCTGCCCGAAGATCGAGTCATCGGCGGCAATGACGAGGTCGCACCACAGCATCAGCTCGTGGCCTCCACCGACGCAGGCGCCCTCAACCATGGCGATCACCGGAATGGGAAGGTTGCGGCAGGTCATCGCCACCTTCTGCATACGATCGTTCCACATGTAGGAGTTCGCCTTGTTTAGTTTCATCATGGCGTGGAAGTCGCCGCCTGCCGAGAAGTGGCCGTCGGTGCCGTAGACCACAGCGGCCACGATGGTGGGGTCCTCCCGCGTCAGGTTGAGTGCGTGGGCAATCTCGTCGAGCGTTTGCTCACGGAACGCATTGCGCACCTCCGGCCGGTTGATGCCGATCCAGGCGGCGTCGTTTCGGACCTCGTACAAGATCTCGCTGTATGCCATTTCGATGTCCTTCCGTTGAATCCCCGGCCAGCGTGGCGTCGAATCATGGCCGACCTGACAAACCAGGCCCACCACGCGAGCATATATTTTATATGAAATGGTCGCGGGCCCCCAGCCGGGGCGAGTCGCCCCGGTGGTCGCCCACCCATCCGCTCGGCATCGCCCGGCGCCCCAGCGAGCGGATGGCCATCGCCGTCGCCGTCGGAGCGATGGGCACGCTCGGGTTTGCGGTCACGTCGCCGATCCTTCCGGATCTCGCAGACGCGTTTGGTGTTTCCCGGGGATCAATTGGACTCGTCCAGGCCGCCGTGTCGATTCCGGGTGTTCTCTTTTCGGCGCTCATCGGGTACCTGGCCGATCGCTTCGGCCGCCGCCGCGTCGTGTTGACGGCCCTCCTCATCTTCACGAGTTTCGGCCTGGCGGGTTTCGGGGCCCGCTCGTATTGGGGGCTGGTCGGGGTGCGCTTCTGCCAGGGCATCGGTACCTCCGGGATTCTCGGAATGGGCATCGTGCTCATCGGCGACACCTTCGAGGGCCGGGCGCGCACCAGGGCCATGGGAATCAACATCACCGGCGTCACGCTGGTGGCGATGGCCGGCCCGATCGTGGCCGGGTTGCTTGCCGTCGGCGGCACGTTCCGCGCCTTCCTCATCTTTCTGATCGGGCTGCCGCTGGCTCTGTGGGCTTCGCGGATGCCGACCGATGTGCCGAAGGAGGCGGTGGCTCCGCCGATCAAACACGTCGCCGCGGGGGCCCGGGCAATGAAACGGGAGGGAACGTTCTACGACTACTCCGGCCTCCTGGTGGCGACCTTCGCCGCGGTGTTCATCATGCATGGGCTCGGGCTGACCGTTACGCCGCTATTCCTCGACGGTGAGTTCGGCGTGAGCGTCGGGGTCCGCGGGTTCATCCTCGCTTCGTTCCAGCTGGGGATCATCCTGGTGGCTCTCCGGGTGAGCAACCTCCTGGGGCGGCTCGGGACCCGGAAGATGCTCACAATCGCCTTCTCGTGCATGGCAATCGGGACGGCGGCCGCCGGCCTGGCTTGGGCGCCCTGGGTAATCAGCGTCGGCCTCGGGTTCGCCGGAGTCGGGTTCGGCATGTTCATCCCGATTGCCCAGTCATTCGCCGCCGCTGCCGGTACGGCCGCCTACCGCGGGGTGTCGGTTCTCATATGGGTCACGATGATCCGTGTCGCTCAAGTAGTGGGGCCGCCGACCGGATCGCAGCTTGCCGAGGGCGCCAACTACCGGCTCGCCTACTTCATCGCTGCCGCCGGGATGGGTGTGCTGGCGGCGGCTTGGGCCCCCCTACGCCGGGTCATGGCCGGGCGGGCGCAGGCTGCCTGACTGCGTTCGTTGTGCTTAAAGCGCGCCTATACCGCGGTTTTAGGCACAACGAACGCAATTGACTACACGTCGTAGCGGCCGATTCCGGCGCGGCGGCGCATCACTTCCATTATCGATGAGTTGTCGGCATCGGCGAGTCCGCCCTCTTCGGCCTCGATCAGCGCCTCTCGCACCAGTGCCACGAGCGCTCGTGAAGCCCCAACCCGCTCGGCGTGGGCGTTGATCAGGCGGGAGTCCTTGTGGCTTTGGCGAACCCGCGACGCCGGGGGCCAATGATCGCCCGTGACCATACGGTCTCCCCAAATGTCCATCGCCTTCGAGTAGGCGGCGCCGTCCCGGAGCACTTCGAGAACCGTCGCCAGGTCGAGGCCGGCCTTCTCGGCCACGGCGAGGCCCTCGGCTACCGCCGTGCGGTTGATCGACAGGATGTGGTTGACCACGAGCTTCACCCGCGAGCCGGCTCCCACCTCCCCGACGTGGTAGACGGCTCTGCCCAGCGGGTGCAGAATCGCGCCGGCCGGCTCGACCAGGTTCTCAGGCCCGCCCACCATGAAGACGATGTCGCGGCGTGCTCCTTGGGCGGCGTTGCCCGAGATGGTGGCATCCACGTAGCTGATTCCTGCCTCGGCGAGGATGGCCGCCGCATGAATCGAGTCGGCGGGGTCAGCCGTCGTGGTGTCCATCACCAGGAGGCCGGGCGGCCCGGTTGGCGCGATGTGGTTCTCGCAGACCTCCCGCACGATCTCGCCGTTCGGTAGCGACAACAGAGCGAATTCGCAGGTTGCGACCGCCTCGCTCTCGGCGGTCGCAACGTCACCGCCGCGGGCGGCGTGCTCGGCGCGGCGTTCGGCTTCCGGGTCGTAGCCGACGACGGTGTGGCCCTCCTCCATGAGGTTGGCGGCGAGAGCGCCTCCCATCAGCCCGAGTCCGACAACGGCAATCCTCGCCATCAGAAACGGTAGAACGAGGCGGGGGTGTCGACCAGGATGCGGCGCCGCATTGTGTCGTCGGTGACCCATTCGCCGAGAGCATCGGCGAGATCGCCGTCGTTGGGGTTCACCTCATATTTGTTGGGATGGGGCCAGTCGGTGCCCCACATGATCCGTCCGGGCGCGGCGTCGATGAGGGCATGGGCCATCGGGGCCACATCGTCGTAGGGCGGCAGGTCGGTGGCACTGACCCGGTTGGCCCCGGAGATCTTCATCCAGGTGTTGCCCGCTCGCATCAGTTCGAGGAGTGCCTGGAACCCGGGAGCGGCCACCCCGGCCGTGGCCGGCTGGTATGCGAAGTGGCCGATCGACATGGGGACGGTGAGTGCGGTGAACACCGGCATCAGGTCGATGATGTGGCTGCCGGGAAAAAGGAACTCGAGGTGCCAGCCGAGCTCGCCGATGCGAGCGGCCAGCTCCGGGATATCGTCCATTTCGAGAGGCATCCCTCCCTTGTTGTCGGTGTTGAGCCGTACCCCGCGCACACCGACCCGATCGAGTTCCGCCAGGTCGGTGTCGGTGACGTCGAGCCCCAACGCCACGACGGACCGCGCCCGATTCGGGGTTGCCGCGTTGAGTTTCCTCATTGCATCGAGGATCGCCGAGTTGTCGGCTCCATAGACGGAGGGCTGTGTGAAGACGACGCGGTCGATTCCCAGCGTCGTATGGAGGTGGGTCAAATCATCCAACGTCGAGTCCGGTGGGTTGTAGCCGCGTTCGGGCGACCAGGCGTACCCCGGCTCGAATACGTGGACGTGAGTGTCGATGCTGCCCGCCGGCAGTTCGATGCGAGGAGACCGTGGATGGCGGTCGGGGGGGATGCAGTCTCGGATTGTGTCGGTCAAGTCAGCCGTCCTTCCGGGGTGAGCCGGCTCACTTTCTGAGCCCTCCACCAGATCGTATATGATGCAATCTTGGTCGGCCAACGCCGCCGCGTCATTCTGCGCGGGGCCTTGGATGAGCGGTCCTTAGGTATCGGGAGGTAGACGTGAAAAGAGGCGCTGGCGTCGACACGATCGAGGTGGTGTGGTGAGGGCAACTCGTAGCAACGGCCCCGTCATCGATATCCATTGCCATCGGGAGTGTGCCCCGGCCAGGGAGATGATGAAGGCGGAGGAGGAGCGCGTCGGGCGCGTCGCGCTTCAGTACGGCAGCGAGCTAACTCGCGAGGTCAACCGCAAACAACTGATCCATGTCCGGCCCAAGATGGATTCACTCGAGCAGCGGCTCAAGGACATGGATGCGATGGGCGTCGATATCCAGGCCGTCGCCGTATCCGTGTACCAGTACTACTACTGGGCCGAGCCCGAGATCGGGGCCAGGGCCGCCCGACTCGTCAACGATGAGTTGGCCGAGGCCACGTCAAAGTATCCGGATCGGTTTGTTGGGCTCGGCTCCGTGCCGCTCCAGGACACCGCCGCCGCGGTCGCCGAGTTGCGCTACTGCGTCAACGAACTGGGCCTCCGGGGCCTGGAGATCAACAGCCACGTTAACGGGAGCGAGATCGCCGACCCCCGGCTCGATCCGTTCTGGGCAGAAGTCGAGAAGCTCGGTGCCGTCATCGTGGTGCACACCAACGGTCATCCTGCGAAAGAACGGCTCCAGGAGCACAACTTCGTGAATGTCCTCGGCCATGCCTTCGAGGCCACGCTGGCAACCGCCAACCTGATCTTCAACGGGGTCATGGAGCGTTATCCGAATCTCAAGATCGTGGTTGTTCACGGCGGCGGTTACTTGCCTGCCTATGCGGGCAGGATGGACCACGCATGGCGGGCTCGGGCCGACGTTCGTGAGGGCGTACCGAGGCCGCCGGGAGAGTATCTGAAGAGGTTCTACTTCGACACCATGGTGTTCGAGCCCGATCAGGTGGAGTTCCTGATCAAGAAGTATGGGGCGGATCACGTCATGCTCGGCACCGACTACCCGTACGACATGGGGGAGGACGATCCGCTCGGTCTGATCGGGCGCGTCGAGGGCCTCTCCCAGGACCAAATCGATCTCATCAGCGGGGGCAACGCCGCCCGCTTGCTCGGATTTACCGACTGAGGAGGAAGTCAAATGGCAGACGGCATAGGGCTCGCGGTTATCGGGTGCGGCACGATCGGACGGATCAGGGCGGTGCTCGCCCGCGAACATCCCCACGTGACTTGGCTCGGGCTGTGCGACGTCCACGAGGAGACGGCCCAGCAGTTGGCAGCCGACACCGAAGCAGACTTCGTGACAACCGATATCGCCGCGTTACTGGCGCGGCCCGAAGTCACCGCGGTGATCGTCTCCACGGACGAGAACCAGCACGTCGACCCGATCATGCAGGCGGTGGCCTACGGGTTTCCCTTGTTCATCGAAAAGCCGCTGGCGACCGATCCGATCGAGTCGGCCTCCGTGCTCAAGGCGATAGAAGACAACGGCATCGACGCGGTCATCGGGTACACCAATCGATTCCGTCGCCGCTTCCTCGGGGTGAAGGAGCGGCTCCGTCAAGGTCAGATCGGCCAGGTCACGAGCGTTGTGACCCGGGCGTTCATGAATCGAATGGTCGTATACGCCACGCTGTCGAAGACGGAGAACCGGACCAACCTCACGCCGATGGTGGTATCGGGAACCCACAGCCTCGACATGTCGATGTGGTTGATGGAAGGCAAGATTCCGGTCGAGGTGTACGCCCGCTCCGTTGACACCTTGCTGGGCGAGTGGGGCACCAAGGACGCCACCTTCGGGTTGTTCACGATGGACGACGGCACCTTGTTCTCCATGAACATCAGCTGGGCGTTGCCTTCGGTTTGGCCGGGGGCGGTCTACGGCTTGGAGATCGGGATCGTCGGCACCGAAGGCGTTATCGACATCGAAGACACCCACCGTGACGTCATCATGGCGACCGAGCACCCGCAGCCGGCCGGATACACGAGTCGTGGCTTCGAACCGGACGCCACCCGGTACGTCGACTTTCTCGGCAGCTACCCGCCCGGGGACATCTCGAACGGGATGCTGTGGGGCCCGATGCGCGAGGAGACGCTCACCTGGTTCAATCGACTGGCCAAGGGATTCGACACTCCGCACGCCACGGCCCGTGAGGGCCACTCGAACCTTTTACTCACGATGGCGATGGATCTGTCATCGAAGACGGGCAATCCAGTGAAGCTACCCATCGAACCAGAAGCGCTCATCTGAGGCTGAGCGCCCCCGGAGGACATGAGGATGAAACAGGTCAACGTCGGCATTATTGGAACCGGGTGGTGCGGCGGCATTCGCGCCGTGGCGGCCGCCAACCATCCGCTGGTTCGCGAGCTCCACATTGCGGAGGTCAATCCGCAGCGGCTCATGGAGATGACCGAGCTCACCGTTCCGGCGTCGGCGACCGACGACTGGGAGAAGCTGATCGCGATCGCGGAGATCGACATCCTGATGATCTCGGCGACACCTGAGACAACGCACTATCCCATGACCAAGGCGGCTCTCGAAGCCGGCAAGCATGTGCTGCTCGAGAAGCCGATCGCGCTGTCGCTGGACGAAGCCGATGATCTCATCGAGGCCGCCGAGTCGCGGGACTTGAAGTTCACGATTGCCTATTCGCAGCGGTTCAACCCGAAGCAGGCGATGGTGAAGCGATCGGTGCGCGCCGGCGACCTCGGCGACCCGGTGAGCGTTCTCGTCAGCCGCCACATCGGGCGTTCCCTCGGAGCCAAGATCGGCAACCGCATCAAACTGTCACCAGCGGCGATGGAAGCCACCCATGACATCGATTTCGCCTTGTGGTGTCTGGAGCCGCGGCTCCCGGTGCGGGTGTACTGTCAGTCGGCGTGGGGGGTCCGCAAAGACACCGTCGGCCTTGAAGACACTCAGATGACGATGATCACAATGGACGACGGTGTGGTCGTCACCGTCGGTGCCGGCATGTCACTTCCACCGGGCTACCCGAACGCGGCAACCACTTGGATCGAGTTCATCGGAACCGATGG
>Ga0316187_10005926_pt1 | contig 10541 bp, 10 predicted proteins | sample CroRivburrow1_MG_FD_204927 | JGI IMG/M metagenome (GOLD analysis project Ga0316187, IMG submission 204927) | Coastal sediment microbial communities from Maine, United States - Cross River worm burrow 1 | ecosystem: Environmental > Aquatic > Marine > Coastal > Sediment | place: USA: Maine...
AAGCATTTCGCAGAGACGCTCCGAAAACACACCCCGTTCTATGACTGATTCAGGCGTGGGGCAGAATACTGACTTCGGCACCGAAATTCCAAAGTTGCTCGACACCTCATGCACATGGGCCCGGTCGAAAGAAACGGTAATCGCCTCGAAGTTGTTTTCGGAAACGCCATCGATCCCGCCTGTATGATTGAAGGGAAGGATGCTCGATTGCCGGTATCCGCGGCCGAACCATTCCCTGAGTCTACGGAAAGGGATGCCGAACGTTAATTTCCCGGCGGGTGGCATCCCCAGCTGGTGATAACGACGGCCGAAACGCATGTGAGCCAGCGTGACATTCGTGCTCGCCAGGAGGGTTGCCGGAACGGTCGAGTCACCCTTGTCGAGCTGACGAAACCCCAGATCAAAACCAGCCTTACTGCCAAGCACGGATACATCCGGAAATCGCTCAGATACCCTCAGGGTTGTCGTCGAGCGTTCAGGGCTTTGGTTCACTATTGGCCGAAAATTGATGCTTCATTAAGAAATAATAGTATAACTTCCCGTGGCTTGCATAGATTGTTTGCGAACTGCGTTGTGCAAAGCCGAAAAAAATGATGCGTGATTAGGAAATTTATACATGAACCAGAGTCGCCAGCTTCCCGTGTCTAGTAAACTGTCACCAGTATCGAACTCGGAGCTGTCAGCTAATATATGGTCGGACAGTAATATTTGGTAAACAAAAGTCAATTTTTTTAAATCGGAGGAAGACGGAACCATGAAGTCCATGTTTAAACTTACATTTTTGTCAATCATGTGCCTTGCGCTGGCTTTACCTGCAATGGCCAAAGAGATCATTCACGATGCGGAGCATTACGTACTCCTTGCCCAGCACGGTGATAACTGGGAAGCCCAGGACAAGGAGCTGGACAAGAAGCTCAAAGCGTTGCGTGACAAATACGGTACGCCGCCAAACATCATTCATATCATGTGGGATGACACGCCGGTTGGCGAGATTGGTATCCCTGAAATTCAGAAGATGCGCGGCTTCGAAACACCAAACATGAACACCTTCCGCGGAGAAGGCGCCTTCTTTACACGCATGTACACGGAGCCGTCGTGCACACCAAGCCGCGCCGCAGCCATGACCGGCCGCCACGCGCGCCGCAACGGCATGTACAACGTGGGCTTCCCTTACGAATATGGTGGCATGGCGGATGACGAAGTGACCATGGCCGAAGTGCTGACCGAGGAAGGCTATGCCACGGCGTTTTACGGCAAGTCGCACCTGGGCGACGTCGAGTCCAGCTACCTGAACCGTCAGGGTTTCGATGAAGCCTTCTGGACGCCCTACAACCAGGTACCGAGTCTATTCGTGCCGCGCGGCCAGTTGGGAGTTTTGGAGTCAGGCGTGATGTACCCGGAAATGTACCCGGAGGACATCTACGAGTTGGATCCGGACTGGCGCCCGACCGGTTACGTCTGGGTGCTCGAAGGTAAGAAGGGCGGACCCGTTCGCGAGTGGGGCACACCGCCGAACGAGGCTGACTACTACGAGATGGACCGCGAAAGCGAGCGCCGCATCCTGGCCTTCGTCGAGAAGAACGCCGAGGCCAAGAAGCCGTTTTACATCGCTTACTGGCCGCAACTGGGCAGTTTCCTGGGTCTCGACCACGCCAATGACAGTTTCCGTACCAACTCGGGTGGCGTTCTGCAGGAAGGCCTGGTGCGCATCGACGATTACGTCGCCGTGCTCGAGAGCAAGCTGGAAGAGCTCGGCATCCGTGAGAATACGCTGGTCATCCTGATGGCCGACAACGGCCCGATGACCCACAACGGCCCTGCGGGCATGGTTGAAACGCTGTACCGTGGCGGCAAGGGCGACTACACCGAGGGCGGTGTTCGCGTGCCCTTCCTGGCCAAGTGGCCGGGTGTGATCGAGCCGGGCAGCACCGTGGGCGACATCATCCACATTACCGACCTGTTCACGACCTTTGCCACGCTGGGTGGCGCCACGCAACATATCCCGCGTGACCGCATCATCGACGGCGTCAACCAGACCGCGCTGTTCTTCGAGGGTGACGGCCAGAGCCGGCGCGATTACGTACACATCTATACTGGCCCAGAGCTGGCCGCCACGGTGAAAGGGCGCTACAAGAAGCGCTGGCGTGATGCACTGCCGGGTCTGTCGGGTCCCGAGTTCCACGACCTGTACAACGATCCGCGTGAAGAAAACGGCAAATTGCTGCCGATGTTCCCGGCCAAGAGCATGTTTAACCAGATGAAGGCACGTCACATGCTGTGGGCGGAGAAGTACCCGCACAAGGGCCAGAACCGTGACTTCCCGTTGTGCGGCATCGAGAATGCGCGTCCCGCTACCCAGGCCGCCTGTGAAGGCCGTATCAAGAAAATGCCGTTCGATCCGAACGAGGTCATCCGCTACCTGCCCGAGTTCGACAACGTCGATCCAGGCTGGGGTATCGGTTCCGGCGGTCAATAAACTATCACTTCAGAGGCCGCGGTTTTTAACCGCGGCCTTTTTTTGTCAAGCTAAATCAGGTAGTTGAATATGAGACCAAATCGACGGAGATTCATTCGGGACGCTGGCCTGGCCGGTCTGGCCGCTGCAACAGGCGGATCACTTGTCAGCCAAACCACCATGGCGTCCGGCGCGGTCCACCCGGATCCCACGGTCAAGAAAGTGAACGGGCCCTTCGGCGAAGGCCTGCCCATCACGGTTGCCGGTTATGACTACAACCGGGTGGCCGCGGTGGCGAATGGCGAGGCGTTGATCGAGGGCTGCAAGGTCAGCTACGAGGTCACCGGCATTGGGCCGATGAATACGCATGCGCTGGGTGGTCCGCGAACACGTCACGTGACAGAGATCGGCTTGATTCCTTATTTGCTGGCCTGGGCCAACGATGAAATTCGCGACTACGCCCTGATGCCGCTTCCGTTGTTGCGCGTGTTCCGCCACAAGAGCATGTGGGTGCGCAGCGACAGCGACATCACAAACCCATCCCAGTTACGCGGCCGCAAGATCGGCATCGTGGCGTATTCCTCATCCAGCCTGACCTGGATTCGCGGCATACTGCAGGACGAGTACGGTGTAAAACCGGAAGACCTGAATTGGGTGGTTGCGGGGAAGGAGTCCAGTGCCGGCCTGACCGGTGGTGCTTCCAGTTGGGAGAGTGTACCACCACCTGCGAATATCCCGATCACGAATGCCCCCGCAGGAATGGATGAGTCCGAGCTGCTGCTGGCCGGCGAGGTGGATGCGATTTTTCATGCTGCCGAGCCAAAAGCGTTCATGGAACGCAACCCGGCCATCAGGAGATTGTTCGTGGACCACCGTTCGGTGGAACAGGACTATTACAAGCGCACCGGCATCTTCCCGATCATGCATTCCGTTGCCGTGAGGCGTGATGTCATGGCTGAAAATCCCTGGCTGCCAAAGGCGGTGTTCAAAGCCTTTTCGAAGGCGAAAGCGATGGACATGAAGTACATGCAGATGCTCGGCTGGGCCTATGAGACGCTGCCTTGGTACGGGCAGGAGTTTGATGCGACGGTGGCGGCGATGGGGCGAAATTTCTACCCCTATGGCTACGAGGCGAGTGCGAAGACCTATGACACCGCTTTTCGTTACCTGCACGAGCAGGGGCTGACCAGGTACCGGATCACCCTGGATGAAATCTTCGATCCTTCGGTTCGCGAGTTAAACGAAACATAGTGAACTGGTTTTGCGCCTCCCAGGTGCGACGGTTCATGCTGGTCCTCGCGGCCGGCATGACCTCGTTCTTGTGGCTGCCGGCAATGGCGTCGGCAGTTTCTACCGCCGAAGATGCAGTCGAGGAAGCCCACCCCGAGGAAATGAGCGTCGACGAGATCTCGCGCCAACTGGAAAACCCGCTGAGCACGCTGTGGTCGCTGACCCTGCAGGAGAACTACACCGTCCTGGAAGGCGATGCGTTGGATGGCAGCGAGTGGAAAAACACGCTGTTTTTCCAGCCCGCCTTCCCAATTTCATGGGGCGCGGACAAGGACAAGGTCTTTATTGCCCGCCCGGTGTTCCCGCACGTCAGCGGCCCTGACTTCTCGAACCCCTCCGGCAACGGTGATTTTGAACGAGAGTCAGGCCTGGGCGATATCCAGTTGCTGGCCCTGGCCGGGCCCAACACGCTCAATGGAATCGTCTGGGGCCTGGGAGCCACGTTCAAGTTTCCCACGGCCTCCGATGACGCGCTGGGGCAGGGCAAGTACCAAGCCGGTCCGGCCGCCATGGTGCTCAACATCGGCGAGAACTGGACCACCGGCCTGGTGCTTCAGCACTGGTGGTCATATGCCGGCGATTCGCACCGCGCCAGCACCAGCCAGACGGACTTTCAGTACATCCTGCGCCGTTCCATACCGGGTGGTTGGTCGATTGGCATGGGGCCCACGGTGAGCATCGACTGGAAAGCCGAAAGCGGTGAACGAGTCACTTTGCCCATCGCCCTGGGTATTACGAAAACCGTCAAGTTGGGCGGCGTACCGGTCAAGATGCGGTTGGAACCCCAGTACACCATCGTCAAGCCGGATGACCTGGCGGCAACCTGGAATGTGCGCTTTCAGTTCACGCCGGTGATAGCAAACCCGCTGGCGCGTTAATTCGACAAGTTCTGGTCCTGTAACGGCCTCGGTGGTTTCGGGTTCTATACTGCGGTTCCCACCGCTAAACGACGAATTTTATCTACCACGAATCAACATACGGGCATCCAGCAGGCTCAGTATTTTTTTCCAACGACCGGCTTGGCATAGGCTGTCGTCGTATCGGGCTGGATCACACCATTCGCCTCGGCGTACCGTTCCCATGCAGCCGCCAACTCTTTAACAATTTTCGGAAACTCTGATGCGAGGTCGCGCATTTCGCCAGGGTCGGCCGCGAGGTTATACAATTGCCAGTCGCCACTACCGTAAGGTTCAGGAAGCCGCAGTGCTTTCCAATCGCCTCTCCTGTAGGCATCCATTCCGTACGCCGACCAGCCAAACTCCCTTGCATCCGAACTTGCGGGCGAATCTCCGGTCAGGGCCGGCATCAGTGATTCACCCTGCAAGGGGACGATCTGCTCGCCATGGAAGGTGTCGGGATAGGTTACCCCCGCTACTGACAAGAACGTTGGCATCAAATCCACGACATGCGTCAATTGATTGGTTCGGGCGCCTTGGTTCACCATTTCACCCGGTAGCTTGATGACAGCAGGCACTTGAATACCGCCTTGGGCGATGTACCCTTTGAACAAACGCAACGGCGTCGCGGCAGCATACGCCCAACCTGGTCCGATGTCCGTCGATGATCCGGGCATACCCTTGTTTGCCAGGCTGTTGTCGAACTGCCTGAAAAACTCCCCGCTTTCACCGCCCAATGCCAGATAATCCATGATGCTCGTACGGCTCGGGCCGTTGTCCGAGATGAACACGATCAGCGTGTCCTCGTATTTGCCCGTACGGCGCAGATAGTCGAGCAGGCGGCCGATGGATGCGTCCATGTAGTCGATCATGGCCGCATAGACCTCCATGTCGCGCGCCCGCGTGGCCCGCTGCTCCTCGCTCAACTCCTCCCAGGCCATGATCCACCCGGGCCGCGCTTGAAGCGTCTGTGCCTCATCCACCAGCCCCAATTCCCGCAAGCGGGCCAGACGCTCCTTCGCCAGTTCGTCCCAGCCGCCATCGAAGCGCCCTTTGTACTTGTCGATGTATTCCTGGGGTGCATGCAAAGGGTTATGCGGTGCGGTGAACGACAGATAAGCAAAAAACGGGGCGTCACCACCCTTGCCGGCATCCAGGTAAGTGATAATCTGATCCGAATACCAGGTGGATGAGTAAAAGTCTTCGGGCAGATCATCGACGAGCTTTCCGTCATTCGTGTAACGTGTGGCACTGCCCGGGATCATCGCTGCCCGATCGGCCCAGTGACTGGCTCCGCCATTGAGCAGCGCGAAGGATTTTTCAAACCCCCGAGACGCCGGGTCGTTTGCATCCTTGCCGAGGTGCCATTTTCCCGCCATGTAGGTGTGGTAACCGGCATCGCGGAGCAATTCGGCGATAGTCACCACATCGTTTCTCAGATGCCCTTCATAGCCGGGTTGCCCCTTCTGGTTCGCCGCCGCTACTTCGGGATTGCCACCGAGGCCGGCACGATGCGGATCAACACCGGTCATCATGGCGCCCCGTGTCGGTCCACAATTTGGAAACACATGAAACTGTGTCAAGGTGACACCCTCAGCCGCCAGGGCGTCAATGTTTGGCGTTGAAATCTCTGAACCGAACGGGCCGATATCCGAATAGCCGAGGTCGTCGGCGACGATCAGTAAAATATTGGGACGGGATGAGCCGGCATTCCCATTTCGGGTTTGCGGCTTATTGTCATCACATCCTGTCAACATGACACTCAGAGCGAAGACGGAGACAAGTGCACTCAATGAACGCATTCTCATTTCAACCCAACCTCATTTCAATCCAACAATGCATCCCGCAACTGCTGAACCTCAGCATCGCCGAGGCCCAACCCCTCGCGGACATATCTATTCAACGCGCCAGGCTCTTTGTTTATCTCGTCCAGGGTTGCGTCGATATAAGCGGCTTCCAGAATATAGAAGGCGTTGATGTTTGTCATGTCCTGATACCGACAATAGGATGGCGGTGGCGGTACCGGTGCGGTGCACGCTCGATGACCGATTCAGGCGTGGGGCAGAATAGTGACGTTGGCACCGAGATTCTAAAGTTGCTCGACACCTCATGCACGTGGGCTTTGGTTCACTATTGGCCGAAAATTGATGCTTCATTAAGGAGTAATAGTATAACTTCCCGCGGCTTACATAGGTTGTTTGCGAACTGCATTGTGCATGGCCGAAAAAAATGATGCGTGATTAGGAGATTTATACATGAACCAGAGTCGCCAGCTTCCCGTGTCTAGTAAACTGGCACCAGTATCGAGCCCGGAGCAGTTCTTTACTGGTCAGTTCCGTCATTTGAACAGGGGCCGGGCAAGCCCCGGGTTTATGCGGGACATGAATAAAATCTGGAGCGTTCCAAGGATGAAAATTAAGGCATATGCGGTAATAATGCTTTTCATGACTTCCGGCGTGACTGAGGCGCAGGAACCGGCAAAATGGGAATGGACGGTCGCACCTTATATGTGGGCTTCCAGCGTGGGGCTCGACCTTACCGTTGCCGATGAAACAGAGATTGGTGGGTTGGTGCTTCCGGGCTGTTCACGATGACGCTGGGCTATCGCTACATGTCCATCGAAATGGACGGCATGACCCGGAGGGGCAATTCTACGGAAGCCGACATCACGTTGTCAGGACCAGTTCTAGGTTTCGTTTTCAAATTCTGAGGTATTATCATTATGGAGATTTTTGCATTAATCGTATTGTTGGTGTTGGTCATTTCTGCGCTCGCAATCTGGGCCATGCTGGGCATGTTGCCGGGAAGAATCGCACGCGAGCGAAACCATCCGCAGGCCGATGCCATTTCCGTTTGTGGCTGGTGGGGCGCTATCACGCTGGGCATCCTGAGTCCGCTGGCTTTTATCTGGGCGTATACCAACCCCTCCAGTACCCTGACCGGACGACCGTTGCCAAACACTGTGAACCCCGAACCGGCCGATGACCTTTCAGGCACGGAGGTCAAATCATGATTGTTTTCCTGACCCTGTTATATGTCGGCGTGTTGTTTCTGGCGGTGAAAATCGGCCTGATCAAAATGAATTCGTTCTGGAAAATATCGCCGGTATTGTGGATGGTTCTGCTGTTTTTTGTGCTCTTCGTGCCACTGCAATGGGGGGCGCCGGCTGGTGCAGTGAACAACTATCAATCGGTGATAGAGATTATTCCCAATGTCAGCGGCGAGGTGAAAACGGTCGAGGTTCAGCCGATGTCACTCCTGCGGAAAGGCGACCCAATTTTCACCATCGACCCGGTTCAATACGAAGCCAGGGTGAAGCAGCTCGAAGCCCAGATAGTGCTATCACAAGCAAACCTGGATAGAGCTGAAGAACTGATGACAAGAGGTGTCGGACGCCAGGTGGATGTGGACATCTATAAAACAGAGAGAGATTCCCTCGATGCACAGCTGCGCAACGCGCGCTGGGAACTGGATAATACGGTGGTACGCGCCCCATCGGACGGCCAGGTAGTCGCCTTGACCTTGCGGCCGGGACAGCGCGTTGCAAACCTGCCGGTTCGCAGCTGGGTCGCGTTCGTTGAAAAGACCCGCGAACTGGTAGTGGGCATCTCTCAATCACGTCTGCGCCACGTCGAACCGGGTCAGGACGTCGAGCTGGCGTTGCGGATGTTTCCGGGGGAGATCATCACGGGCAAGGTCGACCGCATCGTGGCCATCAATCCGGCGGCGCAACTGGCGCCCAGCGGGGTGATTCCGGTTGCCCCGACACCGGCGGACCCGGCCTTGCCTTATGGCGTTGCCATTCGGCTCGACGAGGATTCCTTCGATCTCGCCACGATACCCGGTGGTGCAGTGGGGACTGCGGCTATTTATACCGATTCGGTGCAGGCCACGCACGTCATTCGCAGGGTCATGGTACGGATGGAAGCCTGGATCAACTACCTTAAACCCTAAGTAGAAGTGATTAATGCTTCTGTTAAGCGATCAATTGCAGTGTTGTTCTCAGAGGGGAGCGCATGCGAGATACTTCTTGAATGGATAACGAGAATGCACTTGAAGCTTAAGTTGGTTTTGCTATTACCGCTGTTGATCATCGGCCATGGCTGCACTGCAATTCCGGTGGATGAGCGTGCAGCCGTTCGTACCGAGGTCGACCAGGTGGCCAGCGAAACGATTGCGCAATTGCTTGCAATCGACCCGTCACTGAAAACCGACATCGACGCCTCGGCAGGCTACTTTGCCGGTCGGGTTGGCACCACCAAACTACCGCTGCTTGGTGGCGGCTATGGCCTGGGCCTGGCGCTTGACAAGTCCGACGCGAGCCGCACGTACCTGAACATCACACGCTTCGACCTGGGCGCCGGCTTGGGTGCAGGTAGCTACCGTGTGCTGGTGATCTTTGAGACCCGTGAGGCGCTGGAGAATTTCGTGAAGAATGGCTGGCAACCGGGTGTGGGGGCCGAATCCAGAATGGGGCAACGTGGTAAGAGCACCGTGGTGGGTCTCGGTGCGGATTTTACGGCCTATGCGATGGCTGATTCCGGCACGGCATTGACGGCCACGGCCAGGTTGATCCGCCTTTCTGTCAATACTGACCTCACAGATACCGGTGTTTCCGATGTGAGTGTTCCGATGACCGGGTTCGCTTCCTCCGATGAACAGACCGGGGACGCACCACGAAACTGGGGGCGGCGGTTGCCATTCCTGGCACAAAAAGTGATTGATGAGGGATATGACCTGCCGCTACCCTACGGCGCCGGTTTAACCTACGCAGATGTCGAACAGGATCAGCTCTTTTCGTCCCTGGAAGTTGGAATCAATGGCAGAGATCTGCGCCCGGTTGACTTTGTCGATTTTGAAAATTCACGATCATTCAGCCAGTCCACCAGCCTGAAATTCGACGCCTGGCTGTTTCCCTTCATGAATGTTTACGCAATGATCGGCAAAGTTGATGGCAACGCCCTCGTCGATGTCATTGTGGACGGCAATAGTTTTCTGGACGCACTGGAAGTCGACTGCAGCCGCCCGCCTCCAAGCCCGCTCTGCCCGCTCTGCCCGCTCTGCCCGCTGCTGCAGGATAAGTTCTACACCTTACCAATCGACGCAAGTTTCGAAGGCAACACCTACGGCCTCGGAATGACATTGGCCGGTGGCTGGAGAGGATGGTTTGTGACCGTTCCAGTCAACTGGACGTACGCGGATATGACCGGCTCGAAGACTGATGGGGTCAGCTTTACGGCAACGCCACGTGCCGGTTACCTGATCAACATGGGTCGTGCGGGAAACATCGCCGCCTTCGTTGGTGGCAATTATCTCAACTCGGACCTCACAGTGGATGGTCTTGCTACGGCGCCGGGTGTGGACCTTACATTTGATTACATCATAGACCAGAAAAACAAGGACGAATGGAATGCCCTGGTCGGGTTCAACTGGGACATCAACCGTAATCTGAGCTGGTCATTGGAATACAACGGTTTTGTGGGCTCACGCACGGCTTGGATTTCATCAATGGTCTGGCGTTTTTAAGCATGAGTTGATGGCGGTTGGTTAAGGGGTCGGACCGGAGGTTATTGGTTATTGGGTTATTGGGGTCGGACCGAAGCAATAGACTGAAAACACTGGAATTTTACGTAAATTGACGCTGGTTTCTGATGTTAGAAGCCCGAATTCTAAGCGAAAATGGCACTTCTTAAAATGAAGTAAGCGTCAATCTATCGATTTCGTCATCCCAGAGCCAATCGTTTCTGCATGCCCGGCGGTGTGTGGCGAATTACGCACCGCTGTCATAACAAGAGTTTCCTGCTCAAGTTCGAACGCAATCGGTGGCGTTGGAAGTACTGGCTGTTCCGGGCGTGCAAATGATTCAGAAGAATTCATGATGGAGATGCAAGCCCGTCTGG
>Ga0316187_10005929_pt1 | contig 10537 bp, 6 predicted proteins | sample CroRivburrow1_MG_FD_204927 | JGI IMG/M metagenome (GOLD analysis project Ga0316187, IMG submission 204927) | Coastal sediment microbial communities from Maine, United States - Cross River worm burrow 1 | ecosystem: Environmental > Aquatic > Marine > Coastal > Sediment | place: USA: Maine...
ATTCTACTGGGACGACCGACACAACTCTATACACCTATTGGAGATCAACACCCGCATCTCCAAGTCGCACTGCCCGCTTTTCAAGATGGTGGACGGAGAGTATCACCATGATGTGATGATCGACGTCGCCCTCGGCCTAGTGCCACAATTTCCCCACCGGCAGGGACGTTTTGCCACCGCTGCAAAATTCATGGTGCGGCGTTACCGGGACGGCACAGTACTTGGCATACCGGGAGCGGAGGATGTGAATCGGGTCAGGGAGCGGTTTGATGGAGCCGAGGTTCAAATCAACGTAATTCCAGGGATGCGCCTCTCCGAACTGCGCGACCAGGACAGTTATAGTTACGAAATCGCTAATCTGTTCATGGGAGCCGACTCACATGAAAAACTCCTCGCCAATTACCGCGAGGCCATTACCATGCTGCCTTTCCATATTGTTCATGACGGGGAGAGTATATGAAAATCATCCGCTCTTTCAAGTGGGTTGTTAAAAAATTGGAGAATGTCTGGATTCCAATGCCTGACGGGGTTCGGCTCGCCGCCCGAATCTGGCTGCCAGAGGATGCGGCGAGGAACCCGGTACCGGCGATTCTAGAATACATCCCGTACCGCAAGAGGGACTCCAAACGTAGCCGCGACACGCAGATCTACACCTACTTCGCCGGCCACGGGTTTGCCGGTGTACGGGTTGACCTGCGTGGCAGCGGCGATTCAGAAGGGGTGCTCCGAGACGAATATCTGCAACTGGAACTTGACGACGGCCTCGCCATTCTCCGATGGCTCGAACAGCAGGAATGGTGCAACGGCAAAGTGGGGATGATGGGAATTTCCTGGGGCGGTTTTAACGCCCTCCAGATTGCCGCCCTGCGACCGCCGCAGCTGCACGCGGTAATTTCGATTTGCTCGACAGACGACCGCTACGCCGACGACGTCCACCACATGGGCGGCTGCCTTCTTGGTGACAACCTTTCCTGGGCCTCCACCATGTTCGCCTACAACTCATGCCCGCCGGATCCTGAAATCGTCGGCGAGAAGTGGCGTGACATGTGGTTTGAACGGCTCCAGGGCAGCGGTCTCTGGTTGGAAAGGTGGCTGCGGCACCAGCGCCGGGATGATTACTGGAAGCACGGCTCGGTATGCGAGGACTTCGAGGCCATACGATGTCCGGTTATGGCGGTGAGCGGCTGGGCGGACGGCTACTCCAATGCCGTCTTCCGTCTGATCGAGGGTTTACAGTCACCACGCCTTGGGTTGATCGGTCCATGGGGCCACAATTATCCTCACCTTGGAGTACCTGGGCCCGCCATCGGTTTTCTTCAGGAGGCCCTGCGCTGGTGGGACAAATGGCTCAAGGATATCGAAACAGGCATCATGGAAGAACCGATGCTGCGTGTCTGGATGCAGGACAGCGTCCCGCCGACCACCAGCTATGACCTGCGTCCCGGGAAATGGGTGTCCGAACCGACCTGGCCGTCACTGCGCTCGACGATGAAGGTTTACGCCCTGGCTCCGGCCAGGATGCTGGTCAGTTTTCCGAAGCCACAGGAGGAGGAGTGCCGCAGCCTCCAGTCGCCGCTGGGCTTGGGCCTGTTCGCCGGCAAGTGGTGTTCCTATGCCTCCGCCCCCGATATGCCCTATGATCAGCGTCAGGAGGACGGCGGCGCACTGGTTTATGACAGTGCCCCCCTGGCGACCCCCCTGGAATTATTGGGGGCCCCCCGGTTAGAGCTGGAACTCGAGGCAAACCGGCCCGCCGGTATGTTAGCCGTGCGCCTTTCGGATATCGCCCCCGACAATAAGGCTACCCGTTTTACCTACGGTCTGCTGAACCTGACCCACCGCAACGGCCACGAGCAACCGCAACCGCTCGTGAAGGGCAAAAGGTACCTTATTAAACTCGCTCTTAATTACGTGGCCCAGCGGATCCCTGCCGGTCATCGCTTGCGCGTGGCTCTCTCAACTTCTTACTGGCCAATGGCCTGGCCGTCTCCGGAAGCAATGCAACTCAAGATATACACCGGTAAGAGCATGCTGTTCCTGCCGGTTCGCAAAACGCGTCACGAGGACACCCTGCTCAGTCACTTCGATCCTGCGGAGGCAGCCCCCCCATTGCGCGTCAAAATTATCAAGCCGGAGCATCATAACTGGAGGGTCGTTCGAGATCTGGCCAGGGATATTTCCACACTGGAGGTAATCAACGACGACGGCGTGCAAAATATCAACGAGATCGACTTGACCATCGGTCGTTTCGCCAAGGAGTGGTATACCTACCAGGGAGATGATTTCAATTCGGTCAGGGGTGAAACCCTGTGTGAGCGAAGATTCAGCCGCGGTTCCTGGTCCGTCAGGACCGTCACCAGGACTGTCTTGACCTCTTCCGAAAAGGATTTTTTTCTCTGTGCGGAACTCGACGCTTACGAAGGAGATAAACGGGTTTTCTCTAAAAACTGGGACACCACCATAGCTCGCGACTTCGTCTGAGCATAATCAAAGTTGTATGGCATAATCTGGCGCATGATATTGCTGCAGTATTGCTTTCGAAATTCCAGAAGTGGCGGTTGCGTGGTTTGTGGTCCCTAAGTACCATTCAATTTTCCCTCCAGCGTAACATTATGCCTGACCTCTGACCTTACCCGAAGATAAGGTGTCACCTGCCTGCTTAAGGAACAGCGCTTTGTTTGGACTCTTGAACGAAAGTCTCATCTGTAAGTGCCTGCAGAAATGCAATTAGTTGCCGAGTTTCATCTTCCGAAAGTTCGAAACCGGTCATCAGTGGGTCTGTGATGGATTCGACTGCAATGTTGCCTTTCTGGGGACGGTGTAGTCGGTGACGACCACCCACACCATAATGATCAAGTACTGCATCCAAGTCAGGAATGCTGCCATCGTGCATATAAGGCGCAGTAAGGGCAATGTTTCGTAAGGTGGGGGCTCTGAATTTGCCCATGTCAAAGCTTTCACCGGTATGTCGATGCAGGCCAGTATTGGGCTCAGGATAGGCGCCCTGTCCGTCTTCGTCGTACAGTCCAGTGTTGTGAAAGCGAGCTTCAGGAGATTCAGAACCTTCATACTGTAACGGACCAGAAAAATTAAACCCACCATGGCACCGAAAGCAACCCAAACGCTTGGAGAAAAACAAGCGTGCCCCAGCGCGCTGAACCTCGTCGAGCCCATCTGCTTTTCCTCCATAAGCCCAACGGTCGTAAGTGGAATTCCCTGAGATGAGCGTCCTTTCGAAAGATGCCAGCGCATATATGATATTGCGCATAATAATGGGAGAGGAATCTTCAGGAAAGGCCGTGCGAAAATGGTGGACCATGCGGGGATCTTTGCGAAAGCGGGCCAAAACTTCGTTTTCATGGTCAGTCACTCCCATCTCGGGAGGATCTGTGTTATAGAGCGGTACCAAAATCTGATCTTCAAGCCGAGTGAGGTTTGGATCGTCCCATCCCAAAGTGGTGTTATAAGCCACGTTGGTCAAGGACATGGCTGAGCGGGGATGGATGCTGCCACCGATTCCCTCAGCCTGCCCTCGGCCGTCAGTAAAGGCGTGCTCAGGTTGATGACAGGTGGCGCATGAAATCGTACTGTCGCCCGACAATCGTGGATCGTAAAACAGAAGACGACCGAGTTCCACCTTTTCAGATGTCATCGGGTTGTCCGCAGGTACTCTGGGTAATGGGAAGCCCTCGGGCAACCTCCAGATATATCCTGGCGGCGGCGATAGGTCGCTTGCCGCGGGTTTATCAAGTTCACCACCGCAAGCAACCAAAAACAGAGGTAAAAGATGCAAGAATGGTTTGATGGGGTTTACCACGACTTAGCTAGACCGTCGAGACCATCAGGTTCTTCACCAGATGCGATAGCTGCTTGAAGCGCATCGGCGAGGTCGCGATCTAAACGAGTCAACTGGCGGTGGTCCTCCAGTGCTTTTGCCTCCTGTCCCATCAGCATGAACAAAACCCCTCTATACATAAAGGCTTCTGCCAGGTCCGGTTTTAGTTCAATGGCCTGGTTATAGTGACTCAGTGCCTTGCCATAATTCTTGGTGCCCTGCTTTCTTAGAGAGTAGCCCAAATTATTGTGCGCTTCTGCCATCTCGGGATTTTTTTTCAGGGCAGCCGCAAACTTCTTTTCGGCTCTGTCATACTTGGCCTGTTTCATCAATTTTACCCCATCGTTATAGTCAATGACACCTGGACGAGTGTCGCTGACCGGTTTTGAACTGCTCCCTGCGGCAAATGCATGGCTGCTAAGAGCCAGCATTGAAAAGATGCTGACCGAGATTACAATTGCAATTAATTTCATGATGTGATTTCTCCTGTGCAATGTTGCTCGATTAATTTCAGGTAATTGGTCGACAATTACGCTAAAAAGTGAACTTTAAGCGACCCCAAGCGCCATGGGTTTTTGGATATGGTAGGAAGACGATAGAACCGAAATAATACGGTTACTCATAGTATCGACTCTATCCTATACCCCTGATCCACAGCAGCGGATAGATGCATCAAAACCGGATAGTTTCAGAGAGCTGAAACGGACCTGTCTTGTCTTGTTTCGACTGTACCTCCAAGTTCACCCAGCTTGGGTATAACCAAAGGTAACTATCGAACAGCTGTTTTCAAGTGAGCCTTGTGTTTTCTGATTTACCCGTAAACATCTCAGATTGATCCCCATACTTTTCACCTAAGGATTTCAGGCCTTGGGTAAGCAAGTGGGACTAAATTTTCTTCAAAATTTTAAGCTGAATAGAATCAAATAAAACTCCAAAAGCCCAAAAGGTTTTACAGCCAGATATCAAAGCTGTAATTCTCACTCAAATATAGATTTCTTGACTCATTAATAAAGGGTGAGGCGCCCTTTAAAATAATAGTAAATGACCCCAATACCCCACTAATGATTAACCATTGAGAGATTGCAAGCGACTCTTATATTTTATAATTAAGTGAATACTGTTTGCTCTGATCGCCAGTCGGAAAGTTCCAGAAGTTCATTACACTTTCCTGGAAAGAGTCAATTGAGTATTCGAAATAACCAAAGGAAGTGAGATAACAAGCAATGAAAAATCGTCTTCAAAGTTTAACGGTGTTGATACTCATCGCTGCCTCTGTGCTATTATCAGCGACTGGCAATTGCCTGGCCCGGCAACCGACTCCAATCATTGCCGCAGAAGCGAAAATTAAGCAGCTCTACGACCGGGTCGAGGCTCTCGGAACCCTGCGTGCCAATGAAACCGTTGAAATTACCGCCACTGTCACTGATTCCATTACTGCAATTCATTTTACCGACGGCCAGTTTGTCAAAGCGGGTGATATACTTGCGGAAATGACCAGCAGCGAAGAGCACGCCCTGCTCGAAGAAGAGGTTTCCCGTCGACAAGAAGCACTCAAAAGATACGATCGGGTGTTTTCTCTGGTCGCCCGTGGTGCAGTATCTCAGGCGCAGTTAGATGAGCGGGAGCGTGAACTTGAAACCGCCGAAGCGCGCCTGCGTGCCATCGAATCGCGACTTCAGGATCGGCTTATAAAAGCGCCATTTAGTGGCGTAGTGGGATTGCGCAATATCAGTCTCGGGGCACTCGTCGAACCCGGAGACGTAATTACCACCCTGGATGATATGAGCGTAATGAAACTTGATTTTAACATTCCTTCTGTCTATCTGGCTACCCTGAAACAGGGTACGCAGGTGGAAGCCGTATCTCCAGCCTTTCCGGACAAACCCTTCACAGGTTCGGTGAGTGGCATCGACAGCAGGGTCGATCCAGTAACCAGGTCGATCGTGGTACGGGCCATTATCGATAATGGTGATGGACTGCTAAAACCGGGACTACTGATGTCTGTGGAGCTTCTCAAAAATGAACGTGCCGCCTTGATGATCCCGGAAGAGGCCTTGATTCCCAGAGGCGAGATGAATGTAGTGCTGCTTGTTAACGAATCGAAGTCGCCTGCAGTGGCCGAGCAGCGAACCGTCGCAATTGGCGCCCGCAGAATCGGCGAGGTGGAGATCTTGGAAGGTTTGCAGCCGGGAGACAAGGTGATTACGCACGGTGCGCTCAAGGTGCGCCCCGGCCAGGAAATTTCGATCAGGGGTATGGATGGGCAGAACAAATCACTCAGCGAGATGTTATCTGGTGATTCTTCAGGTGCCGAACAATGATCCTCTCCGATATTTCGATCAAAAGGCCGGTGTTTGCATCGGTCATCTCGCTGCTGCTCATTGTTTTCGGTTTAGTCTCCTTTTCCCGCCTGCCACTGCGCGAGTACCCGGATATTGATCCCCCGGTGGTTACTATTGACACAGTATATCCCGGGGCCTCAGCCTATGTGGTGGAAAGTCAGATCACCCAGCTAGTGGAAGAACGGATCGCCGGGGTCGAAGGCATCCGCTTTATCGAATCATCAAGCCAGGACGGACGTTCCAGGGTGACCATAGAATTTTCCACCGGCCGGGACATAGATGCAGCTGCCAATGATCTGCGGGACCGCGTATCGAGAATTGTCGACGATCTGCCGACTGAAGCTGATCCACCCGAGATCCAGAAAGAAGATTCCAACGATGACGTCATAATGTGGCTGAATCTCACCAGCGAAAAAATGACGGTGCCAGAACTTACCGATTACGCCGACCGTTACCTTGTCGACCGATTTTCCGTACTTGATGGTGTCTCACGGGTCCGGGTCGGGGGCGGGCAGCGCTATGCCATGCGCGTCTGGCTGGATCGTTCTGCCATGGCTGCTCGTGACCTCACCGTGACTGAGGTTGAACAGGCTTTAAGAGCAGAAAATGTTGAGCTCCCTGCAGGTAAAATTGAGTCAGCTACCAGAAGCTTCACCTTACGATTGGGGCGCGCCTTCCTCACTTCAGAGGATTTTTCCAAGATAGTCATCAAGCGTGGTGCCGACGATTATCTGATTCGGCTCGGCGACATCGCCCGGGTCGAGCGCGGTACTGAGGAGGACAGGACTTTTTTCCGGGGTAACGGGGTTGCTATGGTCGGTCTCGGTATCATAAAGCAATCGACCGCCAATACCATAGATGTGGCCCGCAGCGCTAAGTCACAAATGGAGTCCCTTAACCCGACGCTGCCGGATGGTATGCAGATCCGGCAGAGCTTTGATACCTCGGTATTTATCGAGGAGGCGATAAAAGAAGTTTATAAGACGCTGGCGATCGCTATCGGATTGGTTATCCTGGTAATCTTCCTTTTCCTGGGGAGCGTCAGGGCAACAATTGTGCCGGCGGTTTCGGTACCTGTTTCGATCATCGCCTCCTTCATCGCTTTGAACGCTTTCGGTTTTTCAGTCAATCTTCTCACCCTGTTGGCCCTGGTACTTGCCATTGGGCTGCTTGTGGACGATGGTATAGTCGTTTTAGAAAATATTTATCGACGTATTGAGGAACACAACGAAACTCCATTGGTGGCCGCCTTCAACGGCACCAGACAGGTTGGCTTTGCAGTCGTGGCCACTACTCTGGTGCTGATTTCAGTGTTCGTGCCAATTGCCTTTCTGGAGGGCGATGTAGGAAGGCTCTTCTCTGAATTTGCCCTGACCTTGGCGGCCGCGGTCTGCTTTTCAAGTATCGTGGCTTTGAGCCTGTCTCCGATGCTCGCCTCAATCCTGCTAAAACCCAGACGTCTGGAGCGGAGTTCCCCGCCCCGAATAGATCGTTTTTATCGCTGGATTCGACGAACTTATAGAAGGTTTTTGGGGCGCGCCCTTCGTTGGCCGCTTCTGGTCGCCATCGTTTTCGTCTCACTTCTGATAGGGACCTACTGGCTGTTCAACCAGATTGCGACCGAATATGCCCCCAAAGAAGACCGCGGTGCTTTCTTCGTTATCGTCAATGGGCCTGAAGGAGCAACGTATGAGTATATGAGTGAATACATGGATGAAATTGAGGCCCGTCTGATGCCGCTCGTGGACAATGGCGAAATTACCCGTCTGCTGGTGAGGACGCCGCGCAGCTTCGGCAACATTGAAAACTTCAATTCTGGTATCGTGATCTCCGTGCTCGAGCAATGGGATCAGCGGCGCTCGGCCTGGGATATTATGAACGAGGTGCGCACTAAGCTCAGAGACCTACCAGGAGTGAGGGCTTTTCCAGTCATGCGCCAAGGCTTCGGTTCCTCGATCCAGAAACCTGTGCAGTTTGTTATTGGGGGGGGGACCTACCAGGAGTTAACTGAATGGCGCGACATTCTTATGGAGAAAATCGAGGCCGGCAACCCCGGGCTTTTGGGGCTCGACTGGGATTACAAAGAGACCAAGCCTCAGATTGAGGTAAGCATCGATTACGATCGCGCGGCTGAGCTCGGAGTTACGGTGTCGGCAATCGGCAGAACACTGGAAACCATGTTCGGTTCGCGCCGGGTGACCACCTATTTGGAGGAAGGGGAGGAGTACGATGTAATTGTCGAAGGGGAGCGTGATTTGCAGCGCACCCCGAATGACCTACAGTCGATCTATGTTCGTTCGGCTCGCAGCGGTAAGCTGGTACCGCTGGCCAGTTTCATATCATTGAAGGAGTTTGCCGATTCAAGTACCCTGAAGCGCTACAACAGGGTCAGAGCACTGACGCTGCAGGCCAACTTGGCCGATGACCTGGCCCTAAGCGAAGCGCTATCTTATCTTGAAACTCTGGCACGCGAAAACCTGCCGGAACGGGTAATCATTGATTACAAGGGCATTTCACAGGATTACAAGAGCAGTTCTGATTCGATCCTGTTCGTCTTTGCCCTGGGTATAGTCGTTGTCTTTCTCGTTCTGGCGGCGCAGTTCGAGAGCTGGGTAAATCCGCTGGTGATCATGTTGACCGTGCCCCTGGCTATGGCCGGCGGGCTCTTCGGCCTTTATATCACTGGCAATACTCTCAATATTTACAGCCAGATCGGTCTGGTCATGCTGGTTGGCTTGGCCGCCAAAAATGGTATCCTCATAGTCGAATTCACCAACCAGCTGCGCGACCGTCAGATCTCTTTTTTACGGGCGGTGCTCCAGGCTGCTGAAATTCGACTTCGGCCGATAGTGATGACAGGCATTACCACCGCTGCTGGGGCTGTACCACTGATTCTTTCTTCAGGTGCCGGGGCAGAAACGAGGATGGTGATAGGTGTAGTGGTACTCGCCGGAGTTATATCGGCTACTCTGTTTACGCTTTTTGTGGTGCCGGTAGCTTACAGCGTGCTTGCCCGGCGCACCGCGCTCCCAGGTACGATCGAGCGCCGCTTGCAGCAAGAGCAGCAAAGTCACTCGGGTAAAGACCAGTCACGCCGGTTATAGCAATTCGACTCAGAATCCTTTTGCTCGACAATGATCGCCTTTTAGACTGTGGAAAGCTAATTTCCGCGACCGTAGACAGAAAACTGCGCGGTAATGCACTACTTGATTGCATTACTCAAGTAAGCATAATGGTATGATCTCAAACAGTTTTACTTCAGCTATCGTTAGTTTTTTTGTTTGTTAGGTTGAGGTAATCGTTAATCTAGGGCTAACCTTTGTGTTTTATTCTCGGTAACGTCTTGATTGTCATCCCAACAATCTCTATCATTATAATGATGCAGGCAAAATGATTCCATTGGATTGTTCGTTTTGCATAACTTAACCATCAATTATAAATCTTATTAAATGAGGAGAAAATCATGAGTATGCGAGGAGAGAAGATTTCTGAAGAGTATCAAAAAATGGTATGGGTGCGAGACAAAGAAGGTAAAGAGTATGCATGCTATATTAATGATCTCAAAAGTATAAAGAAAAAAGAAGATCTCACAGACGAGGAAAAAGAGAAGTGCTTGGATTTAAGCTTGGTTCTCGGTGACAGCTGGTAAAAATCGATCCATAGAATATAGCAATTTACCCCGTTTGCCGCTAAGGTAAACGGGGTCTTTGTTATCAGCGCTGGTAGCTGACCAACTCAGTTAATTTTTTATGCTCGGAATTAAGTACTTCATATCCCAATATTCAAGATGTTAGCGGTGAACTTTAAACCGGGCGGTCAACTCTGGCGGCTTTGGTTACTTCATATCCGTCAGTCCTTGCGTCTTCCCTGGTAGTAAATTTCCATATAGTACCCGCCAGATCCTTTCCGCTTTTCTCTAACGGTCACGCCTATTAATTAGCCTCAGTCAGATAGATTTAGGTTTTTAGTTGTATAATTTAATCACGATGAAGGAGGTTGGAGTTGCTGATTCGTTAATTTGGGTTGACTCAATTGCCGTATGGCTCAAAATATGTTTAATTTGTTGCGGAAAATTATAATATATGGGTTGTGCTTCTCAGAAAAGTCATTACTTTTACCACATGATACATCCTACATGTATCATCGGGTGGTGCAGACCCCTTCTTTCTCCCTCCCTCTCGAAAAAGCTGCACCACCCATTTTATATTTCTTCCCTGCTCAACTTCTGAATTGCCGTCTCGATTGTGGCAGTCCAGGTTTTTCAATCAAAAGATAAACCAGGAAGAAGCAAGATACTCGGCGATTAAAAGTTGTAATTAGCTTGGATCGGGCAACGTAAACTCTCCAAAATGGAATTTGC
>Ga0316187_10005933_pt1 | contig 10533 bp, 5 predicted proteins | sample CroRivburrow1_MG_FD_204927 | JGI IMG/M metagenome (GOLD analysis project Ga0316187, IMG submission 204927) | Coastal sediment microbial communities from Maine, United States - Cross River worm burrow 1 | ecosystem: Environmental > Aquatic > Marine > Coastal > Sediment | place: USA: Maine...
ATCTCAAGTGTTTCGATATAATCAGGATCAATTCTTAAAAACCTGACGATGACCGTCTGTTCATCCTCACGCTTCATGATGTTTGAACTGCTGCCTGAAACAAAATTCCGGTCACTTCCTGTCACATTAGTGATATTTGCCCGGGAGACCAGGGATTGCTTGAGGGTGTTGATCTCATTCGAACTAAAATCATCAGGTAAGCTGATGACAACCACATGATCTCTATTAAATCCTGTTTCCTTTTCCCTGAGGAAGTTAAGCTGCCTGATAATAATGAATGTGGATATGATCAAACCAATGGTCATGGTATACTGAGCAACAACGAAAAGACTGGAATATCTTCCGCCTTTATACCTGATCCTGCTTTGAAAAATATCCTGGGGATTCATCTTGTTGATATTGATGGCCGGAGCTATTCCGATTAGAAGACTTATCATCAGGATCAAGATCAGAATGAACAGGATCATATTCTTGTCTAATAGAAACAGGGTAAGTTCACGCTCACTTAGCTGATTGAATACTGGTAAGAAAAGGCCGGATAAAACAATGGCAAACAAGAGGGATAAAATGGAGTTCAGGAAAGCTTCGCTCATAAACTGATTTACAATATGACGGGTAGTACCCCCGAGTACTTTTCGCATACCCACTTCCCTCAGACGCTGTATCGTCCGGCCGGTTGTTAACATGATGTAATTAATACATGAGACAAGCAGTACCAGAACAGCGATAGAAGATAACACATAGGCATATTTTACATTTCCATGTTCCTCATAGTGATTCCATATCTCTTCATTCAGGTAAATATCGGTTAAAGGTTGCAGGATGAATTCAAAGAACAATTCCTCGTCTCCATCAAAATATCTACGGGCCATTTCAAATTTTTCGGCAAGATGAATCTCAACCAGGCTGTTGGCAGCTTCACCAGCACCTGCCTTATCCTGGGGAGATTCAAGTTCTATATAGACAGAGCAGTTACCGAAGAAATTATTGCTTTCCGGATAAGGCTGATTGTTTTTATATGGAGTCAGGACAGTGAATTGTAAACTGGAATTTTTTGGTAGCGTTTCCAATATGGCCGTCACCTTGAAAAGCCGTTCCTCTCCCTTAGGAAAGGTCAACATTTCTCCCAGGACCTTTTGATAGTTCCCGTCTTCCACGTCAAAGAACCTGTCGGCAACTTCCCTTACGATTACCGCACTTTGAGGATCGTTCAATGCCGTTTTGGGATCACCCGCTAAAACTGGAAATTTGAATATCTCAAGAAAAACTGAATCAGCGAAAGCAAGATCTTCATGAAAGATCTTATCATCCCGCCTGATCCATGCTCCTGCCTTCTGGAAAGCAGCTACCCTCACCAGGGAAGGAATACTCTCACTGAAGATTTCAACAAACTTATGGTCCTGTAAAGCTGACTTTTCGGTACCCCCTTCGAGGTCAGAGTAATGATTTACAACCCGGAATATCCGATCCCCGTTCTTATGAAACTTATCATGTGAGGTTTCCTTATTAATAAAAGTAAAAATCAGGAGGCAAAATGATATCCCAGTTGATAGACTGAGCAGATTTATGAAGGCAAATGTTTTATTCCTCCACATGATGCGAAAGGCAATAAGAAGGTATTGTTTAAGCATTGGACTTGTTTACTTGCAAAACATTGTAAATATATGCTTTCTAAATAAAAAATGAACAGAAATTAATAAGGTATAGACATTCGAAAATCTAATTATTATACAAGCTTGAGAGGGGTTCTAAGAAGTATTTAAAATATTATTGAGAGGAAAATAAAAGACATTTTCATAAAAACTGTGTTATTTTTGCATCAGTGTTGCATAAAATAGATTAATACCATATTGTTGAAAGTTTAACAATTGCAGAAATTCATTATCATACTAGGTTGTACCCTGATATTTCTTGTTGGTTTAGAACCGTACAGTGCATTATCTCAAACAGCAAGATATACTCTTGGAGGCAGGGTTTACGATGAAGAGACCCGGGAGCCATTGCCGGGGGCTGAGGTATACATCCATGAATTGGTCAAAGGAACCATCACCGATGCAGAAGGTTATTTCAAATTCGTCGATCTCAAACCGGCACGTTACCATATACATATCAAATTCATGGGGTATCATAGTTTATATCAATATGTTAATCTGACAAAAGACATACATGAGTTTGATTTTTTCATAGTCGCCTCCTCGCTTGAACTAATGGAGATTGTGATTGAAAGTGATCCTTTTAAAACCGGCCAGGTAGAACAATCTCTAACCACCCAAACCATATCCGAGGAATTCCTCAAAAAAAATCCAGGCGGCACATTAATGGGTTCGCTACAACTACTACCTGGAATAAATGCCATAACTACCGGAGTAAGCATTGCCAAACCTGTGATACGTGGTTTAAGTTTCAACAGGGTAATCGTAACGGACCGTGGCATAAAACAGGAAGGACAGCAGTGGGGTGCAGATCACGGGCTAGAAATCGATCAGTTCGATCCGGAACAAATAGAAATCGTGAAAGGACCAGCCTCTTTACAACATGGTTCAGATGGTATGGGGGGTATAATAATCATCAATAATCCTTACCTGGCTGAAGAAGGCACACTGGAAGGACAATTTACCGGGATCTACAAGAGCAATAATCATTTGATAGGTACGAGTACCATGCTTAAAGGCAATACAGGGGGCCTGGTTTATCAGGCAAGGTTTTCAACACAGGATTTTGGAGATTATAAAGTGCCAGCTGATAGCTTTTATTATAATGGATATATACTCCCAATATATAATGACCGTCTTAAAAATACAGCCGGAAAGGAAAGAAATATCAGCGGGATGCTGGGGGTTAAGAGAAACTGGGGATATTCAACACTTACAGTAAGCAATTACAACCAGCTTGCAGGGATATTTCCAGGAGCAGTGGGGATTCCCAGGTTATACAACCTGGAAGATGATGGGGACCCTAGGAATATCGATTTTCCGAGACAAGAGATCAACCATTTTAAGATCATTAGTAATTCTAATATTCTTTTTAGTGGAAATTGGCTGGAAGTAAACCTCGGTTACCAGAACAACAACCGTAGAGAGGAGGGTGAACCACATGCCCATGGATTCGAGCCCGTATCGGAAGATAATCTGGCTTTAGGTTTAAAACTCGAAACGTATACGGCCAACCTAAGGTATAATCAGGCCATCAATGAAAACGCAAACAGGGTTTTTGGAATTCAATACCAGTATCAGGTAAATAACTTTAGTGGATTTGAATTCCTGCTTCCTGCATATATTCAAAATTCTATCGGAGGATTTTTTCATGAACAAAGATCACCGGGAGAAATATTAACAATAAACTATGGATTGAGGTTCGATTATACTAAAATTAATATTGAGGAACATTATGAACCTGATTTTTCGGGGGATCCGCTCGATTCTGTTTTAAGAAATCCAGCGATTGACCGGGACTTTTTTAATTTCTCAGGCGGGATTGGGTTTTCATATTTTCCGAACCACAATCTTAACCTAAAATTAAATATAGGATCGAGTTACAGGATCCCAGCACCTAATGAATTATCAGTAAATGGCGTTCATCATGGCACCTTTCGTCATGAACGGGGGGATCCCAACCTCGATGCTGAAAGGGGCTGGCAATTTGATCTGAACTTCTCATATCACCTGGATCGATTTCTTTTTAATATCACCCCATTCCTGAACCTTTATAGAAACTATATTTACCTTAAACCCTCGGCTGAGTTTTCAGAGCTCCCCGGAGGAGGACAGATATTCCAATATACCCAGGATAATGCCATATTCCTCGGCGGAGAGCTATCTATTGATTACCATGTGATAGAAAATATCCATTTGGAACTTATATCAGAATACGTAGCCAACTACAATCTGGACACAGAATTACCCCTACCCTTCACACCTCCATTCTCAACCCTTTTAGGGATCGAATATAAAATACCCAGTATAACAAATGTTTTGGGCAATAGCTTTATAAACTTTGGAACGCGATTTACAGCAGCGCAAAACCGTGTCGACAGAAATGAAAAACCTACCGACGGTTATATATTACTTAACTTCGGCTTAGGTACAGAATTCCATATAAAACGGCAACAAATCAATTTCCTTTTTAATATTCAAAACTTGTTGGACACCAATTATATGAACCATTTAAGCCGTTATCGCTGGTTAAACCTGCCGGAACAGGGCCGAAACATAAGCCTATCACTGGTTTTTCCCTTTAAAATCGTCAATTCCTGAAAGATAATATCATATTTATTAAATGATTTCAGAATCGTTTATGATTCGCTTAAATTTGCAGCTTGTTTTTTGAACACTAAAAAAAAATTTATATGAAAATTTTAAAAATCTTACCCCTAATCCTCCTGACTTTGGCATGTGCCCCGGGAGCTAAGGATGGGGGACAGGTTGATGGTGTATTTCCGTATACCATCTCTCAAAAAGCCCTCCCTAATGGGCTCAACGTGGTAACGGTTCCTTATGAAAGTCCTGGTATCGCTTCTTTCTATATCATTGTCCGGGCCGGTTCACGGGAAGAGGTTGAGCAAGGCAAAACCGGATTTGCTCACTTCTTTGAGCATATGATGTTCAGGGGAACTGATAAATATCCTACGGAGACTTATAATGAGGTCCTTAAATCAATAGGGGCAGCAGCTAATGCCAATACTTGGCTTGATCGTACGGTATATCATATGACCGGCAATGCTGAAATGCTCGATAAAATGTTTGAAATGGAAGCGGACAGATTCCAGAACCTGAATTATTCTGTTCATGGGTTTAAAACAGAGGCCGGAGCTGTAAAAGGAGAGTATACAAAGAACTATGCCAGTCCTATGATGCAGCTGAACGAGAAGACAGTTGATGTTGCTTTCGACAACCATACATATAAGCATACAACCATGGGTTTCTGGGATGATGTGGTGGATATGCCAAACCAATATGAATATTCACTCTTATTTTTCGACCGTTTTTACAGGCCGGAATATTCTACCATTCTTGTAGTAGGAGATGTTACGCCAGATCTGGTTAATAATTTGGCGGAAAAATATTTTGGGAATTGGGAAAGAGGTTCATATGTCCCTGATATCCCTCTTGAACCTGAACAAACTGAAACCAGGTTTGCACACATTCAAAACGCTAATTTTCCTCCTTATATATCACTGAATTATAAATCACCTGCATTTGATCCTGACAGTAAAGAATCAGCATCACTATCGGTAATTTCGCAGATCCTCTTCAGTCAGAAATCAGATTTATATAAGAAACTGGTGATTGAAGAAAGAAAATGCCGTTATCTGGGTGGAGGAGCCATGTTCACAAGAGATCCTTATTTGTTTTCTATACGATCTTCACTACATAAACCGGAGGACCTGCAGACTGTTAAGGATGAGATCGAAAAATCCATACAAGACCTGATCGATAATGGCATAGATCCAAAAGTATTAAGTGATACCAAGTCTCACGTGAAATATGACTTTGCTACCGGGCTTGACAGTTCTTCATCCATTGCTGAAGTTTTGTCATACTCAATCTGGGCTACAGGTGATCCTGAGGCATTCGGAAAGTTCTTTAACCTGATCGAAACCATAACAGTTGAAGATCTTCAGGCAACAGCCAAAAAATATTTTATCCCTGAGCATTTAACTATATCAACCATTTCACCTGAAGAAGAAGGAGGCGTATTATGAGAATCTTAAAAATTGCATTTACAATATCCCTGTCAGTGTTATTCTTAACTCAAACAAAGGCAGGAGAACTTATAGAACTAAAGAAGAGCACGTCCAATAAGGTCGTTATCAAATATATGTTCAATGTTGGCTCCATGATGGATCCTGAAGGGAAAGAGGGATTGAGTATGCTAACAGCCAGTTTTATTTCTGACGGTGGTTCAGCGCAGTACACAAAGAGCGAGATCGATGATCTGTTATATCCTATGGCAGCATCCTACTATGCTTCTACTGACAAAGAGGTCACTGTATTTACTTTTGAGGTCCATCGCGATTTCATCGACTCATTCTATGATATTGCCAAGGGATTGCTTTATACACCCGCTTTTGATGAGAATGACTTTAATAGAATTAAATCCAATCAGCAAAATTACGTTGACCAGATCATTAAAGCTTCATCAGATGAAGAATACAGCAAAATGGCTCTTGAAGACCTGCTGTTCAGGGGAACATCATATCAACATATGATCATGGGAACTTCATCAGGTGTTGCTGCCATTACCCTCGAAGACGCTAAGGAGTTTTACGAAAAGTATTTCACAAAAGACAATCTGCTAATTGGAATTGCCGGTAACTATAGCGGGGATTTTAAAAATAAGTTAATGGAAGACATGGCACAACTTCCTTCGCTACAGGTTTCCTTACCGGATGCACCGGTAGTTAATATGCCTGATGGCCTGCAGATTGAGATCATAGAAAAGGAAAATGCACTTGGATCTGCAATTTACGCTGGCTATCCACTAGACCTTACCAGAGCTGATGACGATTTTGCTGCCTTAATGGTTGCCAACTCCTGGCTTGGCGAGCATAGAAAGTCATATGGCCAGCTATATGAAAAGATCAGAAGGACAAGATCTATGAATTATGGAGACTATACCTATATCGAATGGTATGAGAATGGCGGTCGATTTCAATTACCCCTCGCCCATGTTCCAAGGCATAGTAACTACTTCTCATTATGGATAAGACCTGTTCAGATTGAGATACAGTTAAAATCACAATATGAAGAACTTGGAAGTATTGAGGTAGGACATGCCCCTTTTGCTTTGAGATTGGCAATACGTGAAATAGACATGCTGGCTAAAAATGGCATTTCAAAGGAAGATTTTGAATTGACAAAGCAGTTTTTGAGAAGTTATATTAAATTATTTGTCCAGACTACCGAAAAAGAGCTGGGATTCCTGATGGATTCGCATTTCTACGGTAGGACAAACTATATTTCTGAATTGGATGACTTGCTTGCAAAACTGACTGTTGAAGATGTAAATACAGTAGCCAAAAAATATTTCCAGGTAGAGAATATGTTTGTTTGCATTGTTACCGATGACAGTGAAACTGCTGCACTTTCTGAAAACTTGCTTAATAATAAACCATCTCCAATGAGCTACTCGAACTTAGTGAGAGAAGGACTTTCCGAAGACATTTTAAATGAAGATGAAGAAGTATCAAAATACAAATTGAATGTTAAATCTGTTGATATAATTTACAGCCAGGACACATTCAAGTAATGAAATCTAAAAGTCCCGCTTCGACCTGTATACCGCAGTCAGGCGGGATTTTTAATTTATCACACTGCATATACATTAAATGGCTATTTTTTCGTTAATAGGTTAATTTGTAACTATTTGTCAACCTAAGTAACGGCTATATTTTGAGAAATTCCATAACTGGAAACGATCTGGATCAATCTACCTTTGAAAAGATCTTCAAGGATTATTTTCTGTCCTTGTGTTCTTTTGCTACAAAATATACCCGGGACCAGGATGAAGCTAAGGATATCGTACATCAGGTTTTCACAAATCTCTGGGAAAAAAGAGTGGATTTTCATCTTGATCAATCAGTTAGATCCTATTTATACACGGCTGTTCATAACCGTTGTTTGAATTATATCCGTGATAAAAAGAAATTCATTCAGGATGACATTCCTCAAACAACCGAATCACTTTCCAGCTATATCGATCAATCCGATTTTATGGAGGCGGAAGAACTCAGAAATGAGATCTACAAAGCCCTGGCAGAACTGCCGGAAGGGAGCAGGAATATTTTCAAGATGAGCCGGTTCGAGGGAAAAAAATATAAAGAGATCGCTGAGGAACTTGGTATCAGTATTAAAACAGTTGAAACTCAGATGTCTAAGGCTCTGAAGCATATGAAAGGAAAATTGATAAAATACATTCAATATATCAGCATGTTAATTGGTGGTTTGTATTATTTATTTGCATGATATAGGGGTAAATGGCTTCTTATGTGTGTACATAATAAGTAAACCTATGAAGGAAGATTCAAAACATATTATACCTTACGAATTGTTCATTAAGTATCTGAACGATGAACTTAATGAACATGAAGACATAACCCTGCAGTCATGGTTAAAGGCAAATCCGGAACATTCGGTCATTTTCGATGAATATAAGAGTACCTGGAACCTGATGGATAAGGTAAAGGATGTGGCCAATATAAACCTGGAAAAGGAATGGAGTAAGCAAAAGAATTTCAGTAATATCGAGAACGGAACATTTATTTCCGCTAAGGAATTGGCAGAATCTAAATCCCAATGGAGTTTTTCAAAAATAGCTGCGGTTTTTGTTGTCCTGATACTTTCAGCAGCAACAATTTATTATATACTGCCACAATTTACACAGGAAAAGATTGCCTCGAATACTGAAATAAGACAAATTGTATTACCCGATGGATCTGAAGTTACCCTCAATATCAATTCAAAGATCAAGTATCCTACTAAATTTGATCAGAAGGAAAGGAAGGTCCATATTGAAGGAGAAGCGTTTTTTGATGTTACCAAAAATCCGGAAGTCCCATTTAAGATCAGCACTGGCGAGGCCGTTATTGAGGTGCTTGGAACATCCTTTAATGTAAGTGCATATAATACATATGAAGAAGTGGAAGTTGTCGTAACTGAAGGCACAGTAGCTTTATCTTCTTTAGAAAATCCCCAAAACAGGATAATTCTTAATAGTGGGGCAAAAGGCATTTATAACCATTCTAACAATTACCTCCTGAAGGAAACGAATTCAGACAGAAATTTCCTTGCATGGAAAACCGGGAAGATTGTATTCGAAAACGATAGCCTGTCAATGGTCTTAAATACCATAAGCAGAATTTACAATAAACGTATTATCTTGAATAATAAGGATTTGGGGCAATGCACGCTTACGGTAACTTTTGAGAAGCAGTCTCTCGAATCCGTACTGAATGTAATCGAATCAACCTTAAATCTCGAACTGATAGCGGAAGATGAAACGATCACTGTTACCGGTGACGGGTGTTGATTTTCATTTTACACGATAGATAGATGAGGCCTTATTTATCTCCTGTATTTTTTATTCTAATCATATTACTATTCATTGGTAAGCACTCATACTCACAACAGCTCAACCTCGACCAAAAAGTAAATATAAACCTTGAAGATGCCTCATTGGATGAAGCACTAGATGTGATATCCGAAATTGGGGGGATCCATTTTTCGTACAATCCTCAGATTCTGCCGGATGATGTGAAAATCAATATAAAATCGAAAAATCAAGAACTTAAAATCATCATCGAAGAACTTTGCTCACAATCCGGATTATCGTTTGAGATCCTTGAAAAACAGGTAATACTCAGAACCCCTGGCAAGGATGAATCACAAAATACAGATACTGAAACATCACCGGACAGGATTCTCAGCGGATATATTAAAGATAAGGAATCAGGGGAAACATTGATAGGTGCAGCCATCTATTTCCCGGAATTGAAAACAGGGACCATAAGCAATGCATTTGGATTTTTTTCCACCTCAATACCTGATGGGGAACATACGCTTCAGGTATCTTACCTGGGATATCAGATTTTCAAGAAAAACATTAGTGAAACCAATAGTGACCCTCTGAATATCGAAATGACAAAGTCTGAGGAGATATTAAAGGAGGTGATCATCAGGCCTGTGGAAGAATCCATGTTATTGAATGCATCACAGATGGGCCGTATAGATGTTAGTAGCAGTACGCTTTCAGAAATGCCAACCCTAATGGGAGAAGGTGATGTTATCAAATCCATTCAGTCTTTGCCAGGTATAAAATTGCATGGAGATGGTTCAACCTGGTTCTTTGTAAGGGGAGGCAACCGGGACCAGAACCTGATCTTACTTGATGATGCCCCAATTTATAATCCTTCCCATCTACTGGGCCTTTTTTCGACATTTATTCCCGATGCCATTAAAGATATCGATATCTATAAAGGGGATCTTCCAGCAAGTTATGGAGGCAGGTTATCTTCATTAATAGATATCCGCACCAACGATGGGAATATGAATAAATTCGCACTTAATGGAAGCTTGGGGTTGATATCATCCAAACTTGCCATCGAGGTTCCTTTGATCAAACAGAAAAGTAGTTTTTTCCTATCTACCAGGCTATCCCGGTTAAAATGGTTCTTTCAACAGTTTAATCCTGATATACAGGATTTCAATTTTTATGACCTCAATTCAAAATTCAACTTTAAATTAAACGACAACAACAGGCTCTTCCTTTCTTTTTATTCCGGTGCTGATTTTTACAGTAATGTTACCGACAGGTTTTCGTCAAGCGGAATAAAATGGAGGAATAATGCCCTTACTTTAAGATGGAACCATGTTTTTAACCAGAAACTCTTTTCCAATGCCACCTTGTATACCAGCAGCTATAATTACAGGTTATATACATCGATCGAGCAGGATTATTACTGGAATTCAAACATCGACAACCTGACATTTAAATATGACCTTTCCTGGTACCTGAATTCAAAAAATACCGTATACA
>Ga0316187_10005934_pt1 | contig 10531 bp, 10 predicted proteins | sample CroRivburrow1_MG_FD_204927 | JGI IMG/M metagenome (GOLD analysis project Ga0316187, IMG submission 204927) | Coastal sediment microbial communities from Maine, United States - Cross River worm burrow 1 | ecosystem: Environmental > Aquatic > Marine > Coastal > Sediment | place: USA: Maine...
CGGGAACCAATAGAAAATTCATATGTTTTATTTAATGAAGATTTAAATAATTCCAACGGAAAATTTAATCATAATTTTGATTTCTTCCTGAAATGTCCATGTCTATTTATTCAACCCCTTTTGTATAAATATAGCGCAATATTCTTATTTTTAACCAGATCAATCTGGTATAGGCCGAATATGAAAACGAACAAAGATTTAATTATTAAAGGAATAAAATACCTTGCCTCTACACTTGTTCTTATGTTTACTGCACCTGTGGTATTGTATCAGGCATTCAAAAATACCGAACATTCATTTTACCTTCCTGTACTCGTCGTTGGTTTCATTCTGGCCATTGGCGCCATAGCTTTGGGTTTCTATAGTATTAAGATACTCATGGAAGGTATTTTTACCAGTAATAAATAGTTAATCGACAAAATATTAGGGTTTTTAAATCTAATGAAAATCATTTAGGGATATTTTGCCTTCATATTCTTAAGATGCTATCTTTGCAAACTTAAATCCTCATACCAGCATATGATTAAAATAACACTCCCGGACGGGTCAGTTAGAGAGTATGAAAAAGGCATAACTCCCTTAGATGTTGCCAAAAGCATTAGTGAAGGTTTGGCCAGGAATGTTATTTCCGCAAAATTCAATGACACTGTGGTGGAAACGGTTTCAGCCTTAAATGAGGATGGCAAACTTGTACTTTATACCTGGAGCAATACAGAAGGGAAAAAAGCATTTTGGCACTCCTCCTCACATATCATAGCCCAGGCCCTGGAGGAGTTATACCCGGGAATCAAACTTACTATTGGTCCTGCTATTGAAAACGGGTTTTATTATGATGTGGATTTTGGGGAGCAATCAATTTCTGAAAAAGATTTTCCGGCTATTGAACAAAAAGCTTTGGAAATTGCCAGGGGAAAACACAATTTTAAAATGCGTTCAGTTTCCAAGAAGGATGCGTTACAATTTTATAAAGACCAGAGCAATGAATACAAGGTAGAACTCATTGAAAATCTTGAGGATGGTAGCATTACCTTTTGTGATCATGATACCTTTACCGATTTATGCCGGGGAGGTCATATCCCAAATACGGGCATCGTAAAGGCCATTAAAATAATGAGTGTTGCAGGGGCCTACTGGCGGGGCGATGAAAATAAAACGCAACTTACACGTGTTTACGGCATTTCTTTTCCAAAGCAAAAAGAATTAACCGAGTATTTGGAATTACTCGAAGAAGCCAAGAAAAGAGATCATAGGAAGTTAGGTAAAGAGTTGGAATTATTTACTTTTTCTAAAAAAGTGGGACAAGGATTACCACTGTGGCTTCCAAAGGGTGCTGCTCTGAGGGAACGTCTTGAAAATTTCTTAAAGAAAGCCCAGAAAAAGGCGGGTTATGAAATGGTTATTACTCCGCATATTGGGCAAAAAGAGCTATATGTTACTTCCGGACACTATGACAAATATGGGGCTGACAGTTTTCAGCCCATTCATACCCCTAAGGAAGATGAGGAGTTTTTATTAAAACCAATGAATTGCCCCCACCACTGTGAAATATTTAATTCCAAACCGTTGAGTTATAGAGAACTTCCAAAACGTTTTGCCGAATTTGGGACAGTTTATCGCTATGAACAAAGTGGTGAACTCCATGGGCTTACCCGGGTAAGGGGGTTCACACAGGATGATGCTCACATATTTTGCACACCTGATCAATTACATCAGGAATTTATAGATGTGATTGACCTTTCACTCTACGTTTTAGGCTCATTGGGCTTTGAGAATTTTACCGCTCAGGTATCGCTAAGAGATCCGGAAAATCCGGAAAAATATATTGGTTCTATAGAAAATTGGGAAAAAGCGGAAAAAGCAATCATAAATGCTGCTGAGGAAAAAAACCTGGATTATGTTATTGAAAAAGGTGAAGCTGCTTTTTATGGCCCTAAATTGGATTTTATGGTCAAAGATGCACTTGGCAGAAACTGGCAATTAGGTACAATTCAGGTAGATTACAATCTCCCGGAACGCTTTGACCTTACGTATAAAGGCAGTGATAATGAGCTACACAGACCTGTTATGATACACAGGGCGCCTTTTGGTAGCATGGAACGATTTGTTGCCTTGTTACTTGAACATACCGGAGGAAATTTTCCATTATGGCTCACACCAGATCAGGCTATTATTTTGCCGGTAAGTGAGAAACATGAAAAATATGCCGAAAAAGTTTTAAATTCATTGGAAAATGACGAAATTCGCGCGCTCATTGATGTTAGGAATGAGACCGTAGGGAAGAAAATACGGGAGGCAGAAATGAATAAAATACCATTTATGCTTATCGTTGGTGAAAATGAAGAGGAACAAAATACAATTTCGGTCCGTAAGCACGGGGGTGAAGACTTGGGAATGCTTAGTCTAAAGGAATTTGTAAACTTGGTCGAAAAGGAAATAAGTAGTACCTTAAAGTCATTTTAAAAAAATTAAGTTTAATTAAATATATCAGTCATAGCAATACGAAGAAGATTTAGGCCCCAACCTCGGAGGGAAAACAAGAATCCTCATAATATCAATGAAAAAATTACATCACCAAGTGTTCGCTTGGTAGGTGATAATGTGGAAGTGGGGGTATTTCCCATTGCTAAAGCAATTTCTCTGGCAGAAGAACAAGGTCTGGATTTGGTGGAGATTTCACCTAAGGCAGATCCGCCGGTATGCAAGATTATAGATTACAAGAAATTCCTTTACGAGCAGAAAAAGCGAGAAAAGGTAATGAAGGCGAAAGCCACCAAAGTAATCGTAAAAGAAATTAGATTTGGGCCCAATACGGATGATCACGATTATGAGTTCAAAAAGAAACATGCGGAAAAGTTTCTTAAAGACGGAGCTAAATTAAAGGCCTATGTTTTTTTTAAAGGAAGATCGATAGTTTATAAGGATAAGGGAGAAATACTCTTATTGAAACTAGCACAGGAATTGGAAGAATTTGGCAAGGTTGAGCAAATGCCAAGACTTGAAGGAAAGCGAATGACAATGTTCATTGCTCCTAAGACGAAAAAATAAGAAAGAAAAGAAGCGAGATTAATAAACAAATAGGAAGAAAATGCCTAAGATGAAAACAAAATCCAGTGCCAAAAAGCGGTTTAAGCTTACAGGTTCTGGTAAAATTAAAAGAAAGCACGCTTTTAAGAGTCATATTTTGACAAAGAAATCTAAAAAGCGAAAGCTTAAGCTAACACATTCGACATTAGTACATGACTCTGATGTTGCGAATATTAAAGGACAATTGGGATTAAAATAAATTGTTCTTTAGGTAATCAGTATTAACCATGGAGTTGGGCTTTTAAAAGTGTTTTGAGAATAATTCTTTGAGCCGCCTGCTACAAAAACAAATGTAAAAAAATGCCAAGATCAGTAAATTCAGTCGCTTCCAGAGCCAGAAGAAAAAAGGTAATGAAGCAAGCCAAAGGTTACTTTGGAAGACGTAAAAATGTCTGGACAGTAGCCAAAAATGCGGTCGAAAAAGCAATGGTATACGCTTATAGAGACCGTAGAAATAAGAAAAGAAATTTCCGTGCACTATGGATCACCCGTATTAATGCAGGTGCAAGATTACATGGAATGTCTTATTCGCAATTTATGGGAAAAATAAAAGCCAATAACATAGAGCTTAATAGAAAAGTTCTGGCAGATTTGGCAATGAACCACCCGGATGCCTTTAAAGCTGTTGTGGATAAAGTAAAATAGTAAAAAGAATTCTCGCTTTAAAGCCCTGACTAAAACAGTCAGGGCTTTTTTTATTCAATATGTAAAATGTTAACTGCCAATACAGCTAAGGATCAAACTACGACCTGAAGCATTATTTCTGTGTTCACATAAATATATCCCTTGCCAAATGCCCAGATTTAAACGGCCTCTACTAATCGGAATTTGAATAGATGACCCCATTAGAGAAGCTTTTATATGAGCAGGCATATCATCTGGACCTTCATAGGTATGAACATAATACGGCGCATCCTCCGGCACCATGATATTCATATGCTCCTCAAAATCTGAACGCACAGTTGGGTCTGCATTTTCATTAATAGTTAAACTTGCTGATGTATGTTTTATGAACACATTTAGGACTCCAATATTAATTCCCTGTAACTCTGGAAAACTATCTTCAATAGTCTCTGTAATTAAATGAAAACCCCTTTTATAAGGTTTTAATCGTATTTCTTTTTGATAAATATTCATCCCGATTTATGTTAGTGTAAAACTTCAAGAAAGTTACTAGTATTTTAAACATAAAAAATACCTTTGTCCTTTACAATTAGAAATATGAATTTATCAGCAATTAAAATGGTGGTTACAGACATGGATGGAACACTGTTGAATTCCAGGCATGAGGTGAGCCAGCATTTTTTTGAATTGTATGAGGAATTAAAAAAAAGGGGAATCCTTTTTGTGGCGGCCAGCGGCCGTCAATACAACAGTATTGCTGATAAGCTTAGTCAAATACAAAGTGAGATAATTATCATCGCAGAGAATGGTGGATTGGTTATACATAATGATCAGGAACTGATTTCAACTCCTTTGGATTCAGTTTCAAAGGATGTAATTCTTGAAATTTTGGGTCAGATTGATGGGGCATTCCCGGTATTATGTGGTAAACATAATGCATATATACTTGGTGACTCCCCAAAATTCATCAATACGCTTAAAGAGTACTATACCAAATATGAGATTTTAGACGATCTGCAGAAGTTTGATAGCGAAGTGATAAAGATTGCTGTATATCACTATGGAGGTTCAGAAAAATACATATATCCTGCTGTGAAACACCTGGAGGGTACACTAAAGGTCAAAGTCTCCGGTGAAAACTGGGTAGATTTATCTCATATAAATGCGCATAAAGGTTTTGCGTTAAAGCAGATACAGGAGCAACACGGCATTGGTCCTGATGAAACTCTGGTGTTTGGAGACTACAATAACGACCTGGAAATGCTTGCCCTGGCAAAATATAGTTTTGCTATGGCAAATTCACACCCTAATGTTTTAAAAGCGGCAAATTACAAGACCTTGAGCAATGATGATTTTGGGGTAGAGCATATCCTGAAAAAACTAATAAAGGACAAAAATTAGGTCTTTTGTTTTTTCTTGCGCGCTGCCGGAAATAAAACATTGTTTAAAATAAGCCGGTAGCCGGGTGAATTTGGATGAAGTTCCAATTCAGTTTTAGGATCCCCTACCCTATGCTGATAGTCTTCCGGATCATGCCCTCCATAGAAAGTAAAAAATCCTTTACCCTTAATGCCATGAATATAACGCGCTTCACCATTAATTTTATTTTCCCCTAAGACAAGTACAGTTGCTTTAACTTCATCCCTGGCAAAAGCCGTTGTCTGACCCATGAAACCTTTAACCAATGACGTATGATTCTGGCACAGCATGGTTGGAACAGGGTCCCATTTTGCCGAAAAATCCATCAAGCTAAAATAATCAGTTTCCCGTGCAACATTGCTCCGTTTACTGGTCATATCAATGGATGAAAATTCGTAACGCAATGGATTTCTCTCTAATGTAAAATTGGTAAAGGCAAAGGTTTTTTTAAAATCCAGTTTGCTTTGATAATTGGCATCTGACGGATCCCCATCAAACATTGGTTCACAAATATCAACCCCATCTGCAGCGAGAGCGATATCAAAACTATCTGTTGCAGAGCACATTGCGAACATAAATCCTCCACCTATTACATAATTTCTTATTTTAAGTACAACCGCTCTTTTCTCTTCTGAAACCTTATTGAATCCAAGCTTTGCCGCCAAGGCTTCAGCTTCTTGCTTCCCTTCAATATACCATGGGGCCGCTCTGTATGCGCCATAAAATTTACCAAATTGTCCTGTAAAATCTTCATGATGTAAATGAAGCCAATCATATAAAACAAGCTTATTATCAAGTACCTCTTCGTCGTAAATAGTGATATAAGGAATTTCTGCATAAGTCAATGCCATGGTTACAGCATCATCCCACGGCTGATTATTCTTTGGTGAGTAGACCGCTATTTTAGGTGCTTTCTCAAGAATCACCGCTTCCTGATTTTTAGACGGACTACTTATCTCATCCAAAATTCCCTGCGCCTGTCCGTCTGACAAGATTTCATAGCTAACACCCCGAATCTGGCACTCTTTTCTGATACTTTCGCCATCAGGTAATAAAAATGAACCTCCCCTGTAGTTGAGTAACCATTGTACCTTTTGTTGTTTGGTCAATACCCAATAAGTAATGCCGTAGGCTTTTAAATGGTTTTCCTGACTTTCTGCATCCATGGGGATGAGAATTGTAGAAGCACTGGAATGAAAGGAAGTCAAGAAAAGAAATAGAATTGGTATCAGAAAGTTGGTAATGGAAGGCTTTCTAAATTGGAGTATGCAGGATTTAAAAAGGTACATCATTGTCATCCGGGTCTACATCGGAATCCTCATTCATAGTTCTTCCAAAGGCTTCTTCAGCATTAGGAAGGTTTTTTGTAATGAATGGATTATCCCCATCTATATTCATCTTTGACTGAAACTCAAATGGCGAATCAAAGTCATCCAAGTTATCAAATTTACCCAGTTGAGCAATGAACTTTAACCTAATATTATCTAAACCACCATTCCTGTGTTTAGCTACAATAAATTCTGCCTGTCCCTGTGTAGGTGTTCGCTCTTCATCATCCCATTCATCAATTTTATAATATTCGGGACGATAAATAAAGGAAACGATATCCGCATCCTGCTCAATAGCACCTGATTCCCGGAGATCTGACAATATAGGTCTTTTACTACCTCCACGTGTTTCCACCGCCCTTGACAGCTGAGACAAAGCAATTACCGGGACATTTAATTCTTTTGCCAGTGCCTTTAAATTTCTTGAAATGGTTGAAATTTCCTGTTCCCTATTTCCCCCTTTTTGGCTGCCACCCGCAGTCATTAGTTGTAAATAATCGAGGACAATCAGTTTAATATTATGTTGTGATGCCAGTCTTCTTGCTTTTGCCCTAAGATCAAAAATTGACAGCGAAGGGGTATCGTCAATGAATAAGGGAGCCTTTTCAAGTGCCTTTACTTTTACATTCAATTGTTCCCATTCATGTTTTTCCAATCTTCCTGTTCTGAGTTTCTCAGAAGGTAAACCGGTTTCTGAAGATATCAGCCTGGTGATTAATTGAACCGAAGACATCTCCAAAGAGAAAAAGGCCACCGGAATATTGGAATTGACAGCCATATTTCTTGCCATGGATAAGGTGAGCGCAGTTTTACCCATACCAGGCCGTGCGGCTATAATTATCAAATCACTTGGTTGCCAACCAGAAGTAAGCCTGTCTACCTTATCAAAACCAGAAGGAATTCCACTTAATCCATCCTTGTTTGATATTTCTTCAATTTTCTTTTTAGCCTGAATCACCAGGTTTTGAGCTGTTTCAGCAGAACGTTTTAAATTTCCCTGGGTAACTTCATATAATTTTGCTTCTGCGCTATCTAAAAGGTCAAAAACATCCGTAGAATCTGTATAAGCATCCTCAATAATTTCACTTGAAATCTTAATTAAACTACGCTGAATATATTTTTGAAGAATAATCCTTGCATGGAACTCAATATGTGCTGAAGAAGCCACTTTTTGAGTTAATTTTATTAAATAAAAATCTCCGCCTACAGCCTCAAGTCGTTCATCTTTCCGTAGTTGGCTAGAAACGGTTAATAAATCTACCGGTTCTGAACTTTCAAACAGTTTAAAGATAGCTTCGTATATATAACGATGTGCATCCTTATAAAATGCATCGGGATGTAAAATGTCAATAACTTCATCCACGCCTTTCTTATCAATCATCATCGCGCCAAGCACAACTTCCTCTAAATCAATAGCTTGAGGGGGTATTTTACCTTTCTCAAGGCTGATGATTGCCGGCTTACCTATTTTATGACCAATAATTGGACTGGGTTTTTCCATGGGTGTAAAAGTATGCAATTAACCTTAAGTTAACTTTAAATAAAGCTTTTCGGATATCAACCGTTAATTAACATTTGGTATGTTGATAAGTTACGAAATTGTGTTGATAACGAAAAAAATCCGAAGAATCAATTCTCCGGATTTTCTTCATCCTGATAAAAACGCTGATTAGCCGTTAAATACACCCATATTTGCATATTTATTCATTCGGGCTGTAACTAGTTCTTTTGGTGATAACTTTTTAAGATCATCATAATTCTTAGCAATTTTATTTTTCACAATTTCAAAAGTTTTTTCTCTATTACTATGAGCACCCCCAGCTGGTTCCCGAACAATCTCATCTATTAGTTTTAATTTTTTCATGTCTGTTGCTGTCAGTTTTAATGCTTCAGCAGCAATTTCCTTATACTCCCAACTTCTCCATAAAATAGAAGAACAGGATTCTGGTGATATTACGGAATACCAGGTATTTTCAAGCATCAATACCCTGTCACCTACTCCTATTCCCAGGGCACCACCCGAAGCACCTTCTCCTATGATCACCACAATAATAGGTACTTTAAGGCGGGTCATTTCCAGTATATTTCTGGCGATAGCCTCCCCTTGGCCTCGCTGTTCTGCTTCAATACCGGGATAAGCTCCGGGAGTGTCTATTAAACAAACAACGGGAATTTTAAATTTTTCAGCAGACTTCATAAGTCTGAGTGCTTTCCTATAACCTTCAGGATTGGCCATCCCAAAATTCCTGTACTGCCTGGTCTTTGTATTATATCCTTTTTGTTGGCCAATAAACATATAACTTTGGTCTCCAATTTTACCAAGACCACCAATCATGGCTTTGTCATCTTTCACATTCCTGTCACCATGCAATTCTAAAAAGGTATCCCCGCAAATGGCTTTAATATAATCCAAAGTATAAGGTCTGTTTGGATGTCTTGAAAGTTGTACCCTCTGCCAGGCAGAAAGATTTTTATAGATATCTTTTCGTGTTTCGTCTAATTTTTTTTCAATCTGCCGACAGGTCTCCGTTACATCAACTTCACTCTCCTCGCCAATAATCTGGCATTTCTCCAATTGCTCTACCAATTCCTTAATAGGAAGTTCAAATTCTAAATATTCCATTAAAAAAGGTTTTTGCCACTTTTAATATGGCATTAGTTTGATTGTATGAACAAATATAAAATATTATGCCGTCTTATACATTAAATTAATAAACACTTCAGGAAACCCCGTCACTTATTCCATTTCCAATATTTGATTTTCTCCTGTTCTTTAAGATCCCGTTGGCAATTATAGTGGCAACTATTAGTAGAGCTCCCATATAAAAAAGAGGGCTCATCTTTTCGCTTTGTCCAAAGATTAATAACGCTAGTATTATACCATAAATTGGTTCTAAATTTATAGTCAGCATAACGGTATATGGGCTGATAAATCTCATAACTTTTACAGCGGCAATAAAAGCATAAGCCGTGCATACAGATGCCAGGATAAAAATGAAAAACCAGTCACTGATTGAGAGTGTAAAAAATGTTCTATCAAAGGATCCGTTTACGGCCAGATAAATTGAAATAAAAAGTGCACCGCTTATTAATTCGTAAAAAGATATTGTCGACGGCTTATTTGTTTTAATTAATTGTCCGTTAATTAAGGTAAATATCGATCCCAGGAGTGCAGAAATAAGAGCCAGGCCCATACCCAGACTATAAGAAGCGCTTACATTAAAAATAAGGTATAAACCAAATACAACCATCAAACCAAATACAACTTCATACCAAATCATTTTCCTGCCATACCATATTGGTTCCAGAAATGCAGTAAACAATGCACCAGTAGACATTGTTACCAATGCAATGGATACGTTTGACACTTTAATTGCTTTAAAAAATGTGACCCAGTGCAACGCAATTATGACACCAGCCGTCAACATTACCAACAAAGTTTTAGTACTGACCCTAATGGAATAACGCTTAAATAAAATAAAAACAGCAACTAAAGAGGCGGCGATGAGCATTCGATACCAAACCAAAGGCATGGCATCTATTGAAATTAATTTTCCAAGTACTGCCGTAAAACCCCAAATAAATACAATCAGGTGAAGATGCAGGTAGTTTTTAAACTTATCGCTTGGCATTTTTAAGCAAATAAAATCCTAAAATACCAAATACCACATTAGGTATTATTACAGCCAGCAAAGGTGAAAAGCCAGATTGCTCGGCTAGAGTACCAAAAACTTTGTCAAAAAATATATAAATGAAAGCAACCCCAATTCCAAAGGCAAGGTTTACCCCCATCCCACCACGGCGTTTCACCGAAGAAACGGCCACTCCAATGACGGTAAGAATAAATGCGGTAATTGGAAGTGCCCACCGTCTGTATTTTACCAAAATATAGGTGTTAATATTGGATGCCCCTTTATTTTTCTGAACCTCAATAAATTCATTAAGTTCAAATAAATTCTTGGTCTCAGCTACATAGGATACCGGTGTTAAATCTTCAATATTGAATATAAATAAAGTATCCAATCTCCTCTTTTTCTCAATAATCTCCTTATTCGCCCTTATCTTCCGTTTCATGT
>Ga0316187_10005935_pt1 | contig 10531 bp, 8 predicted proteins | sample CroRivburrow1_MG_FD_204927 | JGI IMG/M metagenome (GOLD analysis project Ga0316187, IMG submission 204927) | Coastal sediment microbial communities from Maine, United States - Cross River worm burrow 1 | ecosystem: Environmental > Aquatic > Marine > Coastal > Sediment | place: USA: Maine...
AAAATAAGGATCGCCTGGAGTCTATACCGGTTCGCAGTTAAAACGTCCAATGGATTTTTTACCAGTTTAGGCCCTTTTTTGGTGTTTCTTTTGGGCGGCTATTTAGCCATCAAAGGCCGGTTGGAATTGGGGGCCCTGGTTGCCTTTCTGTCGGCCCAGGAAAGGCTGTTTGATCCTTGGAAAGATCTTATTGAATTTTATCAGGTCTATCAGGACGGCCGCGTCAATTACGATAAAACCATGAGCTATTTTGATATTGAGCCGGAGCATGAGATTGAACCCAAGGACCGCGAACCCCTGCAACTGGAAGGCAGCGTGGAAGTGAAGGATTTGTCCTTCACAACCGACACCGGTATTCACCTGCTGGATGGAATCAATATGTCCCTGAAGCCGGGCGAGCATCTGGCCCTGGTTGGTTTTTCCGGCAGCGGCAAAAGCACATTGGCACTGTGTATCGGTCAACTCTATAAATACACCGGTGGCAATATCATGATTGGAGACCACGAAGTTTCCGAACTTACCAAGAAAGATATGATAAACAATATCGGATTCGTGGCCCAAAGCCCCTTTATTTTTGACGGCAGCATAGAGGAAAATATTTTATATTCCACCATGGCACGGATCGACGACAACGGTCAGGGGGGAAATGGTGAAATGCCCACCCTCGATGATATTATTGCCGTTCTTCACCAAACCGGTATTTTTGTAGATGTATTGCGTTTTGGTCTGAATGCGATTTTAACTCACGATCAAAATGAAGAACTGGTAAAAATGATCATCCGGGTTCGCAAGAACTTCCAGCAGGAGTTCGGCCAGGAGCTGGCGGATTACGTCGAATTTTTTGATGAAAACAAATATCTGTACTATTCCAGCGTCTCTGAAAATCTGATATTCGGTGCCGCCGACAAAGATGAATTTTCCGATACGAATCTGTCACGGAATGAATATTTTCTCAATTTTCTGAACACGGCGGATTTGACCAGGCCCCTGCTAAGCCTGGGGGCCAATCTGTGCCGGCAGACGGTGGATATTCTGGGGAATTTGCCACCGGACACCGTATTTTTCGAACAAAGCCCGATTGCCGCGGACGAGCTGGAAGACTATAAAATTCTCCAGGACCATTTGAGTAAAAAGAAGCTGCATGAAATGCTTAATGAAGATCGTCAAAAGCTTCTGGAATTGGCCCTGCGGTTTACGCCCGGTGTTCACAAAATGGTGGGACTGCCGGAAATGCTCGAGACGCTGATACTTGAGGGTCGCGCCTTGTTCCGTGAAAAAATTACCAAAGACGACCCGGAAGCGATTACCTTTGTCGAAAGGTCGAAATACATCTATTCCCAGACTATTTTGAACAATATCTTTTTCGGCAAGACAAAATCCACCAACCCCCAGGCCCAGGAAAGGATCAACCAGAGCATCATTCAGTTGTTGATTGAAGAAGATCTTCTCGAAACCATCATTGAAATCGGGATGCATTTTCAAGTCGGCACAAAGGGAGATAAACTGTCCGGAGGACAGCAGCAAAAGCTGGCTATTGCCCGAATATTTCTCAAGGCACCCAGGATTTTGATAATGGACGAAGCGACGTCGGCCCTGGACAACAAATCCCAGGCCCGCATTCAGAACCTGCTGGAAACCCGCTGGAAAAAGAGAAACACTGTTATTTCAGTTGTACACCGGCTTGACACCATTAAAAATTTCGACAAGGTGGCCGTCATGAAGGCCGGTAAAATTCTTGAAACGGGTACCTACAATGAACTGATGGCCCGGAAAGGAATGTTGTATGAGCTCGTCGGAAAAAAATAATTTGACACCTTCTTGTGAATTCCAGGATAATCTGGAGATTTTAAGGCAAACCTATTTTTTCTCAGGTCTTCCCCTTGAAACCCTTAAAATTTTCGCGTATCTATGTACCAGGGAGATATTTAGACAGGGAGAGCACCTCTTCCGCCAGGATGAAGATGACGGCCGGGCATTTTATATCATCGACGGCCGGGCCAGACTTGAACGCGACGACAACGGAAATAAGATTGAAATTCGAGACTATCAGACCGGGGAGTTTATAGGCGGCTTGACCTTATTGGGAGAAACTCGCCGTCTGTTTTCTCTGAAATCAGTCACGGATACCACCTGTCTTGTATTGAACCGGGGACAATTTTTAAAAACCATGGAGCAGTTTCCGAATTTGCTGGCCAGGATCTGCAATGCCGTTGCCAAAAGCATCGACACCTGGGAAGATCGATTTCTTGCTGATCGCGGGGACCAGTGCGGTGATTGCATGGGCAGATTGGGCGTCACGCTGATCTGAGTTACTAATAGGGCGTGTGTTTTTAACTTTCTGCCCTTGTTAACATCCCGCTGCTTTTTAGCGGGGCTCAGCAGAAAGTTAAAAGAAAAATTCCTCCGCGATCTCCCACCGGGGCGTAGGCTATTCCCTATGGGCCGGAGGCTGCGACTCGAGCGAAGCCCCGCGGGGCGGGATGCAAGCTCGGGCGGTGAATCAATGTCTAAACGATAATGAACTCCTTAGTAAAAGTTCGCAGCCGAAATTGGCAAGTTTGTGGATCTGATTTTCTTTGTGGATTTTGTGGCAATAAGGTGATCGCTTATGGCGCCAAAAGAGTATTCATTTGAACTCAAAAGCGACTTGTCTGAACTGGATACGTTGTGCCAGCACTTGGAAACCTTCGGCCAAAAAACAGGACTTTCAAAAAAATTTATATTTGAGGTCAACCTGGTCCTGGACGAATTGTTTACCAACATCATCTCCTATGGATTTGATGATGACGGTGAGCATATCATCAAGGTGACGATGACAATGCAAAATAAAGGGCTTTGTCTGAACATCGAGGATGACGGCAAACCATTTAACCCCGTCGAATTCAAAACACCCGATGCGTCCTGCTCCATTGAGGAATGCAAGATCGGCGGATTGGGGATTCACATCATCAGAAAGCTGATGGATGATATCTGTTATGAAAGAAGCGAGAATAAAAACGTTTTGAAGCTGAAAAAAGGGATTGCAAAATCCAAGTGCTAAACAGATCGGTTCAGGGTTCGGCGATGACAACCGAATAATACTGAAAATAGACACCAACTGGGAGGATAGTAAATGGACATCATAGAGGAAAAACAAGGTGGCATCAATATTTTTAAACTCAACGGTCGCCTGGATTCAAATACGTCACAGGGGTTCGAAAAGAAACTTTTCCAGGCGATTTCCGACGGATCAAAAACCATGGTAGTTGATTTCAAGGATCTTGACTACATCTCAAGCGCCGGGTTACGCGTAATTTTGAAAGCCACCAAAGCCATCAAACGAGAAGACGGCCGGATCATGCTCTGCTCTATGCAGGACTATGTCAAGGAAGTTTTCGAAATTGCCGGGTTTGACTCCTTTTTACCCATTGTTGCCACCATGGACGACGCGCTCGATTCTTTTTAGAGGATTGAAATCGTCTCACCCCAGGCCTAAAAGACCGCGTTGCCCGAGTTGACGAATGAAACTGGTGACGGATACTTCGGCCTCTCTGTTTTCCAGACGATGGGTTTTTGCAAAGATCCGAATAATTATGCGTACTGAGCGCTTGCCATCCACCAAATCCCATACTGATGTTCCCAACACATCCAGTTGTAGCTTTTTGGTTTGCCTGCGGTTCTGATGTCCTCCCAGACGCTTGGCCACAGCGGCGATCCACGGCCGCACAGCCAGCGGATATTCAATGATAACTTCACCTGATTCCAGTCGGGTTTCTGAAATTTGGCGGCTTTTGACCGGTGTGTATTCGAGAGACTCCGTGCGGGATAGCTGACTTGCCCCGGATTTCTTTCTAAATACTCTCATAATCTGTATAAATCTGATCCAGCAACTGAGAATCAAGGGGGTATTTGGATTCGGACCGAATACCAAGGATCCGGTTTTTTTCTGCCACATGCCACAGGCGATACCAGAAATATGAGGGACTTACCTTCAATCGGCTCATTTTTCGCTGCCAGTCGCTTACAGGTAATTTGCGCCACTCCACTGCGTCGTATCCATCGATGGTCAGCGATTGCGGCTGTCCTTCAGAAAATTCGGGGATATTCCCGGCAAACCTGGTAAGATCTCCCCCGCCTAGCAGCACGGCTGCCGGTGCCCAGCGGTGCAGGTAGATGGACTGTTTGCCGCGGATAAATTCGAGTTCAAATTTACCGGCATCAAACCGAAACTTATTTAGTTTTAGCGTTTCAGGCAGTGTTACGCGGATGTCAAAAACAGACCATAGCATTCGGCCGTCTTGCCGGTGGTCGCAATAGGATTTGAGTACCGCCGACAATAATTTTTCCCGTTTTGATGAATTGTACCGAAAAAACTGGATCAGTGCTGCATTGCGACAAGCCGGACAGAACAAAATAGCGCCTCGCCCGATGGCAGCTTCCCCCTGCCATAAAAACCCGCTGGTCTCAAAATCCGACAGGGCCGTCTGCCAATGCGGCGGCAAGAACCATTCAGCGATTCCGCCTTTAACGCTTCTCGGATGTAATGCGGCCAGACGTTTCAGGTGGGCTTTATGGGAAAAAGTCCCTTTCACCGGCCCCCATTTAACCTCCATGACCGGCCCTATCTGATTTTCAAGTATCAAATGGCGGGAGCCGATCTGAGCTATTTCCCAATCGGCCGGGGTTTTGAACCGGACGCCGTTCCAGGCGACCTGTTTCCAATGATCAGTCAATTTTCTAATATGAGTCTATTTGAGAGTAACTTATCATCACCCCGTGCTATGCCCAAGTTAGGGGCTTCGTCCAAATTGGAATGTTGGAATTCTGGAATATTGGAATCATGGGTTCTGGAATAATGGAATGGTGAGTTTAGAGAATCAAACCGAATTTAATTCAAATTGATTTTTTTTTGTAATAGTGGCGTAATTTCTGGGGCAAAAGCAGAAAATGGATGTCTGAGAGGCATCATCGTAAAATGTTGATACAACATTTTCCGCTTTTCATACCCAGTTTTCCAACATTCCACTATTCCAACATTCCATACGGCTTACCAAGAGAATGGCCACAAAAAGCACTGTGATTCCAATAAATTGTAGAAATTCCGATACATCAAATCATCGCGGCATAAAAAGATCCCACCCGCTCAGCCCCGAGTCCATCACTTTCCCATTCCGCTGCCGCAGTTTTTCGCGGGGGTCGTCCGCCTTTAGCCTATAGCATTGTTGATCTTCTTCAACCAGATTCCACATAGTGAGCTTTATGGCATTTCCCATTTTCTGGTCGGGATCCTGGGAATTATGCTGCAGGTTCAGGCTGATCCGATTGCCTTCTTTATCGATAAAGGACCATTTCCAGGCAATCAGAATGTGAAAAGGATCGCCGCGATATTCATCCGGCTCACCGTATTTCTTTTTGATCTGTTTGAAAAGATTTTCAAAAAAATTTTTACTCGAATCTTTATACTTCAGCTTAATCCTGACGATATGGCCCGGATCAGCACAGGTCGCATAGGCAATGTAGCCGGTTTTAAGGCCTTTAATGGGTTTGATCTCCACCTCTTCTATGTTCTCCATATACCGGACGGGTATCGCGGTTTCCACGATAACGTAATCCTTGAAATCGGCGATATCCCGGTTCAACACGAACACGCTGACCTGATGGGGTGGTTCGTCAGCCAGGCAAGTACCGCCGCTCCAGATAAATGCCAAAATTGTGATGAATAATAGTCTTTTTTTCATTTAAACCCCCAATGCGATCGGATACTGACGATTGAAGAATTGTTGAACAACGCCAGCGGCTTATGAATGGTGTTACCCACCATTTCGCTCCAAACCCAATTCATCGCGGTACGTAAAGATCCCACCCACTCAATCCCGGATCTATGACTTTCCAATCCCGCTGTCGAAACTTTTCACGATGTTCGAGCGCCTTTCTCTTATGGCAGTCTTGATCTTTCTCGATCAAATTGGTCATCGCAAGTTTTATGGCATTGCCCTTTTTTTCTTCGGCATCCAGCGTGTTGTGCTGAAGCGTCAGGCTGATATGGTTGTCTTCATCATCGGTAAAAGACCATTTCCAGGCAATCAGAATCTGAAAAGGATCACCGAGATAATCGTCCGGTTGACCGTATTTTTTTTTGACCCGTTTAAGAAGATTCTCAAAAAACGTTTTACTCGAATCTTTGTACTTTAATTTTATCCTGACGATATGACCCGGCGCGGTACAGCTTGCGTATGCAATCAAGCCGCTTTTTAAGCCTTTGATCGGTTTTACTTCTACCTCCTTAATGTTTTCCATATATCGGATCGGTAAAGCCGTCTCCATGATGACATAATCCTTGAAATCAGCGATATCCCGGTTCAAAACGAATACCCCGACCTGATGGGGAGCTTCGCCCGCCAGGCAAATACCGGCGATCCCTAAATATGCCAAGCTTGTGATGAATAATAGTCGTCTTTTCATATGAAACCCCCAAAAACATTGACGATTTTCGAATGACGATTGACGAATTAAGGTATTCTATCGATTTAGTTAGAAAAGACAGAGCGAAGCGAATCCATAAATCTTCAATCTTCAATAGTCATTATCCAATTCCGGCTTGTCCGAGTTAGGTATTCCGAATTTTTGTGCCTTCGTGTCTTAGTGGCAGAACTTTTACTATAAATGAAAGTATTCCTCCATTCGTCATTAGTCAATCGTCATTCACTTAATAGGCCAACCGACCCAGGGATTTGAGAATAAGGGTGACACCCATGGCAAACATGCCGGTCAGACCCATGCCGCAGGAGAAGCCGGCCAAAAGCACCGGTGCATATTGCCGCCACATAGCACCGTAACGTTTCATGAAAAAGAAGCGCCCCAGCAGAGCCCCCACAACTTCCAGAATCAGCCCGTGGGGCGTGCTCTGGCCTAGACCGCGCACCATGCCGTATACCAGCATGATCGGCAGGCCGAACAAAGTTAGGATGCCATAGGTAACGACCCCCAGTCCGATCCCCGCCAGAACGTATACTCCGCTAAGCGCTTGATAAAAAAGAGAATTTCCTTCAAGCGTCGATGTTTGCATCAACAACGTATTGAGGGCCTGCAAATGCCACAACTCCTGGGCATAGGGGTAGGCGCTGGATGGGATCGGCGCCAGCCGCCAGATAAACTGGGAAAACACCAGGCTGGCCACCATGACGATGGGAAAAACAACGATTTCAGATTTAATGATGCCACGGATGCTGGTACCGGTCAGCTCAATTTCACGAAACTTTACCGTCGCCTCACCGTAATTATGTATCGGAATCGGTGCATACCATATCTCAATTCCCTGGTAGCCGAAATACTTGGCGCCGGCAATAAAGCTGGCCTCCCGCACCAGCGGCAAGCTCACAAATTGACCGGCAATACCTTCCATACGGGCAGTGATGTAGGAAACGAGCGGAGTATAAATAAAGCCGTAAGCGAGAAAAAACATCACTGGAAAATTCGGAACCAGCCATACGCAAAGCAGGACATAGGAAATTGTGGAAAAAACATAAATGCCCACCGCAATCCAGAAATTAAAATCCCCTCGCCCCGGTGGGGGCTGAAACAAATCTTTTAAGCTACCCCTCTGTCCGGCACCGCTTTTGCCGAAGGACCGGAGGACATGCCAGATGCCGATTAAAGCGATGGCCAGGCCCAAGCCAATACCGAAACTCAAATAAAAATCAAAATTGTTGGCAAATATCGTATCAACGGTCTGCATACCCGGATGCCAGCGATTGAGGATACCGTGGCGGTATAAAATAGGATTGGCAATTATCGTGATGATAAGACCGACCAGGCCGCCCATAACGGCCCAGAAAGGCAGAACCATCCCAATGAAAAGAAGACCCAAATCAAATTGGATCCCGGTGGCCACCGCCGGTAGAATTTCTTCGGTATGGCTGGTAAGGTCGACCCAGGGAATGGGAATGAGTCGAATGGGTTCCAAGAGAAATAGACCGGATACCGTGGGCAACAATACATAGATCCCGCCAAAGGCCAGTCCGATAACCCCGCCGATGGAAAAAATGCGCCATTTCCAGCTCTTCTTTTTATCTTCGGTCGACTCGGCCAGGGCCATGGTTCCCAGGGCCGCTACCGGGGCCATCGGAAAGGGAAGCTTCTCCACGTCCGAGGTGATACGGTAAAATACATACCCCAGCCCAAACTGGTCGATGCGTTGAATAATTTGAGTTCCGACCAGCAACAGAATGGGAATCAGCCAGTCCCGGTGGAAAAAAGTGCGCTCCACCAAAGAAACTGAATCCGGACCGGGAGCGACCCAATCGGGGATGAATTCAACCAAACCCAACATTCTGGCTGCGTCGGATTGGACAAGATATTGACTCCACAATAACCCCTGAAACGGTGTCGCCAGGGCCGCTCCCGCCATATAATACAGCAAAAAGATTTCCTGCTGACTCAGCTCGCTGTAGGAGCGCTTGGCCAGCTCGGCAAACAGGATAATCGTCACCCAACGGGCAGCCGGTCCAATCCCGGTTCCGATTACCAATTGAAGATACATACTGCCGGGCATCATGAGAAACCCGATAAAAATCGCTCCCACAACGGTCTTCCAATCAAAACCCTCCTCAAAATGATCTGGAGTTTCTAGAAGATCCCTGTACTCTTGGAGTTCTTTGTCTTCGTACATATGTCTTAACCAATTGCTGCTGCTTCAGTTTCCATCTGCCGTCAGTGACCGCAATTCAAGCTTTTCCAGCACGCAGAGAGCAGAGTGCAAAGCGCATGGGGTTATTGGCACCCTTTCCTTTGATCAATCTTTTTTTGGTCGTAGCGCAATGATTGCGTGTGCGGTACGGAATCTGACCGACGCTTTTTGTATCCCATGCAATATGCTCTGTACCCTCTGCGCTATGCCCTAAGCCCTCTGCGCTATGCCCTGTGCCCCATGCTCTATGCCCCATGCCAATTCGCCTTCAACTGCCGAAAGCGTCCCTTTGAGCTTTCTGCTTTGAGCCTTGAGTTTTTTCCCCATGCCCTGTGCCCTATGCCGTTTGCCCGCTAGTCCGGCAGTACCAGATAACTCGAATAACTAAACATCCCGTATATCGCCCAGGCACCGGCCATGAAAAAATCACCGATAATCAATCCAACAAAAAAATTGCGCATCTTTTTAAACAACACCACCCCGCCATAGCGCATACATAAGGCATTGCAAGCCCACCCCACAAAAAAACTGAACCACAAATACCACATAGCGGAACTGTAGGCGGTTAAATAACCGATAGGATGAATCGGCCACCAGTAAAATCGGTGGTAGCAGACCACCAGGACCAGCATCACCAATGCCCCGACACCGGTGAAGATCATCACCCATTTATCGGGGTCCTGGGGTGATTCGACCAAACTATAAATATTGTCGTAAACCGCCACCGTGGTGCGTGTGGCCCAATCGAACTGGAGCTCCCTGACACCATATTTGTAGCAGAGTGCCAGCATGGCCAAAAAAGATGCTGCCACGCCGATGATCAGAACGATGACAATCGTCAAAAATATCCAGCGATTATTGGAGACTTTTTCGGTAACCTTGCGGGTATGCAGCAACGATGGCATGAGAGACTCGCGCAAATCAACAAAAAGAATTTTCTGGACAATACCGGCGACCACTATCCCGCTATTGGTAAAAAAATTGGAGCTGCAAAAGGCCATCAAACCGTCGATGGGAGCCGCGGTCAGGGTAAAATAGGCAATTCCCCCCTGGCAAATTACACGGGTGGCCACCAGGGTAAACAGGAAAAAAGCACCCACCACAAAAAAAGAAAATATAAACGGGATTCCGAAATAGTGGCACCAGAGGACGATCCCGAATCCGCCGATGACAAATCCCCAGAAAGATACTCGTATCGAAAACCATTCCCTTGCTAAATTTTCCTCTTGGCGCGCACCGAATCCCTTCAAAACGGTGTCAATAAAGTGAAATCTTGCCAGCCAGGCCAGAAACACGAAAAACACCAGATAAGCACCAATCATCTGGGTTTCTTCAGGTCGCGAGATAACGGGGCCAAAGGTTACCCCCAGAGCCGCCGCCGGTATGTTGATACCCAAAACAGCCAGCAAACCGATCAAGAGTGTGCCCGCAAAATAGAAAAACCAAAACGAAAAGGAAACCTGCTTTGAGGTCAAGAATGCAAAACCGATAAAAGCGGGGTAAATGTAAAGTTTGAGTTTAATGAAGCCTGAAAAAAGCCCGACCTTTGGAAAATATTGGCCAGCCAGGATTAATGTGGGAATCGAAGGCACGGAAGGGTTATAAAAACTCAACCCGTTGATAAGATGCAAACAAACGGGCACCAAAATTCCAGTGAGCAAAAAACGATTGGTAATAAAACGGCCGAATTCATTCTTATCCAGGGCCTCTTGCATTAGCAGGGGAACCTGCAGCAGCGGAAAATGCATCCGCTCATTGTACAGCGGTTGTTTGGCAAGCAGATTGATGATGCATACCAGTACCAGATAGCACAGCAGAATAAATCCCATCCAGCCGACGAGCGGGCCCATCCAGGCATCCCAGGGT
>Ga0316187_10005939_pt1 | contig 10529 bp, 7 predicted proteins | sample CroRivburrow1_MG_FD_204927 | JGI IMG/M metagenome (GOLD analysis project Ga0316187, IMG submission 204927) | Coastal sediment microbial communities from Maine, United States - Cross River worm burrow 1 | ecosystem: Environmental > Aquatic > Marine > Coastal > Sediment | place: USA: Maine...
CACCTTTCACCTTTTACCTTTTACCTTTTACCTATTTTTTTCCACGCTCCCACGCTCTGCGTGGGAGTGTATACCAGCCTTTGTAAACACACCGACATTGCGATGTATATTCACACTTGGTACGCATTCCCACGCAGAGCGTGGGAACGAGTGGTTAATCCACCTTTAAGCCATCATGTTTCCTTGTTCAGCGATTATGAAGTTGCCGCCAAAGTTGAAAATTTGGTGTTTCCTTATACCCCAATGAGAGCACGTAATGCAGGACATTGTGTAATCGATAAAACCGTACAACGGAATCGATACGAATAATCTCTTTACCTTTTTCATCAAAAAACAGTATGGTGGGCGAATAATATATACCTAATTTCTCAGCCCATTGTGTTGCCGTCAAACGTTTACCTTCTGGAGTTAGCACGGGTATATCTGAATTTATATCAACTTGAACAGTTTCCATTGAGTTTAACTGATTAAGTATTTTCTTGTCCGTCAACGGTCCAGCATGCAGAACATCGCAAGCGTGACATGTTGGCTGCTCAAAAAATACGACTAAGGGTGTATTGCTGGCAAACCTTCTTCGATCAAATGCAAACGGTGGTGAACCAAATACTTCATTGTCATTTAATTCAGATTCTTCGTAACCCGCCAATGATTCTGCTCTAAGCAAATAGTCACGCAGACTTTCTTTTAAATAATGTTTATCCGCTATATATTCCAAAATAGCTTGAAATTGGTAGGGCGGATGATAACCAGACAATCTTAAAACTTCTTTCCCAGTATGGTCAAAAAAGAGCAAGGACGGTGTAAAATTTGTTTTTAATTTGGTCGCAAATTCTTTTTCAGTTGGGAATAAGGTTCCAGAAACATCTTTTACCGGACGTACTCCCAAAACATCGATTGCCACAACGTCAAAGTACTTTTGAGTATAAAAACTAATGCCTTTATTTCCCCAATTTTTGTCCAAATGCGTTTTACAATAAGGGCAATCCTTACGACCAAAATAAACAATCAGCCCTTTTTTCTCCGAGTTTTTAAGTTCGTCAATATCTTCTTGCAAATCCAAAAAACTGAGTTTGAACCAACCCGGCAAGATTATATCTTGTTCCAGGGGTTGGTCATCGAATTCTATAAACTGAGAAGCCGAATCATCTGCGCTAAGGGAAACACAAATAAAAAGATGGAAGACCAGCAATATTAATACGACATATATTTTCACTACACTAGTTCTTTAATTCGTTATTGTTGTTTAGGAACATAACACCATAGCAAATTATCACCTTCTTTTGTCTATTTAAGTATATCAACTTATGGAAATTTCGCTTAGTTATGGATATAAGGGTATGAAAACGTCTTAAAATGGGCTATTAATATTACATAGCCAGTTTTACAAGAATTTACCTTCTCTTAACTACCATCAAGCCGTCAGGAATTGCGAATGATTAGATGTATCTATTTGTTTTTTATATTTTTTATTGTTTCTGAGCCAATAATTGCGGATCCAGACATTAACTCTCCAGATTTAAAGATTGGAAAAGCCTTGCTAGAAGAACATTGTTACGGTTGTCATGGCGAGGATGTCTATGTACGCGAAAAAAGAATTGTCACTTCGTATCCAAAACTAATAAAACGGGTTCAATTTTGCTCACTCCAGCGTAATTTGACATGGTTTGATGAAGATGTAGAAAACGTTGCCGCCTATTTGAATACTGAATTCTACCATTTTAAAAATTAATTAACTAAAAATTAAAACCAACTTTAATTCATACAGTTAAGACAATTAGTTAATGTCTTTTTTACATATTATATGTAGCCAATTCATTTAAATCTAAAATATTTCTAATCCCACTCAATCCATAGCTAATCCTGTGATCCACATGAATGTGGGGCACTAGAGTAATAATCTGGGCTAGTGTCCATTAAGCAAATTCGATACACTTTCGCGATGGTTAAAACAGTAGAAAATATGACACAACATACGCCCATGATGCAGCAATATTTGCGTATTAAAGCGGAATACCCCGAAATATTGTTATTTTACAGGATGGGTGATTTTTACGAACTCTTTTATGACGATGCCAAAAAGGCATCGCAACTTATTGATATCACACTAACTTCTCGTGGTAAATCCAATGGTCAGCCCATCCCTATGGCGGGCATCCCCTATCACTCAGCAGACAAGTATCTAGCTAACTTGGTACGCAAAGGTGAATCTGTGGCAATTTGCGAACAAATTGGAGACCCAGCACAATCTAAGGGCCCCGTAGAACGCAAAGTGGTTCGTATTGTTACGCCTGGCACGGTGACCGATGAAGCCTTATTGGAAGATCGTGTTGATAATCTAATTGCTTGTATCCATAAGGAAGGTAGTCAATATGGCTTGGCGGCATTGGATCTTAGCAGCGGACGCTTTACTATTATTGAACTCGTCGATGATGAAGCCCTACTTGGCGAATTGGAGCGAATACAGCCGGCAGAACTTTTGATCAACGAAGACGCCAAACTGCCTCCACATATCCATCAGTACCAGGGCATACGAAATCAAGCACCATGGCACTTTGAATTGGACGCGGCCAGACGTTTACTCATTTCCCAGTTTGGTACAAAGGATCTGGATGGATTCGGTTGTGAAGCCGCAACAATAGCAATTCCCGCTGCCGGTTGTCTCATGCAATATGTCAAACAAACGCAACAATGCGCCCTGCCGCACATACGCAGCATTTTGTTGGAAAATCGTGATGACAGTATTGTCATTGACGTAGCAAGCCGTCGTAATCTGGAGTTAACGACCAATATTAGTGGTGGTCGTGAACACACTCTCGTTTCCATACTCAATAATACCGCAACTGCTATGGGTAGCCGTTTAATAAACCGCTGGATTCAACGTCCCATAGTAGACCACAGCGTATTAAACCAACGTTATCTATGTCTCGGTATTTTATTGGAAAATAATAATTTTGAAAAAATCCATGAAATCTTAAAAGGTATTAGCGATATTGAGAGAATCTTGTCTCGTATCGCTTTAAGGACAGCGCGACCACGGGATTTTTCTCAACTAAGAGATACCCTGGAATTAATGCCGATATTAAGACACGCGCTCACTACAGTGCATGATCGCCAAAACGCCACCCGGCTAGATACCATTTACGAACAGATCGGAGAATACCCCGATCTTTTAAAATTATTAACAAAAGCCATTATTGATTCTCCGCCACTATTAATACGTGACGGAGGAGTCATAGCACCAGGCTATGATAGTGAATTGGACGAGCTACGCGCCCTCAAGGACAATGCCGGACAATTCTTAATTGATTTAGAAAAACGTGAGCAAGAGAAAACAGGATTATCTAGCCTGAAGGTTGGGTATAATCGTGTACACGGTTATTACATTGAAATAAGTAGAATACATTCGGACAAGGTTCCACAAGAATACACACGTCGACAAACACTAAAAGCGGCCGAACGATATATTACGGCAGAACTTAAAACCTTTGAAGACAAGGTACTAAGTGCTTCCGAACGTGCACTGGCACGCGAAAAAGCCCTTTATGACGAGTTGTTTGACAAAGTAAATAATAGTCTATCTAGCTTGCAGGCTTCGGCAGAGGCCATAGCCGAACTGGATGTTTTGAATAATTTCGCGGAACGAGCAGAACATCTTAATCTTTGTCAGCCAGAGTTGGTTCAAACACCTGGTTTGCAAATAGACGCTGGCCGGCACCCTGTTGTTGAAAATGTGCTTACCGATCCGTTCATCCCAAACGATATAAACCTAGACACTGAGCGGCGAATGCTTATCATTACTGGTCCTAATATGGGTGGCAAATCCACCTATATGAGACAAGTCGCTTTGATTACCATTATGGCTCATATAGGGTGTTATGTCCCGGCGCAGCGCGCTATTGTCGGACCCTTTGACAGAATTTTTACCCGCATTGGTGCATCAGATGATCTTTCAGCGGGTCGATCGACGTTTATGGTGGAAATGTCTGAAACAGCAAACATATTGCATAATGCCACAAAACACAGCTTAATACTTATGGATGAAATTGGCCGTGGCACAAGTACCTTTGACGGTTTGTCATTAGCTTGGGCATGCGCAGAATATTTGGCGACGAAGATTCGAGCATTTACTTTATTTGCAACCCATTATTTTGAGTTGACTATATTACCAGAAACCTTGAACGGCATAAGTAACGTTCATTTAGAGGCAGTGGAACACGGCAACGGAATTATTTTTATGCATGCCGTTAAAGAAGGTCCCGCAAATCAGAGTTATGGTCTGCATGTTGCTGCGCTGGCTGGAGTCCCTGACCCTGTCATTGCCAAGGCCAAGAACAAATTATTGGAACTTGAGGAACACAGTATACAAGTTTCTGAAAGCGCGAGTAGAAATACGAAAAATATGGGATCTATGGAATATGGCGCGGAGGCCGTGCAACAATATTCTTTATTTTCACCCCCCACAAACCACCCAGCACTCGAAATGCTGGATGATATCGATATAGATGAATTAAGCCCTCGTCAGGCACACGAAGCATTGTATCGACTAAAAGACTTATTAAATTGATTGGAGAACAAAATGACATTTGTTGTAGTAGAAAATTGCATAAAATGTAAATACACCGACTGTGTTGAAGTATGTCCAGTAGACTGTTTTCATGAAGGGCCAAATTTTTTAGTCATCGATCCTGAAGAGTGCATCGATTGTTCACTTTGTGAACCAGAGTGTCCAGCAAACGCAATTTTTGACGAAGACGATGTTCCTGATGACCAAAAAGAATTCGTTGCCTTGAATGCAGAGCTAAGCCTAACATGGCCCGTAATAACCGAAATGAAGCCCGCTCCAGACGATGCAAAAGATTGGGATGGCAAACCCGGGAAACTCAAATATCTTGAACGATAATATCTAACAACTTAAACAAAAAAATATTCCAGATTGCAGATAAAACCATTGGCCAACAACTCGATTGATCAACTAGCATCCCAGGTTTATATAATCCCTTTTAATCAGGATCCTTTAGCTAAACTTACCGAGTTGTTGGTCACTGATAGTAGTAATTCATTACCTGACCTTTGTCATGTAACTGTATTACTACCCGATGCTAGTAACGCAGCACGTTGTCGAAAATTATTACTAAAACAGGCTAACAAATACGGTTATCAGGGGCTTTTAGGACCAAATATTAAAACACTTCAATCTTGGGCCATTGAAATATCGATTGACAAAAGCCAAGTCATTAGCGATCACGCCCGCGAACTCATTCTTGTTGAGGCTTTACTTGAACACCCAGAGCTGTATGGAAAAGGAAGCCCTTGGCTATTAGCAAATAGTTTACTTGAATTATTTAATCAACTCACCAGAAACCACGTCAAATTACCCGATTCATTAGAAGAATTCACCAGAATTCTGGGTAAAGCCTATGGTATAAATGATCAATTCGTCGCATCTTTAAGCAAAGAGGCCAATATCGTTTATACATTATGGCATGCCATGCAAACACAGTTAAAGGACCAACAACAGTTAGATCGAGAAACTGCACATTCACTTGGTCTGAACCAACTCAGTCAGTCATTAACGAACAGTAACTCTATATATATCGCAGGATATACCAGTTTCACGCGCGCAGAGAAAGACTGGATTAACAGCATTGCGAAAAATCTATTGCTGAAAATTATCACCCATGGTCATGCTTCAGAAGTAACGATGCCTGAATTGGAAAAAATAGATTCAACAACGTCAATCTCTTTATTTACTCAAGAGCTTTTATCCAATATAAACCTACCGATTAGTTTCGATAATAAAGCAGACCCTTATTCAAAATGTATCGACACGATATTCTCGTCCGATAAAGAATCATTGATCGAAAGGTCTAGTAAAATTCTTCGACAATATGATAGCAGCCCTATACAAGATAATATTAATATATATTTAGCCAGTGGCGCTGAAAATGAAGCACGGGCAATCGATTTACAAATAAGAATATGGCTGCTTGCAGGACACTCAAATATAGCCATCGTAACGGATAACAGACGTTTAGCCAGACGGGTTCGAGCTATTCTAGAAAGATCAGGCATTCTTATTAGAGACAGTGCGGGTTGGGCCTTATCCACTACAAGTGCATCCACAACGGTTGAAAGACTATTGCAGGTAGTAGAAGAGGATTTTCACTTTCTGCCCTTGCTCGATTTATTAAAATCACCCTTTATATTTCCAGACATGGATCGTCAACACCTTCTGGAAACAATTTATCGATTTGAACAAGGTATTATCGTACACGAAAACATTGCCAGTGGCTTGCATCGTTATTTCGATAACATTGCCTATCGAAAAAATAAGCTGCCACCGGAAATGGCAAGTTATTACGATGATATACCGCCCTTGTTAATGTCCCTGGAAAAGTCCTTAGATAAATTAAAAAATCTATTAAATGGCCAACACCCACCAGTTGAATATATCGAGTCTTTATTGGAAACACTTGAGCACTTAGGCATTACCACTAGCCTCAATGCAGATGACGCCGGTAATCGAATAGTTACAGAAATAAACCTTATGGCTGCTGCATGCCAATATGCAAATTTGGAAATCGACTGGCTAAACTTTAGGATTTGGTTAGGGGAAACATTGGAACGTTTTAATTTCCGACCGACGGACAATAATTGCAGCGTGCAACTCCTGAATCTGTCTCAGTCGAGTCTAAATGATTTTGACGGCGTAATCATTGCCGGCATGGAGAAAGAATTTTTACCGGGATTTCACTCGAACTCACCCTTTTTTAATGATGAAGTTCGTGCTTCTCTGGGTTTAGGTACTCAAAAACAGTATCAGCTTATGAGATTTTATCAATTTAGACAATTACTCGAAAGTTCCTCTGGACCCCAAGACGCCAAAAAATACCAAAAAATATTACTGACCGCGCGAAAACGCGAAGGTGATGAAGAGATACCACTTTCGCCATGGTTAGAAGCTATACAGTCGTTTCACGCACAAACCTACGGTAATTCGCTTAATGCCGCTAATTTAGGCCACTTACTGGAATCGGCAGCAGTAGAACTAACAATAAGTTCTCACGAGCCGTTACCACAAAAATCAGACAACCCTAAAGTTAGGGTTGACGCATCACTTATCCCCACTTCCATTTCTGCCAGCGGATATCAACAATTATTAGACTGTCCTTATCAATTTTATGCGGCGCGATGCCTGAAATTATCACCACAAGAAGGTGTACAAAAATTTTTAGCCAAGTCAGACTATGGAGAGCGTGTGCACCACTGTTTATTAGCCTTCCATAAAAAGTCAGGTAATCTGCCGGGGCCTTTTCCCGAGCGCATTACCGAATTAAACCAAGAAAAGGCAACATTGTTACTTGAAAATATTTCCAAAAAGATTTTTTCAACCGATATCGAGGATAATTTCATACACCGCGGTTGGTTAAAAATGTGGTTGAATATTATTCCCAGGTATATCAATTGGCAAATAAATCAGGCCAACTCCTGGGAAATTCATAAACTGGAAGAACAAATTGAAAACATAAAGATATCCCCTTACATAAATATTGGCGGAATAATTGATAGAATCGATATTAATCAAAACAATTTGTGTGTTATCGATTACAAAACCGGCATGACACCTGATTCGGAGAGTGTTTTAAGTGGAGAAGCTATTCAATTACCATTTTATGCACTCATTGCCGATACTCAACTATCCCATCAAAGAGCCGTTAAAACAAATGAAGTGCATTATTTATCATTGTCACAGGACAAATTTGGTTTAAAAATCTCCCTCAATGAAGAAGATCTTGCAGATTTGAAACCGCGAGTTAGTAAAAGACTCACTGATATTTTTAATGACATTCATAATGGCCAAGCCTTACCCGCGTGGGGTGATAGCAGTACTTGCTCACGCTGTAGTATGGACGGGTTATGTCGAAAGCAGGTGTGGCGCACTACTAACGCTCACACCAATATTTAACTCCCTGTTGATCTAAAAATAATTCGGCAGAAATCCCTTGCAGCATGGCCAGCGTTGATAAGATACCTGCCTCGGTACAAGTGTCCGCAATTACTGTAACGGAACGTGGTGCGTCCTTTACTGACCAACCGGTCAATGGATCAAGGATATGACTGTAACGAATTTTATTCTTTAATAAATAACGACGTGCATCACCACTGGTGGCAATGGCACCAAGCTTTATCTCTATCGCCCTACTGGCGGACGGTATGGTACTGTTATTTTCGTTAATGCCTTCTATACCCACATGCCAACCACTACCATCACAGCGTGGGCCGGAAGTACGAATATCACCGCCATAATTTATTAAAATACTGGCACCAGTTTGTTTAGCCAACAACAATGCCGTTCGGTCGACAGCATATTCTTTTCCAATGCCACCAATATCGATCTCCATGCCAACAGGCAGACAAATGCTTGGGGCTCGCCAGGAAACTTTTTGCCAACCGATATAGGGCATTAATTCCTTTATTTGCGAATCAGAGGGAATATTGTCGCTGCCATCAAAATTCCAGACACTACGCAAAACACCAGATGTAATATCAAAGCGTCCTTCACTCAATTGGTAGCACTCATTTGCGTAATCCATTAGATGTGCGGTTTCTGGGTCTAATCTTACGGGTGAGCCATTTGCATGATTTATTTGGTATATTATATTGTCAGTTCGGTAGCGGCTAAATTTTTTTTCGATCCTAAATGCTTCCTGTTTAGCTATGCACAATAAACGAGCAGCTAAGTCCGCATCATCTACCTCAAGAAGCACTTCACACGGACTGGCCATGGCCTGAAATCGACCAATCCAATAACCATTTGCCTGTTCGAGTTCTGATTCTTTCATGCTAAAATTTTCATGCTAAAAATGTGTCGTAAAATCTTTATAATACCATATCTTTACGCAAGCTATTCTGATTTAGATGTTATAATTAGTTTATAGGTGATTAAGGGTTGTGACTAAATATTATGAGAATTCTAGTGGTTGAAGACGATGAATTGCTAGGTGATGGGCTTACTACAGGCCTAAAGCAAGAAGGATATACCATAGACTGGCTCAAGGATGGTCATTCGGCTGATTTGGCGCTACAGGATAACACCTTTGAGTTAATAGTACTGGATATCGGACTGCCTAAGTTGTCGGGTATTGAGGTCTTAAAACGTTTAAGAAAACGCGGTGACCAAACCCCAGTATTAATATTGACTGCAAATTGGTCAACATCTGACAAGGTTGAAGGCCTTGATAGCGGCGCCGACGATTACCTTGTGAAACCATTTGACCTGGAAGAATTAACTGCCAGGCTACGTGTCTTACAACGCAGAGGCGCCGGTCGTTCAGATCCATTAATTCAATTTGGTAATATCACCCTAGACCCAGCCGCCCATGTGGTTACCCTCGAGGGTAAGACTATTAACCTATCGATGCGAGAATTTGTGTTATTGCATCATTTGCTGGAAAATAAAGGACGAGTCATTCCACGCGCACGATTGGAGGAAAAATTATACGGTTGGGATTCCAGCGTTGAGAGCAATTCTCTGGAAGTATTTATCCACCATTTACGCAAAAAATTCGGGGCTGATCTGATACGTACCGTACGGGGTGTTGGCTATATGGTAGAGTCTGACAATTGACTGAATCTATACGACGACGTTTATTAATAACTGTTTTAACATTAGCAATACTCGTTAGTGGTATTACGCTAATACTCAGTTACGGTAGCGCACAACACGAAATCGAAGAAATATTTGACGCCCAGATGGCTCAATCCGCTAGAGTTTTACAGACCCTGCTATTGCCAACTTTAAGCAATAATATCACGCCGGGGTCACCAACAAGCCACCAGCAAACCTTAACCACCCTGGCACCGAAATTTTTAGAGGAAATGGAAGCAGCCGGCCCCTACGGTCATGAGTACGAACACAAGATTGCGTTTCAAGTGTGGAGTAACGACCAGAGACTAGTCTTGAGATCGGCAAGCGCGCCTCTAACATCATTATCGAAAGCCGGAATGTTACCTCAAAACCGTGGCTACAGTGATGAGTATATTAACAAAGAATATTGGCGGGTTTTTAGTGTATGGGAAGATAATATGAATTATCTCATCCAAATTGGTGAACTTCATGATGTTCGCAACGAACTAACCACAGAAATAAGCATGCACCTTTTAGCCCCGATGGTTATATCCTTACCAATTTTGGCACTTTTTATTTGGATTGGCATAGGGCGCGGTTTAGCACCTGTTAAAAAGATTGCGGCTGAAGTCACACGCAGACAACCCCATTACCTGGTGCCTATGGATATAGGACCAGTGCCGAATGAAATTCGCCCATTGATTAATGAATTGAATGCCTTGTTTAGCGAACTTCGAAATGCGTTTGAAAAAGAACGTCGCTTTACAGATGATGCAGCGCACGAACTTAGAACACCTTTAGCCGCCCTAAAAACACAAGCGCAAGTGGCTATGCGCTCTAAAGATGATGTAGAACGTAAGGAAGCATTATCAAAAGTCATAAAAGGTGTGGATAGGGCCAC
>Ga0316187_10005940_pt1 | contig 10529 bp, 2 predicted proteins | sample CroRivburrow1_MG_FD_204927 | JGI IMG/M metagenome (GOLD analysis project Ga0316187, IMG submission 204927) | Coastal sediment microbial communities from Maine, United States - Cross River worm burrow 1 | ecosystem: Environmental > Aquatic > Marine > Coastal > Sediment | place: USA: Maine...
GTCCAGTTGTGAATTGATGGGTCATCTCTACTAAATATCCATACAAATTGGACGCTATTTCATGATGCCACCGCTCTGCCCATGATGGGTATAGCGAATAAAGGACTACGCGACACATACACAGGGTTGCTGGGGCGCAAAAAGCCACCGTAACAGGCGAGGACGATTCCATATCCTCAGCACCGCGGCATACCCAATATAAAAGGACTATTCCTAGCGTAGTAGATATGCTGATAATGATTATAGGCAGTTGATATGCTAAGAACAACGCGACAAATTGTCGCAGGCCTGTTGTTAGGTATGCTCTCCATGCAGCCCCAGGCCTCAATGGATTATCCTCACTCCACGGTGAATGGGTTTACATGTCTCACTTGTCATGACATACACGGTGGTTTTGCCAAACTGCTGCGTATTGCCAATCCACATGCGCCACAGGATATCGATGACACCCCGGCTAATAACCTCTGCTGGAGTTGCCACAATAACGTAGTTGCCCCGTTTAAAAACCCCCACTCCAGTGAACAGATCGATGAAGATTATGGTCAGTGGGCGATAGAGTGTGTGGTCTGTCATAACCCGCATAAGCAAGAGCAACGCTGGTACTACGGTTCCCAAGCCCATCTTGCGACCGGCACCGTGACCACGGTGACGACCACCTCCCTGTATAGCGTGGGTGCTACCTGGACGGTGGATGAGTTTGCAGACCTGATTGTCGTTCCAAATACCAGCCAGAACTATAATAACTATCGCATTGTTTCCAACACAGCCGACACCTTAACCATCAGTGCCGGCCTAAGCGGTGATGGCATGGATATGAGCAAGGTGTCGCCAGGAGATACCTTTGCGATCATTTACGGGAAATTAATCTACGGTCCCAACCGGCTATCCAGACCGGACCGAGGCAGCCCGGATACCCTTCCGGGATCAGATACCTGCAGCGTGACAGCCAATGTGTTTAGTTGCACCAACCGCATTGATACAACAGTTAAGTTTTTGCGGGACTTTAGAGCCGGAGTAGGCGGTTCAAACGAACACTCATTTGCTGGGGATGTGGATGGTGACGGGTTGTATCAAGGCCCCTGCGAAGTGTGCCACACACGCACTAAACACCACCGGAATAACAATGATTTTCCGGGTGATGCGGATCATACTCACAACGTCGGTCTCAAGTGCACCCAATGTCATAAACATGAAAACGGCTTCCTGCCCCTGGGAGCGGGCGCGCATGAAGTGCATATCACAAAAGAATTTGGCCCCAAAATCACCTGCAGTGATGGCAACTGGGGTTGCCATGGCACCTTTGTGCCAGGTTCGAACTACCCCAACGAAGTTATCTTTGCTGACGGCAAACCACTCTGCACAGGGCGCCCGGGAGCTGCTTGCCCCAATACCGGGGCTGACACCGAAACCGAGGTCTGTGCCAACTGCCATGGTGAAGGCTCACTGCTGGCCAAATATTACTTCTTCCGTCCCGGCTCTTCAGAGGGTGACCCCGGACTCTGGATTACACCGCAAAGTGGCCCATACACCTGGGACGATACTTGGCTGGGCGACATTGGTGAGGCGAAATATTGTGGCAGCTGCCATAACGATACCGACAGCACCTTTGTCCCAGGCCCTCAGCCTCCTGGTCAGCCCCCCAATGTTGTAGGTGATCTGAATCTAGATACAGGTATCAGTACCTATGGCTTCTTTTTCAACGGCCATGGTAAGACCGCGGGCAACTATGACCGTCTCTCCTGGCAGAATGATACGGAAACGGGTAATCCAGCAGCCAACAAGCTCTGTAGTGACTGTCACGAATATACGGGGACCCATTTCAACAATCCGGATCCAGACAATAAACGCCTGAAAGCGGGTTATGAGAATGATGCCGCCAGTACAGTCTGTGATAACTGTCATGGGCAAGAGGGCGGTGACACGGCCATTGCTGATCCCAAGTACTACACCACCCACGCTGCATTTGAGAACTCCGCTCATGGCTCAGACAGCAAATCAAATCTGAAGTGTACCGATTGCCATGATCCACACGGTGCGGCCAATCAGGATGTAGGCACCAATGGTGAGCCCAACCAAGCCATGACCAAGGGTTACAAGCAGGCACTCTGTTATCGTTGTCACAGTGACAGCGGTGACCTGATGGTGGTCAAAAACAATGCGGTTTCCGGAACAGCCTATGCGGATGATATCGAACAGGCATTCAACCTAACTACACACCATCCACTTGGCACGGGTTACGCGATAAGCGGTAAGAACTACACGCTGAACTGTGTCAATTGCCACAATGTGCATTTGGTGACGGGTAAGTATTGGGAAGCGGATCAGAACAAAACACCTGTTACCCGCGTCTCTACACCTTCAAATCCAGAGGGCAATCTCACGATCTGGGGAGATGAGGCGAGTGAAAAGATGGATGCCTATGCTGGTTCTGCATCGGGTGTCTATCGGACGCCTGCTGTATCGGTAAACACCTTTGATGGTTCTGAATTGCCAGCTTACCCAAGCTTTTGCCTCGACTGCCATGAAAACCCAATCAATGCTATTTCTGCCAAGGATTGGGATGACAACCCCCATGGCAAGAAAACGGCTGGTATTACCAGCCTAAGCCAGGGCACTACTCCCTCAGGTGGTGGTAAGTTCTATGGTGGCAGTAGCCACAAAGATTGTCCGGACTGGTGGACCTGCGGCAAAGCCCTGGATTGGGGTGATGACTCTTGTGATGAAGCGGCAGCAGCAGCGGGTGGTGTGAATGAGTGCTGGCCGGTCAAGCCGAAAGGTGCTGGTTATCCGAACCACCTCAAGGGCAACTTCAACATGGAAGAGCGGAATGCGGGTATCAACTTTGTGCTGAGTTGTACGGATTGCCATGACCCCCACGGCTCGCAGAAATATAAACTGATGCGTAAGAGCCTGAATAAATGGCCGGACAATCCCGATGATGTTGAGCTTGCTGATGACCAGCAGACATGGGGCTTCGTGGGTAGTGGCACGCAGGGTTTATGCTATCAGTGCCACTATATCAACACCTCAGAACATCAGGTCTATCCAGGCTGGCATGGTCCAGGTGGACTGGGCGGCAACTGCAAAGTGGGTCCCTGTCATCAGCCACCCATCGGTGGGCATCCCGGTTTTGGTCATGACAAGTGCTGGGGGCGTTGTCATACCACCACCTGGCCAGGTGATGGCAATCCTATTGCGAATTATCCGGCTACTTTCCATGAGAACCGGCGCATGGGAACCAGCAATACTGTCCCTGCAAAGGTTCCGGGTATGGTGGGTTGGTACAAGTTTGAGAACAATCTATTGGATGCCGACATGTGGAACATGGATGGCGTCTGGCGGCTGACCAACTCCCCCAATGGTGGCACCTATGCTGCCGGTAAAACAGGCAATGCGGCGGTCTTTAATGACAGCCCTGTGGAGATGGGTACAACAGATGCTACCTGGTCTACCTGCGCCGGTGGTGACTGTGGTACCGGCGGCAGTAACAGTGGCGGCAATACGTGGAAATATTCGGAGATGAAGTACAACTCCAGTATTGAAGCCTGGGTCAATCCCACCAGTAACCCCTCTGACAATAAGTCCAGGTATGTGGCAGCCAAGCACACATACTGGGATGGTGGTTATGCCCTGCAGCTTATTGTCAAAAACGGTGAGTATCGTGTTGGTTATACCACCAATATGGATCATGGCGGACCGACGGACCAGTGGGATTGGAGTGAAACCAGCTGTAATGGCTTGCGGGGTGCTTACAGTACGGCAGCCATCCCAATGAATGAATGGACCCATGTGGCCGCCACATTTGATACGGCTGGGCCGGATGGAAACGTGGGTGACCTCTCCGTTGGCCGGATCAGGATCTATGTCAATGGTGTGGATGTGACCACCAGTGATTATCCTTCATGGACCTGCTGGGCTCAGCCCCAGGCCGGTGAGGATCATATGACCCCCATCAGTGATGTTGGGCTGGTCTATCCAAGTCGCTGCTCCTGGTGCTCCTCAGCCCTTTCTGTGGGTGGCGTTAACTGGTCGTCACCAGACTCCAACTTCGTCGGCATGATCGATGAGTTTAAACTCTGGAATGTAACCAAGGATGCCACCTATTTCAGTGAATCTATCCCGCCCATGATCACCAAGGTTGAGGGCCAGACGGGTCATGATCGCCTCTATGTGACCCTCTCTGAAGGTGCCTATGCCAATACCAATGCTACCGGTGACCTTCAGCCTGCAGATTTCACCCTGGTAGACAGCGACAACAGCAGAACAATCAGCAGTGTGATACACACCGCCGGTAGCACCGCAGTGGAACTGGTGCTCAGCGCACCCCTGGATACGGATAATGATATTAGTGTCGATACCCTGGCTGCAGCGGCAAACTCAATCTATGATGCTGCTGGCGCATCACCAGCTGATACGAATGCGGTAACCATCGAGGCGCTGCCCGGAGCTTCCATTACCAAGGTTGAGGGCATTGTCGGCAGTGACCAGCTCTGGGTGACTTTCTCTGGGGGTGTATACAGTAATGCTGGCATGTCGGGTGCTTTGGTTAATACGGACTTCACCTATACCGATATTGATAACAGCCGAACCGTTACGGGTGTCGCCCATGTTGCCGGGGATACCACCGCCATCCTGACATTAAGCTCTGTGCTGGACGGTACCAATGATGTTGATGTAGATACTCTCGCCGCTGCTGGGTCAGAGATCTATGATGGCAGTGATAACCTAATGGGCATTGAGGCAGTGACCGTTGCTGGGCAAACTCCGCCCACCATCACATCCCTTACCGGCTCGACGGGTTCCGACCAATTAACGGCAACCTTCTCGGAGAATATCTATTCCAATAATGATCATACAGGCCCACTGTTGATTGCAGATTTCACCCCCACTGGATTGACTGTCAATCAGGTGCAGCATACTGCGGGTGGCCTCAAGGCCTATATCACTCTAAGTGCGCCGCTGACTGGTACCGAATTTGGTAGTGGTTCATATACCATTGCAGCGGCATCCAGCGCTGTCTTTAGCTATAACGGCGCACCCATGGGTACTAACGCCTATCAGATTACAGAGGATACAACGCCATTCATCTCCACGGCTGAAGGTGTGGTTGGTAGTGATCAAGTCAAGATCACCTTTGTAGAGGCTGTATATGCCAATAGTGACCAGACGGGTGACCTGCAGATAACGGATCTGACCCTCGTCGATAGTGATAACGGCAGAAGTATTACAGCAGTCTCCCATACCGCAGGGGATACCATCGCCTATCTGACCTTGAGCGCGGCACTGGATGGAACGGCTGATATTGGCGTCGATACTGTTGCGGCAGCGGGCGGTGCTGTCTATCGTGCCGATGGTTCGTTAATGGGCACTACGCCCAAGATCATAACTGCTCAGGCTGTGCCGACCATCCTCTCGGCCACTGGCCAAGTGGGCTACGACAAGATTGAGATAACCTTTGATGAAGGGGTGTGGACCAATACAGGGAAGACAGGTGTCCTCGTTAACACCGATTTTGCTGCCCTTGATCTTGGTGGGCGCACAATCGATGCGGCCTCTCATGTTGCTGGAGAATCTACGGCGCTTCTGACTCTAAGCTCAGCCCTGATCAATGGTGATCTTAGTGCGCGCAACATAGGTGCTAACAGTAATCAGGTCTTTAATAACATCAATAATGCGGTCAGCAATGCTTCAGCATCGATAACTGAAATGCCATCCCCAGCCATCCAAACTGTTGAGGGCTATATTGGTGGTACAACGCTCTATGTGACCTTCACGGAGGGTGTCTCTTCAGACCCTAGTTCACCTGTCTCCATCGATTCCCTGTTTGGTAGCTTTGTTCTAAGTGGTGCAGCGACTGCCACGGGTATCAGTTCCATCACCCATGTGGGTGGTGATCGCTACGCCACCTTTACCATGAATGCGCCGATGGATGCGGGTGATATTGGTGTTGCCACACTTGCGCCTCCTGCCGCTGCAATATTCAATAAGGATGGTTATCCTGCGGGGCCAACGGGCGTCGCGTTAGCTGACCAGCCTATCCCGGTCATTGCCGAGGTGAACGGCTCGGTGGGCTATGATCGGGTTGTGGTGCGTTTCTCCCAAGAGGTATTCGCCAATCCGGGGGCAGATCCGAATGATGGCCTGCAGATAGGCGATCTGATCTGGGATGACCAGACCGGTTCTGCGCTCACTGTCGCATCTGTAATCCACTCTCCTGGGGTCGAGCACTATAAGACCCTGCAGGACTTCGTCTATGTCACACTGAGTGGCCCGCTGACATCAAACCATGTGAACAGCAATAACGCGACCTTTGCCGCCAATGGGGTCTACAACTTCCTGGATAATATGGCGACGCCCACCGCGGTGCCTGGCGTACAGATAACGCCCTCGCCAGCAACCACCATTGAGACAGTGACAGGCAGCGTAGGGATGACCGAGCTTGAGGTGACCTTCAAGCACTGGGTTGCGTCTAATCCGGGGATGCGTGATGGTCTCAACTCGGCTGATTTCACCCTGACCGATGTGAGTGGCAATGGCGTGAAAACCATTACTGCAGTACAACACAGGCCGGGTGATTTGAATGCGACCCTGACCCTGAGTGCTCCGCTGGAGAGTGACGATCTGTTCAGCGACACCCTTGAGGCGAAGCCTGTTGAGATATTCAATAACTACGACTATCCGGTGGATACCACCGCAGTGGCTATAACCAGCCGCTTCGGTAGCCCGGGCTTGATCAAGGTGCTCGGGAAGCATAATCAGCAAGGTGTTGTGGTCTATTTTAACCAACCGGTCTATGCCAATGCCGATGGCACAGGGGCGCTGCAACCTGCTGATTTTGCCTATACAGAGGTGTTAAATGCAGGGGATAACAGCATTGCCACAGTAGATCATACGGCGGGGGATGATCAGGCCGTTCTGCATTTCACCACAAATCGCATCAACCTGAGTGGTGCCACTGGGGACTTCCTGAATGACCAGATCGGGCCGGCGGCCAACTCTATCTTTGGCGCCTATGGCTTTCCTGCGGGCACCACGCCGACCACCATGATTGAGGGTAAACGCCCTTACCTGACGATTGCAGAAGCAGTGGATGGCAGCACCAAGATCCTGGTGAAGTTCTCAGAAAGAGTGTGGAACAATAGAGATGCGCCTCCCGCAGGTGTCCTTGATGCGGCTGATTTTGTCTATGTCAGCGATATCGGTAACAACAGAACCATCTCTGCGGTCAGCCATGCGGTGGGTCAGGACTATGCAGTGCTCACGATGAGTGCGCCTACCATTGCAACAGATTTTGGCACCGCTTCGGTTAGGGCAAATGGCCACAATGCCATCTTCCCCGGTTACGATTTGGGTGTGAATGGTGGTACTGGGCAGAGGAAATACCTGAGCAAGGTGCCAGCACCTTTTATTGGCGGAGCCCAGGGTACGATTGGCTCATCCAAGGTCGTTGTGACCTTCTCCGAAGGGGTGAGGGGGGCGTCTGGTAATCTGCAGGCATCGGATTTTACCTTTGTGGATGGCAATACCAGTGGCAACTCAATCTCATCCGTTAGCCATACGGCAGGTGATGCAGTTGCCTATCTGATCATGAGTGCAGCCATTCAAGCGGGTGATCTGGGTAGTGATACCCTAGCAGCCACCGCCAATCTAAAAAGTCTGCTGATAGAGAACCCACTCAACACCACACCTGTTGCCATCAGGAGTGCCGCGCCTGCGCTTATGGCAGCAGAAGGCTCGGCTGGTAGCACCAAGGTTGAAGTGACCTTTGGCGGCCCCGTCTATAGCAACAGCAATGGAACAGGCGCCCTTGCAGCAGCCGACTTCAGCTATACCGATACCAAAGCGGACAACCCCATAACCATCAGCGCAGTATCACACTCAGCGGGTGATGCAACGGCCCTGCTTACCATGAGCGGTAACCTCATTGGTGATGATACGGACTATTCTGATCCGGGTGATCCCAAGGCGGATGCTGTTGCTGCAGCGAGTGGCGCCATCTTTGATTATCTGGGTGTGGCTCTGGGTACCACCAGTGTCTATGTGACGCCGGTATCTGGCCCATGGATCACCCGGGTGGAAGGGGCAGCCACCCTGGATAAGGTTCAGGTCAACTTCTCTGAAGGGGTCTACTCCTCCCCAGGGCGCTCGGACGCCCTGGCGCCAACGGACTTTGTCTTTACCGACCTCGATGATGGCCGGACCATAACCAGCGTAGAGCACTATGCGGGCAGCGCTGCTGCGCTCCTGACCTTGAGTTCACCCCTGGATCGGGATGCCGATGTAGGCGTTGATAGCGTGGCGGCAGGCATCAATGAGATATTTGGTAAATCAAATGACCCCGTAAGAACCAATCCGGTGACCATGGTCGGTAATGACTGCCCGGCAGGTGGCTTCCGGCTTGATTTTAATGAGACAGCTGGTAGCGCTACCGTACAAGACACCACGGGATTGCTTAATGGTACCGTCTTCAGTGGTGATCCCAGCTTTGGTATTCTGGGTGACGGCTATTTCACCAGTGATCCGCTGCAGCAGGTGCAGAGCTACATTGAGTTCAATCAAAACACCCGCTGCTTCAAGACCCCTAGGGCCTATACCATCGAGACCCGCGTCTTTTATGAGGATGTGGATATTGATTATGGCGATGTCTATCCGTTGAATGATGTGGATGATGATTACGATTATGGTGGTCCCACTGGGAAGATCCCGGGTGGCACACCGCCAGATGGTAAGAATGTCACTAATATGATGAATTTCAACCGGGGTGTGAATTATATTCAGTTCCTCTCCAGTAAGAATAACTGGGGTGGAGACCACACCGCAGATCGCAAGGATAAGAGCAAGCTGCAGCTGCGGCACACCACAAAACACCAGAAGGTTTGTGATGGCACCTATCCGGGTGATACCACTGTGAGTTCACCCTCAACCTCGGAAGAGTGGGTGACAGACAGGTACAGCTATGAAATAACCAAGGGGCATTGGTACACCTTCCGCGTGGTGTTTAATACCGACAAGGGTTACACCTCTTTCGATTTCTTCGGTCGGGATGAGGGCACCGATGGCGTGGGTACCGATGCCAAGTGGAGTGGCTACAAGAATATTTCAAACCCACCACCTGAAACTGGAGATTGTGCCTGGTCTACCAATCCAGGTTCTGAATTTACGGAGTGGGATGCCCAGTTTGGTATCGGTGATGACAGCATCCATGACGGAGCCCATGATGTACCGGGTGCGCTCTATACCCCCTGGATCATGGGCAAGATGGATTGGCTCTCCTTCAAGCCAATGGCCGACTACAGCGGCGTTGATGAAGGTCCTTTCTTTGGCAATACCGCACCTGTGGCGGATGCGGGGCCGGATCAGGGCGTGACAACAGGCGCACTGGTGATTCTGGATGGAAGTGGAAGCGCCGATGCAGAGGGCGATGAGTTTACCTATTCATGGATCATCACATCCAAGCCAGGCGGCAGCACGGCTGTACCTTCTGACCCGGCGATTGTGAGTCCTACATTCACGGCAGATGTTACAGGAGTCTATACGGTTGAGTTGACTGCTGAAGACAGTTTTGGTGCCAGCACAACTGATAGTGTAACTATAAACGTAACTCCATAATAACTGGGTAGTGTTGGCGCAGAAGCAGGTGAAGATATCTTCCTCGTTATTGCTATTGTGCTTTTCTACTCATCCAAAAAAACCACAAACGATAGTTTGACAGTCATGCGAGTCATAGGCTATCCCGTTGCGGGATATACGGAACCCTGCAGTCGGGGTGGAGTGGATTATCTCTTTAAGGTGGCGGCAGACTAAGGGTCGCAGAAAACATAGACTGATTGGTGTAATATTTATATTGCGCACTGTTTTTTTGAGCCTTTGAACTAGAAGTAGATAACCTATGCAGAAAATTGAATGGACAGAGGGATTTAGTGTTGGCGTAAGCAAATTTGATGAACAACATAAACAGCTGATTGGTATATTCAATCAATTGGTTGAAAATCTTAGTGATACCCCTGATGGAGAGCTTGCCAATAAAATTCTGGCAGATATGACGGTTTATGCATGGACCCATTTCCAGGAGGAGGAGCGGCTGATGGAGGAGCACCTCTATCCGGATTATGCAGAACACAAAGAGCAGCACCTCGCATATCAAAAGAAAGTGGAATCACTCTGTATTGCCTGCCTGCATCTGGAGGGAGACCTGCCCGATCAACTCATCTCTTTTCTAAGGAACTGGTGGATGAATCATATCCTTGAAGAGGATATGAAATATAAAGCGTTCTTTGAGGAGAAGGGGCTGCAGTAGCTGCAGTGTACAATTTCTAGTTTGCCTCCTTTTTCCCCTGAAATGCCGTGTGACTATTTGCCACATTATCAATAATTGGTGCAGCAACTACCTTTAGCAAAGGGCCTTTCGGGTATCTGCTGTTCTTGTACTCTGTATACCACCCGCTATGCGGGTGGCTACTGATTTACCAGAGTAGGTAGTGAGTCGCAAAAAAACCTGTCAGAGCCTCCTTTGACAGGTTTTTTTGTGG
>Ga0316187_10005941_pt1 | contig 10528 bp, 8 predicted proteins | sample CroRivburrow1_MG_FD_204927 | JGI IMG/M metagenome (GOLD analysis project Ga0316187, IMG submission 204927) | Coastal sediment microbial communities from Maine, United States - Cross River worm burrow 1 | ecosystem: Environmental > Aquatic > Marine > Coastal > Sediment | place: USA: Maine...
TGTTGGGCAGCCACAACCCAATTCTCCATTTATATATTTCTGCATGCTATTCCATATTGGTGCTCACCAGTGGGATCTTCCTAAAGCTGAAGTATCTCTCTTACGAGCATCAAACTGACTTTGCTGCCTTTACCGACATTGCAGCAATTGCATTGCTAATGCATACCAGCGGTGGCGCAGAAACAGGACTGGGCATGTTACTGCTTGCCTCCATTGCTGCAGGCAGCCTGACAATACGGCAACACACAACCTTCTTATATGCAGCAACAGCCACAATTGCGGTACTAGCCGAACAGCTTTTTACTCAGTTTTTTCATCCCACCGCAGCCACCGCATACACCCAGGCAGGGCTTCTGGGCGCCTCATTTTTTGCTATGGCACTGCTGGCAGATGTGCTCTATAGAAGACTTCTAGAGAGCGAGCAGTTAGCCAGCCAGCGTGAACTGGATCTTGCCAATATGGCCCAGCTCAATGAGTACATCATCCAGCGCATGCAAACCGGCATCATGATTACTGATGAAGCCGGTCACATTTGGTTGAAAAATGAAGCAGCCTGGAATCTGCTCGGAGTTCCGGAGACACACAAAGAACAGTCATTGGCAAAGCTCTGCCAGGCACTTGCAAAGCAGCTCGATGATTGGAAACAGCATCCCACCAATGAGAGGCAAACATTCAGATCTACAGCTGGAGGCCGTGACCTTCAGGCCAACTTCATCCCTCTGGGTGGAAACGAGACAATTGGCACCCTGATCTTTCTTGAGGATTACGCCCTGGTGACAGAACAGCTGCAGCAGATGAAACTTGCTTCACTCGGGCGATTGACCGCCAGTATCGCACATGAGATCCGCAACCCACTCGGTGCCATCAGCCATGCCGGTCAACTGCTGGAAGAGTCACCCAACCTGGCTAGTGGAGACAAGCGCCTCACTGAGATTATTCGCAATAACTCACTTCGAGTGAACGATATCATTGAGAATGTGCTGCAACTGTCACGCCGCAATCGCAGTCACCCACAGGAGATTGAGCTACTCCCCTTCCTGGATGAGCTGGCTGAAGAGACTCGACATGATAAGCACCTCACAGCAGATAACCTCACTGTGCAGGTTGACCCAATGGAGACCCGCATCCGAGTCGACCCCAGCCAACTGCGCCAGGTGCTCGTCAGCCTGCTGGAAAACGCAATGACCCACTTCCACCAGGATATCAACCAGCTTCATCTATGTATCAAAGGCGGTATCACAGCTGAATCGGGTGGACCCTATATTGAGGTTATTGATAATGGCCCCGGTATCGACCCTGAGACCGTCCGGCAGATATTTGAACCCTTTTTCACCACCCGTAACACCGGCACCGGATTAGGGCTGTATATCGCCAAAGAGCTGAGCGAATCCAACCGGGCACGGCTTGAGTGTATCTCCAACCCCAATGGTGGCAGCTGTTTCCGAATGAGTTTTCCCGGGCTAAGAAAAAAGGTATTTAACACGTGACAAACCCCATAGCACTTATTGTTGATGATGAACCTGATATCTGTGAACTATTGGAGATCACCCTGGGCCGTATGGATATTATCACCAAAGCAGCCGTTGATCTGGCACAGGCCCACGCTCTACTGGAGCAGGAGCATTTTGACCTCTGTCTCACCGATATGCGCCTGCCTGATGGTAACGGCATAGAGTTAGTAGAGCACATCAGCAATAACTATCCCGAGCTACCTGTGGCCATGATAACGGCCCACGGCAATATGGAGTCTGCCGTTCTGGCCCTTAAAGCGGGCGCTTTTGACTTTGTATCCAAGCCTGTAGACCTGCAGATACTGCGTCGATTGGTTGAAGCGGCGCTGAAACTGCGCGAACCAAAGCCAGCCCCATCACAACCTCCTGCTGCAACAAATGAACCTACACTGCTCGGCCAATCTCCAGCTATCAATAACCTCCGGACCATGGTTGCCAAACTCGCACGCAGTCAGGCACCTGTATATATAAGTGGGGAATCAGGCACTGGCAAGGAGTTAGCCGCACGCCTGATTCATGCCCAAGGGCCGCGCGCAGAGGGGGATTTTGTCGCCGTTAACTGTGGCGCCATCCCCCCTGAACTGATGGAGAGTGAGTTCTTTGGACACATGAAGGGCAGCTTTACCGGCGCAGTCGCAGACAAAGAGGGACTGTTCCAGGCCGCCCATGGTGGCACCCTGTTTCTGGATGAGGTTGCAGACCTGCCCCTTGCCATGCAGGTCAAACTGTTGCGTGCCATCCAGGAGAAATCGATCCGCCCCATTGGCGCCCAGCAGGAGAGCGCTGTCGATGTTCGTATTCTCAGCGCCACACACAAGGATCTGGCTGAACTGGTCAACAAAGGTGAATTCCGCCAGGACCTCTTCTACCGCATCAACGTTATTGAGCTACATATCCCGGCACTGCGCAAGCGAAAAGGCGACATCGAGCTATTGGCTAACCATGTGCTCACTCAATTGGCTGAAAAAAACGGCCTTCCAAAAATAAGCATCGAACCATCTGCCATGAAGGCGCTCTCTAACTACTGCTTCCCCGGAAATATAAGGGAGTTGGAAAACACATTGGAGCGGGCAGTTACCCTATGTGAAGAGAACCTGGTGACACTTGATGACCTGCTACTACCAGAAAACTCAGTCGAAGGGGGTGAGTGCAACACAGATCAGCCACTGGAAGACTACCTGGGTGACATAGAAAAACAGGCCATCATCAAAGCCCTGGAAGAGACACGCTGGAATCGCACAGCTGCTGCAAAAAAATTGGGCATCAGCTTTCGCGCCCTCCGTTACCGGCTAGAGAAACTGGGACTTGATCAGTCTTAACGCCCACATCACCTAGCAAGGTGACAATTTGCGTCACATTGTGCCCCTGACTGACAGCCTATATCACCCTCTCTGAACGGCATTCCCACGGCAAAAACGAACGTTATTCCTAAAGTGCTCTAAAACCCTAAAAAAAGCCTATAAAGCCGTAAAGTTTCCCCCCCTATAGCCGTAAAACTGACTGAAACGAAGATGTTGGCACGCTACATGCTCTATATCTTCCAGGAAACAAACATCCGCCGGGCTCAAATTGAAATGGTCAGCTCACACGGGTGTCGCAAGGATGCGAAGGTTCACAAAGACTGGCAAACGCCACACCCGAACCTGACCATTTATACATAACTTATTTTGGAGATATACCATGAAAAAAGCACAAGCTGGTTTTACCCTAATCGAACTGATGATCGTAATCGCCATTATCGGCATTCTGGCCGCCATCGCACTGCCTGCCTACCAGGACTACACAAAGCGTGCGAAATTTTCTGAAGTGGTTCTTGGTACTGCTGCAGTTAAAACCGCTGTTGAGCTTTGCGGTCAAGACTTGAACAGTGTTGCTACCTGCACAGATGGCCTGAACGGACCTGGTTATTCAATCGTTGCTGACGCTGCTGGTACGGGTAACCTTGCAAGTGTCTCCACTACTGCAGGTCTTATCACTGCAACAGCCATTAATGGTAATGGTCTTGCTGGTGAAACTTACACCCTGCAGGCAGCAGTAGGAGCAGATGGAAGAGTCACATGGACCCAAGCCGGAACATGTGTGGGTGCAAATATCTGTTAACCCATGCTTTAACAGACCAAAAAAGGGTAGCTTTTGCTACCCTTTTTTGACTGCACTAGGCTTCAATTTTTCACAATCAGCCTCCAAATGAAGTTCAAAGAGAAGTCAACGTCTCCACTTTAAGATAGAAGAAGGTTAGCGTAGAGGACGGAAGAACAGCATAAAACCCTCTATTTAAAACCCCTACCCACTTCAACCCCTCCCGCCAAGAAAGAAGAAGCAGTATGATAATGCTGGAATCTAACAACCAGATCTATAATAAATCCGCTGACGAAGTAGCTCAACCCACTCAATAACAGAGCGGGCAGCAGAATCCAGGCATATAAAATAACCATTCTCTGGAGAACACTGTGACATACAAAAAAAAGGGTGACGGGTTTACCCTACTCGAAATAATGGTTGTTATAACAATCATTGGCATACTTGCCGCTATAGCGATACCCTCATACTCTGAATATATTAAGAAAACACGTCTGAACACCGCAGCACAAAAGGCTGAACATCTTCAACTGTTGCTACATGAGTATTGGGAAGATAATAAAACCTACATTGCAGGGAATGATGCCACGCTTCAAACAACATTGGGCTGGCATTCTGGAGACAGCGATATTACCAGCAAGGTTGAACCAGGGACCAACGGCATTGAGACCTCCTTTATCATCACCGTCACCCATGCGGATGCTATCGATGAACCGGTAATTCTCGAATACACCCACAATTAGCCATAGATCAAAGGTCTGCTGCACGTCACAAATCAAGCTGCAACACCCCATGCAAAACGACAAAAAACAAAAACTCTGCTATAAACAACTATAGTGTTCTCTGATTATAAAGAGAGGGGTGGTTTTGGGTAGAATAGATCAGCCTACTATCATCTTTATTTAATTACATAACTATTTAACCCGGTTGATACTAAGTTGATCTTGAGACTCAATGACCAAAACACAGCCCAAAGTTAATCTTAGCGGGCTTGCTCGCTGCCTCATTCAGAGCAAACTACTCAATGAGCAGGAAGCAGAACAGGCCTTTCAGAAAGCGCTAAAGACCCGCACTCCTTTTGTAACCCATCTGGTTGAAAACAAGATACTAGGAAGCCGGGAGATTGCTGAAACAGCATCTCTGGAATTTGGCGTTCCCTTCTTTGATCTGGACGCGCTCGATATGGAGACTGCTCCTGTTGATCTGGTGGAGGAAAAACTACTTCGCACACATCATGCACTGCCTCTCGTTAAGCGTGGAAACCGACTATTTCTTGCCGTTGCAGACCCCACAAACCATCAGGGATTGGATGAGATAAAATTCAACACGGGACTGGCCTCCGAAGCTGTTGTCGTTGAGGAAGACAAGCTAAACCGCTATATCGAGCAAGCTCTGGATGCTCAAGATACCAGCATGTCAGATCTAATGGATGCAGATCTGGACAACTTGGACATCACGGCAGGTGAAGATGAAGGACCAAAAGATAACGACTCAGAAGTTGATGAAGCCCCAGTCGTACGTTTCGTTAACAAAGTCTTACTGGATGCTATTAACGCAGGCGTTTCAGACATACATCTTGAGCCATACGAAAAAACCTTTCGCGTCCGATACCGACAAGATGGAATGCTGCGTGAGGTAGCCTCACCTCCAGTCAATATCGCAGCCCGCCTGACCGCCAGAGTCAAAGTCATGTCACGCATGAATATTGCAGAGCGCAGGGTTCCACAGGATGGCCGCATCAGAATGGTACTGTCAAAGAACCGCTCCATCGATTTCCGTGTAAATACCTGCCCTACAATCTATGGCGAAAAGATCGTGCTGCGTATTCTCGACCCCACCAATGCAGAGGTCGGTATCGAAGCACTCGGCTTTGAAGAGAAGCAGCAAGAAGATTTTTTGAAAGCCATTCACAAACCTTACGGTATGGTTCTGGTAACCGGACCAACAGGCAGCGGTAAAACAGTCTCCCTCTATACCGGTCTCAACCTGCTTAACACGCCTGAAATCAACATTTCCACTGCTGAAGATCCGGTAGAAATCCAGGTCGTAGGTATCAATCAGGTCAACGTGAACGTCAGCACCGGGTTAACCTTTGCTGAAGCCCTAAAGGCTTTTCTACGGCAGGATCCAGATATTGTAATGGTAGGTGAGATACGTGACCTCGAAACAGCCGAAATTGCCGTAAAAGCGGCTCAAACCGGTCACCTGGTGCTATCAACCCTGCACACCAACGATGCACCTCAAACATTGACACGACTGGCGAACATGGGCGTTGCTCCCTTCAATATCGCCTCATCAGTACTGCTAATCATGGCTCAGCGCCTCGCTAGACGCCTATGTGAACACTGCAAAGCTGTAGATGACATCCCAAAAGAGACGTTACTGGAGGAGGGCTTTACGGAAGAGGAGCTGCCCAACCTCAAAGTCCACAAAGCCGGGCCAGGATGTGACCGCTGCAATGCAGGTTATAAGGGGCGGGTTGGTATTTTTCAGGTTATGCCTGTTTCAGAGGCCATGGGACGCATGATTATGGAAGGCGGCAACGCCATGCAGCTTGCAGATCAGGCCAAAAGTGAAGGTATCCAGGATCTACGCAGATCAGGCCTGAACAAGGTCAGCCTTGGAGTTACCAGTCTTGAAGAAGTTAACCGCGTAACAAGAGAATAGAATCTATGGCGGCAAAAGCAGAAAAAACTCCTAAAGCACCTAAAGCCCATATTTTCGCCTGGGAAGGCGCTGATAAAAGAGGGAATCGAATAAAAGGTGAGACCAGAGCAGCTAGCACCGCTCTGGTGCGCGCAGAGCTGCGCCGCCAGGGGATAGCACCCACCAAGGTCAAGAAAAAAGCAGCTCCACTATTTGCAGCCAAAAAAAAGCCCATCACAGCTAGTGATATTGCCATTTTCAGCCGTCAACTCTCTACCATGATGTCGGCAGGCGTACCTTTGGTACAGTCTTTTGACATCGTAGGCCGCGGACATAACAACCCCGCCATGCAGGATCTCCTTTTAAGCATCAAGGCCGATATCGAAGGCGGCACCGCCCTTGCCCCGGCTATGGCTAAACACCCACTCCAGTTTGATGATCTATTCTGCAACCTGGTACAGGCAGGTGAGCAGGCAGGTGTGCTGGAAATACTATTGGACAAAATTGCTACCTATAAAGAAAAAACCGAGGCTATCAAGGGTAAAATCAAAAAGGCGCTGTTCTACCCCACAGCGGTTATGATCGTTGCTTTTATTGTTACTATGATTCTTTTAATCTTTGTTGTCCCGCAATTTGAATCCCTTTTCCAAGGATTTGGGGCAGATCTGCCCGCCTTTACCCGCATGGTAGTTAATTTGTCCGAAGCAGTGCAGGAGTGGTGGTGGGCCATACTGCTATCTATAGGTGGCACTGGCTTTTTTTTTGGCAACCTTTACAAAAGATCTCGAAAGTTTCGTCATCTTCTGGATAAAGCGCTATTAAAAGCACCTGTCTTCGGCATCATTATCCATAAAGCCGCTATTGCACGGTTTGCTCGCACTACCGCCACCATGTTTGCTGCCGGTGTCCCTCTGGTCGAAGCACTGGAATCAGTCGCAGGTGCAACCGGTAACATTGTGTATGGCGAAGCCGTTATGCGTATGCGCGAAGACGTTGCTACAGGTCAAACCATGCAGCTAGCCATGAAGCAGCAAAATCTATTTCCCCACATGGTGGTTCAAATGGTTGCCATTGGTGAAGAATCAGGCTCTGTAGATGACATGCTCTCAAAGGTTGCTGATTTCTATGAAGAAGAGGTAGACAATGCCGTTGACGCTCTTAGCAGTCTACTGGAGCCTCTCATTATGGCTGTTCTAGGCGTTCTAATTGGTGGACTAGTTATTGCAATGTATCTACCCATCTTCCAGATGGGGCAGGTTATTGGATAACAACAATCACAGACAACTGCCGTTATAGTTCAGGCCAAAACTCTATGAATTTTATTGACTATCTACATCAAAACCCAACAATCTTCTTAATTTTCATCGGTCTGCTTGGGCTTATTGTTGGTAGCTTTTTAAACGTTGTCATCCATCGCCTGCCCATCATGATGGAGCAAGAGTGGCACGAGCAATGCCTGGAGTTCATGGAGCAGCAAGACAAAACTGAGGATAAGTCTCCACTGACTTTGAGCAACCCCAGGTCACGCTGCCCACACTGTGGGCACCAAATAAAAGCCATCGAGAACATCCCGGTCATCAGCTACCTATTCCTAAGAGGGCGGTGCTCAGGCTGTGGTGCCTCCATCTCAATCCGATACCCATTAATTGAACTAACCTCCTGCCTACTCTCACTGGCAGTGGCCTGGCGTTTTGGAGTCACCCCCCAGATGGCAGCAGCTTTACTGCTGACTTGGGCACTTATCACCCTTAGCATGATCGATTTTGATCACAAACTATTGCCAGATTCCATCACGCTTCCCTTCCTGTGGCTTGGTCTGCTACTTAGCATATGGGACACCTTTACCACCCCCGAGTCAGCCATTATTGGTGCTGCCGCAGGGTATCTCTCACTCTGGAGTGTCTTTCAGCTATTCAAGCTGATTACCGGAAAGGAGGGTATGGGGTTTGGAGATTTCAAACTTTTAGCCCTCTTTGGCGCTTGGCTGGGCTGGCAATATCTACCCCAGATCATCATGCTATCCTCACTGGTTGGTGCAGTTATTGGCATCGCAATGATCATACTGCGCGGCCGCGACCGCAATATCCCCATCCCCTTCGGCCCCTATCTAGCAATAGCCGGGTGGATTAGCCTGCTCTGGGGTGACCATATCAACCAGGCCTACCTAAATTGGGCTGGAATGTAACACACCCCTATACCCCATGCTGATCATTGGGCTAACGGGCGGCATTGGCAGCGGCAAAACCACGGTCTGCAATGCTTTCAGCGCACTTGGCACACCCATTATCGATGCTGATGTAGCTGCCCGTGAGGTTGTCCAGCAAGGGCAACTGGGACTTTCACAGATCACAGCACTGTTTGGTCAGGATATATTGGCACCAGACGGCAGCCTTGATCGAGGCAAACTTCGTGACCTGATTTTTTCGGACGAGTCACTGCGCCACAAACTTGAAGCCATCCTTCACCCCCTGATACGTCAGCAGATGGATGACAAACTTGCAGCCATAAAAGCCCCATATGCCATATTAGCCATACCCCTGCTACTTGAGAGTGGACGTAGGGAAGGAATTGATAGAGTATTAGTCATTGATGCGGACGAATCCCAGCAGCTCATCAGAGCTTGCCAACGCGATCAGCAGGATGAAGGCCAGATTCGTGCCATTATAGCGACACAATACAGCAGAAAAGATCGGCTCAAAGCGGCAGATGATATAATCTACAACACTGGAGACCTGGAGCAACTAAATAACCAGGTAGCAGATATGCACAACCTTTATCTTAGACTCGCCGCCAACCAAAACTAATATGTCGACATCCGATCAGGTTATTTACGAGCATCCACTGAACGAGAGGGTTCGAACCCTCCTGCGGCTTGAGCACCTATTTACCCGCATCACATTCCATCTTCCACAACCCAGTGAGTGGAGCAGCCGGGCAGCCATTAATGGCCTATTGGACATCACTAACATCCTCAACCGGGCTGACATCAAATCAGAGGCCATAAAAGAGCTGGAACGCCATACTGCAAGCCTGGACAAAATCCGCTCTGCACCGGGGGTTGATAGCCAGCAACTTGATCTGATCCTTAATGACCTTGATAGCAGCACAAGCAAACTACGACAGACAAGCGCCCAGATAGGCCGCGGGCTACGCGAGAATGAGTTTCTCAGCAGCATCATGCAGCGCAGCACTATTCCAGGTGGAACCTGTGATTTCGATTTGCCGCAATTTCACTATTGGCTTCAGCAGCCTGCAGAAGTTAGACACTCTGATCTGCAAGACTGGTATCAGGAGCTACTGCCCCTGCAGGTGGCAGCCCAGTTACTTTTATCGCTTACCCGCAACAGCGCCCACGCAAGCAACGCAGAAGCTACAGCTGGCTTATATCAACACATCCTCGAATCACAGGCACCAGCCCAGCTAATTCGTGTAGGCCTACCTAAAGAGAGCCCACTATTCCCAGAGATCAGCGGGGGCAAGCATCGGTTTGCCATTCGCTTTCTAGAGCCAAACAATTCTGGGCGCCCAAACCAAACACAGCTAGATGTGAATTTCTCTTTGATCTGCTGCATCTTCTAAATCACAAAGAGGGCAACCTTCCTTCCTAAAGCACCGACAAAGTACAGCATAAGTAATCACTTACTTACTCACATCAGTTGGCAAAATCTATTTCACCCAAAACCCACTAATACCAGCAACACCCTGTGCCCCATAATTCTGTGCGGTTTCAATTAGCTCCTGCTGCATGCCGCCCAGTGCATAGACAGGCAATCTAGCCATTTCAATCAGATCAGCAAACCGCTGCCAACCTATCGGCTGAGCCTCTGGATGGCTTTCTGTAGGCAGCACAGGGGATAGAACCGCAAAATCAAGCTCCAGCTCAGATGCTTTAGCAAGGTCATTGGCACTATGACAGGAGGCTCCAACTAAATAGCTACAATCCAGCGGGCGCCCACTGAGGGCAGACAAGCACTGACTGGTCAGATGGACCCCATCAGCACCCACACCCCTCACCAAACTTGGCTCAGCATTGAGTAATAAGCGAGCTTCATATTTCCCACACACCCTAAGTGCTGCTTCAGCTAGAATACAAAATTCAGACTCAGGCAGGGATTTGGCACGTAACTGAACAAGCCTCACCCCGCTACTCAGCGATTGCTCCAATCTCTGCAAAAACAGCTGCTTATCCAGTGGATTTTCACCTGTGATCAGGTAGGAGTCAGGGAGATTCAAGGCCGCCACAATAGGGCGATCAGAAGGCAACAGTGGGTAAGCCATGAGTTGTTCTGGCA
>Ga0316187_10005942_pt1 | contig 10527 bp, 8 predicted proteins | sample CroRivburrow1_MG_FD_204927 | JGI IMG/M metagenome (GOLD analysis project Ga0316187, IMG submission 204927) | Coastal sediment microbial communities from Maine, United States - Cross River worm burrow 1 | ecosystem: Environmental > Aquatic > Marine > Coastal > Sediment | place: USA: Maine...
CACCGCGCCATCCTCGTAGATCAGGCCGGTGGCAATTGGCGGCAGCAGGGTACTGCTGAACACCATCATCAACAAACCGAGAATGCGCTGAATAACCAGAAATTGCATTGAGTACCTGGATCGTCGTCTAGAAGTAGGTGAAACCGACCTGGAACAGTTTCTCCACCGCCGCGATCCTTTTCTTGTTGGTCAGAAACAATATGACGTGATCCTCGGATTCGATAACCGTATCGTGATGCGCGATTATCACTTCCTCGCCACGCACGATGGCGCTGATGCGCGCGCCATCGGGGAGCTTGATATCCGCGATTGCGCGTCCAACGACCCGCGACGAACTGCGGTCACCATGCGCAATCGCCTCGATGGCCTCGGCGGAACCACGTCGCAACGCATGTACTGCGACCACATCACCACGGCGAATGTGTGCGAGCAGGGCACCAATCGTTACCTGGTGAGGCGATATGGCAATATCGATCAGACCACTTTCGACAAGATCGACATAGGCGGCGCGATTGATCAGTGACATGACTTTCTTGGCGCCCATACGCTTGGCCAGCATAGACGACAGAATATTGGCTTCATCATCGTTAGTGAGCGCGCAAAACACGTCCATGCTTTCGACGTTTTCTTCCAGCAGCAAATCCGGGTTGGCAGCATCGCCGAGCAGCACGATCGTGGAATCGAGGGACGCCGATAACTCGCGCGCACGCGCCGGAAATGCCTCGATGACCTTGACCTGGAAATCTTTCTCCATCATTGCCGCCAGCTGACCGCCGATGTTACCGCCACCGGCCAGCATGATGCGCTTATTGGGCTTCTCCAGCTTGCGCATCTCGGATATTACCGTTGGAATATGCTCGCGCGCAGCGAACAGGAACACCTCGTCACCCTCCTCGATAACACAATCTGCCGAGGGCTGAATCGATTCACCATCACGAAAAATCGCCGCCACGCGCATATCGACGCCGGGTACTACTTCACTCATGGTGCGCAGTGCGCGCCCGACCATCAAACCGTCGTTAAATGCCTTAACCGCCACCAGTTGAGCCCTGCCACCGGCAAAATCCAGCACCTGCAGGGCACTCGGATGTTCGATCAGGTGGTATATGTATTCGGTGACTAATGACTCCGGGCTGATGATAAAATCCACCGGGATCGAATCTTCCGCAAACAGGCCCGGGCGTCGCAGGTACTCGGGTGAGCGGATGCGTGCGATCTTGGTCGGGGTATGGAAAATCGAGGAAGCCACCTGGCAGGCAATCATGTTGATTTCATCGCTGTTGGTCAGCGCAATTATCATGTCGGCATCATCGGCGCCGGCATCCTCGAGCAGACCGGGGTAGGATCCATTACCACAGATGGTACGCAGATCGAGCCGATCCTGTAATTCCGACAAAATCTGCTGATTGATGTCGATAACGGTCAGTTCGTTACTTTCCTCCCTGGCTAATTCCGTGGCCACCGTCGAGCCGACCTGACCCGCGCCTAAGATTATGATATTCATGATTTTTTATTGTTTTTTAGACTGTAGTCCAAGTGATTTTAACTTGCGATATAAATGCGTTCTTTCCTGTCCGACGCGCCGCGCGAGCTCGGTCATATTGTTGCCACTGAGCGCGAGATGGCGCGATAAATATTCCCGTTCGAAAGCCTCCCGTGCTTCTCTTAGATCGAGTCCCATATCGATGGTGATCTGCATCTTGTTACCCGCCTCCATGTCGGCCGTGGCGGTGACCAGGCGCAACGTTTGTTCGATTTCGTACAAATCAATCTGTTCCGATTCGCTGTTCGCCAGTATCGCCTTGACGAATTGCTTGAGCTGCGTGATATCACCACTCCAGTGATAGTTACGCAACAGGTTTTGCGCGGCAACCCCGAAGTGACGATAGGGCAGCTTCTCGAGATCGCTGTACCAGTTCACGTAATATTCCAGCATTTCAGGAATATCTTCGATGTGTTCATCCAGCGCAGGAATCACAATTGCGTCGGGCCACATCCGCAGGATACCCGGATCGAACTGATTATTCTTCTTCATCTCATCGTAGGACAGGCGGCTGGCAACAATAAACCGGTATTTAGAACTCCCCCTGTTGAGCACAATGGCCTCCAGTAACTGTGACTGTTGCTCAAGACTGAGGTCACAGACTTCTTCTATATAGAGGTTAGTGCCCAGGGGTGCCAGCTTGCGAAAATCCTCGGCGCCATCGTAAATCTGAAACCCGCCCGAAGTCTCGCACAGAAAATCCGTCCAGATGCGCTTGCCGCTACCGTAAGGTCCCGTTAACAAGACGGGCTCACTGGACTCGCGCAACTCGCGCATTCTCTGTTTCAACGCCTGTACTATCCGGCTATTCCCAACTGGTTCCTCACTCCGGCGCCTGTTTTCCGGGCGCTCGCCATAAGCACCGCCGGCCAGCGCGGCCTTTACCGTGCTTAACAACTTGGCCATGGACAGGGGTTTCTCGACAAAATCGATGGCGCCATAGCGGGTTGCCTCGACAGCGGTTTCAACAGTGCCGTGCCCGGACATCATTACCACGGGACAATGATCCGTACCCGACGATTTCCACTGCTTCAACAGCGTGACTCCGTCCACCTGCGGCATCCAGATATCGAGCAGAATTAAATCCGGGTTCGATACGCGGCGAATTTCATTGGCCGCGCTGGCATGCTCTGCAACGTCGACCAGATAGCCCTCATCCTCGAGGATATCTTTCAGTAGAAACCGAATATCGGGCTCATCGTCAACAACCAGAATTCGTGCGCTCATTGCATGCCTCGTGACTTCAATGGTTCAACCCGGTGATTCTCCTGCCCCTCATTCGCGGCACCGGACAATGGCAGTAACACCGAAAATTTGGCGCCACCCTCCTGTGCCCTGCCGACTCGCACCGAGCCCCCGTGTTCATCCGCTATTTTTTGCACGATGGCAAGCCCCAGCCCACTGCCGGAGGTCTTGGTAGTGACATATGGCTCGAACAAATTCTGTGCGACTTCCTCAGCAATTCCCTTGCCGCTGTCCTCCACCGTGAACTCGACCCATTGCCGCCCCGATTTCTTGATGCAGGCAGTCCTCAATCGAATCCAGCCTTTACCCTCGATGATTTCGAGACTGTTCTTGATCAGATTATGTACCAGTTGTCGCAGGCGGACATTATCAACGTCAATCTCGGGCAGGGATTTATCCAGCTGCAGATTGATTGCCACGTCGGTGTTGTCCTGGTGGTACAGCACGGCAATCTCTTCCAGCATCGCATTGAAGTTAACCTGTTGTGACAGCGGCTGAGGTGAACGCGCATAGTCGGTAAACGCGTTAACCATCGATTTCATCGCTTCCACCTGCTGCACGATGGTATGCGTATAGCGATCCAGCATGGCCTGTTTATCCGCGCTGACCTCGCCCGACAGCTTGCGTTGCAGATGCTCGGCAGAGAGCTGGATCGGAGTCAACGGATTCTTGATTTCATGTGCCAGTCGCCGCGCCATTTCGCTCCAGGCCGAATCTTTCTGCGCCTGTATCAACTCGGTCAAATCGTCGACCACGATGACCTGTTCCTGCTGCTCATCGACTTCGGACAACAACGTGGTGCCGCGCACGCGCAAAATCTTTTTGCCACCCTGCACGAACAGTACCAGTTCTTCCTGCCATTCGCCTGCCTGGCTCAAATGCGATTGCACGGCATCGAAAAAAGGTGCCATCATCGGATATTCGCGCACCACATCGACGATATTCAGCTCGGTAAATGCGCTGTTTTCGATATCGAATATCGAACAGGCCGCGGCATTGCTGCTCTTGATCAAGCCACTGGCGTCGATGGTCAGAACGCCCGAGGTCAACTGCTCCAGCACCGATTCGAGGTAGTTTTTCTGCAACGCCTCCATGCGCTGACTCTGCACGGCGATGGCGCGACTGCGCGCTATCTTGCGCGTCATGGTATTGAACGAACGCAGCAGAAAACCCAGTTCGTCATTACCGGACAGGGTTAGCTGCCTTTCGTAATCACCGGCGGCGACGGCCTTGGTACCCTCGACCAGCTCATTGATCGGCGCTACCAGTTTGCGGGCGGCCACGAAGGCAAGCCAGATAGCAGATAAGACGCTCAACAGCCAGATAATCGACAGGGCCATGGTAAAGCTGGTCTTCAACGGATCGCGCAGCAACGCCAACTGCTTGTAGCGGTCATGAGCTTCCTGCACTCCTTTTGTCAGCTCGTTGATACGATCAGTAAACGGGAAATGAGCCTGCAATGTTCTGGCAGGTTCGGTAGCATCCAGGCTTTGCACCGGCATGACAATTTGTATCGCAAGGCCATAGACCGGATCGTCGACCAGATTCAGGTAGGGGCGATCGGCGTCCAGGTCACCGATATCGATTAGCGGCAATCCCTGTGGCAATTCTGTGGAGTCGATACTGCTGGAGGCAATAATGGAATTGAGATGATCGTACAGGGTAACTTCGTTGGCGCCATACTGCTCGCGAACAGAGTCGATATACACGATCATAATTTCACTATCGACTTCGGCAATCTCGTTCGCGATGCGACGAGTCTTGCGCAGCGCATCGCGCTTGCGCAAATCGACAGCACCGCGTCCGAGTTTCACTGAATCTTCAAGCGCGGTTTCGATCCCCACGTCGAACCAGCTGTCAATGCCACGATGCAGGAACGACAACGAAAAATAATAGACAACGCTGACCGGGATAATGGTCAGCAACACGAAGATGCTGATCATCCGCGTGGTCAGGCGCGAACCAATGGCCTTGAGGCGATACTGGACGATCAACTTATAGACATTGACGACAATCAACAACAGCAACACGACCAGACCGATGGCATTACCAAACAGCAGCCAGTCGTAATACTTGCCGAAGGTAGCGGAATGTGAGGTTGCATCGCTGATCGTATAAAGCGATACCATCAGCATCAACACCAGGGCGATTATCGAAGCGGCATTGCGAAATGTGCTATTCATTGACCGGGACCCTGGACATCCCATTCATACCAGTCGCTCGTCAAATCCCAGTTATTATCCCACAGCGAACTCGATTTCAACGGCAACGGCAAAGCGTCGGAGTCTATACCGAAGCGAACGCGCGCATAGTAATCACGATTGGGCGCCAGGTTCCTGATATCCAGCATCGGGTAATTGTAAACCACTTCGAGGAATCGCACTGCCGCGTTACGGTTATCGAAATAGCGACGCTCCGCATTGTTGACGTCGAAAACCACGTAGGAATCGAGCATCGGCTGGTAATGCAGGTGGTATTGCTGCTTCAGCCACACTACGCGCTCATCGAGCCAGTAACGCTTGCTGGCCAAAATCTCGACCTCGAACATGAGCGGAACCGAAAAACCCTGATCGAGCGCAATCGTGATGTAATCCGGCAACTCACTTTCCACCACCAGATCAAGCAACATCATCGATTGGTCCAGGGTGAAATCCGCGTGCTCGACCACAAAAGGCTGATCGTCCTGCGCCAGTGAAGCGCCGCAGGCAAGCACCAGCAACAGCGGCACCAGCCGGGTTGCAAGTCGCCTGCCTGGTCGCGCTGCCTTCATGTTTCAGTAAACCTGGTCAACAAGGCGTAGTAGAAGCCGTCCATATTACTGGTACCGGGCAGAATCTGGCGCCCATGCGGTCGCAATTCGCCCCAATTCGCCGCCTCGAGTGAAATTTCCAGTGCGTCGGGATGGCGCTGCAGAAATTCGGCAACCTGGGTTTCATTCTCATCCTTGAATATAGAACAGGTGCTATACAGCATTTTCCCTCCGGGTTTGAGCAGGGGCCACAGTGCATCCAGTATTTTAGCCTGTTGCGCGCACAGCGGTATTATATCGCTTTCGCGGCGCAATAGCTTAATGTCCGGATGTCGGCGCAGTACGCCGCTGGCGGAACAGGGAACGTCGGCGAGAATCGCGTCATACTGGCGACCGTCGTACCAGTCGGTCACAACAGCCGCATCACCCACCAGTATCCGCGCCGAGTGGCCACTGCGCTGCAGGTTTTGACGCAACCGATCAAGCCGCGCCGCACTGCTGTCGAGTGCGTCAAGCTCGATTGCAGGGTAACGCTGTAATAGATGCATGGTTTTCCCTCCGGGTGCTGCACAGGCATCGAGCACATGCGCACCCGGTTTGCAGTCAAGCAACTGTGCAGCCAGCTGTGCAGCCGCATCCTGCACGCTGAGTTTACCCTCGCCGAAACCCGGCAGATCTGCAACGTCACAGGCTGAATCCAGCTCAATCGCGCCGTCTACCTCGCTATGCCTGCGCGCGCCGATACCCTGCGCGACAAGCGCGCTGAGCTGTAATTCGACATCGATCTGGCGAGTATCGACACGCAAGGTCATCGGCGGACGTTGATTACCGGCATGCAGGATTGCCTCGCTTTGCCCGACCCAGTCGGCCTGTAATTTTTCCCGCATCCATTGCGCGTAAGCCTGTGCGTCCGCGCTGGCTGCAAGCGCCAGATTTTCGCGCAGTACTCCGCGTAGTACTGCATTGACCAGCCCGGAAGCCCATTTTTTCTTCTGCGCCAGGGCGAGCTTTACCGTCTCATTGACGGCAGCATGCGCCCCGGTCTGCATGACCAGCACCTGGTATAGTCCGATTAGCAGCACAATCTCGATATCACGATCGCGCGCGCGCAGCGGTTTCTGCAGGCGCTGCGTGAGCAGAGCCGAAAGTGCAAAATACCAGCGACACAGGCCGAAAGCGATTTCCCGGCACAGCGCCAGATCGCGCCTGGCGGCCGGCAACGACAGGAACCAGTCACTGTGAAAAACATCGTCAAGCGAACGCCCCTGCTCGATGACCTGTAACAAAACCTGCAGAGCAATCCATCTTGGATTGCCGGCATTTGCATTAGCGGTTTTCAGGTCGGATGTTTGTCGCCTGCTTTTACTCATCGACGCGGCCCAGCTGACAGCCACTCAGGTCGACTGAACTCAAGGCCTGCGCCGCACTGCAACGATTTCGCCCGGCAAATTGTAACTCGGTGACCTGCAGCACCGCATCACCACAACTGACGTATACACCGTCGCGATCGTGCGCAACTACCCTGCCCGCCTGCTGCACATCGTATGCGCTGCAGGCCTGCGCGCTCCACAGGCGAATACTGTCCTGATTCAGAAAACTGAAGCTGACTGGCCAGGGATTGTAGGCACGTATTTCGCGCAGCAGCACTTCGGCTGATTTACACCAGTCGACCTCCGCCTGTTGCTTGCTGAGGCGCGGTGCATAAGTGGCAGCGGCGTTATCCTGCGCCTCGGCACAGCGCAAGGCTGCTTCGATATCCTGCAGCGCTTCAAGCAGAAGTTCTGCACCCAACGGTGCCAGTGCATCGTGCAAATGCGCCGCATTCCAGGTCGGTTCGATCGACAGGCTGCGGCGTAAAATAACATCACCGGTATCCAGTCCCCGCTCCATTTTCATCAAGCTCACCCCGGTGATGTCGTCTCCCGCGAGTATCGCCTGCTGAATTGGCGAGGCCCCGCGCCAACGCGGCAGCAGGGACGCGTGGATATTGATGCAGCCCAGGCGCGGTGCTTCGAGCACCGCGGGTGGCAACAGCAGCCCATAAGCGGCCACCACCATCAGGTCCGCATCGAGTTGCTGCAGATCACGTAAATCCTGCGATGATTTGAAATCTTGCGGCTGCATCACCGGCAACCCAGCAGCAAGGGCGCAGGCCTTGACCGGGCTTTGCTGCAGCTTGCGACCCCGTCCAGCGGGGCGATCCGGTTGGGTGTACACCGCGACGACCCGCTGCTCGCTGTGCAACAGGGATTCGAGTGCCGGAACGGCAAATTCCGGAGTGCCGGCATAAATAATTTTCAGCATGGCGTTCGGCGTCTAATCCGCCTGTTGCTTCTGCGCCTTGATCAGCTTGTTGCGAATGCGGTTACGCTTCAATGCCGACAGGTAGTCGACGAACAGCTTACCCTCGAGATGATCCATTTCATGCTGGATACAAACTGCTTCCAGTCCTCGTGCCGCAAATTCCCTGGTATCTCCAAATTCGTTCTGGGCGCGCACCCGAATGTATTCCGCACGGCGAACCTTTTCATAATAACCGGGCACTGATAAACAGCCTTCATCCATCTCTTCGTCGCCATCAGAGGATATAATTTGCGGATTGATCAGGCACAGGGGCTGATTACGTCCATCGGATACGTCCATCACCAACAGCCGAATATGACGATCGACCTGCGTCGCCGCGAGTCCGATTCCGGGTGCTTCATACATCGTTTCAAACATGTCACTGACCAGTTGACGCAGGTTTTCGTCGAATTCGACAACCGCTTTGGCGACAGTCCTGAGTCGCGGATCGGGGAAATGTAAAATATTTAATAATGCCATGGTGAAAAACTTCAAGAAAAGTTATAACTAGTTGGTCCAAGTTAATGATTATACTAGAATCTTTCCAGTCAAAAAACTTGTAGTCGGTTATTTTTCGTCTACAATCCATCAATTAATATCGCATTTGCAGGGGTTCGCATGCCTTCAACCAGCCACCGACAGCTTACTAAAGGACTAATTCTGCTCTCAGGTCTGTTGCTCATAGTCGCCTGCGCCGAGCCACCGGCTCCCTACGCGGTAGTCCACGAGCCCGAGGCAGTGGACCCGGGAAATGCCGTCAAGGCAATCATTCCGGAAACACCGCCACCGACAGAGACCATCGTTTACGAACCCGAGTCCCCGCAAACCTACATTGTACAAGAAGGCGATACGCTATGGGATATCTCATCGGTTTTTCTACGCGATCCCTGGTTCTGGCCGGAAATCTGGTTCAAGAACCCCCAGGTTGAAAACCCGCACCTGATTTACCCGGGCGATACGCTCGCGATTGTCTACGTCGGCGGCGAACGCAGGGTGCAACTGCTATCACGCGGCGCCGAGGGTTCGGTGCTGTCACAGACCTCAGGTGGGCTCAAAGTCGTGAAAGTCAATCCACGGATACGCTCGAAATCGATCGACGCAACCATTCCGTCCATCCCGATCGAGTCGATTCGCCATCTGCTCGAACGCCCGTTGATCATCGACGAAGCCACGCTGAACGATTCAGCCTATGTATTGTCGAGTCTCGACAATCACCTGATCAACAGCACCAACGACAAGCTTTACGTGCGCAAGCTCGATACCACCCAGGGAATCGGCCGCTACCACATCTACCGACCCAATCGACCGCTGTTTGACCCGATTACCAATGAGTTACTGGGTTACGAAGCGCTCTATGTCGGGGAATCGAGACTGTTGCTGCGAGGCGATCCCGCGTCGGTTAGAGTCACTGATGCGGAGCGTGAAATTCTGCGCAACGATCGCGTGATGCCGATGGACAACACCAACTTTGAACGTGATTTCTTTCCCAAGCCTCCAAGCTCCGATGTGACTGGTGCAATCGTCGCGTTGCTGAACTCAATTTCAAAATCCGGCGCCTATCAAACGATCGCCATCAACCTGGGTAATCGTGATGGGATCGAGAGTGGCAACATCCTGCGCATTCGTCGCAATGGCGATGTCATCCCCGACAAGGCCGAAAGCGATCCGGACTTTATGGTCAAACTCCCCGACGAACAGATCGGCATGGCGATGGTCATTCGCGCCTTCGAAAAAATGAGTTATGCATTGATCATGGAAGCGGAAATGCCGATCAGTATACAAGACTACGTCGAATCTCCCTGAGCGCGGCTCACCCGGATTGAAACTGGCACCAGGCATTCGCCTGGTGTTATAGTTTGTGGGTCTGCAAACGGAACTGGAGACCACCATGCAAAAGGACTTGCCTGCTTTTCTGCAGCTTTACCACAGCTTTACACCATCACGAAACCAGCTGCTCCAGTTACTGGAGCGTTTCGACGGAAACCCGCGACGCATACTCAGCAGCAGCCCAGGCGAACTGCGTGCCAGCGGGCTGGACAGCAAAACCATCGCCAGAATTCACCTGAGCCAGCGTCATCGGGTCGACAGCGACCTCGCATGGGCACGGCGTGCAGGCAATCATCTCATCTGCTATCGCGATGCCAGCTACCCGGAACTATTGCGACAGATCACCGATCCCCCTGCGCTACTTTACGCCAGTGGCGACCTGAAGTTATTGCAGTCTCCACAGATTGCCATTGTCGGTAGTCGTAACTGCACCCCGGGCGGCATGCAAAACGCCATTGACTTCGCCACCCAATGTGCTGCCGCGGGACTGGTTATTACCAGCGGCCTGGCGCTCGGCATCGACGCAGCGGCGCATCGGGGCGCCCTGGATGCCGGGGGTGGGACGATCGCGGTGATGGGCACCGGTCTGGATAAGCTGTATCCGCAGCGCAATCGAAAACTGGCGCAGGAAATTATCGAAAACGGCCTGCTGATTTCCGAGTTCCCATTCGGTACAGCCGCGCGGCCCGCCAATTTCCCGCAACGTAATCGCATCATTAGCGGGCTTGCCATCGCGACACTGGTTGTCGAGGCGGCGCAGCGCAGTGGCTCGCTGATCACCGCTCGCCTGGCAGCCGAACAGGGCCGAGAAGTATTTGCC
>Ga0316187_10005944_pt1 | contig 10525 bp, 10 predicted proteins | sample CroRivburrow1_MG_FD_204927 | JGI IMG/M metagenome (GOLD analysis project Ga0316187, IMG submission 204927) | Coastal sediment microbial communities from Maine, United States - Cross River worm burrow 1 | ecosystem: Environmental > Aquatic > Marine > Coastal > Sediment | place: USA: Maine...
ACTCAGGCAGGCAGTGGATAAATTTAGACCGAAACGAATTAATTAACGCCTAAGAATAATGAATAAGCAAGAAATCTCTCCACCCGTTGTAATGGTTGTCGGCGGTATGGACCCATCAGGTGGTGCCGGCTTGTGTGCAGATATACAGACACTAGCTGCCATGGGCTGCCATGCTGCACCAGTGGTAACAGCTTTAACTATTCAGGACACGGTGGCGGTTGAGAAATTTCAACTGCTAGAAGCTGATTTGATCCAGGCACAGATGCAGGCGGTGCTTAACGACATGTCTATCTCTGCAGTCAAAACCGGTATGCTGGGGAATAGAGCAATTGTTTCTGTGATTGCGTCAGTGTTGAAGGGACGGCCTGACATTCCACTGATTGTTGACCCGGTAATCAGCAGCAATAAGAATGATAGCCTAAGTGAAGGCTCACTAACTTATTCAATTAATCAGCTGTTGTTGCCGATTGCATCGCTAATTAGCCCGAACATCCCGGAAGCAGCGCTACTCGCAGGGAAAGAAGCATCAGCCCCTGTTGATGCTGATGAATGTGCTGCACTATTATATTCTCCAGACAGCCGCTGTGAATGTATGATCACAGGCACGCATGCTGAAACCAGCGCGGTGATAAACCGCTATTACAGACAGGGTAGCATGCTAAGGCAATGGGTCTGGCCGCGTCTGCAGTTCGAGTATCATGGTTCAGGTTGTACCCTCGCTTCCGCTATTGCTGCGGGAATTGCCCGAGGGCTCGATATGGAACAGGCATTAGATCATGCGCAGCGATTCGTCATCAATTCACTTCAGTCAGGTTTCAAGCCTGGACACGGTCAGCATATCCCGAACAGAATGTACGCTTTGCCAGAATTAAGCAGGGAAGACTGATGGTTCATCCACAGGCAGCAAACATCCGTGGCCTCTATGCAATAGCGGATACCGCAACAATCGATGATGCGTTATTGTGCGATAAAGTGCGTTTAGTCCTTAGCGGAGGCTGCAGCGTACTGCAGTACAGAGATAAAAGCTCTGATAAGGAAAAACGCTTGAGACAGGCCAGGGAATTACGAAAATTATGTAGTGATTTCGAAGCGGTCTTTATTGTCAACGATGACGCCGAACTTGCCATGCAGGTGAATGCTGATGGTGTGCATTGTGGTAAAAACGATGCTAGCGTCAGCGAAACCAGGCATCTGTACCCGGGTTTACTTATTGGCGCCACATGCTACAACAGCCTCGAACGTGCTGAACTTGCGGTTCATGATGGCGCTGATTACCTTGCCTTCGGAAGTTTTTATCCTTCACCAACAAAACCGAGTGCAACACCGGCAGCGATTGAAACTTTGCAGGAGGCCAGCAAACGGTTCGATCGTCCGCTGGTCGCAATAGGGGGGATTATGGTAGAAAATGCTCCGCTTCTGATATCATCCGGTGCCAGCGCCGTTGCTGTCATAAACAGTGTATTTTCTACTGCAGACCCTTATCGTAGCAGTCAGGAGTTCTGTGCAATGTTCAGCAAGCAAAATCGTGAATAGTCATTAAGCAAACAAATACCAGTTATATTCATACTGCGATTCCCGCTGAATAGAGAATAGAAACTCGACTACAACGCCACACCAGAGTGAGCATTAAACAATATAAATACAGGATGATACGAAGATGAACAATGAAGAACTTTTCCTGCAGGCCTCAAAACATATACCTGGTGGCGTGAATTCTCCGGTACGGGCCTTCAAGTCAGTAGGTGGATCACCTATATTTTTTAATCGCGGCTCAGGCGCAAGACTATGGGATGAGCAAGGACGTGAATATATCGACTATGTAGGATCATGGGGTCCGATGATACTTGGCCATTCCCATCCGGCAGTAATTAGTGCTGTTAAGCGACAGCTGGAAGCAGGAATGGGTTTCGGCGCACCGACAGTATTGGAAACAAAAATGGCGGATCTTGTTTGTGAGCTGGTGCCGTCTATCGAAAAAGTAAGAATGGTCAGCTCGGGCACCGAGGCAACAATGAGTGCAATTCGTCTGGCACGCGGTGCCACAGGCAGGGACAAGCTGATCAAGTTTGAAGGCTGTTATCATGGACACTCGGACTCATTACTGGTGAAAGCAGGATCTGGTGCACTGACGATTGGTGTACCTACTTCACCCGGAGTACCTGCGGACCTGGCAAGACTGACATTGACTCTAGAATACAACAACCTGCAACGGGTTGCCGAGGTAATGGCAGCAGAGGGCGATGAGATTGCCTGTATTATTGTTGAACCCGTGGCAGGCAATATGAATTGCGTGCCTCCCGTTCCGGGTTTTCTCCAGGGGCTGCGGGATCTGTGTGACCAGCACGGTACAGTGCTTATCTTTGATGAAGTAATGACAGGTTTTCGCGTTGCCCTGGGTGGAGCCCAGGCACATTACTCTGTATCCCCCGACCTGACGACTCTGGGTAAAGTAATAGGTGGTGGTCTGCCGGTAGGGGCATTCGGTGGCAGAGCTGAGCTGATGGATCAAATTGCCCCGGATGGACCGGTATATCAGGCAGGAACACTATCGGGTAATCCCGTCGCCATGTCTGCTGGCCTGGCAATGCTTGAGAATATTCAGCAAGAGGGATTTTACGATCAACTTTCAGCAACGGCGCTGCAGCTGGTTTCTGGTATGCAGGAACGTGCAGCGGCTGCCGGAATAGCTCTGACATATAACCAGGTTGGAGGAATGTTTGGCCTGTTTTTCACCGATAGTGGAAATGTTACCTGCTTTGCCGATGTAATGGCCTGTGATGTCGAGCGTTTCAACAGGTTCTTCCATGGCATGCTGGATCAGGGGATAAACCTGGCACCATCATCATTCGAAGCAGGCTTTGTATCAGCAGCGCATGGCCCGGAAGAAATTAGTATTACTCTTGATGCAGCAGAAAAAGTATTTGCTTCGCTATAGATCAGCTGAGCTGTGTGTTCAGTTTCAGTAATGCGAATATTACTTGAACAATGAATCTAGCTAATAGGCACTAGCAGCTGTAATAACAGATTATGAAAATAATAGGGTACCGATCCACCGCCTATAAAAAGCAATAAGCCTGTAGCAGTCAGCAGGTAGGAAATAAATGTAGCACGCCCGCCACTGACCAGCCATGTATCCCTGATAACACGCATATCAGGCGCTGGGAATCGTCCACTCTGATGAATTTTTCGTGCGGTCTGGATTAAATTTGTCCCGGTTGTTATTAGCATGATGGCGAGGATAGAGAAAAGAGAGTAAAAAAGAATTAGCAGGCTGAATACTGTTCTTGAGTCATTTTCAGAAAATAGTTTTAGCAGATACTCTTGTGACGAGGGTAAGGCCCATATTAGAAAAGCTGGAGCTACAATTAGAATTGACGCAGCGACAACCGATTTGTTGCGCAATTGACTGTCAGCAGGTATCAATATTGGACGATGTACTTTCTCGTTATTCATTTATCAGCTGTCTGATGAGTGGTGAGATTTATATATAGCAACTCAAATTTAGCTTTATTTTATGGTAAATACTGCTGTTTTCCGATAATCAGTGGCTTTTAATGGGTCAACAGGCATTAAACAGGTAACTTATGCTTGGTAGTTTGAAGCACGTAATCTTCTACTAATCCACAAAAGAACCTGCCAGGGGTGTCGAGCCCAGCGGGTTAAAAGCAAGCTGTCATCAGGAGATATGCCGTAGTATAAATGCAACCACCAGTTTGATGGATAGAGGAGATCGCTAATACGCTCTTTAACCGGTTTACGTAGTATTGAACTCAGAGGCAGGATGCTGATTCCAGTTTCGGCAGGCATTACACCTTTGTTTTCTTTTACGTGAGGACGTACATTCGCTGGTAGCGGTATAATGAAGTCAACCAGCCTGAGAGCGTTTATCACCTTTGGGTAATTTTTTTCGAGTCCTTGCCAGTCAATTTCATTGGCAAAATGACTAGCATAGTAGACGATATCCACACACCATATTAACTTTAATTTTGTAGCAGGCTCAGCCATGTGGTGATAAAGGTGACGCAACTGGTCCTGATGACCGAGGGCAAGGTTGCTGGTGCCGTTTATGGTAAATTGCTGTAAAGGGGCGGTCAGGTTCAGCGTTGTTATTGATGCATCAACGTCACCACTTAGTGCATCATGATGTACCTCGACAAGAATACCCTGGCCATCCCGGGTAGTGTGGGCTCCGGGCAAGTGATGGTGCTCACTCATATACTGGCTACTAGCCTGTTCGGGGGCGCTATAACCAAGTTTCCGTAGAATTTTTATAACTTCAGCTGCCTTATCAGCTGGAGCAAGCAGGTCTATATCACTCATTGGGCGCAACGAAGGGTGTGGATAGATGGTGTGAGCAAGAAATGCGCCCTTTAAAACGATTAATTGTATAGAACGTGCTTGGCAGGCTTCGGTAATTTCAATGAGTGCCTTGGCACGGGCATCATTTGCCCAACGATGGCGTTGAACCAGCGCGTAGAGCTGCCGCTTTGATGTTGACGGTATCTCTATATTACTTTCACGCAGGTTGGTAAAAAGCAGGGGTGCGACGGAATAGTTTTCTGCTTCGGTGACGAGTGTGTCCCAGTCATCGAAAGACTTTATTGCCTGCCGCAGATTTTCTTTATCCTGCTCGTCAGGTTTGATGCGCGCAGCGAGAGTAAGTATATGATAACGGGGATCCCTTTGAGCTATTGACGTGTTCAATGCGGTCACCATACTCTGCAAGGGGTATCTGTATAAAGATTATCACCGGGCTGAAGTGCAATTGTCTGAGCAAAAGAAGGAAAGTTTCTCAACGTTCCATGAACTCTAAATTTTGCCGGTGGGTGAGGTTCAGTTTGGACACGGGTCCGCAGGCATTCAGGTTGTGCGCTACCTGCCCAGACATGGGCAAAACCATAATAGAATAACTTAGCTTGCGTCATATTGAATGCGGGATTATTGAGTTTTATGTCATTAGTATTGATAAATGCATGCAAGGTAAGTTTTTAAACAACAAGGTCGGCAATAACCTCGCTGGTACCAGGCTTGCCCTGAATATGTGCATCACCGCCAACAGTGTACTGGTCGAATTGATTGCTTATGCATGATGCGACCTTTTCAAAATATCTTTTATCACTGCTGGTCCACATGTTGCCGACATTTTCATTGGCATAGCCATGAAAGATATCGGGCAGTGGTATCGAATGATCATTATTTGCAAGCTGAAAACGAGTATGTTCAGCCATAGAAGCCATCACGGGCTGACTAAACAGAATTAGTGATGCAGCTGATATTCCGGAGTATGTCTGGCGAATTTTTATGTCCTTTGCCATCAGAAAGGGATTATCAGGAATAATGGCATGTCTCTAGAAAAGTGATTTATCGATTGCATACTTTATTAAATAGATACTGGCAATAATCAGCGCAATAGAAGATAAGCCGAGAGTAATAAAAATTGTTTTCAGGCGGGAAATGGAGTGCATAAAGGCATGTTCATCATTTTCCTTATAGGCAGTGGCTATCGATTTGCTGGCTAGCAACAGGATTACACCGATCCACATAGGTAGCCACGCAACAAGTACACCAACGCCCGTTACAGTAATCAATGCCCCGTAAAAGATCAGGCAGGCAGCAAACAGTCGTATCCATAGCAGGCTTTGATAAAGAGGGTAAACAAGCCTCCTGATATCGAGTGATTGAGTTTGTGTACTTAGTGGCTTTGACTCTTGAGCATCTGCTGATTCGTTTTGCAATTTTATCTGTACCGCGGTTGTGGGGGTTGAACTTAGCCGAGAAAAACATCCGGCGCAAGCTTTACAACATATTCGGTATTTCCTGGCATGTCATATTGAAATTAACTTATTTACCAGGAGAACCCTGCAGCTAAGAAAGCTTTAGCTTGGATGAATACGCCCTGCAACATTGCCTGTCATGTATCAATGAAGCAGCAAAAATAATATAGGTATCCATGATTAAGGATTATTCAGGATTGCAGTTTAATTCAGGGCTTGCTACCTGTGTAGTAAGAGATCACAATATTTCCTGTAATTAACAATGTACGGGATAAAAAAATGAATCTGGAAAAAGTCGTTTTTGCTTTCTTTATTGTACTTGCCCTGACAATGAATTTTGGTTTTTTTGTCGGCGAAATGAATGATCCTTTACATCATAATGTCTATGAATTGTATGCGGCAATCGTGGTTAATCTGATTGCAACCGTTCTAAAATTCGGTGACCGAACCCATATAGGGGCTGTCTTGCTGGCGACATCGCTGGTAGCTGATTTACACTTAATTGCAGCGGCAATAGCCTGGGGCGTAGGTTTATATGTTCTGGATATGGGAAATGATGTACTAGGTATTGTGGTGTCACTCTCCGCCGGTGCATTACTGGCCAATATTACGTCAGTAGTCCTGCTGGTTGTAGAAACCATGTCACTAAGAAAATGAGCAGGTTTGTTTAAACAAGATATGGATAAGCCAGTATGACAAAGGTCACCTCGCTGATCTTGCGCCGCATGCGTGTACCCTTGCTGGTGCTGATAGCTAGTTACTCCATTTCTATCCTGGGTTTTGTTGTGATACCAGGCATCGATGAGAATGGTCAGCGCTGGCATATGACCTTTTTCGATTCGATTTACTTTGTCAGTTATATGGCAACTACAATAGGATTTGGTGAACTGCCTCAACCTTTTTCTGCTGCTCAGCGGATGTGGGCGACCATCACTATCTATCTGTCTGTAGTCAGCTGGGTCTATGCCATTGGCTCAATTCTTTCGCTGGTGCAGAATAACCTGCTTAAACGTACAATAGAAGAAGGACGGTTTACACGCAGTGTTAAGAAGCTGGGTGAAAACTTTTTCATCATCTGCGGTTATGGCGAAACCGCTAGTTTACTTGTATACGCGTTAAACAACCGGGGTTTTCGTACGGTTGTGATTGATAACGACAGCGAAAGAATTGATGAGCTGTCAATGACTGATATCCCGCACTTTGTTCCTGCTCTGGAGGCAGATGCATCAAATAGCAGAATACTTATTGAAGCAGGCTTGTTCAATGATAACTGTCAGGGCGTGGTCGCACTCACAGATTCAGAAGAAGTAAATCTAAAAATTGCGATAACCTGCCGATTATTAAAGAAAACAGTGAAAGTCATCTGTCGTGCTGAGTCGCTTGATACAGAAGCGAATATGCGCTCATTCAGTACTGACTATATTGTCAATCCGTTTGAAAGCTTTGCCTCACGTCTGGCGATGGCCCTGCATTCACCCAGTAGCTATCTCATTAATCAGTGGCTGACCGGCGTCCCCGGCACGCGGCTGTTAGAGCCCGTGTTACCTCCACGCGGGCTGTGGCTGTTGTGCGGCTTTGGCCGCTTTGGTAAAGCCGTACATCGGTTTTTAACTTTTGAAGGCATCACTACACGTATCATTGAATCAGACCATGAACTTACTGAACCACCTGAAGGAAGTATAAAAGGCCGGGGAACAGAAGCAGTAACATTGAGAAATGCGGGGATCTCTGAAGCTGTAGGAATTGTTGCAGGCACTAATAACGATACCAACAATCTCTCAATAATTTATACCGCCAAGGAGCAAAAACAGGATCTGTTTACCGTAGCCCGTCAGAACCTTGGTGATAATAAGAAACTGTTTCAAAATGCGGAACTTGATATCGTTATGGAACGGAGTGACATTATTGCTCATGAAATCCTGTCGGTAATCCTGGCTCCACTACTGGCAAGCTTTCTTCAGCAGGTACAGTCACATGGCAACCAGTGGTCCTGTGAACTTGTTAGCCGCCTCATCGCAGTAGTAGGTGAAACAACCCCTGATACCTGGGGAATAAACATCAATGATAAGGAGGCTCCAGCAGTCGTTCGAGTTCTTCAACAGGGCGACCAGGTAGTGGTGGGAGATTTAAACAGAAACCACCTGAACCGGGAAGAAAAACTGCATCTAATGGTTTTGATGATTTCTCGGGCTGACGAAGACAAGGGAGCTGGCTATAAACTGATAACATTACCTGAAGATGATTACCCACTGGAATCGGGAGATGAGATTCTATTCTGCTCACGTGAGGGTGTCCGAAACGAAATTTCATGGGTGCTCAATAATAGCAATGCCCTGTACTATGTCCAGACAGGAGAACAGGAATCAGACAGCTGGATATGGCGTTTCTTCTCTGGTCGGCAATCGATCGTTGATTCAGATGAAGTTTAGATTGCTGCCTCAATTCTGAGTAGTTTTTTCCGTAAAGGGTGAAAACGAGTTAAAAATACCTTTCCAATTCCGATTTATCCATTATAAATAGTCCGGAATCCTCAACACCGGTTTCTAACCAGTTAAAAGGAATCTTCGGGTAAGCCTGTTCAAGCGTGGTCCAGCTTTCACCAACTTCTACCACAATATGACCACCGTCTGAGAGGAAGCCGGGTGCATCCTTAAGGATTTTATGGACAAGGTCGAGTCCGTCAGCCCCGCCATCGAAGGCAGCTGCAGGTTCATGTTGATATTCAGCAGGGAAATGGTCTATTTCAGCCTCTGGGACATAGGGTGGGTTTGACAGGATCAGGTCATACGTAGCAGACAGGTGCTGGTAAAGATTTGATTTAATCAAGTTAATCCGACCATCAAGTTCGTACTCAGCGATATTTTTTTCAGCGAGAGTCAGGGCAAGATGATCAACGTCTGATGCGTCAACTCTGGCGTCAGGAAATGTCATGGCTGCAGCGACAGCTATGCAGCCACTGCCAGTGCAAAGGTCTAGAACCCGTTTAACAGAATTCGGATTTATCCAGGGTTGTCCTGCATCAAGAAGAAAACCACCGATATGGGAGCGCGGGACAATAACGCCTTCCATGGTATGAAAGGGCAGTCCGCAAAACCATGCGGTCCCAGTCAGGTAGGCAGCAGGTTTTCGGGTTTCAATTCGCTGCTTAATTATTTGGTTGATCACCGTTAATTGAGAAGGTTCGATGGTGAGTTCAAGGTCGGCTTCTTCAGTCACCGGCATACCAAGGGCGTGCAGTACCAGCCATGCAGCCTCGTCCCATGAATTATCAGTACCATGACCGTAAACAAGCTCTGCTGCATCCATTTGTTTAGCGGCATTATCTATACAGGCTGAGAGTTTCATTGATTCTTCAATTTGTTAACTTTTTATATTATACACTTTAGGATTATTGTTATTTTCTATTTATGTGCTGGATGCCAGCTATGTTTTTCGCCCTTTATGGGCGAGACTCTTTTATGAAGGCCATCCTGACCTTCACCCTTCGGGCCAGCCTACGGCTGTTCAAATCCGTTCCATACGGATTTGTCTTTGGCCAAAGAAAAGGGTCCAAAAGAAAGGCCTCCCTACCGTGTTGGCCTGCGGCGTCTCTGTGCGCTTCAGCGTAGAGCGGGCGCTGCGGAACTCGCTGCGCTCAGACAGCCCTCGCTCTTATCCGCTCTAAGCTTCCAGTGCTAGACAACACAAAATGGAAGGTAAGATCAAAAACCAGATTAAAAACCGATTTGGTGGCACCTGATACGAAGGTAAGTCTATCTGGCCACACAACCGTCATACCGGCGCAAGCCGGTATCCAGACATAGTAAAAGAATGGATTCGAGCTAGAACCATGGCGGAATGACGGAAGTAATATTTGTTAATCTTTCGTCCTTAGTCTTTTGTCTTTGGTCTGCGCTGTTGATCTTAAACCTCCCGCCGGCTCATTCGAGCATCGCAGGGTACCCGCAGGGCGAGTATGTTGGGTGTCGTTTCTTTTGGGGTGTTTCTTTTGACAAGTAAAGAAAAGTCACTCGCCCATCAGGGCGAAGCAATCGGCAGAGCGCTAGCGCAAACTATTAAATAGTGAATACCTACTCACAATAAAAGGCTTTAAATATCTAGTTTAGCTGCCAGCGCAACCAATAAAAAAAAGGGCGCCAACTGGCGCCCTTCCACAGAAAAATAAAGTCGGCCTTACTTTTTACCGCGACTGTATTTATCTTTGAATTTGCTTACACGGCCAGCAGTATCTAGCATTTTCTGCTTACCTGTATAGAACGGGTGGCACTGTGAACACACTTCAACATTGAGATCATGACCCAGGGTCGAACGAGTTTCAAAAGTATTGCCACAGGTGCAGGTTACCTGCATGGTGTTGTAAGCCGGATGTGTGTTTTCCTTCATTGTCTTGTCACTCCACCGTTTCGGTGTTTTTGCCTGGTTGCTGGAAAAGGGCGCGAATAATAGCAAATTCTGTAAAAAACTCAAGCCTGTAAATCGTTTGTACTGTTTATTAACAGGATCTAGCCCTTCATAGAGTTGAAGAACTCGGCATTATTTTTAGTGGCCTTCATTTTATCTATCATAAAAATCACGGCCTCAACATCTTCCATAGGATGGAGCAGGTTCCGTAGCAGCCAGATTTTCTGCAGTTCATCAGGATCAGTTAACAATTCTTCACGGCGAGTGCCAGACTTGTTGATAATGATGGTCGGATATATGCGTCGCTCAGCAATACGGCGGTCGAGATGGATTTCCATATTGCCGGTACC
>Ga0316187_10005946_pt1 | contig 10523 bp, 7 predicted proteins | sample CroRivburrow1_MG_FD_204927 | JGI IMG/M metagenome (GOLD analysis project Ga0316187, IMG submission 204927) | Coastal sediment microbial communities from Maine, United States - Cross River worm burrow 1 | ecosystem: Environmental > Aquatic > Marine > Coastal > Sediment | place: USA: Maine...
GAAAGCCTTGAGGTATTCCGGTCACTACATAAAATCGCGTCCATTATCGAAAAGTCAGCGGTTGAAAAGGGATATTTACGCTCAAAAGCCTTTGCCGGTGGATCATGCAAGCCTCTTTTTTGTCAAGAATACACTGACTGTTTGGTTTTATCGGAAAGCGGAAATTGCCGCCACCCACATATTGCCAGGCCTTCCATGTCCGGTTTCGGCATCAATGTTTCCCAACTCACGGAGGCGGCGGGATGGAAAATGGACCGCATTACCCACGAAACAGACCCGGAGGCGGTGAAAATGGGAATGCTTTGCGGACTGGTATTGATCGGTCGTTAATGAAAAAAGACAGCAGGGTATACACATGGTCTATTTTTGCACAAAGGGATATATCCAAGTTGATTTCGATTCGGATGGAAATCGTTTGAAGAAGAAAGACTACGATTCAAATGGGAACATAATTTATCTGGCATTTCGTTGTTAATCTTGATAGTTACGATTTAACCATACGGATATGATAAATAGCCCAATGTTAAGGAGATCGAATTGATCTTAAGAAAAGAAACAATTGCTGATATTGATACCATAACTAAAGTCACCATTGCCGCCTTTAAGAATCTTGCAGTCAGCAATCAAACTGAGCAATATATAATAAACGCATTACGCAATGCAGATGCGCTAACCCTCTCTCTTGTGGCAGAAATTGATGGGCGTATTGTCGGGCATATTGCTTTTTCACCTGTAATCATCTCTGACGGAACAAAAGACTGGTACGGCCTAGGTCCGATTTCTGTATTGCCAGAATATCAAAAGCAAGGCATTGGCAAATCACTTGTCAACAAAGGTTTGTCCCTGCTGAAAGAATTGTGTGGACAAGGTTGTGCCCTTGTAGGAGATCCGAATTATTATAAACAGTTTGGATTCAGGAATTATCCAAAGCTGGTTCATGAGGGGATTCCGCAAGAGGTTTTCCTTGCTTTGCCGTTCAACGAAAAGGTCCCGAAAGGTATTATTGAGTTTCATAATAGTTTCTTGGCAACAGGCTAATCACTCAATGCATCGGACGCGATAGCGCTGTCCGATAAATTCAGCTTTAAAATATCTGTCATCAAACCTATCAAATTTTAATTTGAATGGTGATTACCAAATTATATTTGTATGAATGATGTAAATTCTAATAGTTTGACCTGTGGCAAGCAAGCTTTAGCATTGACCTACCTTGCAAATTCAATATTATCTCAATATACCTGAAATATGATGATTCCGGTCGCTGCTGTATGGCTGGTAGACTTATATTTTATAAAATTAGAACTGATGAGAAGTCTGTCTAATACATTCTAGGCTGGCCGGGATATACGTTAACCTATTCGTTCATATTGTGTAAATTGAAGGATGTATATGTAGATTGTTAGGTGAAGCAATCATCAACCACATCAGGTCCCATCGGAATAACAAAAAAATGAAGGCGGGCAAACTCAAAACTCTAATATCGTTAATATCAATCATAATTGGGGTAATGATTGTTATTTCACCTCCAATCATACTTTCTTCCTCAGAAGGCGTTGTTGCAGCATTGGTTATTATAGTAATAACCTTCTGGGTAACAGGCGTTATTCCTGAGCATCTAACAGCCATCTTGCTCTTTACTGTAGCAATGCTGTTCTCAATAGCACCAGCAAAAATCGTATTTTCAGGATTTCATTCCACTGCTTTTTGGCTTGTCTTTGCAGGACTTGTTATTGGTATTGGTATCAATGGAACAGGACTTGGAAAACGAGTTGCTGGAAAAGTAGCTACACACCTTAATGGTAGTTACTTAAAATTGATCGGCGGTATAGTTTTTGGCGGGTTAGCATTTGGGTTCCTTATGCCCTCTGCAATGGGGCGTGTAGTATTATTAGTACCCATTGCCCTTTCAATATCAAATCACTTTGGGTTTAAAAAAGGCTCAAATGGATTTGATGGTGTAGTTTTAGCTGTCGTCTTAGGTTCATTTATTCCAGCCTTTTCCATACTACCTGCTAATGTTCCAAATATGATACTGGTTGGCATGACAGAATCACTATATCAGTATTCACCTTTGTATGGTGAATATTTACTGCTGCACTTTCCGATTCTCGGATTTTTAAAAGCAATAATAATTACAGCATTAATAGTATGGTTGTATCCTGATAAACCGATCATGGATAAAAGTAACTCCGTGGGGCACTCAGGAGTTATGTCTGAAAAGGAAACAGCGCTGTCCGTTGTTTTAATTATACTTATAGTTTTATGGATGATTGACTTTATTCACCATATTTCGCCTGCATGGATTGCGTTGGCTGGGGCAGTTTTTTTACTGCTCCCAAAGATAGAAATAGTCAGCAAACAGCAATTTACTGAAAAAATGAATTATGGGTCCTTAATTTTTATTGCTGGAATATTGGGTTTGGGTAGCATGATAAATTATTCTGGCTTGGGAAGTTCAGTGGCAAAATATTTGGTCTCATATTTGCCATTGAATCCAGATACACCATTTATAAACTTTGTATCTCTTAGTCTTTCTTCAATGTTCACTGGTATTGTTACAACCTTACCGGGTGTGCCGGCAGTTCTTACTCCGTTATCAAATGATTTATCTCTTGCTTCTGGATTTCCTGTTAGATCAGTTTTTATGACTCAAGTGATTGGGTTTTCAACAACAATTTTTCCTTATCAAGCACCTCCTTTACTTATTGGTATGCAGTTGGCACAAGTAAAATTAACTGAAGCAATAAAGCTGTGTTTATATTTAGCCGTAATTTCTATCCTGTTATTGTTGCCACTAAATTATTTATGGTGGAACCTGCTGGGGTGGCTATAGAAAATGGCATGAACAAAATCGATGCATAGCAATGGTTTCAACTTGATGTTTTCCGCCGTTACGCTTTGAAAAACGCAGGTTAAACATGTGTTAAGGTCAAAGAGTCGGGTAGACCGGAGGAATCTCACCTCCAGTCCCCCACACATCCGTACGTGAACCTCTCGATTCATACGGCTCCTGCCAGCCATTCTCTTGAAACCTCACGATTTCAAACCTACACAACAAAACCCCGGTTCCTCCCCCGCATTAGCAGGGTTGACCATTGCATGCTGCGAGCTGGCTCATCCCCTTCGCTCCGGCCCCATTACAGAGCTTTCAACGCTACTACTGGATGATCCGCCCCCTTCGTGTGCATCGATACTTTCCCCCTTCGTGGGTTTCACTTATAGGGTTTTCTCTTAACATCACATGACGAGTTCCCACGTTCTATACAAGAGCCCAAATCAGATTCACGCCACCTTTATGCCGGACGCCGCCCAGGCAGTAAGCAGGTTGCCCCTGGACTTGTCCTGGTGTAGAGATAGCCACCAGTTTTGACGTCGTCCTTAAGTTTTCGACACCTCCTCGGATGGTTCGCTTGCGCTCGTCTCTCTGATCCACAACTGATCCCGTCTGGCAGGACCTTTTCCTCAACGCTCACTACCAAGGCTTTTGGCCACAGCAGCTTGAGGTGTTTTGAAGCCTGCTCCTGCAAGCCGACTCCGAGGGACCTACCCTCATCTCCTGTACAGCCTCGTGGCACACTATCTCCAACAAAGCTGGAACCGAACCGAAGTCACTCTATTAATATGTACCGCGACTATCAATAATCGCCTTTCGATATCAAAATCGTATACCAACCAATCAATGCACATTTTAAATTGAATTAACCCTTACCATAATTACTCAAAAACGTATCTTAAACTCTCTGATGACCACTCTGTTGGTAATTCTCATGCGTCTGCATCATCATATATCCATAACACGGTTTTTCTCTTTATAATGAAAAATTGTCCAGTACGGATCTCAGGTCAATATTCTAAATTGAAAACGGATATTGGGTTAAAAACGTATCTGCAGATCTGTTCAAAGCCGCGTTAATTCATCTGCAGCAGGCTCCTAAACTCATTAGCCAAATTCCCGATAACCTTGAAATTAAAGAAATTTGAAAGCGTGGTGTCTGTCAGCGACAGGATAAAGGAGGTTATACTTTTGCACTTACCCTATGAGCGGTCCATGGAACCCTTGAAACCAATTTCCCGTTGCGGTCATATCGTTCAAATACAATCTTATTCTTTTCGAGGATATATTTCGATGAGGTTTTCGCGATATCTCTTTTTACGTTTGAATCGTTGCGCTCTGCAGGCATGCTCGTAGGCGGTTTGTAGCTGCCTGGGCTTGCGATATTTCCAATATGGTTTATAAGCTCGTTCATGGGTACACTCCGATTATGTTTATCGGCCAAGCCAAAAATAACTTGAACTGACTAAAAATTGCATGTACAGAACCATATAGCCAGATCGTATATTCAATTTCAATGTTATTTCAAATAGTTATGATAGTGGCAAGAAAGTGCCAGTTTTGACAAGCCAGGTTTTATTGATGTACTCTCAATTAATCACCATAGGCTGATATTTGGTTTTCTGTTGTGATATCCAAAATTTTCTTATAGCGAAATTTCAGCTGATTAAATCGAATTCTCAAAATCCCAATATTACATATTTCGTTTGCACACCAATCACATTTTCAGTCTTTCCGGATCGCACCATGGGCACGCAAAACACAATTTTTGTGAAATAAAATTGTTTAATCTTTGCCATTGTGCAATCTATTGAAGGCTCCGACCGCCTAAAGGCGGTGGCTTCAAACCTGAGACGACTAAAGTCGGCTTAGATCACTCTACGGTAAAGTCGTCATCGCGGTCTCGCTCAATTTGGCCCTGAGTCTCAATATATTGGGCAATCACCTCATCGGTCACGTTTCCCGATGTGGCGGCAAAGTAACCGCGAGCCCACAGATGACGACCCCAAAATTGTCTTGCTAACAAACGACTTTCGCTCAGCAGCTTGCGTGAGGTTTTTCCTCTGACGCGCTTCATCACCGTGATGGCCGGATGATACGGCGGCACAGACACGAACAGATGCACATGATCCTTGGAGACGTGGCCTCGGATTATCTCGATGTCCATCCTCTTACAGATTTCACGGATCAGATCCCGCAAGCGGGTTGCCACGTCTCCAAGGAGAACCGGCTTGCGGTATTTGGTGATCCACACAAAATGGTACTTGATGTCATATACAGCATGCGAGGTCTTGCGATATTTCTCCATAATTCCGCAAGCCTACTAAAGTCTTCGCCTGAAGGCGAGGGATTTTCTCCCATTCCCCGTTGGGGACATTAAAAGCATAAGCTGCAATTGAAGCTTGAATGCTTAAAGCAAATTATCTTCATTGTACTCATATTGTACAGCATTAACTCAAAAACCATGTGAAACTGATTTTCTATCTATATCATTGCCGAAATTCTTAAATGATAAATTAGTTTAATGAATTGTTCGATTTTCAAAAAAGGAGCTGCTTTATAAGCAGCGCGGTCAAGACGGAAGACGGGAGGGGTCATGAAATTGCGCTGGAAACATTTCCTGGTTCTTGTAGCTGCCAGTCTGGTTCCGCTGTTGACAGTCACCTGGATCAGCCATAATGCGTCCCGGCGGCTGGGAAAAACCATTTCCAGTAGAGCCCAAAACACCCTTACAGACACGGTCAAGGATGAGATGGTTCGTGCCACCCGCAGCTACGCCGCGTTTAGTCTTCTGGAGGGGACAACTACCGAATTCGCCCTTAGGTGGCTAGCTGCCGAAGCAGAGCTTTCCCTGACTCTTCCCCCACCGTCACCTACTAAATTCTATTATGCCGCCGATTTTGACGATCCATTGTCAGCCCCCGATGATATGGCACCATCGACGAATCATCCGATCCGCTCCGAAGGTGACGTTGGAACCTATACGTCTATCAGCCGCAAATACCCCAACTTCCTTTTGGCCCCGGGTACGATTAAGAAGGACGTAGCCAGTGACATTGCCAGGTTCACGCGTTTGAGCTCCACGCTAAGAAGTATATATCAACGTTACGGGGAAGGCCTTATTTGGGTATTTGCCAGCCTAGAAAACGGCGTCCATCTTTCTTACCCAGGCCACGGCGGCTACCCGGCCGGCTACGACCCCCGGAAGCGGCCCTGGTATGAGATGGCAAAAGAATCAAAGACCCCTGTCTGGTTTCCGGTCGTGGATGCCATCACCGGTCAGCTCACCTTGACCCTTTCAATGCCATTTAGGCGCCCGGACGGATCGTTGGCTGGTGTAACCGCCGTGGATATCAAGATCACCCATGCCCTCGTGGAAAGTGAAACGACCTCCCGTTGGTTTGAAAAGATGTCCTCTTTTATCGTCGGTGAGCAAACGAATTCCCTTTCAAACAAAAGAGCAATTTGGGCCATTTCCTCGCAGGGAAAAACGTCCTTTCCCGGTTCGAAACCGATGGGCGAAATATTGATTCAGAGCTCGGAAATCGAGGAGGTGTACCGTCATATTAAAAACAGGAAATCCGGATACCTGGATATGCCATACAAAGGCGTGGACTCACTATGGGCATATGCCGCTATGATCGCGGACAAGTATTTCGTGATTGTCGTCCCAAAATCGGTGGTCATGACTTTGCCTGAAGAGGTTGGGCAGATGTTTTGGGAGTATTCTAAAAACCAGACGGCCATCACTGGAATCGCCGTCGTGCTGGCGTTGTTTTTCGTAGCTATAGTGGCCCTTTTCACCTCCCGCCTCAGCACCGACCATATACTGACCATCATCGACGCCTGGAAACGGCTTGCGAAAGGCGACTTTTCGGTAAGGCTCAAAGCCCGTATGAAAGATGAACGCGCCCAGCTGATCCACGCATTCAATGAAATCGTCCCCAAGATCGATGAACACATGCGCATGAAAAACGCCCTGGGGCTTGCCCAGGAGGTGCAACAGAGTCTTTTGCCCCACGGGGATCCATCGCTCCCTGGATTCGATATCGCGGGTACGAGTATATATTGTGATGAAACAGGTGGAGATTATTACGATTTTATCCAAACGAACCGAGGCGGTCAGGACGGACTGGCCGTGGTCGTCGGGGATGTCTCGGGTCACGGCGTATCCTCAGCTTTGCTTATGGCTACAGCGCGGGCCCTGATTATGCTGCGTTCTTCCATGCCCGGCGAAGCGGCCGACATCATCAACGAGGTCAACCGATATTTGAGCCTGGACACTGCGCAGACCGGAAACTTCATGACTTTCTTCTACTGTGAACTCACGCCGCGCGAGACGGAGGTCCGGTGGGTTCGCGCAGGGCACGAGCCGGCCCTGGTCTATGTTCCCTCTTCGGACGCGTTCGATGAACTTAAAGGTCATGGCTTGGCGCTCGGATTGGACGAGACTTTCGAATACGACTCCTTTCACCGTCGCATGGAACCCGGACAGGTTATTATGATCGGCACCGACGGTATCTGGGAGATGCGCAATCAGTCCAACGAGATGTTCGGAAAAAAAGCGTTAATGGAAATCATACGTAACAACCAAACGGCGTCCTCCCGACAGATCGTGGACTCCATTACTGAGGCGCTTGAGCAATTCCGAGGAGATGAGACGCCGGAAGATGATATCACTCTGGTAGTGATAAAGGTGGACCTGTGATTTCGAATACTTGACCACCCCATCTCTTATACCATCTCGTCAATTGCCACGGTCAACCGGCATATTGCTGGATCGTCTCAATCATAGATGCCACATCTTGCAGGCTAATGGAGAAAGTTACCGCCTGTGCCAGGCACGAGAAAAAGAAAAATGGCCGCCACTGCCAATTTGAAATTCTAAACCAAAAACCATTGTAATCTTGACAAAATGTTTTAAGGCTGTTTATCAATAAATTGATTGTCATACCTTTAAACCGCCACCTGCCTCATTTTCTCTCCGCCTTTTCCACGCTGGCGATGACCGTATTGCCGGCAGGAGGGATTTATTTGCTGTAGGAGAACCAATATCAGGGTTCGCCGATATCAGAGAGCATCCGGCCAGGCTGGCATGGCAAAATACTCGGATCCAAGAATGGATGAATTATTGAACGGTTCCCTTCTCCTTGGATGCGAAACGCTTTGGGGAGATTAGCATTTGAAAGAACTGAATCGACTGCTTGAAATCATCGCGGATATTGCAGCGGGACGGTATTCGAATGATGTCATGGAACTCACCGGTCCGGGTGCAGGCGAACCCATTCGAGCCATCGCTGAAGCTATGGGTCTCATGATGGTCAAGGTTGAGGCGCGGGAGTATCGCCTGGAGATGCTGGTAAAGGAACTGGAGGAGACGAACCAGAAGGTGCGGCGCAATACCATTGCAACCGTATCTTCAATGGCCAAGGCACTTGCAGCCCGCGATGCATATACCCATGGACATGCCGAACGGGTTGGACAAATCGCCGGTTTGATCGCGGCGGAAATGGGAATGACCAACGAGGAAACGGATCTCGTAGAGCTGGCCGGCTTGCTGCACGACATCGGGAAGATCGGTTTTCCGGACTACCTGTTTCTGCCGCATGAAGGAGACAATCCCAAGGAAATCGTTCGAGAAATCACTCGTCACCCCACCACCGGTGCGGAAATTCTAAAGGACCTTGATTTTTTAGGTTCGGCGTTATCCTACATTCGCTGCCATCATGAACGTCCGGACGGCCGCGGGTACCCCGAGGGTCTGAAAAGTGCTGATATACCTCTGGGGGCGAAAATCCTCGCTGTGGCAGATGGTTTCGACGCTATCACCACAGACCGGCCTTATCAGAAAGGCCAAACTTATTACGAGGCGCTTTCGATACTGAAACGTGGCGCTGGAACGAAATGGGACGCGGAGTGTGTGGACGCATTCGAACGCACCCTGCCGAAAATCCCTCTTCATGCGGATGCGGCCGCGGCATCGCAGGAGTCACTGCTATGCCTGAGCACGTATGGCCATCCAGAGATAACGCTTCAGCCCGGTCCGCCCGGCGGCGCCAAGATGCGCTGGCTCAAACCTGGAGTTGATTTTTCAAAGTACCACCGGCTGATGCTTGACCCGGTGGTTTTCTTCTTTTCACCGGATTCGGAATACAAAGGCATGGACCCCCAGGAGTTGAAAGGGCTGGCGGATGCCTTCAGACGCCGGTTGGTCGACACCCTTAAAAAGAATTACCCCATCATCGCCTCTCCCGCGCCCGATGTTGCACGCCTCCGCCTTGCAATCACAGACCTCAAGCAGAGCCGTCCGGATATATGCGGAATCACGGCCGACGGTCTGATCGGCTTTGGGGAAAAAAGCCGGCTGAAGCGCGACGGGCAATTGTGGTCCGGGTCAGGAGCAACGGCAGCCGAATTGGTGGTTTTCGACTCCATGACACAGGATGTGATTAGTGCGGCCAAGGATAAAAGAACGTTCGGGCTGAAAGAAAAATTCACCAAGTGGGGATCCGCCGAAGACGCGTTCCAATTCTGGGCGGAGAGGATCAAATTGTTCATGGATAGGGTCCATGGCCGCACCGCATAGTCTGCCGGCCGCTGTAGCAGAGAAAGGGCGCATTATGCGGGCTACCGAAACCGTTTGTTTGCCATAAATACTTCTCAACGACAAAAAGAGTCGTGAAGAAAATGAGGAGGTGGAATGGGCATTTTTTTATGCTGCGGTAGGGTAACCCGGTTCTGTTTATCAGGGCATTAAGTGAATTTCAGTGAAACAATTGGGTCAAGCAAGATCCTCACTGTTGTGTATACGTCTATGAATATACAACCCTAAAAAGTTGCAAGTAACGTTTGGTAATCTCAAATATTTACGGGTTTTAAAATTCCAAATATCTGCTATTAATATGTACCGCCGCTATCAATAATCGTCTTACGATAGCCAAAGCGTATAGCAACCCATCAACGCACTCTTACAGCCAGAATAACCCTTCCCAATAATGCTTAAAAACATATCCCAAACCTTCCCATACCCACTCTGCCGGTAGTTCCCTTTCACCTGCACCTCATATATACATACCCCGGTTTTTCTCCTCATAATGAAAAACCTGTCCAATCCTGATCGCAGGTCAATGTTCTAAATCAAAAACAGATATTCAGTTGAATACGGATCTGCAGATCCTGTCCAGTAATCATAAACTGGCATGATACGAGTTTGTCCGTGCCAATTTAGACGATGCAGATTGGGGATACCATCTTCCGTGCTGGTCAATGTATCTGATGTAATCCCGCATTATCCAGTTTTTTGTTCCCTCAGGGAGCATTGGCATCAGGTAACGCTTCGCATTGAAAAGTTTTACCTTCTCCTCGTAAGTCATCACCAGATCGCCTGATGAATTCTTTCCAAAAGAGCCAATCCGATTTACATGTCGAGATCTCATTTCTTTTCACAATTCTCCATCCCAGGTTCCGGTAACAATCTCTTATTGTGCGCTAACTCGGACGCTGGGTTTTGCCTTTGTCAGCATATTGATTGTCACTTCGTTTACCAGGTCTTTTTCATCAGGGTCAGCGATATCGATAACCGTCTCCATCAACTCATAAAGCGTTGTCTGAATTGCCGATGATTTCCGTCGATTCTGCAAGAAAGGCATGTTTTTGACATGAGCAGGTTTCATTTTATCATCTCCGTATC
>Ga0316187_10005947_pt1 | contig 10523 bp, 10 predicted proteins | sample CroRivburrow1_MG_FD_204927 | JGI IMG/M metagenome (GOLD analysis project Ga0316187, IMG submission 204927) | Coastal sediment microbial communities from Maine, United States - Cross River worm burrow 1 | ecosystem: Environmental > Aquatic > Marine > Coastal > Sediment | place: USA: Maine...
CCCGGCAAATCCTTTACACGGCCGCCACGAATAAGAACAACTGAATGCTCCTGAAGCTTGTGGCCTTCACCTGGGATATACGCGGTCACTTCATGACCATTAGTCAGACGTACACGAGCAACTTTACGCAATGCAGAGTTAGGCTTCTTTGGTGTGGTTGTATACACACGTGTGCAAACACCACGACGCTGTGGGCACGCCTGCAGAGCCGGAACCTTGTTAATCTTACGCTTATCCTTACGGCTCTTGCGAACCAGCTGGTTAATTGTTGGCATCGTTACCTCTTCTCCAAACTAAAACCTTCTTAAACCAGGGGCACCAGAGTCAGGCCACCTCTCGAAGGGTCGCGAACCATAGTGGCGCATCCTTTCGCTGTCAACCGCTTCTCAAAGGACGTGTTTAAACCTCTGCAAATCAGTTACAGGCAACCGCCTGAGCGATTGAACAGCGTTGCCTTTACGAAGCCTTTGAATGCTTTAAAAAGAGATATTTCTGATACTCCTCTATCTCCATCTTGCCCAGGATATAGAGTTCATAATCGGCCTGGGCATCCGTATCTGCCTCGACACCATCCTGTAGCTGATGCAGTTGAACCACCTTCCTTCGACGTGCGGACTCATCCTCATTAACACCATTTGCGCGTTTCATCGCTGCGTCGCGCCACTCATCCGCAGTTTTATAATCCATACAGACGCCTCAATCAGCTACCCTTGCGCTCCATCCACCCTCGGCCGAATCAGGTAGGGGGTATAAATCCATACAAAAACGGTGAATGCCAATACCCACCCTGCCGCAGAGATAAGCAGCGCCCCTTCTGCAACAGATGGGAAAAGAAGCGGCATAAACACCCGAATCAGGGCCGAAACCACCAACAGCAGAAAAGCCCACACTACTGAAGAACGGGCCGATACCGGGCGGCCTGTATGACCAAGCGCCACCCGTGCCATCATGCCCAGCGTAAACAGACCAATCGCTCCAATAGTCCAGCCATGAAGCGCCAACAGCTTTGAGCCGATACCAACACCATCCAGAGCCAGCAGAAGAAAGCCCATGACCAGCCAGCCATATGCCAGATAGATCACCCAGAGCATCGGCTCACGCCATACCCCCCGACAACTCCAGCCATAGAGTCGCACAGCATGTAGCAGTGCAGCTATCGTCGCCGCTACGGCAACAATAAGAGTATCCGGAAACAGGAGCTCAACGATCATCCAGAGTGTGATCGCAGGCAGTGCCAGCAACTCAACCATTGGAAACTTCGTAGTTTCAGCACCTGGAATGGCCCGCCCGGTAAAGAAGGGCATCACCCGCCCGGCAATCAGAGATACCAACATCAGAATGGCCCCAACAGCAATCCAAAGCCCATTCAATCCATCGAACAGCCCGAGCATCTCAGCATAGAGCAACCCGTTTCCTGCAGCCATCAGTAGTAGCAGCAGTGGTACGGAAAGATTTCGCATCTGTTTGGATTTCACGATCGGCCTTGCCAGCACTACCGCCAGAATCGGTAAAAACGCCATATCAATCAGAACAATGAGCCACTCCGGAACACCGGGAACCGCCGAAACAATGCGTCCGCCCAACCACAACAGAACCAGAGCCAGAAGCGCATACCCCTTGGCTGTCTCCATGCCGGTCCAGTTACGCACCGCAGTCAAAAGAAAGCCTGCAATAACCGCAGCCGTATAACCGAAAAGCATCTCATGAGCGTGCCAGAGTGGAAGTGGAAAATAGTTGTAGTGCCAGATTCCGGTCTGGATGCCGAGAATAAAGATGGCCATCAGCAGAACAGCAAAGATGCCGGCAGCAAGAAAGAATGGCCTGAAACCAAGTGCAAGCGGGGAGAAGCCCCTCATCTTTTCAACAGATGGCTCTGAAGCCTTAACGGGAATATTCATGCGGCAGATACTATGCCCTGATCCGCTTGCAAACTACCTGTCAGATTGATCGGAGAGATAACCCGATCATCGGATCATTATAATTCCCAGGTTACAAAAAAATTGGCACAACTGTTCAAAACGTTCAGCTTGGTGTTGCAGACAACGTCTGCATAACTCAAATGGAAGGGAGTGCATTATGCATAACAATACCAACTTAAAATTAAAATCTAACATTGAAGAGAGCTTCACATCTCTCGAAATTCAATATGATGAACAGCGTGAACTGGCATGGTACCGGATGAACGAAAAGCCTCGTCCCTGCTTTACTGCCAATTTAATAGAAGAAATTCGCTCAGGTTTTGGCGAAATCATGGAGGGCAATGTTAAAAACGTCGACCATATTGTTTTGGCATCTAATACTCCGGGCACATTCAATCTCGGAGGGGATCTGGAGTTGTTCAAGTCGCTTATTCGCGAAAAAAACCGTGAGTCATTATTGGAGTACGCATTAGCCAGTATCGTGCCTCTATTCCTGTTTCACACAGGCCTTGGCAAAAACATTACCACCATCTCACTTGTGCAGGGAGATGCGCTTGGAGCCGGGTTTGAAGCAGCCATTTCAGGGGATGTTCTTATCGCTGAAAAAAGTGCGAAAATGGGGCTGCCTGAAGTGCTGTTCAACATGTTCCCAGGCATGGGCGCATATAGCTTTCTATCACGCAAAGCATCTTTCGCTCTGGCAGACAGGATGATCCTTGGTGGCAAACTTTATAGTGCCGAAGAGCTCCACGAGATGGGTATCGTTGACATCCTCGTTGAAGACGGTGGTGGAGAAAAGGCCGTATACGACTACATCAGGAAGGAACAGCGCTCGAAAAACACCTACAAGGCCATCAGAAAAGCCAAAAGGTGCTGCAACCCTGTGACTTTTGAGGAGCTGACGGAAATCGCAACAATCTGGGTTGATGCCAATATGCAATTAGGAGAAAAAGAACTGCGTATGATGGAACGCCTCATAGCAAGGCAGTCTGCTAAGACCAGCATTCGCTAATTCAACCTGACACGCAAAGGGGAAGCCGGTTTCGGCCGGCCCCCCCCTCAGCGTTAAATCGCTGCTTAATAATTATTCAGTACTTTGTTTAAGGTACTGCTCAAACTCTTTGCGACTTTTATCAAACAGATCCGCCAGCATAGTGGCATGGCTCTGCATCCCGGAAGGGCTTAAATCACAATGCCCTAGTTCTAACTCATTGCATATCTGATGAATTGAAGTTGCCCCGACCGTGCCGGAACTACCCTTAAAGGTGTGAATAATATCCTGAAAGGAAGCACGATCACTTTCAGAGGCAGCATTCTCAAGCGCAGCCAGATGCTTCTCCCCCGAACTGATAAACTTATCCAGCAGCTCCCGAACAAACCCTTCACGGGTTGCAAATCCTTTTAATTCCTCAAGCGATTCTACATTGATATGGAGCCATTCCGCCCCCCTCTCTTTAAAGGCAGGGAATGCCTGGACGACGCCTCCACCACATGGCTCCTTCTCCGGCTGAGCAAGCTTATCAAGAACCTCAATCAACTTTTTCGTCTCAATCGGCTTGGTCAGGTAATCATCCGCACCGGCCTCCCTGCACTCTGCAATCATTTCCGGCAGCGCGTTGGCAGAGAGCATAATGATCGGCAGATGGCCTTTGAGTTCCATGAAGCGGTATGCCTTCAGCACATCAAGACCGGAAAGATTTGGCATATTCATATCCAGTATCGCCAGATCAAACTCTCCCTCCTGTTCGGTCAAGGCATCCAGCGTCTCCTCGCCATCGTCGACAAGAAACACCTGATTCCCTAAACGCTCGAGCAGCTCTCTGATCACCGTCTGGTTCACTTCATTATCTTCAGCCACAAGAATCCGCAGGCTTTTCGCATTATCTATCTTCCTGTGATAATCGGCCACCGTAGTCACACCTGAGGCAATCTTCTTGCCGACACATGCCTCGTGAATCGCATTAAATAGCAGGGACTCATTGATCGGCGAGCGGAGCACAGAGGAGTAACCCGCCTGCATCAATGCGTCCAGCTCGCCTGTTTCAAGATGCGAATGAAGCAGTACCAGCGCCACATTGGAATGCCACTCCTCCTCCTTCAGCGTCTGCATAAAGTCCATTGCAGACATGTTTAACAAATCCCCATCCACAATTACGACATGAAAAGGATCACCTGATTCATTGGCCTCCACAAGTTTCGAAAACAGCTTTGGAACACCGCCCACAACCTCCAGATGCTGCCCCCAGCGATTCAGTGGCGCCTGCACTTTGGGAAGAAGGTGATCACTAAGAAGGGCTATCACGCGCGCATCCGAAAAAGAGACTGCAGCAATCTGCTCTTTTGCCATCTCCTGCTGTCTTTCAAAGGGAAGTACAAACCAGAACTCGGTTCCCTTGCCCTCTTCGCTCTTCAACCCGAGCTTGCCCCCCATTGCTGTAACCAACTCTTTGGAGATCGTCGTGCCCAATCCCGTGCCGCCGTATTTGCGCGTAACCGAAGCATCTGCCTGGACAAAACTTCCGAATATTCTCTTCTGGGCCTCTTCTGTGAGACCGATGCCGCTGTCAATCACCCTGAAGCGAATCCAGACATGATCATCCGGGTTGTCCACTAGGGGCTCAACAACCAGCTCTACCTTCCCCGCTTCGGTAAACTTCAATGCGTTGCTGATAAAATTCATTAGAATCTGCCGAATATGGAGCTCATCGCCCTGCAACATAAAAGGAATTTCCGGATCGACATGAGAGAAAAGGCGCAACCCCTTCTTCTCCGCCTGGGGCATAAAGCTATTCACCGTTCCGATGACCAGCTCATGCAGGTCAAACGGCTTGATATCGACAATAAGCTTTCCGGCCTCGATCTTCGAGATATCGAGAATATCCTCGATCAGGGCCAGCAGGGTTTCCCCGGAGGACTGAACCATGGAGACAAACTTCTTCTGCTCTTTATTAAGAGCAGTCATCGATAGAAGATCGCTAATGCCGATAATGCCGTGCAGTGGCGTACGAAGTTCATGGCTCATATTAGCTACAAATCGGGATTTCGCTCGATTGGCCTCTTCTGCCTTTTCAATGGCCAACTGAAGCTTGCGAATCAGAGTCGCCATAAAGATCGGAATCACCAGAGAAACAATGATCCAGCCTAACGCCGCATGCGGATTCTGATGCCAGTAGTCACTGAATATAAATAAAAACGACTGGGCAACAAAGGTAATACCAGCGGCCCAGGCCAGATATGGGACACCATAGCGAAATCCATTTCCGGTGATCACCCAGAGGTAAATAGCCATCAGTGAAGCGCCGGCTTCTCCAGACAGATAGAGTGCAACAGTCAGCATGGCAATGTCCAAGGCATTTCCAAGCACCCTTCTTACAGGGGAGATCCCTTTCGTCCTGTACAAATAGACAAAAAACAGAAGGCTGTACAGTAGGTAGCCACTGGCAAGCCATGCACCTACATGCTGGGAGTTGAAATAAAGATACAGCAGTGTCAGCGATGTGAGAATGATCCGGATAATAGCCTGTTCATGTTCTGTATCCGGACGGCTCCGCAGGTTATGAATAACCCGTTGCACTATCCCCGAATGATTTTCCATTCCTTCCATTCTCATACCCTAGCATAATGTGCAATTGGGATCATAGTCGGATGCAGGCTTATTCAAATCCCGATTTGAATCATGCCCTCCTTGATTCGAACCGGGAAGGTTTCGATATCTTCATAAGCGGGTGGCGTAAGTGCCTTGCCGTTTCGAATGCAGAAGCGCGCTCCGTGGCGCGGGCAGATGATCTGATCGCTGTCGCATGCACCCGTGGCAAGCTCTCCACCATCGTGGGTGCAGACATCTTCAATGGCAAAGAATTCGCCATCAAGATTGAAAATGGCGATCTCGGCCACATCGGTGGTGATGATTTTACGGTTTCCCGGGGTTAACTCATCAACCTTGGCAACATCAATCCACTCAGCCATAGCGACCTCCTAGAACATCCCCAACTGAAGCTTGGCCTCATCACTCATCATGGAGCGATCCCACGGCGGATCAAACACAAGCTCAACATGTACATCCGATACATTGGTAACACTAAGCACCTTCTGGCGAACATCATCGACAATGAATGGTCCCATCCCGCAGCCCGGAGCTGTTAGTGTCATCAGAACATCCACATGATTGTTACCCTCATCGGTATCCACCACATGGCAATCATAGACAAGCCCCAGGTCAACGATATTGACCGGAATTTCCGGGTCATAGCAGGTTCGAAGTACGTTCCAGAGCTCATCTTCGCTGACCGGACCTTCAGCAGAGGGTTTACCCTCCAGCTTTTCAGCCGTTTCAACCCCCGTGATGCCCAGGGCATCTGCATCCTTACCCTCAACCCTTGCCAGGTTACCGTTCACAGCAACCGTATAACTGCCGCCCAGCTCCTGCGTCATCCGCACCTGCGCACCTTCTGGAATCATCACGGGGGTTCCCAGCGGGATAAGCACCGCATCTACATCGCGAGCCACTGTAATCATTTCACCCGAGGTCATGCCTGGCATCCCCCGTTTTCGGTTGCGTTTCAATCAATCTCATTCTGTCTTCACCACATCGCGGCTATCTTCAATGGCTGATTTCAATGTATGCCAGCAAAGCGTGGCGCATTTGATACGGCTGGGAAACTCCCGAACCCCTGCCAACACCGTCAGTTTTCCCAACACCTCATCATCCGGCGAGGTGGAGATGTCCGATGTCGCCATGTCGTGAAATGCATCAAACAGTTTCTGGAACTCGGCTCTGCTTTTGCCCTTCAAAACCTGGGTCATCAGTGAAGCCGATGCCGTAGAGATGGCACAGCCCTGTCCTTCAAATTTCACATCTTCGATAATGTCATCCGCATTCACATTCAGATAGACGTGCAGCTGATCACCGCACAGAGGATTAAAGCCCTCCGCTTCATGATCACACGGATCCAGTTTTCCATAATTTCGAGGACTCTTGTTGTGATCAACAATCACCTGCAGATAGAGGTCTCTTAAATCGAACATCAGGCAAACAGCTCCTGTGCTTTTTTTAGCGCGACAAAGAGCGCATCCACTTCATCGACTGTGTTGTAGGCTGCAAAAGATGCACGGGCTGTGGCCGGCACACGGAAGTGTTGCATCACCGGCATCGCACAGTGATGCCCTGCCCGAATCGCAACACCTTCACGATCCAGAATGGTTCCCAGGTCATGCGGATGGACGCCCTCAATAGTGAATGATAGTACGGTCGCCTTCTCTTTTGCTGTGCCGATCTGGCGAAGCCCGTTAAACGCGTTTGCCTGCTCGGTTGCATACGCCAGAAGCTTCTGCTCATGGGCGGCAATATGCTTCACACCTGTCGAATTCAGATAATCAATAGCTGCCCCAAAACCAATCACTCCGGAGATATTCGGTGTTCCGGCCTCAAACTTATAGGGCAACGCATTATATTCGCTACGCTCAAATGTCACCATGGCGATCATGTCACCACCGCCCTGATAGGGAGGCATGGCTTCAAGCAGAGCCTCTTTGGCGTAGAGCATGCCAACCCCTGTCGGACCATACATCTTGTGTGCACTGGTGACGTAAAAATCAACATCCAGCGCCTGCACATCCACCTGCAGATGCGCTAACGCCTGAGCGCCATCCACCAGCACCTTCGCTCCGGCTGCGTGCGCTCTATCAATAATCTCGTGAATCGGATTTATGGTCCCCAAGGCATTGGAGAGATGGACAACTCCGACAAGCTTGGTGCGCTCAGACAGAAGGCTGTCCAGCCTGTCCATGCAGAGCTCACCATCATCATTAATGGGAAGGACTTTCAGCGTTGCGCCCGTCCGTTCACAAAGCATCTGCCATGGCACGATATCTGAGTGGTGCTCCATCTCAGTGATCAGCACTTCATCACCGGCATGCACATTGGCACCACCCCAGCTTGATGCAACCAGGTTGATCGACTCGGTGGTGCCACGGGTGAAGACAATCTCTTTTGAAGATACGGCATTCAACAGCACTCTCAACTTCTCCCGTGATGCCTCATAAGCAGCCGTTGCCCGCTCAGACAGTGCATGTACGCCACGATGCACATTGGCATTGTCATGTTCGTAATAGCTGCCGATAGCATCAATCACTATCTGTGGTTTCTGTGTCGTTGCCGCGTTATCCAGATAGACCAGCGGCTTGCCGTAAACCTGCTGATGCAGGATCGGAAAATCATTTCGGATTAATGAAACATCGTAATTCATACCCATCGTTCTACACCAGCATCCCTTCAAGAGCTGCGCCATGCGGCAACTTCTCAAACGCAACCCGCTCCAGATAACGACGAACCTCAGGTATCTTGATCTTGGCCAGCACCTCATCGGCAAAGGCAAACATCAGCACGTTACGTGCTTCATCCATACTCAACCCGCGTGAGCGAAGGTAGAAGAGCTGCTTCAGGTCCAGCTGACCCACGGTTGCACCATGAGCGCACTTTACGTCATCGGCATAGATCTCAAGATCAGGCTTGGTATCCACTTCGGCCTTGTCAGAGAGCAGCAGGTTGGCATTGGACTGGGCCGAGTCGGTTTTGTCCGCACCCTTGTGAACTACAACCTTGCCATTGAACACTGCCCTTGCCCGGCCATCAACAACCCCTTTATAGGATTCCCGGCTTATGCAGTTCGGGCGCAGGTGGTCAATGCGGGTGTGGTGATCCACATGTTGTCTTCCTCCCACCAGATAGAGGCCATTCAATACACACTCCGCACCCTCACCATTGATCTCAACATGGATATCCCGGCGTGATAGTGCTGCACCAAATGCAACAGAGTGGGAGTGATAGTAACTATCCCGATGCTGGTGCACGCGCACCGAACCAATGTTGACTTCATTCAGGTCGGACTGCTGCAGCTTGTAATGCTCAAGCCTGGCGCCCGCATGCAATTCGACATCCGTGGCCGTGTTAATCAATGCGCGACTACTATCCAACGATCCAAAATGCTCGATCACTGTTGCCTGACTATATTCGCCTGAAATGATGAGATTTCTGATGTGGCTGGAATCTTCACTGCGCCCGTGTGAGATAAAAAGCAAATGGATCGGTTTCTCAACCACAATCCCATCGGGTATGTCAATGTAGATACCATCATGCATAACAGCTGCATTGAGCTCGACAAACGACCCCGAGAGATGCTGATCATGCAGGTATGGCTCCAGCAGATGCGCCTCTTCTGCAAACATTCTTGCCATGCTCTCCACACGCACGCCGGCTGGCAGCAGATCGAGACAGGAGAGCTCTGCAGACACATAGCCATCCACAATCACGACCCGATGGCACTCCAGACCCTTGAAATGGAACTCCGCAAGCGCCTCAACCGAGATCGCTGATGCCGGTTTTTCCACGGAAATATCACTCAATCTGGCCGAGTACTTCCTGACATCGGTATATTTCCACGCTTCATCGCGTGTGTTTGGGACGCCCAGCTTAAGAAAGTTAGCCAATGCCCTCTTCCGCATCACACGCACCCATGACTCATGCGAGCCCGGCAACGCCTTCTGAATCACTGCCAGCTGCGCCTGAAGCTGGGAGGTCAGATCAACGGCCTGATTCGTAGCATCATTCATGCAGCGGCCTCTTCCAGAACCCAGTCATAGCCACGCTCTTCCAGCTCCAGCGCCAATGCCTTATCACCACTCTTCAGGATACGCCCGCCCGCCAATACATGCACCACATCGGGTTCAACGTAATTCAAAAGTCGCTGATAGTGAGTCACGAGAACCACGGCCCGATCAGGAGCGCGAAGCTTGTTCACCCCCCCTGCCACAATACGTAGCGCATCAATATCAAGGCCTGAATCGGTCTCATCGAGCAGGGCCAGCGATGGTTCCAGCACTGCCATCTGAAAGATCTCATTTCTCTTCTTCTCTCCACCGGAGAAGCCTTCATTCACAGCACGGCTCAGGAAAGAGTGATCCAGTTCGACCAGATCCGCCTTCTCTTTAACAATCTGCATGAAATCCATGGCATCCAGCTCTTCCAGACCCAGATGTTTGCGCTTGGCATTCAGTCCGGCCTTCAAAAGGTAAGTGTTGTTCACACCCGGAATCTCCACCGGATACTGGAACGCAAGAAAGATACCCTCCCAGGCACGCTCCTCAGGATTCATCTCCAGCAGATTCCGGCCCCTGTAGGTGACGCTGCCTGCGGTTACTTCATAACCATCGCGACCTGCAATCACATTGGAGAGGGTGCTCTTACCTGAGCCGTTCGGCCCCATCACTGCATGGATTTCGCCAGCCTTCACATCAAGGTTGATCCCTTTCAGGATCTCCTTGCCATCAACGCTTACGTGTAAATTTCTGATTTCTAACATGATTTCTCCATCCGCCTCGGAGCATCCTGCCCTCGGCTTCAATCGTTCCGCAAAAACGCGGTTTTGCTCTACTCACGGTCTCGGAAACTCGTCCGCCATACATCCATGTATGAATCATCCGACCGCGCCTTCGAGTGATACTTCCATGAGCCTGTTTGCTTCTACCGCGAACTCCATCGGCAATTCGTTGAACACTTCCTTACAAAAACCATTCACAATCAGTGATACCGCATCCTCTTCAGAGATG
>Ga0316187_10005951_pt1 | contig 10520 bp, 10 predicted proteins | sample CroRivburrow1_MG_FD_204927 | JGI IMG/M metagenome (GOLD analysis project Ga0316187, IMG submission 204927) | Coastal sediment microbial communities from Maine, United States - Cross River worm burrow 1 | ecosystem: Environmental > Aquatic > Marine > Coastal > Sediment | place: USA: Maine...
AACACCGCCAGCGAAAATTGCGGTGTGCCTTTCATGCCATAAGCTATGCCTGCAACTATCAGGGTGGTCATTATTTGCAACCTTAATACCTGACGCGCTATTTTTTTTTCTTTAACTTCGACCTTAAAAAGCTTGGCGATGATAGCGGCGTTTTCTGGGAGTGTCAAACATTGCGTTGATTCATCCCCTACGTTTTTACTCAAGCTATATATCCTTTTTGAGTCTACTCAGAAACACATCTAGCTGTTCATTATTAACATAATTTATGATCAATTTCCCGCTTCCTTTGCTGCCCGACCTGATCTGTATATTGGTTCCTAGCAATGCGCTTAATTCTTCCTGTAACCTTAGCGTATCGCGGTCAACTTTAGCTTTGCTCTTTGGTTTTTCCTTGCATGACGCGTGTCCTTGTTTTTGCACCAAGCTTTCCGCTTCACGCACCGAAAGCCTCTCCATCACGATTTTATTTGCCAGCAAAATTTGTTGCGCATTTTCCAGAGGTAATAGTGCGCGGGCATGACCCATGTCCAACTTATTGTCCATCAGCAAATTGCGTACCGATTTTGGCAACTTCAAAAGTCGCAGCAAATTGCTGGCTGCACTACGAGAACGCCCCACCGCATCAGCAGCAACCTGATGGGTCATCTTAAATTCATCAATCAATCGTTGAATACCCACCGCTTCTTCCAGCGGATTCAAATTTTCTCTTTGAATATTTTCTATTAGTGCCATCGCTAATGCTGCATTATCAGATACGCTCCGAACCAGTACAGGGACATGACTCAACCCAGCCAGTTGTGCAGCACGCCAACGACGCTCTCCTGCAATAATTTCATAATTATTATCCCCAAGCTGCCGGACCAAGATCGGTTGCATGATTCCTTGAGCCTTTATTGATGCAGCCAATTCATTCAATGACGTTTCATCCATGTGTGAACGTGGCTGATACTTACCCGGTTTGAGTAACGTAACTTTTAGATCACGCATCACCTCATCTTTTTCACTCTTATTCCCGGATAATAGTGCGTCCAAACCACGCCCCAATCCCTTATTTAATCTTGCCATCACTTAATCCTTTATGCTGTTGCTACAGCTTGCGTCTCGTTATTCAATAACTCTCCAGCTAGTGCCAGGTAAGCTTGACTTCCTTTTGAATGTTTGTCGTGATACATCACTGGGACACCATAACTAGGGGCTTCTGCCAAACGGACATTTCGGGGAATCATGGTTCGGTAGACTTTTTTCCCAAAGTGATCGAGTAGTTGTTCAGAAACTTGTAACGCTAATGTGTTACGCGGATCAAACATGGTACGCAATAGACCTTCAATTTCCAGTTCCGGGTTCAAATTTTTCCGTACCTTACGGATCGTATTCACCAGATCACTCAATCCCTCCAGTGCATAATATTCGCACTGCATTGGGATCATTACAGACTTGGCGGCACACAATCCATTCAACGTCAACAAGTTAAGAGCTGGCGGACAGTCAATCAAGACGAAATCGTAATCTGCAGCCACTTTTTGAACTGCATTGCGTAACTGCATTTCGCGGTTAGCTACATCTACCAATTCAATTTCTGCGCCAGCCAGGTCACGATTCGCCGGCAATAGATCATATTGGCCTGTTTCAGAATATGTTTTCGCTTCCGCTATAGTTTTACTGCCGAGCAAAACCTCATATACACTAAACTGCAAATTTCGTTTATCGATGCCACTACCCATAGTGGCATTACCCTGTGGGTCAAGATCAATCAACAACACACGCTGTTTGGCTACAGCCAGGCTAGCTGCCAAATTCACGCTGGTGGTGGTTTTCCCCACACCGCCCTTCTGATTAGTTATGGCTAAAATTTTTATCATACTTTTCCACTCCCCTTGCATGCTGCAATAACCAAGCTTCGTGCCACACTCAAACCAGGCACCTGTAATGATATGACGCGCTCCACACAACACTCTTCAGGCACATCTTCCAACTCGCGCTTCACCACACCTTTCATCGCCGCCCAACGCCCTTGCTCATCTATCAAGTGACGAGTCTTGTACATAAATTCACCCAAACTGGTAAAGGCACGTGAAATAACTCCATCGAATGGTGACGTGGTTTGCCACTGCTCCACACGCTCACAATGCACACTGACATTACGTAATCCCAACTCGATAATCACCTGCTGAACAAAACTGGTTTTTTTGCTATTACTATCCAGCAAAGTAAATTCCCAATTCGGTTGAGCAACCGCCAACACAATACCCGGCAAACCTGCACCACATCCAACATCCAACCATCTTCCTTCCCACAAATGTGGTATAACTGCAAGGCTATCAAGTAAGTGATTGCTCACCATCTGTAATGGATCCCGAATCGCAGTTAAGTTATATATCCTGTTCCACTTGTGCAACATAGTCACATATTCCAACAGAATTAATTGGGCTTCTGCGTTCAGCACAACTCCCAGCTGTCTGCAGCCTTCCTGCAATTGTTCGGATAAATTCACGCGCACTTCTGAGTTGTTTGACTGCTGCGAAAACCACGCTTCAGATGAACAAGCAACAATGAGATTGCTGCTGGAGTAATTCCTGATATACGTGCAGCCTGCCCGATGCTCTCTGGTTTGTGTTGATTAAGTTTTTGTTGCACTTCAATTGATAGTCCACGCACCTCACAATAATCCATATCTGTTGGCAGTACTAAAGTCTCATACTTCTCATTGCGTCCAATTTCATCATGCTGCCGCTCAATATAACCATGATATTTTGCCTGTGTTTCTACCTGCTCAGCAACTTGTACGTCATCCACACCCTCACCAGCATCAGGCAAAGTCAACAAGCTTGCGTAGCTCACATCGGGACGACGCAGCAACTCATGCAATGAATATTCACGCTCAATAGGCTTGCCCAACACACGTATAGCTGCTTCCGCCGGGAGATTACGAGGATTTACCCATGAGGAACGCAATCTCTCTTGTTCACGAACAATCGCCTCACGTTTTTTCTCAAAAACACGCCAACGTATATCATCAACTATACCCAACTTACGGCCAATCTCAGTAAGCCTTAAATCTGCGTTATCTTCTCTTAATTGCAAGCGATACTCCGCACGACTGGTAAACATCCGATATGGTTCTGACACCCCCTGGGTGATCAAATCATCTACCAATACACCTAGGTAAGCTTCATCACGACGCGGACACCATGCTTCTTGCTCACGCACCTGTTGTACTGCATTGATTCCAGACAGCAATCCTTGCGCAGCCGCTTCCTCATAACCCGTCGTACCATTTATTTGTCCAGCAAAAAATAATCCGCTAATTGCCTTGGTTTCCAGTGAATTTTTAAGCTCACAGGGATTAAAATAATCATATTCGATCGCATAACCCGGACGCAAAATATGAGCATTTTCCAATCCTTGGATAGAGCGCACCAAGTCTAATTGCACATCAAATGGCAAGCTCGTAGAAATTCCGTTTGGGTAAACCTCGTGTGTATTCAAGCCCTCCGGCTCAAGAAATATTTGATGGGAAGATTTGCCCGCAAAACGTGTTATTTTGTCCTCTATAGACGGACAATATCGCGGACCCACACCATCAATCGCACCAGTAAACATAGGAGAACGACCCAACCCACTACGAATAATTTCATGCGTTTTCTGATTAGTTTCCGTAATCCAACAGGGTATTTGCTGCGGATGCTGTGCAGCATCCCCCATAAAGGAAAATACCGGCACAGGATTATCACCTGGTTGTTGCTGCACCACTGAATAATCTATCGTCCGCCCATCGATTCGTGGTGGTGTACCAGTCTTTAGCCGCCCCACAGGCAAATTTAATTCTCGCAACCTTCTCGCCAAACTAGTTGATGACAGATCCCCGGCACGACCAGCCTGATAATTTGACTGCCCAACATGAATCAAGCCCGAAAGGAAGGTGCCAACTGTAAGCACCACGGTTTTCGCATGAAAACTCATACCAAGTTGGGTGACCACCCCACTCACCCGATCCTGCTCAATAAGTAAATCATCAACTGCTTGTTGGAACAACCAAAGGTTTTTTTGATTTTCAAGTCGATTCCTGATGGCTTGCTTGTAAAGCAAGCGGTCAGTCTGAGCTCGAGTAGCACGTACTGCAGGACCTTTGCTGGAATTCAGGATACGAAATTGGATGCCAGCCTCATCAGTAGCCGCTGCCATTGCGCCACCAAGGGCATCGACCTCCTTAACAAGATGCCCCTTACCTATCCCACCAACAGATGGATTACAAGACATCTGCCCCAATGTTTCAATGTTATGGCTAAGAAGCAACGTTTTGCAGCCTGCGCGAGCGCTGACTAATGCGGCCTCAGTGCCCGCATGTCCACCACCAACCACAATTACATCAAACACACCAGGATATTTCATCTAACTGTCGCCTTGAAAAGGACGCGCATCATACCTCAGTCAACAAACAATCCCAAATGGCATGTTTCACGTGAAACACACAACAATTACTTCCCGATACAAAAGTTGCCGAAGATTTCACCTAGTAAATCGTTAGAAGTAAACTCCCCGGTAATTTCATTTAGTGCGCACTGAGCCAGACGTAACTCTTCAGCAAACAGTTCTGCATGATTTAAGGTTGCGCTTGCGTTAATCAGATGTTGTTGCGCAGTAACAAGGGATTGTAGGTGACGCTCCCTCGCCATAAATATTCCACTCTCCTGCGCATGCCAACCTATAGCTTCCAACAAGCTATCACGCAATACGTCAAGGCCTTCACCTGTTTTTGCAGAAACCTTAACCAGATTGCCTTCAATTGAAAGTTCTGGCGATTCACTCGACAACAGGTCTATCTTGTTCAATACCTGTAATCGCGGTATATCATCTGGTAAATCTTCAAATATGGTTTTATCGTGTGCTGTTATAGGTTGGCTTGCATCAAACAAAACTAATGCTAAATCGGCTCGCCGCAAAGTTTGGTGGGTAAGCGCTATACCCATACGTTCCACTTCATCATCCGATACGCGCAATCCTGCTGTGTCCATGATGTGTAAGGTCACCCCCCGAATCTGGATAGCCTGGCGGATAACATCTCGAGTTGTGCCTGGAATGGTACTAACCAAAGCCAAATCCTCACCTGCCAATTTATTTAAAAGACTGGACTTCCCAACATTAGGCTGTCCGACAATAGCAACATGCGCGCCCTCCCGTAACAGGCTGCCCTGTTTTGCAGTATCCAAGGTTTGTTGCAAGCTTGCCTGAAGACTACCTAGCAGCAGATCACGACGTTCAATATCATCGGTCTCAACTTCCTCTTCTGGAAAATCCAGCATCGCCTCAACCAACATACGTAAATGAATCAATTCACCGACCAAAATATTTATGGTGCGAGAAAATTCACCGCTTAGCGAACGCATCGCACTGCGGACTGCTTCTGTGCTACCTGCCTCAATTAAATCAGCGACGCTTTCTGCTTGCGCCAAATCCAGCTTGCCATTCAGAAAAGCCCGTCGTGTAAATTCTCCTGGTTGTGCCAGACGAGCACCCAAATCAAGGCAACGCTGTAAAAGCATTTGCTGCACAACTAAACCACCATGACCTTGTAATTCAAGTACTTGTTCTCCAGTATAAGAGTTTGGGGCAGGAAAATACAAAGCGATACCTCGATCAAGGATATCGCCATTCGCATCTAAAAAAGTACTGTAAATTGCCTGCCGTGCTGCGGGAAGCGCACCAAGAATAGCAAGGGTCAAAGCTTCGATATCATTTCCAGATACCCGTATGACTCCCACTCCACCCCGCCCTTGTGCGGTGGCAACAGCGGCAATGACATCAACGCTTGGCAGGAGCACCTTTGCTTGCAGTTTCTATAGATCGGGTAATGTACCATTGTTGTGTAATGGAAAGAACATTATTCACAACAGAGTACAGCACCAATCCAGCAGGGAAGAAAAAGAATATTATACTGAAAGCAATTGGCATTATTTGCATCACCTTTGCTTGAATAGGGTCGGGTGGCTTTGGGTTTAAGCGCATCTGAATAATCATGCTCGCACCCATAATAACTGGCAATATGTAATAGGGGTCCGCTGCTGATAAATCGGTTATCCAGCCAAAAAATGGCGCATAACGCAATTCTACGCTGGCCAAAATTGCCCAATACAATGCAATAAAGACTGGGATTTGTATCAATATTGGCAAACATCCACCTAATGGGTTGATTTTTTCGGTTTTATACAAATCCATCATTGCGCGATTCAGTTGTTCGCGGTCACCAGCATGCCTCTCCTTGATATTCTCGAGCTTTGGTGCAACCAAGCGCATTTTTGCCATAGACCTATAGCTGGCAGCCGAAAGCGGGAAGAACAGCAGCTTAATCATAAAGGTCAGCAGGATAATCGCCACACCCCAATTCTGGGTCCAATCATAGAATAGTGCCATAACCCAGAATAAGGGTGTGGATATTACCGTCAACCAACCATAATCCACCGTCAACCCTAAACCTGGAGCAACAGAATCAAGGTTTGCCCGCGCTGGACCAGCGTATAGCTTGGAACTCACTTCCGCGCGTTGCCCAGGTTCAATAGTTTGTGGGGGTAATATTATTCCTGCTGAATACGAGTCGCCTTCCAGTTTACGGGTGAAATATTCACGGCTTGTTTTTTCTTTGGGAAGCCAAGCTGTAACGAAATAGTGTTGTAATATACCAATCCAACCATCCGTAGCTTGTTTAGGGTATTCCGTCTTATCCTTTTCAATATCAGAGAAATTTACTTTCTGAAACTTTTCCTTATCTGTATAAACAGCCCCACCAGTATAGGTAGGTAAAAATTTAGAGCTGCCTTTGGGCGAAAGGCTGTCTCTGACCAACTGAAAATAGCTGTTTGTAATAACTGGTTCAAGGCCGGTATTCTCCATCTCAAAACCGACATCGATTAGATAACTTTTTTGGTGGAAAGTAATTGTTTTTACAGTTTTAAAAGTTGAATCATCTTCAGCGTGCAGGCGTACTTGTATTTGTTGGGCATCTCCCGAAAGCTCGTAGTGCTCTTGTTCCACAGTAAACCGTGTATTGTGGTTAGGAAGTCCTTTACCAAGCAATCCACTTTGCGCAACGTAATTGTGCGTTCCCTCTCCTCGATTGAATAACAAAAGCGGCTTGGTTTTATCTTCCGCATCTGGATGTTTTAATAGCGCCAACCGGGTGATGTCCCCACCAATAGAACTGATTTCTGCTTCCAGCAAATCAGTTCTGACAACAATCCTTTTTCCTGTTGGATGACTTGCTGCCTGTTGGTCTATGGTCTTCTGATCAACCCCAGAAGAAACTATTTGTATAGTATTGGTGGGAAGACTTGTTTGGGGTGTTGGTAACGCTTTAACACTTTCCTCGCTTTGCTGAACATATTGTTCCGGATGCTGATAGCGCTGCCACCCGTCCCAGACCAACACAAGGGAAAAAGAAAAAATCAAAAATAGAAAAAGTCGTTGTAAGTCCATTATCAAGTCTAAAAGTTAAGGGGCCGGATCGTATCCACCGGGATTCCAAGGATTGCAGCGCAACAACCTTTTGGTGCTAAGCCAAACTCCTTTAACAACACCATGTTTAGCCAGAACTTGACAAGCATATTCAGAACAGCTCGGGGTAAATCTGCAAGATGGTGGAGCAAGTGGACTAATCAGATATTGATAGCCATGTATTAACTTAATAAACAAGCTACGCATTAATTTACCACACGATTAAATAGTTCTTTTAAATCATTGTGATGGAGAACGTTTGCGTCAGATCGTCTTGCCATAACAACCAAATCTATTTGCTCGGCTTTAATACTATGTTGACGAAACACTTCTCGAACCACTCTTTTAATATGATTGCGCTGTATTGCTCTAGGGAATATTCTTTTGCTCGCAATAATTCCCAACCTAGCATTAGGTTTATCATTGCAAACATAAAAAACCTTGAAGCCTTTATACACAAAAGCTTTTTTACAAACTACGTGGTTAAATCCGTCTTTTCGTAATAGACGATATGAAGGGGAAAATTCAGCAGAAACAAGTCTACTAGACAGCGAGTTTTGCACGGCCTTTTGCACGGCGAGCCCTGATAACCGCGCGTCCCCCACGGGTTTTCATACGCACTAAAAATCCGTGAGTACGCTTTCTCTTAGTTACTGATGGTTGGTAAGTGCGCTTCATTATCTGTCCTAATAAATCGTAAAACGCGGCATTACAAAGCGTTAAGACGCATGTGTCAAGACAATTTTACACTTTTGCCTGTGGATAAGTTTTCGTTAGCCATGTAGAATGGGTATTCAATTTCGCTTACACAACCACACTATTCCCACGCAACCATGCAGGACACATCTTTTTGGGACTCTTGCCTACACTTTTTTGAAAAGAGCCTCCCCCCACAACAATATAACTCTTGGATAAAACCATTATTGCTCAAAAGTGAAAATGGCTCACTTATCCTTACCGCACCAAATAGTTTTACATTAAAGCTGGTCCAGGAAAGATTTTTACCTGAAATAAATCGGCAGGCTGGATTAGTATATTCTAAAATTCCACCGTTTGAATTTCGTGTTCTTGAAAACCCACCTGTAAATCGGCCTGCTGAAAACGAGCCTAAAAAACAAACAAGCACCATAATTCCTCAAAAACCCAGAATTGAAACCTCATTCAGAGGATATGGAAAGCTTAATCCTAATCTTACTTTTGATAACTTTGTAATTGGTAAAGCCAACCAGTTAGCTTTTGCTGCTGCCACCCAAGTGGCTGAATTACCAGGAGTTTCATATAACCCGTTATTTATATATGGTGGTGTAGGTTTAGGTAAAACTCATTTACTACAAGCAATTGGCAATCAAGTAAGAGTTGATAGTTCACAAAATAAAATTTGTTACATGCATGCTGAAAGATATGTTGCAGATGTTGTTCGGGCATATCAAACCAATAAGTTTGAAGAATTCAAGCAGTTTTACCACTCTCTCGATGTATTATTGATTGACGATATACAATTTTTTGCAGGTAAAGCAAAAACCCAAGAAGAGTTTTTTTACGCATTTAATACCCTGGTTGATTCACATAAACAGGTAATTTTAACCAGCGACACATTTCCAAAAGAGATCACGGGATTAGAAAGTCGTCTGGTTTCACGTTTTGGCTGGGGTTTAACGGTTGCAATTGAGCCACCTGAGCTGGAAATGCGTGTGGCTATTCTTCTTAAAAAAGCAACGCTAGGTGGGTATATTCTTGATGATGCCGTTGCATTCTTTGTAGCAAAACACGTAAATTCAAATATTCGCGAACTTGAAGGAGCATTAAAACGGGTAGAGGCTTATGCAAAATTCCATAAACTAAATATTTCAGTAGAAACCTCCAAAGAAGCATTAAAAGATATACTGGTAGCACAAAATAGGCAGATATCTATAGAAAATATACAAAAAACTGTTGCAGATTATTTTCGTTTGAAAATGGCAGAACTGCTCTCAAAAAAACGAACACGAAATTTAACTCGTCCAAGACAAATGGCCATGTCTCTAGCTAGAGAATTGACTTCTATGAGTTTGCCAGAGATAGGGAATGCTTTTGGCGGGAAAGATCATTCAACAGTAATTCATGCATGTAAAACTGTAAATGAACTAAGAAAGAATGACACTACTGTTGATGCTGATTATAAAATTTTGTTACAAACATTAAAAGGATAATGTTGTGGGTATTAAGGTAGAACATGTTAGTAAGTTTAAAATTTAAATAAGATTAAAATTTATTCACAACTATGTATGGTTCAATTAACAAGAAAATAACAGTATTTAAATTAATTACCGCGTTGTAATAAATAACATTTAATAACTTATCAACATAATTAGAAGACGTTATTAGTATTATTAGGAATTTATATTATGTTTATAGATAAAACAGAAAAAGAAAATATTTTAAAACCACTACAGGTGGTCATCGGTATTGTTGAACGCAAACAAACTTTACCCATTTTATCTAATGTTCTTTTTGAAAAAGAACCTGGAAAAATACGTTTTACAGCTACTGATCTTGAAATTCAAATTACAACCAGTATAGAAATCAAAAACAATGATAGTGAAATAGCAGCAATAACGGTTGGAGGGAAAAAACTTCTAGATATTTTGAGAATTCTTCCTGATCAAAGCAAAATTTCGATAGAATCAAAAGAAAATAAAGCGCAAATAAAATCAAACAAAAGCAGATTCAGTTTGCAAACACTCCCCTCGAAAGACTTTCCTAAGTTGAATGATCAACTTGAAGGTGCAAAAAAAATTACTCTTACTCAATTAGTACTAAAAAAATTATTACTATCTGTTCAATATGCTATGGCACAACAAGACGTACGCTATTATCTGAATGGCGTATTGATAATTGTAGAAGGAAATAAATTAAAGGTTGTTGCTACAGATGGGCACAGGCTAGCATTCAACGAAAAAACTATTGATGGAGAACACGCAAAACAAGAAATAATTCTACCTCGTAAAGCTGTTTTGGAATTATGTAAATTACTTAACGATACAGAGGATTTGCTA
>Ga0316187_10005955_pt1 | contig 10518 bp, 8 predicted proteins | sample CroRivburrow1_MG_FD_204927 | JGI IMG/M metagenome (GOLD analysis project Ga0316187, IMG submission 204927) | Coastal sediment microbial communities from Maine, United States - Cross River worm burrow 1 | ecosystem: Environmental > Aquatic > Marine > Coastal > Sediment | place: USA: Maine...
TGTTTGCTGATAGGCGTGACTTGGTTGAGGTTGTATAGTTTTTTCCGGTGGCCATACCGTGGGGGAAACGCCCGATCCCATTCCGAACTCGGCAGCTAAGCCCCTCAGGGCCGATGGTACTGCACCCTTGAGGTGTGGGAGAGTAGGTCGCCGCCGGGAAGTTGTTAGGTGAAAAGCCCCGCATTTGCGGGGCTTTTTTTTGATACTGGATGCTCGATGCGCCCACCCGTCCACCCTCCCACGTCGCAAACACGAAGACACAAAGACACGAAGGCCGCCCTCCCACCAAAAAAACGCAGGACCAGGGTCAGGAAAAAAAAGCCGCGAGACCGCCACCGGCGGGATCGGCGGCAGTGGACAGTGACAGCGACAGGTTCAGCGGCAAAGACAGCGTCAGGGACAGAGTCAGCGGCAGCGAACAGTAACTGGGACAGCAGCAGCGGCGGGTCCGGGACGTCGCGTTGGCCCGTGGGCGGGACTGGCCACTGGCTACAGGGTACTGGGTGGGCGGGCGGATCGAGAATCGAGCATCCAGCATCGAGCATCCCTTCCGTCGGACGCGGGTTAGATTCTGCTACTCTCTCCCGCCATGGATACTCTGATCTCACCCGACCAAAACTGGGCTCTGTGGGCTGTTCTACTCTCCGCCGGAGCGTTCGGTCTGTGGGCGGAAAAGACCGGTTGGGGATCAAAGCTCTCGGGGGCGGTGGTCGCCATCGGCACGACCTTTGTGCTGTCCAACCTACGGGTCATTCCCGCAGACGCCCCTGCCTATGGGGCAGTGTGGTCCTATCTGGTGCCGTTGGCCATACCGCTGCTGTTGTTCAAGGCGGATCTCAGGCGGATTCTTCGCGAAGCCGGTCCGACCCTCATCGCCTTTGCTGCCGGGGCAGCCGGCACGGTGATTGGAACCTGGATCGCGTTCCAATTGGTTCCTCTCGGTCCCGAGGGCTGGAAGCTCGCGGGGATCTTCTGCGCCACCTACGTCGGCGGCTCGCTCAACTACATGGCGGCGGCCGAAGCGCTCAGCTTGCGGTCGGGCGATCTCCTCGCGGCCGGCATCGCGGCCGACAATCTCGCGATGACCCTTTACTTTCTGGTCCTTTTTGCGCTGCCCTCCCTGCCGTGGCTCCGGCGGCGGTTCGTCGAGCGGGTGGAAGAAAACCAGGTCGAAGCTGTCGACCGACTCACACCGAGGATCTCGGTGCGCGGGATGGCGACGGCGCTTGCCGTCGCGGCCACCGTCTGCGCGATCGGCTACGGTTCGGCGAAGGCCCTCGGGATGGGTTCGAGCGGGATCCTCTTCGTCACCGCTCTGATTGTCGGCTTAGCAACGCTGTTTCCGAAGTGGTTGGGAACGCTGGCCGGGGCGCACGAGATAGGCGTGCTGCTGATGCAGGTCTTCTTTGCCGCGATCGGCGCGTCGGCGAGCATTGTTCTCGTCATCAACCATGGCGCAATGCTCTTTGTCTTCGCCATTGCCATCCTGGCGGTCCATCTGATGTTCATCCTGATCGCCGGCAAGCTGCTGCGGCTCGATCTCGCCGAGATCGTGATTGCATCCAACGCCAACATGGGGGGGCCTGCCTCGGCTGCGGCGATGGCAGTGGCTCGGCGATGGGAGACGCTCGTTATCCCGGCGATATTGTGCGGTACGCTCGGCTATGCGACAGCGACATTTGTCGGTGTGGCGGTGGGTCACTGGCTCCGTTAACCCCTACTCCCAAGTAACTTGGAGTCTGTCGAGCTCGCCATCGGCAGCTGTCGCCGTCCCAGACGCTGCTTTCTGACGCTGCTTTCTGACGCTGATGACTGTCGCTGACTCCTGCCGCTGACGACTGTCGCTTGGTGAGGAATACGGGCCGATCCGAGGGGTGACGACCTCGGTGAGGAGGAGTAAAATAAAGCCCCCGTTCCGGGGTTGGGAGGTTGCATCATGCGTCACATGAGTCTCTGTTTCTTGCTGATGTTTCTGATCGGGTTGTTGGCCGCATCGCCGACCGAGGCCCAACTGAGCGCCGAGTACGAAGATTGGGAGAAGAGCCCCGAGGCTTTTCTGCTGACAAAAAAGGAAAAGAAAGAATGGGCCAAGATCACGACGAACGAGGCCGCAGAGCGGTTTATCGAGCTCTTCTGGGCACGCCGCAATCCAGAGCTCACGAGCGCCTACAACCCGTTCAAGGCGGAGTTTGAGGCCAAGGTTCGATTTGCCGATGAAGCCTTCGGCGCCAAAAACCACCGCGGTGCGACCAGCGATCGAGGGCGCGTGCTGATCCTCATGGGTCGTCCCGAAAGCCGCCAGGTTCGCGGTCCTGCTCAGACGGTGCCTACGGCGGGTTCGACCGCGGGCGGGACCGACACTGTCGACGGCGGTACCGAGGTATGGCTCTACAACCCCGGAGAACTGCCCGAAGGGTTCAAGGCCAAAGGATCCCAGATCTTCTTCTTGTTTTACGAGGAGAAGCTGGGCTCCAATGTTTTTACATTCGATCGCTCCAACCGCGAGGCCTTCAAAGGTATGAATGTCCTCAGCCAGGCGCCGGAAGCCTACTTGCTGCATCCAAACCTCAAGGAAGTGCCGAAGCCCATCTCGATCGCCGATGCCCGCAGCGCGCAACCGATCCATCTTGGGTGGCTGGATGCCGGCGATGCTCCGTTCAACGACGCCGTCCGGGTGATTTCCGAGGCCGGGGTGTATGACGGTGTCAACGAACCCCTGTGGGTCCACATCGAGCTTCCCAAGGATGCGCCCCAACTTGACCTCCTCGCCGGCCAGGTATCAACCGCCGATGGCGAGGTCCTGAGCAATTTTGAGATCGATGCGACTCCGATTGCCGGGCAGTACGGGTCGGCCTACCATCTCTCATTCCCTCTGGAACCCGGCTCCTACAAGGTGGATATCGTGGGGGCGGCCGGCGGCGAACCGCAGGTGACTGAACACATCACCGCCGAGCTGACGACGGCGCCGGAGGAAGGGACCTGGATGTCTCCGCTGTGGGTCGGGATCGCGGCGGAACCGAAGCCGGAATCCAAGCTCGGCGCGCCGTATACATTCGGCGGCTGGCACCTGGTTCCGGTCTCTGGGCCGGATTATGTGAAGTCGCACGAGGTCGCGTACTTCGGGTTCGTGGTGCGGCCGGCACTGACCGAGGAGGGTGCGGTTGATCTGAAGGCCCGTATCCGGGTGAAGAAGGACGGGAAGGCCCTCGGCCGTGCGCTCACCATGCCTCTCGACGCATCGCAGGTCATGGGTGATCTCTATATGTACGGCAACTCGGTCGGTCTTTCAAAGTTGCCGGAGGTCGGCAGCTATGAGTTCGAGTTCACAATTACCGAGGAAACATCCGAGACCGCCGTCGAGCGAGTCGTGCCGATCGATCTGACCGAGTAGAGCACGCTGGCGAGAGACCTCGATCACACGCCGTCGGTTTCGACCGGCGGCGTTTTTTGTTCGTCAATTTTCGATCCACCGTTTCCACGGCCGCCGGCCGTGGGATGTGGCACCGCTCAGGTGGGAACTCCGAGCTTTGGGAGCAACACTCTTTGCAACACCACCCAGCCGACGAGAAAGAGCATCAGGTACGCGAAGTCTGTCATCACGCGACCTCCTCGACGCCCCACTGGATCATCCGCATATCGCGGTCACAGGCATCGCAGTAGGTGCTCAACGCCGTTTTGAGCGGCGCAACCTGTTCGGCCTCGACGACGGTGAAGAAGATCGAAGACGTGTTCGGGTGGGCGCTCGAGCCCATCCGAACGCCGGATGCCCCGACACCGTGGGCGTTCGGAATTTCGGAATAGCCGGTCACCCCATTGCGCTGAAACAGGACCTCGATCTCCTCTCGGCAATGGGAATCGACAATGATCATCAAAAGCTTCATGTCGTCTCCCCGCCTCAACTCTCTTTAAGACCTAACTTGCGGAAGATGGTCATCGCTGGACACCACTTGGTAAAGGCGGACTGCAGCAGATTGAGGCCGACAAATGCGGTAAAGAAATACCAGTACGGGCTCACCCAATATCCGAGGGCGAGGGTGAGTAAGATGACGATTCCGGCCATGGCGCGCAGTGCTTCATTTACGGTCATTGTCTTTTCTCCTGTTCAAATTCCTGCCGCCACAAGGCCACCCCGACTGTGGCGGTTCCGTTTGATTCGACTGCCGCACGGGGTGGCCTTGTGGCGGCAGGAATTTGAGGTTTCGATTGGTTCATAAGTCGAAATCAGTCGATCTCTACAACATTTTCGGGGCCTACAAGCTTGAGATACATGTAATACAAAACTGGGATGACTCCCAGGGTGAGAGCAGTCGAGACGATGATTCCCGAGATCATGGCCAGGGCGAGACCCTGGAAGATCGGGTCCGAGAGCATGAACGAGGCGCCGACGATGGTTGACAGCTGGGTCAGGAAGATGGGAACAAGACGCACCGCGCCCGCCTTGACGACCGCCTTCTCGAGCGGCTCACCGGCCTGGAGCTCGAGGTTGATGAAGTCCACAAGCAATATCGAATTTCGGACGATGATGCCGGCTAAAGCGATGAAACCGATCATCGACGTGGCGGTGAAGAAGATGCCGAAAATGCCATGCGCGGGAAGAATGCCGACCAGCGTCAAAGGAATCGGCACCATGATGATCATCGGGGTCACGAATGACTTGAACCAGCCCACCATGAGCACGTAAATGAGCACCATCACCACTGCGAAGGCGATCCCCATATCGCGGAAGACCTCGTACGTGATGTGCCACTCGCCGTCCCACTTCATGATGTAGCGCGTCGTGTCGGTGGGGAGGGTGGTGGTGATGATCTCCAACTCGTCGCCGAGGGGCGTGGCAATTTCCGCGAGCCGCGACTGCATCTCGAGGATGGCGTATACCGGCGCCTCGAATTTCCCGGCGACCTCACCGTAGACATAGGTCACCGGTTGGAGGTTTTTGTGGTGCCGGCTCCGTTCTCGCTTCCGATCGACGATGCTCGCGATCTCGGTCAACGGCACCATCCGCCCACCCCCGCCGTGCACGGTCAGCTGCAGCAGATCGTCCAGGTGCGCCCGCTGCTTGCGTTCGAGACGGAGGACGATGGGTACCTGGTCCCGACTCGTCGGATCGTGAACGAGGCCGGCTTCGGCGCCGTCGAGGGCGATTCGGAGGGTGCGTACGACCTGCTCGGGTGTGATGCCCAGACGCATCGCCTTTTCTCGATCGACGTGGATCTCGACCCGCGGTCCCGTGGCCTCCACCTCCCAATCGACATCGACCACGCCGTCTGTGGTGGCAAAGACCTCACGGACCCGATCGGCCACCTCGAGGCGTCCGTCGAAGGTGGGACCGTAGACCTCGGCGACCAGAGTGGAAAGAACCGGCGGCCCAGGTGGGATCTCGGTGACCTTGATGTCGACGCCGAGCCTGTCCGCGGTCGGCAAGAGCATCTGCCGTACCTCGTTGGCCAGGGCGTGCGATTTCCTCGATCGTTTGTGTTTGTGAACGAAGTTGACCTGGATGTCGGCCATGTTGCTGCCGGAGCGCAGGAAGTAGTGGCGCACCAGGCCGTTGAAATTGAACGGTGCGGCGGTGCCGACATAGATCTGGAAGTCGGTCACCTCGGGCATCGTGCGGAAGGCGAAGGCGATCTCGCGGGCCGCGGCGTTGGTCTGCTCGAGGGTGAAGCCTTCGGGGGCGTCGATCACGACCTGGAGCTCGGATTTGTTGTCGTGCGGCAGCATCTTGACGGTCGTATAACCGACCGCGACGGTTCCCATGGCGGCAATCAACAGGGTCGCGACCACAGCCAGGAAGACGTAACGCAGCAGGGGCCGGCCGATCATCGGGTTCATCACAAAACCGTAGAGCCGGGAGATCTTCCCTTCCTCCGGCAGCTCGCTGTCTTCCGGCGGTCCGGTCGTCGCACTGCCTTTGGAGCCGTTCTTTTCCTTGCGGAAGAGCCGGTAGGCCATCCAGGGTGAGATGGTGAAGGCCACCATGAGCGAAAACAGCATCGCCGCTGAGGCGTTGATCGGAATCGGCCGCATGTAGGGCCCCATGAGGCCGCGCACAAAGGCCAACGGCAGGAGCGCCGAGATGATGGCAAAAGTGGCGAGGATGGTCGGATTCCCCACCTCGTCCACGGCAAAGATGGTGGTCTGCTTTGCGCCCGCCCAGCGCAGCTTGATGTGACGGTGAATGTTTTCCACCACCACGATCGCGTCATCGACCAGAATCCCTATCGAAAAGACCAGCGCGAAGAGGCTGACCCGGTTGAGGGTGTAGCCGAAGAAATAGGATGCGGCGAGGGTCAGGGCGAGGGTGACCGGGATGACCACCGCGACCACCGTCGCCTCGCGCCAGGAAAGCGTGATCCACATCAGGAGGATGACCGCGATGGTCGCTGAATAAAGGTGTTTGAGGAGCTCCGACGACTTCTCGTCGGCGGTCGCTCCGTAGTCGCGGGTCTTGAGTACCTGGACGTCGGATGGAATCACCCTGCCGGCCAGGCGGTCGAGCATTCGATCGAGATCCGCCACCATGTCGACCGCGTTCGTGCCCGGTTTTTTTGCCACCGCGATAGTCACCGCCGCCAGGTCCTTGCCGGCGCCGTCGAGCCCCTTTTCGGGAGCGGCGGGTCCGGAGCCGAGCCAGACGTAGGAGGCGGGCTCCTCGGGTCCGTCAAAGACATCAGCGACATCGGAGAGATAGACCGGACGACCGTTGATGGTGGATAACATGAGGTCCCGCACCTCGTCGGCGTCGCTCAAGAACTGCCCGACATCGACGAGGATCTCGGTGTTGGCGGTGGCCGTGCTGCCGGCGGGGAGCCGCCAGTTGAGGCTCTTGAGCGCACCGTAGGCTTGCAGCAGCGAGATGTTGAATGATGCGAGCCGTTCGCGGTCGAAATCGACCCGGACGACGCGGCGCTGCCCGCCGATGACCCCGACCTGGGCAACCCGTGGGTGCCGGGTGAGCTCCACCTTGATCTCGTCCGCGATGCGGCGAAGGTGACCTGCTTCGACCTGTTCGCTCCACAGGGTGTAGGCGACCACCGGCACATCGTCGATGGTCCTCGGCTTGACGATCGGCGCCATCGTGCCTGGTGGCATCTCGTCAATGGCTGATTGCAGCTTGGTGTGGACCCTCACCGCAGCCTGATCAGGGTCGGTGCCGACCAGGAAACGGACCACGATCAGTCCGCCGGAGGGGTTCGAGATCGAGTAGATATACTCGACGTTGTCGATCTCGTAGAGGAGCTTTTCGAGCGGCGTGATGACGCGATGCTCCACCTCCTCGGCGGTGGCGCCGGGGTAGCCGACCATGACGTCGATCATCGGCACCTTGATCTGCGGTTCCTCCTCGGACGGCGTGACGATCACCGCAAAGAGGCCGAGCAGCAGCGATGCGACGACGATGAGGGGAGTCAGCTTGGATTCGAGGAAGACCTGACCAATCCGGCCCGCGGTGCCGAGTCGGCGGCGGGTCATTTTGAGACGCAGAGCTTCGCGGTGTGCTTGCTGGATTTCCGCGGCGGGCGGGAGGTCACCCGCCGAGCCGGCTCCGGTCGATTCCGGTGTCTGGATTTCGTCGTTCATCGGCTCAGCTCCAACGGGGTTCCGTCGGCCACCGGGCCGGGGGCATTGGTGACCACCGACTCTCCCTCGTCGACGCCGGAAAGGATCTCGATGCGGCCGTCTCCGATGATGCCGCCCGTTGTTACCGCGCGGGTGCGGGCGGTCCCATCGGTGGCGCGGACCACCACTAGCTCGAGCCCACCGCGCCGATATACGGCGCTCACCGGAACCACAAGCCGGTCGGTCGAATCACCGGAAATCACAGCCCGGCCGCTCAAGCCGGACGGCACCTCGATCTCACCGAGAGCCACCTTGACGGTGAAAGTGTGGGTGGCGAGATCGGCCGATGGGGCGATTTCTCGCACTGCACCGGTGACTTCACCGAGCTCGGGGCGGGCATCGAGCCGGACCCCGACCTGGTCGTTCTCAGCCACGCGGTGGATGTCGCTTTCACGAACGGTCAGCCAAATCTGCTGGCCCTCGAGGCTCTCGACCCGTACCAGCGGTCTGCCGGGTGCGGCCAGATCGCCGACCTCGACCAGGGTCTCGATGACCCGTGCGGCGAACGGTGCGCTGACTTCCGACTCGGCGGCCACGGAAGAGGCTGCGCTGACCGCGCCTTCGGCCTGGGCCACGGCGCCGCGTGCCTGCTCGAACTGCATCCGCGCCATGTCGAGCTCGAGCTCGGAGGCGGCTTGTTCGGCGTGCAGCGCCTCGAACCGTTGAAAGTTGCGCTCGGAGAGGGCCAGCGCGGCCTGGGCCTGGGCGAGGGCACCGCGGGCCTGAGCAAGCTGGCCGTCGACGGCCTCGGGCTGGATCTCGAGAAGTACCTGGCCTTTGGCGACGGTGGCGCCGGCGCGCACGTTGAGCGCGATCACCGGCCCCATGACGCGGCTTGACACCGCGGCTTGGCGGGTCGGATGCACGATGCCTCGCACGTCGATCGGCTTTGCCTGGCTGACGTGTTCGACATCGGCGACCTCGACCTTTACGGGTTGCAGGTCGGCCTCGGCTCGCTGCGGCTCTTCATGCCCGCACGCCGTGGTCAGGGCGACTGCCATCAATGGAATCAGGGCGGTGAGGGAGCGGTGTTTGATGATCATTGGGAGTCCTCCATCCCGTCGGTCAAGGAAGTGCCGGCCGCGTACCGCAGCCGGTCGGTGTCGAGGGCGACGTCGTAGCGGGCGATCAGCTCACGCATCTCGGCCTCGCGCAGAGCGGTCTCCGCGTCGAGCAGATCGGTCATCTTGTCGAGCCCCTGCTTGAATCTGCTTTCGCGGACCCGAAGGGCTTCTCTGGCGGCGGCAAACGCATCGAGCGCTGTTGTCAGCCGGGTGCGGGCTGTGGCGAGGTTTAGCCAGGCCTGCTGCACCTCGAGCCGGACGCCCTCTTCGAAACGGCGGATGTCGGCCTCGAAGCCGGCCGTCTCATGGCGAGCTGCGGCGCGGGCGGCATTGTCCGAGCCGCCGCCGAACAGATCAATTTTAGCCACCGCCATCACCGAGCCCGAATGGCCGTTGGCGCCGAAGATGCGGTCGTCGTAGAGGTCGTAGTGCCCGAGCACGGCGACCTCGGGGAAGTACCCGGGGCGCACCGCCTTCTCTTCGAGTCGACCCGCCTCGAGCTTGAGCCGGGCGGCGGCGAGGTCGTCTCGATCCTCGAGGGAGGCCGAGATCCAGCCCTCGATATCGCCGACGATGGGTTGTGCCGGCGGGAGAGGCGCCAGCTGTCGGGGCAGGGTCTGGTCGGCGCCCAATTGGAAGTTGAGGGCAGCCTGGGCGAGACTGGCGCCATTCGCCGCCTGGGTCAGCAGATCATCCATCTGTGAAAGATATACCTTTGCCTGCAGAACATCGGCCTCGAGGATCACGCCCTGGGCAGCGTACTGCTCCGCCAGCCGGACATGCTCCGCTGTCGTTGCCCTTGCCTTTTCGAGCAGCGCCACGTGTTCGCGAGCTTTGGCCAGGTTGATATATGCCGTGATCGTTTCAAATGCGACCTTTTGGCGGGTGCGGGCATAGGAGTGTTCCTCGGCTGTGGCCATCGACCGGGCCTGGCCGATTCGCGCCGACAGCTTGCCGCCGGTATAGACGGGGACGGAGAGGTCAACCCTGGTGATCCAGGTCGACAGTGGATCCGGATTGTTTGGATCCGATAGAAAGAACTCCTGCATGTCGAATCGACCCTGATTCAGGCTCAGGGCAAAGACCTCGGCGGGGTTGTCCGTATAGACGAAGCTCTCGCTGAAGCCGATCTTCGGCAGCCGGTGTTTTTTGCCGCCCTCGAGTCGTTCGGCGGAGGCGGCGGCGCGTTCGCTGGCCGCCCGTACCTCGGGATTGTTGACGAGAGCAGTCGTTACGGCATCGTCGAGAGTCAAACCCTGAGCGCCGACGAAGGTGGATGTCAGCGCCAGAATCGCGATCGTAAGAGTGCAGCGTCGCATGTCTTCCTCCCTCGATCTCTACATAACCATTTAGGAATATACAGAGATTCTTAGAATTGTCAAGGCTGGAGGCCTACAGATTCTCATCGAAACCATAGTGGTCCGTCACACCGCAGGTAGGAGCGATTCAATGTTGAACGGTTGAGCGCTTGACCAAGAATTTCGCGCCACCGCTGCCGTGGCCATGGGGGCCGAAGGACTGCGGGCGGTTGGCGTGCGGCCATTTCTTATCCCAAGGGGTCATGGTCATCGAAGGTGATCAGAAAACCCGACTGGCACTATATAAGGCGCACCCTTGGCAGTCCATAGATAGATGGGTGGCATCCTCTGGAATTAGGAATTAGGAATTAGGAATTCCCGCCCGCCCCCATCATTTACGTCCTCGCGTTCAGAAGCAACTTTGGAAACTGGCGTGCGGTGGACGTGCCTGGACAGGCATCGGCTCATGTGGTTTTCTTTGGATCACTGCCACCGATAGCGACGAGCAATTCACAGTCTCTTTTTGATGGTTCTCGTTC
>Ga0316187_10005959_pt1 | contig 10512 bp, 10 predicted proteins | sample CroRivburrow1_MG_FD_204927 | JGI IMG/M metagenome (GOLD analysis project Ga0316187, IMG submission 204927) | Coastal sediment microbial communities from Maine, United States - Cross River worm burrow 1 | ecosystem: Environmental > Aquatic > Marine > Coastal > Sediment | place: USA: Maine...
ATTCTTCCCGGACTCGATGGTGAGACACTGTTGATGCAACTGGATCTGGCCGGATTTGCCGTGGCTTCGGGTTCAGCCTGCTCATCGGGAAAGCGTGAGCCATCGCATGTGTTGTTGGCAATGGGTTTTTCCGAGCTTAAGGCGAGGAGCTCACTGCGTGTCAGTTTTGGCCCTGAGAACAGCAGCGATGATGCACTGGCGCTGGTTGAAGCGCTGGTGAATGCCGACAAGCGACTCAAAGGCATGGCCGGAATCGCTGCATAACCCTGAAAGCCGAGCACAACAATTTGTAAACATATGAAAGGTGAAACAATGGATATTGAACTGACTACATCGGCTGTGACACGTATCAGCGAGATTGTCGCCGCTGCTGGAAAAAAAGGGTTAAGGCTTTCTGTAAAGGAGGCAGGTTGCTCCGGTCTTGAATATGTCATGGATACAGTAGACGGGCCACAAGATGGTGATCTGGAACAGGCCTTTGACGGCTTTGTTCTCTATGTCGATGGCGACTCCTATGCCAGGGCTCTGACCGGTCTTAAACTCGATTTTCAAAAGGATATGCTCTCATCGGCTTTCGTTTACCTTAATCCGAATGAGAAAGGCAGCTGCGGTTGCGGTGTCTCGTTCTCAGTCTGAGTTCATCTTAACAATTCAAATTGAATTAAATCGTTCGGCCTCATAGCCTGAGTGCCAAAGAAATGGGGGCAGCTATGTCAAATGTACTTTTATCTATCTCCGGCCACGACCGTCCGGGTATTGTTCGTGATGTGGCCGAATCGATGTTGCATCTGAAGGCCAATATTGAGGATTCATCGATGACTGCCCTGCGTGGTCGTTTTACGATGATGCTGATTGTGAAGCTACCTGAAGAGAGAAGTCTCGGTGAGCTTAAGGCAGCTCTGGCAGAGCTTGAGCAGCGCACACGCCTGACCGTACAGTCGCAGGTGATCAGTGACGAGGAGGCCTCCTGCCAGGCGCAGGAGCCGGATCATGTCATTACCGTACATGGCGCGGATACAGTGGGAATCGTACATGCAGTGACCAATGCGCTGGCATCACTAAATGTCGCTATTGTTGATGTGTCGACCCAATCGCGTGAATCGGATGAGGCCAGTGTCTACCTGATGGTGCTCGAAGTGGCTGCTTGTGGCCAAAGCGATGCGATGCAGGCGGCCCTGAAAAATGTAGCAGGCGACCTCGATATCGATATTGATGTACATCAACTGGATGATGCCGTTCTCTGATCATTATCCGTAACATTCATGCAATTTGAAATCCTGAAACATCCGGATGAACGGCTGCGCCGTAAAGCGCTGGCTGTGAAGTCCTTTGATGATGACCTTGCCCATTTGTTTAAGCGGCTGGAGGTCACGATGCGGGCCGGCCCTGGTGGCGTTGGTATTGCAGCGCCACAAGTAGGTGAAAACCGCCGGCTTGTGGTTGTCGACTGCAGCGAAAGTTTGCGGCCGTGTAAAAATCACGGCCTGCTCTATCTGGCCAATCCTCAGATCGAATCTGTCGAAGGGGAATCGCTGGGGCGCGAAGGTTGTCTCTCGGTGCCCGACTGGGTGGGCATGGTGCCAAGGGCGAAAACGATTCGTGTCAGTTTTGACGATATTTATGGCAAGCAGCAAAGCATTGAAGCAACAGGATTTGAGGCGCGCGTAATCCAGCATGAGATCGATCACCTAGACGGTGTACTGTTTACCGATCGAGTTATTTCAAGCAAGGGGCTTGTGAGAAGGATGCCTAGTTAGTGCCCGAACTGCCTGAGGTCGAGACAGTTCGAAGCGGACTGGAGCCGCTGCTGGTGGGTCGTGAAATCAGCGCTGTAAGCTGTTTCCGCCAGCAGCTTCGTTATCCCCTCCCTGATTTTTCAGGAGTGGTAGGGCAACGCATTGAAGCTGTAGCAAGGCGATCGAAATATCTGCTGTTTCAACTCGATGGTGGGCAAACACTGGTCTGGCACCTGGGCATGACCGGCCAGTTTCACCTGCTATCAAAACAGAGTGAAAAAGGTCTCCATGAACATGTCTCTATTGAGCTCTCCGACGGGCATAGTCTGCGCTACCGCGATGCACGGCGTTTTGGCTATGCGGGATTAATTGTTACAGATGAGATTGAAGCACATCCGTGGTTTGCATCGCTGGGGCCGGAGCCTCTGAGCGAGCTGTTTAATTGCGACCACCTTTTTGCTGTCTGTCAGGGCAGGAAAGCACCCATTAAAACAGTCATCATGAATGCGGCCAGTGTGGTAGGTGTGGGCAATATCTATGCTGCCGAATCACTGTTCAGAGCTGGTATTCACCCAGCCAGAGCGGCGGGAAAAATATCAAAAAAGAGGTTGGCACTGCTCACGGATGTGATCCGGCAGGTATTGAATGAGGCGATTGAGGCTGGTGGCAGCACAATCAGTGATTTTGTAAATGCGGAGGGTAAACCCGGATACTTTTCTCACGCATTTCAGGTTTACGGCCGGGAAGGCGCTCCCTGCTTGTGTTGCACAAAAAAGATTAAACGTATGGTACAGGCGGGTCGAAGCACCTTTTACTGTCCCTGCTGCCAGCACTGATACGCCTGATCACGTGAAAAAGATTGTTGGGGCGGTTAAGATGCGCCGACTTTCAGAGTGATTACTCTCTGAAACACCGGAGGCATGGTGAAACAGGCTTTAGAACAGGCACTGCAGCAGGCGTTGGAACTGTTGCTCAAGGATATTGAGGGTGCAGAGACACCAGGTGTGCAGCTGACGCGCACCAAAAGCAGAGAGCATGGCGATTATGCTACCAATGCAGCGATGCCGCTGGCGCGCCTGCTTAAAAAGAGCCCGCAACAGATTGCAGCCAATATTCTTGAACTGGTTCAGTGGCCAGATGCGGTTGACTCTGCGGAAATTGCAGGCCCGGGTTTTATCAATATCCGTCTGAAACAGGCGAGTGAAGCCGGTGTACTGAAGACAATCCTGCTGGCCGGTGATAAGTACGGTCATGCACCGCTTGATGCAAATGCGGAGAAGGTAAACCTCGAGTTCGTCTCTGCTAATCCGACAGGTCCGATGCATGTTGGTCATGCCCGTGGCGCTGTTGTCGGCGATGTGCTGGGGCGCCTGCTTGCTGTCTGCGGTCGTGATGTGCACCGTGAATACTATATCAATGATGCCGGTGCCCAGATTGGTGTGCTGGCTGAATCTGTCTGGTTGCGCATGCGTGAACTGCAGGGCGAAAGCATCGAGCTTCCTGAATCGGCATATCCGGGTGCATATGTGATCGATATCGCCAGAGCGCTGCTTGAGCGCTTTGACTTCCAGACCCTGATTGCCATGAAGGAAGATGAACGGATGAAGCTGATCGGTCGCGAATCGGTGGCGGCAAACATGGATCTGATTCGTGATGATCTCGGCGCACTGAATATCGCCTTCGACCTCTACTTCCCAGAAAGCGGCCTGCATGAGTCTGGGCGCGTACTCGAGCTGATCGAAAAGCTGAAGGCAGATGGGATCGTCTATTCCGGTACCCTGCCGCCTCCGAAGGGCAAAGAGGTCACCGACTATCAGCCGGTGGAGCAACTGCTTTTCCGCACCACTGACTTTGGTGATGATGTAGATCGTCCCTTGGCCAAGCAGGATGGTACGCCTACCTATTTTGCTGCCGATATCGCTTATCATGTCGATAAATTCCAGCGCGGTTTTGGTCGCATGATTGATGTCTGGGGTGCCGACCACGGTGGTTATGTCACCCGTGTACATGCGGCAATGAAGGCGCTGACAGGGCTTGAGGCACAGCCGGATGTACTGCTAGTGCAGATGGTGAACCTGACCCGTGATGGTAAACCTGTGCGTATGTCCAAGCGTTCTGGAACCTTTGTTACCCTGCGTGAGGTGGTTGATGAAGTGGGGGCAGATGCTGTCCGCTTTAACTTCATGACCCGCAGGGTTGAGAGCCAGCTCGATTTCGACCTTGAGGTTGCCAAGAAGAAGAATGATGAAAACCCGGTCTATTATGTGCAGTACGCCTATGCCCGCGTTTGCGCGATCCTTCGTAAGGCTGAGGAAGAGGGTGTTGTTCTTGCCGATGTGGAAGATGTTGATGTTTCCGTGCTGGTTGCACATGAAGAGCAACGTCTGATTGCGCATATGCTGGCTTATCCCGAACTACTGATGAAAGCGGCGGATAAGCTTGAACCTTACCGGGTTGCAACCTATACGATGCGCCTGGCTGCCGATTTCCACAGCTTCTATCACAAACATCGCGTTGTGACAGAGGATGCCAAATTAACGGCTGCACGCCTGCTGTTGGCCAAGGCCGTTGCTCAGGTGATTCGTAATGGTCTGGCTGTGCTCGGCGTCTCCTCTCCGGAGCGCATGTAAGCATGCTGGCACCTAACCTAAGGGGCTTTTGATGGCACGGGACTTTGCAAAAGCGCAGTCGCCATCCCGCTCGGATAAGAAGGGCGAGAGTGGCGGTGCCCTGCCGGTTCTAGGGATTATTGTTATTGCAGGACTCTGTTTTGCGGCAGGTTTCTGGGTGGGTGGCAACCAGAACAGTCCTGATGCTGGCAGTGTCTCCCGCGTTGATCTTGATAGCATTCGCTCAGAACTGGAGAAGAAAAACGCTGCGAGCGAAGTGCTTCAGGCAAAGGTAGAGATGTTGCAGGAGCAGGTAGAGCAGTGGAAGCAGAAGGCCGGTGCTGATGCCCATACCAAGGTGGGGGATCTGAAGTTTTATCAGGAGCTTCCCAAGCAGTCGGTGATGCCGGCACCTGTTGCCGATTCGAAGCCGGCAGAGGCAAGGGAGATGGACAGGTCGCTGGACGTAGCTGCTCCAAAACAGGTCTCTGCAAGCCAACCTCTTTCTACTGCAGCAGAAAAAGAAGCTGTTGCTGTCAGATACCGTATTCAGATTGGCTCCTTTAAAACCCGTGCTGATGCGGTCGCGCTGCAGTCAAAGCTTATGAAGGCGGGATTTTCCGGCTTTGTTCATACCGTCGATCTTCCGGATCGAGGCCAGTGGTTCAGGGTTTATGCAGGTCCCTACCCGAACAAGGAGCTGGCCAGAGATGGCGTGCGCGATATTCTGGAGAAGATGAAAATCAGAGGTCTTCTGGTTAACTATGACTGATCTGGAGCGAGGCGAGCAGCGAAGCGACTGGCTAAACCAGATTCTGGGTGAAAGTTATGAGTGTCTACCACTTGCCGGAGATGCTTCATTTCGTCGCTATTTCAGGGTGACTGATGCTCAGAACTGTTATGTGTTGATGGACGCACCACCTCCGCATGAAGATGTCACCCCCTTTCTGGCTGTACTCAGTTGGTTTGATCGTGCTGGCATCCGTGTCTCCAGGCTGTTTGCCGAGGATGCAGAGCAGGGGTTCCTGCTGCTGGAGGATTTTGGTGATGTAACCTGGGCAAGCTATCTCGAGGGTGGGGGCGACCTGATTCCACTGTTCGAAGATGCGTTGCGTCAGCTTCACTTGCTGCAGGGCTCTGATCCCGAGATGGTTTTGCCACCCTTTGATATGGCCAGAATGCGGCGCGAATGCGACCTCTATCTCGACTGGTACCTGCCGAAGGTCGCTAGTGTTGAACCAACTGTCGGGCAGCGCCAGCAGTTTCATGATGGGCTTGCTGAAACACTGAATGCACTTTTGGCTCTTCCACAGGTGCCTGTGCACCTGGATTATCACAGCCGCAACCTGATGCTTCCGGGCAAAAAGTTCCCACTTGGTGTGATTGATTATCAGGATGCAGTGAAGGGGCCTGTTACCTACGATCTGGCATCACTGCTTTACGACTGCTATCAGGATTACCCTGAAGAGACACGGCGGGAGTGGAGTCACTTTTTCTTTGCAGGGTTGCCGCACCAGTTGGCCGATAGTTTCGAGAGTTTTGAGCAGTGGCATCATATGTTGCGGCTGACCGCACTGCAGCGACACATTAAAGCGATCGGTATTTTCGGGCGCTTGGCGCACCGGGATGGCAAGAAACAGTTCCTCGATGAGATCCCGTTGACCCGGAAACATCTGCTTGATGAGATGCTGGCTCTAGGTATGGATCGCGACCATTTCCCTCTTCTTTTTATTAAACCGGGAGACTCCTGACCTTGTAGTCAGTCTTGTATGTCATGGGACTTTGCGTAGATTGCCGCCGCAATCGGTGCAAGGGCACCGTTTTTTTAAGGAGAGAAGCATGCTGATCAGCAACCATAAAGTAGTATCAATTCACTATACCCTGACCAATGCCGCAGGAGAGACTATCGACTCATCCGTTGGCGGTGATCCGCTTGCCTATCTGCATGGTGCAGCGAACATTATTCCTGGCCTTGAGAGTGCGCTGGAAGGAAAAGCTGTTGGCGATAAGCTGAATGTATCCCTTGAGGCTGCCGATGCCTACGGTGAGTACAATCCGGCACTGACAGAGGTTGTGCCTAGCTCAATGTTTGAAGGCGTTGATAATGTTGAGGTTGGCATGCAGTTTCAGGCTGAGACCTCCGAGGGCGTTCAGATCGTACGCATTGCAAAAGTTGATGGCGACAATGTCATTGTTGATGGTAACCACCCACTGGCTGGTCAGCCCCTGAACTTCGATGTTGAAATTGCAGAGATTCGTGAAGCAAGTGCAGAAGAGTTGGAGCACGGCCACATCCATGGCGACGAAGCGTGCTGTGGCTAACCACTCACACAAATGCTAAGTTTTGAAAGGGTCGCCCATTCGGGCGGCCCTTTTTTTATGTGGACAACTTTATGACTGGAGAAATGTTAATGTTTATTCTTTTTCTATAAGTGGCAGGTAGACATGCACAGAGGTTCCAATGCCGGAAGAGCTGTTAATATCGATGGTGCCATTGTGGTTTTGAATCATGCCATAGGCAACGGACAGGCCCAGCCCTTGCCCCTTGATTGCATTCTTTGTCGTGAAAAATGGCTCAAAAATGTGTTCCATGTTTTCAGCTGTGATTCCTGAGCCGTTGTCTTTAATCTCCAGATGGGCAAAACGCTTTCCGTCTAGGTCAGTGTGGCGACTACTGAACGATTCATCGGCTTCAATTTCCTCACTGTTGACCTGGATCATTGGGTGTGCAACGTCAGTTACAGCATCAACAGCATTATCCACTATTTTAATGATTGCCTGTTGAAGTTGAAGGTCATCGCCACTGATAATAAAAGTCTTTTCGGGCAGGTCAGCATGGAGCGTGATCCTTTCAGGCATCTCTGGCCGGTATGATTCCAATGCCTCTTCAATGCATGAATTCAGATCCATCATCTCTTTCTCAATATGCTCCCTCTGGGTAAATGTGATCAACTGCTTAATCACCGCCGATACTTCAAAGGAGAGAGCCTCTGCAATTTCCAGTCTCTCTTTCAATCTAGGCAGAGCTGCCGCCTCTTTTCGTGCCAGATAAAGATTTCCGGTAATTCCGCCCATTTTGTTGTTAAAATCGTGGGCAACCCCTCCAATCAATGTTCCCAGCGCTTCCATCTTCTTCGAATGTTGAAGCTGTTTCTCCAGATGCTTTTGTTCGGTTAAATCATGAACTGTTCCCAGTATGCGTAGTGGCACGCCTTGTTCGTCGAGCTCAACCTTACCCATTTCATAGACAGTTCTTTCAACCCCATTATCCCTGATGATTCTGTGTTCTACACCGTAAGGCTCATGATTTGCCAATGCATCATCGACTGCTATTTGCACTTTAGTCCTGTCATCGGGGTGGATATAGTTTACGAATGCCTTATATGTGGCTCCAAACGCCTGGGGAGACACACCAAAAATCCGGTAGACTTCATCCGACCAGTGAAGCTTATTCGTGACAATATTCCACTCCCAACTGCCCAGGTGGGAAATGCTTTCAGCTTTATTCAACCGCTCTATATTCTCATCAAGCTCATGTGTGCGATGAGCTACTGTTTTCCGCAACTGGTAGTTCCAGGCTAAAACGCCGAACATGATCATGGCGACCAGCATGCCGAACAGGGCTATGAGCTGTTCCCGGCTCAGCTGCCACCACTGTCTGGGTGGCTCTGCAAGTTTGATCCACTTGTTGAAAATTGCCGACCTCTCCTTGTCGCTGACCATGGCAAGCCCCTTATTCAAAATAGGGATCAGTTCAGGCATGTTTTTGCGGACAACAATGGAGAGGTTGATGAAATAGCCGCTTTCGCCAATGACGCGGAGATTCGTGATCCCCTCCTTACCGATAAAGTAAGAGAGTGATGCCAGATTGGCGACAAAGGCATCGTACTTACCAAAAGAAACACCTCGCAACCCTTCATTGAGATCAGCAACCGGAACCAGTGTCAGTTCAGGGTGGTCACTCTCGAGAAACTCGTGAATGGCATATTTGTTTACTACAGCAAGCTTTTTTCCCTTAAGCTGATGAAGGTCGACCACCTGTTGAGCATCCTGAGTGGAAACGATTACGTAAGGGTATTCCAGATAAGGGTATGTAAAGTTCAGAAATTCCGATCGCTCATCTGTTTTCATCACTGCACTGATCATGTCGACCCTGCTATCCTTGATCTGTGTGATCACCTCGAGCCAGTCTTTTAGTTGTACCGGCTCAAAACGAAGGCCAAGCTTCTCTTCCAGCAGTGTCATATAGTCAGCCGCTATCCCCTGAAACGAACCAGTGTCGTCAAAAAACTCAAATGGATGGAATGCCGGATCCGGTGCCAATCGAATGACCGGGTGATCTTCAATCCATTGTAGCTCTTCCTGAGTGAGCTTCTGTGCTTCCGCGCTGAAGGAGAGGTGTGGGGGCAGAAGCATGAAGAGAAGGGTAAATGCCATCAGAGTGCAGCTACAGGCACTGCCTGGCACTCTACTGAGTAACTGCAATATTATACTTCGGACTTTCATCATTACTCATCCATAACATGACATCTTTTGACTATTATAGCAGAGCGGAGAGAAAACCGGTTTTTTATCTCTCCTGAATGTCCGCCGAAAGCGTCATTCATCTTGAGGGTTGGCTGCAGCATTATCCTGCTTGATATACTCCGCCACGCAGGTGGCCTGCGAGATCAAAGATCTCCTTGTTCATTTCAAGTTGGGGAGGTGTTTCAGGTAGGCCACAGATGCCTGTTTCTACGATAATCAGCCCTTCGGGCTTCAATCGCTCCGAGCCTTCATTGAGGATGGTAGCGAGAAATTGCAGGCCATCTGATTCGTCGGTCAGTGCACTTCGTGGTTCATGATCCAGTTCAGCTTCAAGATCGTCCATCTCATGAAACGCCACATAGGGAGGGTTGGAGATAATGACATCAAACGGGCCATCATCAGGGGCTATCGCCTGCAACATATCGCCATGGCGGAAGCTGACTCGCTCGCTAACGCCAAGTTGTTCTGCGTTGCTGCGGGCAATGGCCAGAGCCGCTTCGGATATGTCGGTGGCTACAGTGCGTGCCTGTGGATATTCGCAGGCTAGTGTGATGGCAATGCAGCCGGAACCCGTGCCGATGTCGCAGAAAGTGTAAGCACCATTTTGATTCGGGAGTCGTTCCAGCAGCTCTTCGATCAAATGTTCGGTCTCCGGGCGGGGAATCAACACATCCGGGGTGACACGGAACGGGCGCGACCAGAACTCTTTTTCTTCGGTGATATAGGCTACCGGCTCACGTGCCTCACGGCGTTTGATCACTTTCTGAAAAGCCTTTTGTATAGCTTCAGGGACTTCATCAAAAGCACGTATAATCAGATCAGTGCGGTTGATCTTCCAGGTGTGCATCAGAAGCAGTTCTGCATCTACCCTTGCCGAATCGCAGCCTGCGGACTCAAGCAGTGCAGAAGCCTGACGAATCAGATCGCGGATGTTCATGATGTTATGTGCTCTGGGCTGCGAGCAGTTCCGCCTGATGATAGGTGATAATCGAATCGATTAACTCGCCCATATCCCCTCCCAGTATCTGATCCAGTTTATACAGGGTGAGATTGATGCGGTGGTCGGTAATGCGTCCCTGCGGGAAGTTATAGGTGCGAATGCGCTCAGAGCGATCACCGGAACCGACCATGCCCTTACGAGCCTCAGCCCTTACAGCATTTACTTCGGACTGCTCTTTGTCGTAGATGCGTGCCTGCAGCACCTTCATCGCTTGTGCCTTGTTTTTGTGTTGACTGGCCTGATCCTGACAGGTGACCACGATGCCGGTCGGAGCGTGGGTAAGGCGTACGGCTGATTCAGTTTTATTCACATGCTGCCCGCCTGCGCCGGAAGCGCGATAGACATCGATACGGATATCTTCGGGACGGATATTCACCTCTACCTCTTCAGCAACAGGCAGGATGGCAACAGTGCAGGCCGAGGTATGGATACGTCCGCCGGATTCGGTTTCGGGTACGCGTTGGACACGATGAACGCCGGATTCAAATTTAAAGCGGGAGAAAACACCGTCACCGGTGATCTGTGCGACGATCTCCTTGTAGCCACCGATCTCTGTATCGTTAGCGGAGAGAACCTCTACCTTAAACCCCTGCGTCTCAGCGTAACGGCTGTACATGCGGAAAAGACTTGCAGCAAACAG
>Ga0316187_10005960_pt1 | contig 10512 bp, 8 predicted proteins | sample CroRivburrow1_MG_FD_204927 | JGI IMG/M metagenome (GOLD analysis project Ga0316187, IMG submission 204927) | Coastal sediment microbial communities from Maine, United States - Cross River worm burrow 1 | ecosystem: Environmental > Aquatic > Marine > Coastal > Sediment | place: USA: Maine...
CGGCGTTTTCTGGCTTCTGTTTTTCCTCTGCGAGCGGACTCGGGCCACGGCGGCCTCGATCTCCCCCCTGACCTGCTTGCTCGAGTCAGCCCGCTTCATCGCCAGGTGCTTTTTTTTCAGGGCCTTGTCCCGGTCCTGTCGTCGCAGCCTGGCAATGCGGGTGCGTGTCTGCTCCCGCGCGCGCAGTGCCTGCTCGGGAGCGTACTCCGGCCAGCGCCAGTAAGGCTGAGACGGACCGACCGAAGCGGGAACCAGGTCAATGCAATCCACCGGGCATGGCGGCAGGCAAAGTTCGCAGCCGGTGCAATCTTCGGACAATATGGTATGCATCAGCTTCGGACCGCCCACGATGGCATCCACGGGGCATGCCTGGATGCACAAGGTGCAGCCGATGCAAAGGCGCTCGTCGATCACCGCCAGCACCTTTGGCTCCTTACGGCCAAACTCCGGGTTCAGTGGTTTGCTGACGGTGTGCAGCAGCATGGCAAGTCCGGCGATGGTTGCCTTGCCGCCAGGGGGGCACTGGTTTATGTCCGCCCGCCCGTCCTGGATAGCCCTGGCATAGGCGAGGCAGCGAGGGTAACCGCATCGGGTGCACTGGGTTTGCGGCAACCATCCGTCAATGTCGTCGACGGACGGGGCAATCCCCATCAGGTCACCTTCGCCCCCGGCACGGCACCCTCGTCGGGGGACAGCAACCAGATATCTTTCCCGCCGGGTCCGGCGGCCAGCACCATCCCGTCGGAGACGCCGAAGCGCATCTTGCGCGGTGCCAGGTTCGCCACTACCACGACCAGCTTCCCTTCCAGTTGCTCCGGTTCGTACGCGCCCTTGATGCCGGCAAACACCGTACGCTGATGGTCGCCAACATCCAGGCCGAGCTTCAACAGCTTATCGGCGCCTTCGACTTGAGTGGCCTGCGTGATACGCGCGACGCGAAGATCGATCTTCGTGAAATCGTCAATCGTAATGTGTTCGTCGTCTCCATCAGCGGTTTCGGCGGGGGGGGTGTTGGAATTTGAATCGGTTTCGTTCATGTTGGCCTCAATCATTTTCTGGATGCTGTTGCTCTCGACCCTGCTCACCAGGTGTTCGTAGGTTTCGATCGGGTGGTCGACAAGAGGGACCCGCAGAGCGCGCCACGAGCCAGGTGCGGACACCGGGCAGTTGAGCAGGGCTTCGACCCTGCCGGAGGTCACGGGCAGTACCGGGCTCAGATAGGTCATCAGCACCCGGAAGAGATTGATTGCAAGGCTGCACGTGTCGTGCAAATAGTCGCTTTGGTCCGGGTCTTTGGCGATTACCCAGGGTTTGTGCTCGGCGATGAACTGGTTGGCCTGGTCCGCCAGTGCCATGATCTCGCGCATTGCCCGGCTGAATTCGCGTCCCTCGTAGTACTCCGCAATGCGATCCCCGGCGGTGACAAACCGTTCGTACATCTCGGGATCCGATACGTTGCCGGACAGGCGGCCGTCGAAACGCTTGCGGATGAAGCCCGCGGTCCTGCTGGCGATATTAACCACCTTGCCGACCAGATCGGAGTTGATTCGGGCCACGAAGTCATCGAAATTGAGATCCAGGTCTTCCACCTGGCTGTTCAGCTTGGCCGCGAAATAGTAGCGCAGGTACTCCGGGTTCAGGTGGTCCAGGTAAGTGCGGGCGGTAATGAACGTGCCCCGGGACTTGGACATCTTCTGGCCGTTGACCGTGAGGAAGCCGTGGGCATAGACGGCGCTGGGCTTGCGAAATCCCGCACCGTCCAGCATGGCGGGCCAGAACAATGCGTGAAAATAGAGGATGTCCTTGCCGATGAAGTGAACCAGTTCGTTGGCTGAATCCGCACTCCAGAAATCATCGAACTCGAGATCACTCTTCGAGCACAGGTTCCTGAAACTAGCCTGGTATCCGATCGGCGCGTCCAGCCATACGTAAAAGTATTTGTCCTGTTCTCCGGGAATGCGAAAACCGAAATAGGGCGCATCACGGGATATGTCCCAGTCCTGGAGGCCGGCGTCGAACCATTCCTGCAGTTTGTTACGGACCTGGCGTTGTATGTGGTCGCCCTGGGTCCACGTTTTCAACATGTCCTCGAAATCACCCAGCCGGAAGAAAAAGTGTTCCGTTTCCCTCTCGACCGGGGTGGCCCCGGAGACCGCGGAGACCGCGTTCTTGAGGTCCGTGGGGCTGTAGGTCGAGCCGCAGCTTTCGCAGCTGTCACCGTACTGGTCAGGGGTTCCGCATACCGGACACTCACCGCGGATGTAACGGTCGGGCAGAAACATGGCTTTCACCGGATCGTAGGCCTGCTTTATGACCCGCCGGGCGATGTGGCCGCCCTCGTTTAGCCGGTTGTAGATGTACTCCGCGCACTCCCGGTTCTCCTCCGAGTGTGTGGTGTAGAAGTTGTCCAGGCTGACGTGAAAATCTTCGAAGTCGGATCGGTGATCGGCCTCGATGCGTTTGATCAGTGCCTCCGGCGAGACCCCGTCGGACTCGGCCTTCAGCATGATCGGCGTGCCGTGGGCGTCGTCCGCGCAGACGTATATACACTCATGGCCTTGCAGCCGCTGGAATCGAACCCATATATCGGACTGAATGTACTCCAACATGTGCCCAAGGTGTATTGGGCCATTGGCATAGGGCAGGGCACTGGTTACCAGAATGCGGCGCTTGGTCGAATTCAACACGGTTCCTTGGTCTTTTGAAAAGGGTCACGGGGTGTGCCGCGGAGCGGCGGCGCCTAAGGTAGCAGCTATGGCCCTGTTCGCCAATACGCATGCCGGGTGTCCGCTGTGTTCAGCGAGCACATTATTGTGGAATAATCGCCAGTTCAACAAATCACCGGCCGGTCGCTGCCACCGCCGAAACCAACCGAGACTGAAATGACCCTGACCCAGGAAAAGATAGAAGACGCGCTCCGGCAAATCGTTGACCCCAACACCGACAGCGATCTGGTCGCCGGCAAGGCGGTCAAGAGCATCGACATCGACGGGGCTAAGGTTAACGTGAAACTGATCCTCGGCTACCCGGCGAAAAGCTGGGCAGGGGAGTTCGGGAAAACCGTAGAGGACCGTCTGATGGCGGTTGACGGTGTGGATGACGCCAGCGTTGCCGTGGGATGGGAGATCGTCTCCCACACCGTGCAGAAAGGGGTCAAACCCCTGGATGGGGTGAAGAACATGATCGCGGTGGCATCCGGCAAGGGCGGCGTCGGCAAGTCTACCGTCTCCGTCAACCTCGCTCTGGCGTTGTCCGCCGAGGGGGCCCGGGTCGGCATTCTGGACGCGGATATCTACGGGCCCAGCCAGCCCCGCATGCTGGGTGTAACCGGCAAGCCCGAATCGAAGGACGGCAAGACCATGGAGCCGATGTCCAGCTATAACCTGCAGGCGATGTCGATCGGGTTTCTCATAGAAGAGGAGACGCCGATGATCTGGCGCGGCCCCATGGTTACCCAGGCCCTTGAGCAGTTGCTCAAAGACACCAACTGGAATGAACTCGACTACCTGATCATCGACCTGCCGCCGGGGACGGGGGACACGCAGCTCACCCTTGCGCAGAGGGTGCCGGTCAGCGGTGCGGTCATCGTGACCACGCCCCAGGATATCGCGCTGCTGGACGCCCGCCGCGCCTACAAGATGTTCGAGAAAGTGGAGATACCCATCCTCGGCGTGGTGGAAAACATGAGCATGCACAAGTGCAGCAAATGCGGCAACGAGGAGCACATATTTGGCGAAGGCGGCGGCCAGCGGATTGCGGACGAGTACGGGCTTCCCTACCTGGGCGGGATTCCGCTCGACATCCGAATACGGTCCGACGCGGACGGTGGGAGACCCACCGTGGTTGCCGACCCGGACGGGGCGATAGCCAGGGTGTACCGCGAAATTGCCCGCCGGACTTCGGCGAAACTCGCGTCCCAGAAGAAGGACTACAGCGCGAAGTTCCCTTCCATCGTGATCCAGAATTCCTGACCGGCCATGCGGCCGGGTCCGGCAACGGCAGCGGAGTACGCGAAGAAGGGATGACCGTCGAGGACTGATTGCCGCGCGCCCGAAGCGGAAGAGTGCAGCCAACTCCCGAAACATCGACGGGCGGCAATCTGTTACCATCATTCCATGTCCGGGAATACTTTCGGGAAACTCTTTACACTGACCACCTTCGGTGAAAGCCACGGTCCGGCGCTGGGCGGGACCGTCGACGGGTGTCCGCCGGGGGTTCAGCTCCATGAGTCGGATATCCAGCGGGACCTGGACCGCCGGAAACCAGGACAGTCCAAATACACCACCCAGCGCAGGGAGTCCGACCGGGTACGCATCCTGTCCGGGGTGTTCGAGGGCAGGACGCTGGGGACTCCGATCGGCTTGTTGATCGACAACGAGGACCAGCGGTCGCGGGACTATTCTCGTATCAAGGACACCTATCGCCCTGGTCACGCCGACTATGTATACGACCAGAAATACGGCTTGCGTGACTATCGCGGCGGGGGCAGGTCATCGGCGCGGGAGACAGCGATCCGGGTTGCCGCGGGTGCCGTTGCCAAAAAATGCCTTGCAGAATCCGTCGGCGTTGTCATCAGGGGTTACGTTTCCCAGATCGGGCCCATCCGGATGGAGGCGTTCGACTGGGACGAAGTGGAGAACAATCCGTTCTTCTTCCCCGATGCGGCCAGGGTCGGGGAACTGGCTGACCTCATTGACCGGACCCGCAAGCAGGGCGATTCGATCGGAGCGAGGGTCGAGGTCGTCGCAAGCGGCGTCCCCGCGGGATGGGGCGAACCGGTGTTCGATCGGCTGGACGCTGACATCGGCAAGGCAATGATGAGTATCAATGCGGTAAAGGGCGTCGAAATCGGGTCGGGATTCGGATGTGTCACCCAAAGGGGTTCTGAGCACCGGGACGAGATGACACCTGAAGGTTTTCTGAGCAACAACGCGGGCGGGGTCCTGGGCGGGATTTCGTCCGGTCAGGAGATCCACGTTGGCATCGCTCTCAAGCCGACATCCAGCATCCAGGTCCCCGGCAGATCCATCGATCGCTACGGCAATGCGACCGAGGTCGTCACGACGGGCAGGCACGATCCCTGTGTCGGAATACGTGCCACGCCGATAGCGGAGGCCATGCTGGCGCTGGTACTCGTGGACCATTTTCTGCGCCACCGCGGGCAGAACGCTAACGTCACGCCGGCCGCACCAGTCGTCGAAAGCTGAGGTAGACGGCCGCGCCCCGGAAAATGCCGTACTGGCGGTTGTCGTGGTTCTACTTTTTCTTCTTCGCGTCGCTGGGCGCTCTTACGCCATACTGGCCCCTGTATCTGCAGTCGATCGGATTCGACCCGCTTCAGATCGGCTGGCTCATGGCCATCCTCTTGGCGACCAAGATCGTCTCCCCCAACCTGTGGGCATGGATCGCCGATCGCAGCCGGCAGTCCCTGCCGATGGCGAGGATGGCCGCCATGCTCGCCTTCGCATGTTTTACCGGATTGTACTGGGCCACGACATTCTGGTGGGTGGCACTGGTGATGTTCGGTTTCAGCTTCTTCTGGCACGCGGTTCTGCCGCAGGTCGAGACGGCGACGTTCAATCACCTCGGGGCGGAGGAGAGCCGGTACGGGCGGATCAGGTTGTGGGGGTCGTTCGGATTCATACTGTTTGTGCTTGTTTTGGGCCCGGTTGTCGAGCGCTACGGCCCCGCAATGGCACTGCCCGCGGTGGCGTTCGCACTGCTGTGTGTGTGGGCGGCGACGGTGTTGATCCCGGAACCGGACAGTTGCAGGGATCCCCTGCACGGGCTGGAATTCAGGGCGTTGTTCAAGAATCCGCAGGTGCCGGTCCTCCTTCTCTGCTGCCTGTTAATGCAGGCCAGCCATGCGCCTTACTACACGTTCTTTTCCATCTATCTGAGCGAGTACGGATATTCGAAGAGCCTGATCGGAGGGCTGTGGGCGTTCGGTGCGCTGTGCGAGGTCGCGGTGTTCTATTTCATGCACAAGCTGCACATACGATTCTCCCCGGCGGTACTGCTCGCCGTCAGCTTCGTGGTGACCGCGCTGCGCTGGTTGCTCGTCGCCTGTTATCCGGAATGGCTGGCAATGCTTGTGTTTACCCAGTCCCTCCATGCGGTGACGTTCGGGGTCTACCACGTCGCAGCGCTTCAGCTCATCCGGGACCGGTTTACCGGGAACCATCAGCATCGGGGCGTGGCCCTGTACGGCAGCGTGAGCTTTGGAGTCGGGGGCGCTCTGGGCAGTTTCTCGAGCGGTTATCTATGGAATGGGGCCGGACCGGAATTCACGTTCGGGGTGGCGGCGGCCGTGGCGATGTGCGGTGCGGCGATCGCCTCCTGGCTTGTCAGGGCTGATTCGGCCAGAAGGGTCTAAATGGTCGCGCGGTTGCCGATCGTGGTGTCATGGACGACATCTGCGGGCTCGAGGATCGCGGATCGGGTGCCGGCACCATCCTCCGCCGGTCCAAAATACTGTCTTGTACACCACCCGATGTTGTCGAGAAGATTGATCTGGTCCACGTCGGATCGCCTGGATTGCAGCAGCTTCTCGCGCACGCGGCCGAGCGCGGTGAAAGTATCCTCGAGGTTGATGTTCGCGTCGAGGTGCCCGCAGCGGTTGACGCAATAGACTCCGCGGACGATCTCCTGGATCAGGTCGTGGTGGACGGCATCGTGAGACAACAGGTTATTGATGTCCTCGGTCTGATCCTGAACCGGTACATGATGTCGCCCCAGATGGTCCGCCCACCAGGCGATCAACTCCCTGAACCGGGGGGGCTGCCCGGAGCGTTCGGCTGGTTGTTCGGGTAGCTGCTTCACTATTTCATGTATCTATTGTGCTAACATATTTCAGTTTTGGATTCTTGTTCAACTTCCGCACCCATCTGGAATAAACATCAACTATGGCTGGAAAAACATTATATGACAAGCTCTGGGACGGGCACGTCATCCGTACGGACCCCGATGGCATTAGTCTGTTATACATAGACCGGCATCTGGTTCACGAAGTGACGTCACCGCAAGCGTTTGAAGGGCTCCGCCTGGCCGGGAGAAAACCCTGGCGCATCCACGCGAACCTCGCGGTGGCGGATCACAACATTCCTACTGTGGACCGCGCATCCGGAATTTCTGATCCCGTGTCGCGGCTGCAGGTCGAGACGCTCGCGACCAACTGTCGTGAATTCGGTATTACAGAGTACTCGCTGCAGGACATACGCCAGGGTATCGTTCACATCATCGGCCCTGAGCAGGGTGCAACCTTGCCGGGGATGACGGTGGTCTGTGGCGACTCACACACGTCGACCCACGGTGCGTTCGCCGCACTTGCCTTTGGCATGGGCACCTCCGAGGTCGAGCACGTGCTGGCCACGCAGTGCCTGCTGCAGAAAAAATCGAAGAACATGCGTGTCAATATCGAGGGCAGCCTGGGCCTCGGTGTCACGCCAAAAGATGTAATCCTCGCAATTATCGGTCACATCGGAACCGCCGGCGGCACCGGGTATGTCATCGAATTCGCGGGCTCCGCGATCAGAGACATGAGCATGGAAGGCAGGATGACGGTGTGCAACATGACCATCGAAGCGGGCGCGCGGGCGGGCGTGATTGCCTGTGATGACAAGACCCTGGCATATGTGAAGGGCCGGCCGTATGCCCCCCACGGTGAGCTGTGGGACAAGGCCGCTGCGGGGTGGAATGATCTGCACAGTGACACGGACGCCGCGTTCGACCGGGTAGTCGAACTCGATGCCGCCGCCATCGCGCCCCAGGTCAGCTGGGGCACGTCTCCGGAGATGGTTTGCGCCGTGGATTCGACCGTCCCGGACCCCACGGACGAGCACGATCCAGCCCGCAAGGAGGGTATCGCGCGGGCGCTTGACTACATGGGGCTCGAGGCGGGTATGCCCATCACTGAAATACGGCTGGACAAGGTATTCATCGGATCCTGTACTAACGGACGGATCGAGGATCTTCGCGATGCTGCGAGGGTCGTGCAGGGAAAGAAGGTAGCGGACAGCATTGAACTGGCCATGGTGGTCCCCGGATCCGGGCTGGTCAAGAAGCAGGCGGAGGAGGAGGGGCTGGCGGATACGTTCAGAGCGGCCGGATTCGAATGGCGCGAACCGGGCTGCTCGATGTGCCTGGCCATGAATGCCGACCGACTGGACCCCGGCGAGCGCTGCGCATCGACGTCCAACCGGAATTTTGAGGGCCGGCAAGGTAGGGGCGGCAGGACTCACCTGGTTTCCCCCGCCATGGCGGCAGCCGCGGCAGTGAACGGACATTTCATCGACGTGAGGGATTTGTAATCATGGAAGCATTCTCGAGCATTGAAGGCATCGTCGTCCCGATCGACCGCGCGAACGTGGACACGGATCAGATCATCCCCAAGCAGTATCTGAAATCCATCCATCGCACCGGCTTCGGCCCGAACCTGTTCGACGACTGGCGTTACCTCGATCCAGGGGAGCCGGGCGACGATCACACCAAACGCCGGTTGAACCCGGAATTCGTACTCAATCAGGAGCGCTACCAGGGGGGCAGGATACTGCTGGCACGCAAGAACTTCGGCTGCGGCTCGTCGCGCGAACATGCCCCGTGGGCTCTGCTGGGATTCGGGATTCGAGTGGTCCTGGCACCGAGTTACGCCGACATTTTCTATAACAACTGTTTCAAGAACGGTATTCTGCCGGTCACCCTCAGTGAAGATGAGATCGACACCCTGTTTGGGCAGGTGGAGGCGACCCCGGGGTTTACCCTGGTGGTGGATCTTGAAGCGCAGACGGTTGGCGCGGGGCCGGACCAGGTTTTCAGGTTCGACCTGGATCCCGGCCTGAAGCACCGTTTACTCAACGGGCTCGACGACATCGGCATTACCCTGGAACATGCGGATGAGATAAAGGCATACGAGGAGCGACGGAGAAATGAAGCGCCCTGGCTGTTCAACGAACTGAACTGAAGCAATTCAGGCGGCTTCCCTTGATGCATGTCGCTGTGGTCCCGGCGTGCTGAATTCATCTACTTATTTGTGATAGGCTGGATATGACTAGCAAAATATTGCTTTTAGACGGTGACGGTATCGGCACCGAAGTTAACGCACAAGCCGAAAAACTGCTCAACCGCCTCAAAGAAGGTCACGGGCTTGACGTCGAACTGGAGTCCGGATTGGTGGGTGGTGCGGCTTATGACGCTACCGGAACGCCGCTCCCGGACGAAACCCTTGAAAAAGCGAGGGCCTCGGACGCGATTCTGCTCGGTGCGGTCGGGGGACCCGCCTGGGAGCAGCTCCCGTTCGATAAACGGCCGGAGCGCGGGCTGCTGGGCCTGAGGTCTGACCTCGCCCTGTTTGCCAACCTCCGACCTGCAATTACCTACGAGCAACTTGCGGATGCATCCAGCCTGAAATCGGAACTGGTCGCCGGGCTGGACATCTTGATCGTGCGGGAACTCACCGGGGGTATCTATTTCGGGAAGCCCAGGGGCATCCGTAAAACGGACGACGGTGAACGTGAGGGTTTCAATACCCTTGTATACCGGGAGTCAGAAATCAGACGCATCGCCCATGCCGCGTTCAAGGTTGCCCGGGAGCGCGGCAGGCGGGTCTGCTCGGTCGACAAGGCCAATGTGCTCGAATGTACGGAGTTGTGGCGCGAGGTGGTAACCGAGGTCGGTATGGAATATCCCGATTGCGAACTGAGTCATATGTATGTCGACAACGCCGCAATGCAACTGGTGCGCATGCCCAAGCAGTTCGACGTCGTCGTTACCACGAACATGTTCGGAGATATCCTGTCCGACATCGCCGCAATGCTCACCGGTTCCATCGGCATGCTCCCGTCGGCGTCGCTGGATGAGAAGGGCAGGGGCATGTATGAGCCTGTGCACGGGTCGGCGCCGGACATTGCCGGGACCAACAAGGCCAATCCGCTCGCGGCGCTGCTCTCGGTGGAGATGATGCTGCGCTATTCGCTGGCGCAGCCCGAACTGGCGGACCGGGTCGGGGGCGCGGTGAAAGCGGTGCTGGACAAGGGACTGCGTACGATTGACCTGCACCGTGGCGCAGGTACGGTGATCGGGACCGAGGAAATGGGTGACGCCGTTATCACCGAACTGGACCGGCACTGAACCGGGAGTCCATGAATATCTGAATGAATATCAATGAGTAAGTCCTATAACGTCGCGGTTGTCGGTGCCACCGGGGCCGTCGGCGCCGCCATGATGGATATCCTGGAATCGCGCGAATTTCCGGTGGATCAGCTGTTCCCGCTGGCGAGCGAAAAGTCGGCAGGGTCATCGGTAATCTTCAGGGGTCGTGCACTGAAGGTCCGGAATCTGGACGAGTTCGATTTTTCCCAGGCACACATCGGTCTGTTTTCGGCGGGTGCGTCGGTGTCCGCAGTGTACGCGCCGAAAGCGGTGGGCGCAGGGTGCGTGGTCATCGACAACACCTCGCAGTTCCGGTACGACGATGAGATCCCGCTGGTGGTGCCCGAGGTGAATCCGGAGGCGATC
>Ga0316187_10005961_pt1 | contig 10511 bp, 8 predicted proteins | sample CroRivburrow1_MG_FD_204927 | JGI IMG/M metagenome (GOLD analysis project Ga0316187, IMG submission 204927) | Coastal sediment microbial communities from Maine, United States - Cross River worm burrow 1 | ecosystem: Environmental > Aquatic > Marine > Coastal > Sediment | place: USA: Maine...
GTACACCACCCACAAATAGCAGCAATGAAAGAGGAGCGGTTTTCACTTCATATTCAGAGGCATTCTTCGCCGTATTGAATGAGCGCCAAGCCGCGTAGATTAGAATAATGCCGACAATCGGTTTATATATGGTAGAAGGTAAATTAAGGCCACCTCCAATGTAGGCCAATGGAATTGCAGTTATGGCCAAAGGAATAAACAGTCGCCATGAGAAAAATCCCATGCGATAAAACTTCGTGGTTGCGATGACAGCAACAAGAATATTAAGACCCAAAGCTGTAGGCTTCATGACTGCCGGTGATATATCCACCAAGGCCATTGCCGCCAGATATCCTGATGCACCAGCATGCCCAATGGATGAATAGAGGATAGCAGCCAGTAGCAGCAATGCCGCAAGAACATTATCTTCAGCACTCATTTTGATTACTACTGCACTTTAACAACTGCGTAACAGTAATTTGAAGCCACTCATATAGAGTCTGCCAAATGTATATGTAAAACTACAGCTTTGCCTTTACCCACTCAGGCACACCAGCCAGCGCCTTTTCCAGATTCTCCGGCTGTGTACCGCCCGCCTGCGCCATGTCAGGCCTGCCACCGCCCTTACCACCAACTTGTTGCGCGACGAAGTTGACTAAGTCACCCGCTTTTACTTTACCGATTTGGTCTTTAGTCACACCCGCAATCAGGGTCACCTTGCCATCGCTTACGGATGCCAGCACGATGGCGGCAGAGTGGAATTTGTCTTTTAGCTTGTCCAGTGTCTCGCGCAGGGTTGCGACATCCGCGCCTTCCAATTGCGCAGCCAGCACTTTCACTCCGTTGATGTCTTGCGCCTGTCCAGCCAGATCGTCGCCCTGAGTAGCAGCCAGTTTTGATTTCAGTGTGGACAATTCTTTTTCCAACGACTTCACGTTATCCATGATCTGCACGATGCGCGCAGCAGCTTCGTGCGGTTGCGTCTTCACGACACCGGATACCTGCTGCAACTGCTGTTCACGTTGCTGTATCAAAGCCAGCGCACCCTCGCCCGTTACCGCTTCGACTCGACGCACACCTGCTGCCACGCCACTTTCCGAAATAATCTTGAACAGACCGATGTCGCCAGTACGCCGCACATGCGTGCCACCGCACAATTCCTTGGAGCTGCCGATGGACAACACGCGCACTTCGTCTCCATATTTCTCGCCGAAAAGCATCTTTGCGCCAGTCTGCTGTGCATCTTCTATTGACATGACTTGCGCCTGTGTCACGGCATTGCCAAGAATTTCAGCATTCACAATGGCTTCCACCTTGCGAATCTCGTCATCGGTCATCGGCTGATTATGTAGAAAGTCGAAGCGAGTTTTGTCGGGATCAACCAGCGAACCCTTTTGCTGAACATGATCGCCCAACACTTCGCTCAGCGCTTTGTGCATCAGATGTGTTACAGAATGGTTGCGCTCGATGTGGCGCCTTGCGGCTATGTCTACGCGCGCGGTCACACCATTACCCACCGTCAACTTACCGGTCTTGACTGTACCGTGATGACCAAATACCGCAGCTTGGATCTTCTGCGTATCTTCCACCGCGAAAATACCGTATGTAGCACGAAGTTCGCCTCGGTCGCCCACTTGACCGCCGGACTCGGCATAGAACGGTGTATCGTCCAACACAACTACGCCCATTTCACCTTCGTTCAGCTCATTCACGGCCACGCCATCCTTATACAAAGCCAGCACCTTGCCTTTGCGTTCCAGCGTGTCGTAACCGTGAAAAGTAGTTGCCGCTCCAGAGTAATCTAGATTGGTGACCATTTTGAATTTACCTGCCGAGCGCGCCATTTGTTTCTGATTTGCCATTGCTGCATCGAAGGCGCCCACATCAACGGCAATGCCATGCTCGCGGCAGATGTCCTGCGTCAGGTCGAGCGGGAAGCCGTAGGTGTCGTGGAGTTTGAACGCAATTTCACCGCTAAAAATAACTGTAAGTGTTGATAATGGAGGAGCTTGCAAATCTACAGACCCCGGTCGATAATGAATCTCGACAACATTACGCAACGTCCCTATATTGCTTATCTCAGATTCTAGGATCGCCATGCCATGTTCGATGGTCGCAAAGAACCGTTCCTCTTCCAGCTTGAGTATGCCCTTCACGCGTACCTGCTCGTTGACCAGTTCGGGATAGGCCGCACCCATTTCTATAACCAGATCAGGCACCAGCTTGTGGAAGAACGAGGCACGCGCGCCGAGCTTGTAACCGTGCCGTATCGCGCGACGGATAATCCGGCGCAGCACATAGCCGCGCCCTTCGTTACCGGGAATCACACCATCTGCAATGAGGAAGGAGCAGGCGCGGATGTGGTCGGCCAGTACTTTTAACGAGGGTAAATCCAAGTTAGTACAGTTAGTCTCCCGTGCGGCAGCCCTGATCAATGTCTGAAACAGATCGATCTCGTAGTTGGAATGCACTTGCTGCAACACTGCCGAGATACGCTCCAAACCCATACCGGTATCTACCGAAGGTTTGGGAAGTGAATGCATCACGCCGCTTTCATCGCGGTTGTATTGCATAAACACGTTGTTCCATATCTCGATAAAACGGTCACCGTCTTCCTCGGGCGTACCGGGTAGTCCACCAGGAATATGTTCACCGTGGTCGTAGAATATCTCCGTACAGGGACCGCAAGGCCCGGTGTCTCCCATCATCCAGAAATTGTCTGACGCGTAGCGCGCGCCCTTGTTGTCGCCGATACGGATCACCCGCTCAGGTGGCACACCGATTTCTTTTGTCCATATGTCGTAGGCATCGTCGTCTTCGGCATACACAGTGATGTAAAGTTTTTCCTTGGGTAGTTGGTAAATCTCGGTTAACAACTCCCATGCGTATTTAATCGCCTCCTGCTTAAAGTAATCGCCGAAACTGAAGTTGCCCAACATCTCGAAGAAAGTGTGGTGACGTGCGGTGTAACCAACGTTTTCCAGATCATTGTGCTTGCCACCCGCACGCACGCATTTTTGTGAAGAGGTCGCACGGCTGTAGTTGCGCTTGTCAAAACCGAGGAACACATCCTTGAACTGGTTCATCCCCGCATTGGTGAACAACAACGTCGGATCTTCGTGCGGCACCAGCGAACTGGATGCGACAACTGTATGGCCCTTGGAGGCAAAGTAATCCAGAAATTTCTGGCGTATTTCACTGCTTTTCATGATACACCTTGAACACTCTAGTCACGATCCAGTCAGGCTGGACAAGGCGCACATCATACCATGCAAGGTCTTAACGATTACAGTGGGAAGCAGAGGAATGCTTTACGTTGCGGGCTGAAAGGATCGACCTCAAAGATCATGATGTCTACCTAATCGGGGTCGTGTCTTAGCACTTTAAAAACCACATCCATGGCAAATCCGCGTGATTGCAAGAAACGCACCTGTTTGGCTTTTTCCTTTTCATCCTGCGGCAGTACGCCAAATTTTCTTTGCCACACCTCGCGCGCAGCAGCCATTTCAGTTTCTTTCAAGTCCGGCAATGCATCACTGATAAGATTCTCCGCAATACCGCGTTGGCGAAGTTCATGGGTGATACGTTGCAAGCCGAAACGGCTGCGCTTTGCGTGTAGCAATTGCTTAACGGCGCGCTCATCAGACAACCAGCCTCGCGTAACCAGGTCATCCAATAGCGCATCCAGATTTACAGTGTCCGCAGAGCCTGATACTTGTTCAAATTCATCGTCTGCTTGTACATGGGGCAACAACTTGGTGCGCAATTCGGCACGACTGTATTCGCGACGTGCCAAACACTGCAATGCACGCGTACGCAAGCTTATGTCAGACTTCTTCCTCAACGGATTTCTCACCTACTTTTGCTGCAATCTTATCCTTTGCCTTCGATGCCTTTTTATCTTTTTCATCAAGCATCGCCACACCTACTGCTTCACGCACTCTATTTTCAATTTCAAAGGAAATGTCTGGGTTCTCGCGTAAGTATTCACGTGAATTATCTTTTCCTTGACCGATTTTCTCACCCTTATAGCTATACCAGGCACCTGCTTTTTCCACAATCTTATGCCGTACACCCAAGTCAATAATTTCTCCCAAACGCGAAATACCTTCACCGTACAAAATATCAAAATATGCTTCACGAAATGGCGGCGCAACTTTATTTTTCACCACCTTTACGCGTGTCTCATTCCCGATTACTTCATCACCTTTTTTGATCGCACCGATGCGACGGATGTCCAGACGCACTGAAGCGTAAAATTTAAGGGCATTTCCGCCAGTGGTGGTTTCCGGATTACCGAACATCACACCGATCTTCATGCGAATTTGATTAATAAAGATCACCAGCGTATTGGAACGCTTAATATTAGCTGTGAGCTTGCGCAACGCTTGCGACATCAGCCGCGCATGCAAGCCCATCTGCGCATCGCCCATGTCACCCTCGATCTCTGCCCTGGGCGTCAGTGCAGCCACCGAATCGATCACCACAACATCCACCGAGGCGGAGCGCACCAGCATATCGGTTATTTCCAGCGCCTGTTCACCGTTGTCAGGTTGTGAAATCAAGAGGTCTTCCACCTTCACCCCCAGCCTTTGGGCATATTGCGGGTCTAGGGCGTGTTCCGCGTCAATGAATGCTGCCGTGCCGCCAAGCTTCTGCATTTCGGCAATGATTTGCAACGTTAATGTCGTTTTACCGGAGGATTCCGGCCCGTAGATTTCGACTACCCTTCCACGCGGCACACCGCCAACACCCAGCGCAATATCCAACCCCAGCGAACCGGTAGAAACCACCTGTATATCCTTCGCCACCTCATTTTCACCGAGGCGCATGATAGAACCCTTACCGAACTGTTTTTCGATCTGACCCAGTGCTGCTGCCAGTGCTTTGCTCTTGTTGTCATCCATTCTGCTTTACCCCTCTCAAAAATTGTGTGCGGATTATGTCACAGCAAATTGCACTTGTACAGAACGTTCGTTCTCAATCAATAAAGCGGAAATTCGTACCCTCAAAAATTTGAATCAAACTGTTATAGTCGCTTGAGACAATAAAATTTGCAGTCCTTGCAAAGCGACAAATATAGCCTTGGCACGCACTTCTGAACGCGTACCCAAAATGAAGTGCTTGTTTGCCAGAGTCTCGCCATGCTTGACTCCCCAAGCAAACCAGACAGTGCCCACAGGCTTATCAGTTGTTCCGCCACCCGGCCCGGCAATGCCACTTACTGCCAATGCAACTTGCGATTCACTGTGAGCCAGCGCACCCTGCACCATTTCGCGCACTGTCGCTTCAGAAACAGCTCCATGTTGCATCAACGTATCTTCGCTCACGCCCAACATTTGCTGTTTGGCCAGATTGGAATAGGTGATGAAGCCGCGTTCGAACCATTTGGAGCAATCCGGCACTTCGGTAATAGCCTGCGCCACACCGCCGCCGGTGCACGATTCCGCGGTTACGAGTTTCCAACCGCGAGATTTAAGTGCGGCACCGACCTGTTCAGCCAAGGCTTCCATCACAAACCACGGGCCAAGTCATTCTGGATGTCTACCAACGCTTCCAAGCCAACGGCAATACGTATCAACCCATCCGTGATACCTGCTGCTGCACGCGCTTCTGGAGTATTACGCGCATGGGTGGTAGTGGCTGGATGGGTGATGGTGGTTTTGGTATCACCCAAATTCGCTGTAATTGACAGGAGTTGCGTATTATCGATGATACGCCATGCCGCAGCCTTGCCACCCTTGACTTCAAACGACACTATACCGCCACCATTAGCTTGCTGTCGCATCGCGAGCGTATGCTGCGGGTGTGATGCCAACCCCGGATAGAATACACGCTGAACGTTGGGCTGTGCCTCTAGCCAGCGCGCCAACTCCAGAGCACTTGCGCTATGCGCCGTCATGCGCAGTTTCAGCGTTTCCAGACCCTTTAAGAATATCCATGCATTGAATGCACTCATGCTCGGCCCGGCTGTGCGCAAATATTGGTATATGCCTTCCAGATTTTTTTTACTCCCCAGCACAGCCCCGCCCAATACTCGCCCCTGCCCATCAAGGTATTTGGTGGCGGAGTGAATCACAATGTCTGCACCCAACTCTATCGGGCGTTGCAGGATAGGTGTGCAGAAACAGTTATCCACCGCCAACAGTGCACCACATTTTTTGGCGACGATGGCAATTGCTGCGATATCGGAAATTTCAGTGAGTGGATTGGATGGCGTTTCCAGAAAGAACAATTTGGTATTTGGGCGCACAGCAGCTTCCCATTCCGCCACATCAATAGCAGAAACGTATGTTGTCTCCACACCAAATTTACTTATGATGTTATTGAACAGATTAACCGTTGCACCAAACAGACTACGAGAAGAAACGATGTGATCACCGGCTTTAAGCAACCCCATCACACAGGCCAGGATGGCAGACATGCCGGATGCGGTAGCAACGCATTGCTCTGCCCCTTCCATTGCAGCAAGTCGATCTTCGAACATTGTGACTGTCGGATTGGTAAAACGAGAATAGATATTGCCCTGCTGTTCACCGACAAACCGCGCGGCAGCCTGTGCGGCATTGTCAAAGACGAAGCTTGATGTCAGGAATAGCGCCTCGCTATGCTCTCCGAACTGGCTACGTACCGTACCACCGTGTACGGCCAGCGTTTCAGGTTGATAATTGGATTCGGACAATATGCCCTCCTTGCTAATTTTTCTTAGTGTTCGGTCAGCTCAAGCGCCATCTGGTTGACATCATCTCCCTGCACCGCTTTACCTTTTCTGCGTCGCGCTTCGATCTCATTCAAATATGAGGCGGTAATGTCACCAGTGATATAACGACCATCAAAGCATGACGCATCGAAACCGCTAATATGTGGATTAGCCTGGCTCACAGCCGCCTTGAGATCGGCCAAATCCTGGTAGATGATACGATCAGCGCCAATCTCCCGACAGATTTCCTCATCGCTGCGTCCGGTGGCGATTAATTCCTGCGGACTAGGCATATCTATGCCATACACGTTCGGATAGCGCACTGGCGGGGCAGCAGAGGCGAAATAGACTTTACGTGCTCCTGCGTCGCGTGCCATTTGCACGATCTCCCGGCTGGTCGTACCACGCACGATAGAATCATCGACCAACAGCACATTTTTACCCTTGAATTCAACGCCAATTGCATTAAGTTTTTGGCGTACTGATTTCTTGCGCATCGCCTGCCCCGGCATAATAAAAGTACGGCCAATATAACGATTTTTAACAAATCCCTCTCGGAACGGAATGTTAAGACGATTAGCTAATTGCAGGGCACTGGGACGGCTCGAATCCGGGATCGGTATCACCACGTCGATATCAATCTCTTTCCAGTTGGATTTAATTTTGTCTGCCAGGTACTCACCCATATACAAACGAGTTTCATACACAGAAATACCATCAATTACCGAGTCCGGACGTGCCAAATAGACATATTCGAAAATACACGGGTTCAGGCTTGCTGATTCACTGCATTGCTGACTATGCAATTTACCATTGAAATCAACGAACACCGCTTCACCTGGCGCAATGTCACGCAAAAACTTAAAACCCAAAGTATCAAGTGCCACACTTTCCGATGCGACCAGATATTCCATACCAAGAGCCGATTCGTTCACCCCGATTACCAGCGGGCGTATACCAAAAGCATCACGAAATGCCAACAGGCCATAACCCGCAATCAATGCCACTGCAGCATATGCGCCATGACAACGTTTGTTCACACTAGTCATTGCAGCAAATATCGTATCTGCATCAAGACGATATTGTCTGGATTTATTTTGTAATTCGTGCGCCAGCACATTTAACAATACTTCCGAATCAGAATTAGTATTCACGTGGCGCAAGTCTTCCACGAACAACTGCTCCTTTAATTCATCAGCGTTGGTCAAATTTCCGTTGTGTCCGAGCATAATACCGAATGGCGAACTTACGTAGAACGGCTGAGCCTCATTGTGATCCTCTGCAGAACCTGCGGTAGGATAACGCACATGTGCAATGCCTGCATTTCCCGCCAATGCACGCATATTTCGAGTACGAAATACATCCCGTACCAGCCCGTTGTCTTTATGCAGGTGAAAAGTATAATCTTCCAGCGTAGCAATCCCAGCCGCATCTTGACCGCGATGTTGTAAAACTTGCAAACCGTCATACAACAATTGATTGACTGGCGATTGTGAGATCACTCCGAGAATGCCACACATATTTTCTTATCCCGAAAAATTAACTACCTGGAAATTATTTTCGCGCCCGGTAATGGATACGTTGCGCAAAACTCTCTGGTAACCACGACTTTGTTAGTAAAGCAACATCCTCAGCCCCTCTGCTCATCTGCGCTTCACGCCAGAAAGGTTGTTCAGGAAAATCTGTCATTCCGGCCAGCCACACCACTGCAAGCACCACCAACAAGCCACGCAACAAGCCGAACATACCACCCAACACCCGGTCTACTTGACCCAACCCGACCATCCTCATCAGTTTAGTAAGCACTAGTACCAGTATGCCCCACACAATCATTACCGCAACAAATACCAATGCGTATGCCCCGATGAGACGTACCATCTCATGCTTAATCGGAATATGCTGCGCAAGACTATCTGCAAAGATATTACTTACAACAAACGCAATCGGCCAACCCAATATCGACAATACTTCATACAGCAAACCGCGCCACAAACCAAACAATAGTGAAATCAACAGTATTGCAATCACTCCAAAATCAAATACTGTCATCTAAGAGCCTGTCGCACTTAAGTAAGATAGGTTGCAAATACTGCAAAGTCCGCGTACCCAATCGGGTTTTGCTCCATCATCTACGAACCCTTAGCAAGCATCACAACCGGATGCAACCCATGCTTCTCCAGTAATTGAACTACTTCCTCTGCCTTTGAGCGATCAGGGTATGGTCCAACACGAACACGCGTCTTGCCAGCAGCCGTTTCTGTGTAGGCTTTAAAGCCCCATTTTTTTAATTTTGCCAATTCCTGTTTTGCGGCCTCAATATTTGAGTACGCACCGACTTGGGCTACGAAACCCTCTGCAACCGCTTTCGTCTTGCTTATCTCCGTTGGAACAGTTTTCTTTTCAGGGGCAACTTTCTGCTTAATAACCTCAACTGGCAATTTAACAGGTGGGGGGCCTTGTGCCACTACTGGCTCGACTGGCGTCATGCTCGGAGTAACCATCGCTGCGGGATCTGCAATTACTGCACCCGGCACAAGTTCTGCCACATCATCAACTGCAGGGATACGTAAATCAATGTCTGGCCTTACCAGATTGGGTTCACTATCCAACACTATCGGCAGTATCACTATGACTGATATCGTAAAAGCAAGCGCACCAATCAAGCGGCGGCGAGTTTTACGCCTGATATTTTGCTCATCATCTGATAACTGCTTTGCCATTTGCTAATCTACCCCAATTTTCTAATGAACTACCAAAATCCCCAATCTCTACGCCGCCAGCGGTGCTGCATCTCCCATAGCTTCAGTCACCGTATAGAACGAACCGAAGACTATAATTCTATCATTTTCACCCGCCACGTTATAGGCAAAACGCAATGCTTCAGCAACTTGACTGAAAGTTTTAATCTCACCTCTTACCATGCCATTTTGCAACTGATGTTCAAGGTATTCGGTTGTTGCTCCACGTGCTGCAGCAATACCCGCCACCAACCACGTGTCAATATGCACATTCACCGCTGCAACCACACCAGGTATATCTTTATCTTGAAGCATTGCGAACACTGCGTAGGTATGCTGATAAGCAGGCATATCAGCAAGATTTTGTGCAAGAGCATGTGCAGCATGAAGATTGTGAGCAACGTCAAATATCAAAGTCGGCCTACCCGGCATTAGCTGGAAACGTCCCGCCAACTGCACTTCACTCAATCCACGCCTTACTGCCGCCATGCCTACTGGCAATTGGTATTTTAACGTATCCAATGCTGCTAAAGCTGCACTGGCATTATGCAATTGAAATCTTCCGCGTAACGCAGGATACGGCAATGCGCTTCGGGCACCCAAACTGCTGGAATAGTCCCACTGCCTCTGATTTGGCATGCATTTAATTTCATGTCCGACACGCCACAGCTCTGCTCCGACTTTCTGAGCTTGAGTGGTAATAGCTTGCGGGATGTCATTGTCAGTGCATATTGCGACACATCCTTTACGAAAGATGCCCGCTTTTTCATGTGCTATCTGTTCACGTGTCTTACCAAGATATTCGGTATGATCGATATCCACATTGGTAACCACTGCGCAATCACTGTCGAATACATTTACTGCATCCAGACGACCACCCAAACCAACTTCCAGAATCGCCACCTCGACTTCATGTTCAAGAAAGTAGTGCATCGCAGCTAATGTGCCAAATTCAAAATATGTGAGTGGCACATCTTCACGTACTCGCTCAATAGCCTCAAATGATGCACACAGCTCATCATCAGTAATCTGTTGCTTGGCAATTCGCATACGTTCGTTATATTTCAATAAGTGTGGAGAAGTGTAGCAACCAA
>Ga0316187_10005962_pt1 | contig 10510 bp, 9 predicted proteins | sample CroRivburrow1_MG_FD_204927 | JGI IMG/M metagenome (GOLD analysis project Ga0316187, IMG submission 204927) | Coastal sediment microbial communities from Maine, United States - Cross River worm burrow 1 | ecosystem: Environmental > Aquatic > Marine > Coastal > Sediment | place: USA: Maine...
CCCCGCCGTGACCGGCTCGGTGCAGGTCCTGGCCTCGGGCGGCTGGTCCGCGGTCTACGAGGGAGAGCGCGAGCTCGGCCGGACGCCCCTGACCGTCGCCCTGGCTCCGGGTCGCCACCGCCTTCGCCTCCTGCCCTTCGGTCGCGAGCCGGGTGACCTGCACACGGTGACGGTCGTCGCCGGCAGCACGATCACCATCCGCGTCGGTATCCGCTCCAGCGGCGCGGCCGCGCCCGCGCCCTGAGCCGCTCCCGAAGCGCTACTTCGCGAGCGCGCCCAGGCACTCGTAGGCTGCGTACTTGTAGCTCTCGGCGAGGGTCGGGTAGTTGAAGACCATGTCGATGAAAACGTCGACCGTGCCGCCGAGGTGCATGACCGCCTGGCCGATGTGCACGAGCTCGCTCGCGCGCTCGCCGATCACGTGCACGCCCAGGACTTTGCGGTCGCGGGCGTCGACCACGAGCTTCGTGACCCCCTGCAGATCGCCCGTGATCCGCCCGCGGGCATTGTCCCGGTAGAGGGCGCGCCCGACGACGTAGGGGATGCCCCGCTCGGCACAGCTCTGCTCGGTCTCGCCGACGGTGCTCACCTCGGGGATCGTGTAGATGCCGTAGGGCAGGAGCTTGGCCATCTCCTGCTTGTACTCGAAGCCGAAGGCGTGGCAGACGGCGACGCGCCCCTGCTCCATGGCGGTGGACGCGAGCGCCGGGAAGCCGATCACGTCGCCGGCGGCGAGGATGTGCGGGACCGTGGTCCGGTATCGCTCGTCCACCTCGAGGTATCCACGCTGGTTGGGCACGATGCCCACGGCGTCGAGACCGACGTCCCCCGAGCGCCCGACACGCCCCGCCGCGAACAGCAGGGCATCGTTCTCCACCGCGCCCCCCTTCGTCAGCTCGACCCGCACGCCGCTCGGCGTGCGTTTCACCTCGCCCCACCGCGTACCGAGCTCGAGGGCGACGCCGAGGTGCTCCATGGCGACGACCAGGCGGTCCGCGATCTCGTGGTCCAGGAACGGCAGGATCCGGTCGCGGCTGTCGACGACTGTCACCTGCACGCCGAGGGCAGCAAACATGCAGGCGTATTCGCTGCCGATGACTCCCCCGCCGAGGATCGTGAGCGACTCCGGCAGACGGTCGATGGTGAGGATCCCGTCGCTGTCGTGGATGTGAGAGTCGGAGAAGTCGATGCCGTCCGGTCGACGTGGTTTCGACCCGGTCGCGATCAGGATGACGTCGGCCTCGACCCGGCCCTCGCCGCCACCGCCGTCGATGGCGAGGGTGTGGAGATCGACAAAGCGCGCGTGCCCGTGGCGATAGGTCACGTCGTGCCGGCGGAGGTTGTCCCTGATCCGGTGGGCCTCGGCCTCGGCGATCGTGTTCTTGCGGTCCATGAGCACGGGGACGGTGGCGTCGCCGGCCAGGGAGACGGCGATGCCGTAGAGGCGGCGCGTCCGGTGCCCGGAGAGATAGACCGCCGCCTCCCGGAGGGTCTTGCTCGGCAGCGTCCCTGTGTGGACGGCGGCGCCGCCCGGTTCGGGCGCACGCTCGATCACGAGGACCCGCTTGCCGAAGTAGGCGGCCTGGGCGGCGGCTTTCTCGCCGGCGGGGCCGGATCCGATGATGGCCAGGTCGTAGCGCTCGGTGGTCACGGCCGGGAGGATACCGTCGGGTCGGTGGAACCGCGACGACCGTTCGCTGTCCTAGGGAAGGGGCCGGACCGGTCCCGGGGAGGAGCGCGCGTTCATGTCGAGGAGTCCCTTCGAGGCGCTGGGGGTGGGCGAGCGGGCCACGGAGGCCGAGCTCCGCGCGGCCTTCCGGCGCCTCGCGCTCGAGCTGCACCCGGACCGCAACCCCTCCGATCCCGGCGCGGAGGAGCGTTTCAAGCGCATGGTGATCGCCTACGAGCGGGCCCTGGCCGTCGCCCGGGGCCTCCTGCCAGATCCCTCCCGGCCCGCCGCGGGAGCGGCCGCGCCCCCTCCCCGGCGCCGTTTCCGATGGACCTGTGCCTGCTGTGACGACAGCTACGCCCTGCCCGACCGATGCCCGCGGTGCGAGCTTCCCCTGCACGACTCCTGGTCGGGGCCGAGCCCGGAGGTGGCCCCGGATCCCCGGGTCGACCGACTCATCGAGCGGCTGGAGCGCCGTGCGGCCCTCCGCGAGCCGCGGGGCCCGGCCGTCGCGCCGTGGCTGCCGAGCCTGGGAGCCCTGTGCTTCCTGGGCGCGGGCGGCTTTGTACTGTCCCTGGGGGCCCTGCCCGTCGCGTTCATGCTGGCAGCCTTCGGCGCGAGCGTGGGCGCCCTCGAGCTCCACACGCGCCTGCGACCCCGCCCGGCCTATGCGATCTGAGGGTGGGGAGGCGAAGGCCCCGGTGACCGGCCGAGCACCAGACGCGCTATGCTGACCGGGTGCGCATCTCCGCCACGGCCCTCGTCCTGAGCCTGCCGCTCCTGCTCGCCGCCACCGCCTGCGACTGCGGCGGTGAAGTGGGCACTGACCACGGCGACGGCGGAGCTGGGCGTGACGGTGGCCCGCTACCCGACGGCGCAACGCCCCCCCGCGACGGCGGCGAAGTCCCTCCCCAGTGCGGCGATCTGACGGCGGTGATCCGCGACTTCCGCGGCGATCACCCCGACATGGAGGCCTACCTCGGGTCGCTTCGGGGGATCGTCGAGGACCGAATCGGGGCCGGTGACAAGCCGGTCTACGCGCACCCGGGAGGCACCGCCGTCACGACGGGTCCCGCGGAGTTTGACCAGTGGTACCGCGACGTGGACGGCCTGAACCTCCGCTTCGAGATCCCCCTTCCGCTCACGGAGGGCCCGCCCGGCGTCTTTGTCTTCGAGGACAACGACTTCTTCCCCCTCGACGGCATGGGCTTCCCGGGGGAGGAGCGGCTCGGTCACAACTTCCACTTCACCACCGAGATCCACGCCACCTTCACCTACCGCGGCGGGGAGGTCTTCTCCTTCCGCGGGGACGACGACGTCTTCCTCTTCATCAACGGGCAGCTGGCGCTCGACCTGGGGGGAGTGCACGGCGCGGAGACCGGCTCGGTCGACTTCGACGCCATGGCCCCGGCCCTGGGCATCGAGGTGGGCGGCACCTACCCCCTGGACATCTTCCACGCCGAGCGGCACACGAGCGAGTCGAACTTCCGGGTCGAGACCAGCATCGACTGCTTCATCATCATCTGACCCGGGCGCGGCCGCCCTACGGGTTGCAGATCGGCACCGCGAGGGGTGCCGGGCGGTCCGAGTCCGGCATGACGGAGTCCAGGATCAGCCCGGTGGGATCCCTCGAGAGGACCGGCTCCCGAACGGCAACGGAGCCCCCTACCACGTGGGCGGTCGTGTCGCGCGCGATCCCACATCCCTCGACCAGCGCCCCTTCGCCGTCCACCCGCAGGATCGGAAAGGCGCCCCCCTGGGCCACGGCCACCGTCACCGTCTCGTCGGCCCCCTGCCGGAGAGCGAGGGGCCGCTCCGGATCCGTGCTCCCGTAGGAGCGCTGGAGATCGAGGGTGCCATCAGCCGTGATCCATACCAGCCAGAGGTCGGTGTCGCCCGCGATCCGCGAGCCGTATCCATCGGTCGTGCCCGCCAGCAGGAAGCGGCCGTCGGAGAGGGGCAGGAGGTCCGCGATGCCCTCGTCCCCATCGCCTTCGAGGGCCAGGTCCCACAGGAGATCCCCTCCCGGACCGAGGCTCACGACCCGCGCATCCCGGGGGAGGCAGCCCTCGTCCACCGCGCCGTTGCCATCGTTGTCGAGGCGGTCGTAGCAGACCTCCCCGAGCGCCGGGTCCCCCGCAGGCGGGGCGGAGGCTCCGGCGAGCAGCAGGCCACCGCCGGGCAGGAGGGCGGCCCGTCCGGGCGCAAAGCCGTCGTCGGCCCCCACGAGGCGGGCCCAGGCGACGGCGCCGCCATCCGGGTCCGCGCAGTCCGCGCCCACCCGCACACTCACGACGATGGCCTCGGCCGGGCCGCCGGCGGCCCCTTCCGCCAGGCCCACCACCATCACGTCGCCGTCATCGCGCAACAGCACCTGCGCCCCGCCCACCCGTCCCTCGAGGCCGAGCACCTGCTGCCAGCAGCTGATGCCGTCCCGGTCGGCACGCATCACCAGGAGGGAGGCACCGTCCATGGTGATGTGATTGCCCACGGCCACGAGGTCGCCCGCCGGCAGCTCGACCACGTCCCGGAGCTCCTGCAGACCGTCGCCGCGCAGCACGCGCTCCCAGGTCAGATCCCCATCCGGGTCGAAGGCCAGGAGCCAGGCGTCGGCGTCGGTGGTGAGGTCGTAGCCCGCCACCACGATGCGGCCCGTGGCGGTCTCGGTGAAGCCGGCAGCGCCCTGCAGGGCCGCGGTGCCCACCACGGTCTGCCAGCGGGTCGTCGCTCCCCCGTCCTCCAAACGCGCCAGCCACAGGTCCCCGGCGGGCGCGACCATCGTCGCCGGATCCGGCACGTAGAAACGGTTCGCCGCCCCCAGGACGAGCATGGACCCGTCCCCGGCGAAATGTGCCTCCACCGCCTCCGGGTGGAAGGGGTCCGCGTCACAGCCCGCGAGCAGGATGAGGGCAGCCAGGCCGAGGACCGGCACCCCGGCTGCCTCAGGGCGATCCGTCCGAGCTCTCCCCATGCTGAGGCTCCTCCACCACCACATGGTGCATCATGAGCCAGGAGACGCCGACGATCAGCAACATCACGACCCCGAGGAAAATGGGCAGGAAGGAACGGAAGCCGGCCGACCGGGAGAAGCGGTCGCGGTAGAAGCGGCCCCCGCTCCGTGCCCGGAGACGGTCCTGGACGCCCGGGAGCAGATCCGGGACGGGGTCGTCGCCCTCTTCGTCGGCCGCCAGCTCGTGCGCCTCCTCGAGGAGGGCCCGCAGGGCCGGGTCCCCCTCGTCGGGGGAGAGGGCCTGGGCCTCGTCCAACAGCTCGCGCAGCTCCTGGTACTCCGCCTCGAGCTCCGGATCTCCGGCCAGCATCGCATCAAAAGCACCCCGCTCCTCCTCCGGAAGCATACCGTCGTAGGCGGCGCTGAAGAGCTCGCGGGCCTCGTCCCGGGTCATGACACGCCCTTTCCCTGGAGCTCGACCACGCGCTTCCTGAGCGCGAGACGCGCCCGATGCAGACGGCTCTTCACCGTGCCCTCCGGGAGCTTGGTGAGCTGTTGGATCTCCTCGTAGGTCATGTTCTCCACGTCGCGGAGGACGATCAACACCCGCTGATCGTCGTCGAGCTCACCCAGGGCCGTCTGGATGAGGGACTCGGTCTGCCTCGCCTGCGCCATGTCGTCCGGCCGGGCCACCTGGGCGCTCGTGGACATGGAAGCGCTCTCGATGGCGTCGCGATCAGCGACCTCATCGAACTCCTTCTTCGAGCCACGGGCCCGGCGGCTGAGGTACTTGATCCGGTTCTTGCAGTGGTTGGTGGCGACCCGGTACATCCAGGTCGAGAGCTTCGAGTCCCCCCGGAAGCCGTCGATCGACTTGAAGACCGTGACAAACACCTCCTGGGCGAGGTCCTCTGCCTCCGCCCGGTCCCCGATCATGCGGAGCACGAGTCGGAAGATCTTGCCCTGGTACAGGCGGATGAGCTCGTTGAACGCCGCCTCGTCACGACGCTTGAGCCGCTCGACCAGCTTCTCTTCGTACCCCTCGGGCATTGGTACGTGAAAACCGGCGGCGGCAGCGGCCCGATCGAGCTCGGCGGCGACGCCCATGTCCGGCTGGACAACAGCCGGGCGCCCCGGTTCCGAGCCGAAGGTAGCGCAGCGGGGCGCCGAAGGTCGAGCGCGGGGCGCAGTCGGGCTGGATCGGGGGCCCCGGTGGAGGGTGCCTGCCCCGAAAAAGGGGCTCAGTTGACGAAATAGCGGACGGCGGCGAGGAACTCGGTGGCGTCGCCGCCGCGCACATCGCGGGTGAAGCTCAGGTCGACCCCCACCTTCTGGTCCACGTAGCCCACCCCGAGGGTGAGGGAGTGCAGGTGCCGCCCACGGTCATAGCGGTAGCCGGCCCGCAGGGGCACCTGGCCGCCCGCCAGGTACTCGACCCCACCCCCGGTGAGGATCTGCGCCTCTTCGAAGGTGCTGAGGTCGACCAGGACGTCAGCCCCCAGGGTGAAGACATCCGCGAGCACGAGGGCGGCGCTGCCGCCCACCAGGACGGGCACGAGGGCCGACTCCACGTCCACCAGGTTGTATCCGAGGGCGGCGAGTCGGAGGCTCTCGATGGGCTGGAGCTGGATGGCCGCGTCGACGGTGAAGCCGCGGGCGAGAGTGGCCTCCCCCCCTTCCGGTGCCTGCGCCTCGTTTGTGAGGGACACATAGCGGCCCCCTACGCCGAGGGCGAGGGAGTTCCCGAGAGGGAAGCCGAGGGCGACCCGCCCGTCGAGACCGGAGTAGCCCTCCTCCCCATCCCCGATGAGCCCTCGCATGGAGAGGCCGGCCGCGAGCTTGTTGGTGCTCGAGTCGACCACGGTGCTCCCGAGTGTCCAGCGGCCTTCGCCGGCCGTATAACCAACGATGCCCTCGAGGTGGTAGAGGCGCCCGAAGGGCAGGGCGGCCGGGTTATAGGCGACCGCCGAGGTGCTCATGGCCGAGGCCCGCACCCCCGAGCCCATGCTGAGTCCCCGGGCGGTCTCGGCCGTCTCGGCACGTCGGGGCAGCTCCGTGGTCTGCGCAGCCGCGGTCATCGGCCACAACAGGGCGCATAGGATCGACCCCACCATCGCCCACCGGATGTTTCGTGTTCGATCCATCATCGCCCTTTACGCCCTCTTGCCTGGAAGCTAGCAGCCTTGATGACGCCCACCAAATTGTCGGCGGTCAAGCCGACCGCGACACGGCGATGGGACTGTCGGAGGGGGTCGGACGACGGACGGATCGACCTCGACACGACGCGTGATCCAACGGTTCCGCACCGTGTGATCACACGTGCTCCCACCGTCGCTTCGCCGTCGGAAATTTTCCGCAAATGAATCCCACGCGATCCCCACGAGTTAGGAATTTGTCCCCACGAACTCGTAGACGAGTTCGGATCATCCTGCTAGGTTCGCCCCCTTCTTTGAGGGGAAGGGACGGGCAATACGGAGGTCGTGCGCAGTCTGCTGCCACCACGACTCCGAGTCCCCTCAAAGTGCTCCGTTGATCTGACCCGGGCTGTGGATAGCTTGTGGAACAGCGGGGGACATGCGCCGGTTTTCAGGGGAATTCGCCGATGACCGAACTGTGGGAACGGGCGCTCTCGGATCTCCGTAGCCGCCTCTCGACGGAGAATTTCCAGACGTGGCTCGCACCCGTCCAGTGCGTAGGGATCGAGAAGGACACGGTCACCCTCCGCATCCCCAACCGCTTCTTTCAGGACTGGATCAGCGCGCACTACATCGATCTGATCCTCGACTCCCTGAAGCGCGAGACCAAGCAGGAGAAGCTGACGGTGAGCTGGGAGATCGACGAGGAGCTTCAGGAGCGGGTATCGCCCACCCCGACCGAGCCGGAGCGCCTCCCGGCACCGCAGGTCCGGCCCGCCAGCCTGCCCGGCGGACGCCACGCCGCCGACCTCAACCCAAAGTACAGCTTCGACAACTTCGTCGTCGGGCCGTCGAATCAGCTCGCGCACGCGGCGAGCGTGGCCGCCGGCTCCGATCCCGGGAAGCGGTACAACCCGCTCTTCATCTACGGCGGGGTCGGTCTGGGCAAGACCCACCTCGTGAACGCCATCGGCCATCGGATCCTCTGCGACAAGCCCGACGCCCGCATCCTCTACCTCTCGGCCGAGCGATTCACCAACGAGTTTATCTGGTCGCTCCAGAACCACCGGATCACGGACTTCCGGGGGCGCTACCGGGAGCGCTGTGACGTGCTCCTCATGGACGACATCCAGTTCCTCGCGGGCCGGGAGCAGACCCAGGAGGAGTTCTTCCACACTTTCAACGCCCTCTATCACTCGGATCGGCAGATCGTCGTCACCTCCGACGCCTACCCGCAGCAGATCACCGAGATGGAAGAGCGCCTCATCAGCCGCTTCCAATCGGGCATGGTGGCCGACATCCAGGCCCCCGAGCTCGATACCCGGGTCGCCATTCTCCTGCGGAAGGCGGAGCAGGAGGGGATCGCGCTCGAGACCGAGGTGGCCAACTTCCTGGCCCAGGTGGTCAAGAGCAACGTCCGGGAGCTGGAGGGCACCCTCCTTCGCCTGGCGGTGAAGGCGGAGCTCCTCAACCGCCCCATCGACCTCGAGCTGGCCAAGGAAACCCTCCGCGCGGTTCTGCCCGCCACCGACCGCGCCACGACCGTGGAGGACATCCAGCGGGCCGTCTGCGACTACTTCGGCATCCGGATCGCGGATCTCAAGTCCCATCGGCGCCACCGGGCCGTCAGCTTCCCGCGCATGGTCGCCATGTTCCTCGCCCGGCAGCGCCTCGGCACGAGCTACCCGGAGCTCGGGGACCGCTTCGGTGGCAAGGACCACACGACGGTCATCAACGCGGTGAGGAAGATCACCGGAATGATCGAGAAGGACGACGAGCAGACCCTCTCGGCCATCGCCGCCGTCGAGCGCAAGCTCGGGTTCTGACTGGGCTTTTGGGCCGTCCCTTCTCTCCTCGGGGCTCTGCCGTCGCCGGGGTATCTTCCTCGATCTCCCATCGATGCATCACACGTGTCGTCACGCCTTGCGCTGGCGGGTCGAACCGAACTATAGAGACGGCCACCTTGTGGGTTTCCCGGGAGTAAGTCCTGGGGAGGGAGGTGTGGGTGCATGGGGGTTGTTTTCCCCCACACCCAGACCCGAGCTTTCCCCCTCCCCCAATTTGGTTTGGAGCACAATGATCCCCGCCGGTTGCGCTGATCGATCCCCAATCCACAAGCGTTAAGACGACGACGATCAATTAAATTACTGGAGTTAAGATCCAGCAGGACCTGGGGAGTCGTGGCCATGGAGCTGACGATCCAAAAAAAGAGCTTCCTGAAGGGCCTCGCGCGCACGCACGGGGTGGCCGACCGCAAGAGCTCCATGCCGATCCTGTCGAACGTCCTCGTGAGCGCCGACGGCACGGGCTCGGTGCGTCTCGCGGCGACCGATCTCTATCTCGGCGTCGCAGCACAGGTCCCGGCCGAGGTGGTGAAGGGTGGCTCGGTGGCAGTGAGCGCGCGCACGCTCTTCGACATCGTGAAGAATCTCCCCGAGGGTGACATCACCTGGACGGTGGGTGAGAACCAGGCGGCCGAGATCCGATGCGGTAAGGTCCGCTACAAGATCCCCGGGATGCCAGGAGATGACTTCCCGCCCCTGCCCAACGCCGGGGACGCGACATTTGCCCAGCTGGACGCGTCTCTGCTCGGCGAGCTCATCGGCCACACCCAGTACTCCATGTCGGCCGATGACACCCGGCCCCATCTCGCCGGTGCACTCTTCGAGGGTGACGGCAAGCTGGTGCGCATGGTCACCACCGACGGGCACCGGCTGTCGAAGGCGGAGACCCGTCTCCCGGACGGCTCGCCCATGCTCAACTTCACGATGCTCGTGCCCAACAAGGGCATCGCAGAGCTCAAGCGACTCATCGAGGACGCAAAGACCGACGCCAAGGGCGAGGAGGGCGCCGCCACCATCGGCATCGCCACGACCGGGGGCAACGCGTTCTTCCGCCGGGCGGACGTGCAGCTGAGCGTCAAGTTGGCCGATGAGCAGTTCCCGCCCTACGCCAAGGTGATCCCCCAGAAGCAGGACCGCCGGGTGGTCACACCGCGGGCCCGTCTGGTCGAGGCCCTGCGCAGGATTTCGCTCGTGGCGAGTGACAAGAGCGGTGGTGTCCGGTTCCACCTCGAGCCCGGCATCATGAAGATCACGAGCGAGAACCCCGACGTGGGCGAAGGCAGTGAGGAGATCGAGGTGGACTACGCCGGCGAGCCGCTCTCGATCGGCTTCAACGCCCGGTATCTCCTCGACGTGCTGGGTGCCGTCACGGCCGACGAGGTGGCCCTGGAGCTGAGCGGCGAGCTCGATCCGGGGGTCGTCAAGCCAGCGGGCGAAGCGCAAGTCGATTTTGTGGGCGTGATCATGCCCATGCGCATCTGAGGGACGGCATCGAAAGCCCCCCGGTGCGCCCCCTGCGGATCGATCGGCTGATCGCTCGCGGCTTCCGGAACCTGCTGGACCTCGAGCTCGAGCCGGGATCCCACTTCAACGTCGTTCACGGCGACAACGGCGCGGGCAAGAGCAACCTCCTCGAGGCCATCCATTACCTCGGCGCCCTCCGCAGCTTTCGCGGGGCCCGGGCCGAGGACATGGTGGCGCTCGGGGTCGAAGGGGCCGCCATCGAGGCGCGCATCTCGGGTACTGCTGCGCCGCGAGCCTTCCGGGCCGCGCTCGGTCGCCGCCGGGCCCGCGCCCTCACCCTCGACGGCAAGCGACCCCGGTCGATCGCGCGCTGGCACACGGCGGTCCAGATGGTGACCTTCCACCCGGGGCACCTTCAGCTCTCCACGGGTCCAGCGGAGGCGCGGAG
>Ga0316187_10005967_pt1 | contig 10505 bp, 8 predicted proteins | sample CroRivburrow1_MG_FD_204927 | JGI IMG/M metagenome (GOLD analysis project Ga0316187, IMG submission 204927) | Coastal sediment microbial communities from Maine, United States - Cross River worm burrow 1 | ecosystem: Environmental > Aquatic > Marine > Coastal > Sediment | place: USA: Maine...
GGCTATGTCTTGCGAGTCGGGCAGGGGTGTGCCGCGGGCGAGCTCGTCACCTTGTGCCGCGTCGCTGCTGCCCGCGGTGTGGGGCGGGCGATTGCTGCGATCCACTTCGTGCTCGGCTGGCAGCCAATCCTGATCATGCGCGTCGGAGTCGCCGCCATCCATATGCCGGTTCTTCGATTCGGCGGCCTTTTTCAGCGCGTCCAGCAGCAGGCTCATTGCCTGACCTCACCACTGGTCAGCGCGTGATTCTTGGTGCCGTTGTCCTCTGCGCTGGGGAGGTAGTGGCGGAAGGCGCGCAGTTCACCGTCGACGCTGGCGTTCTCGACCACGGTGGGACGCAGGAAGACCAGCAGCTCGGTTTTCTCCAACTGCTCGCTGTCAAAGGAGAAAATGCGCCCCACCAAAGGCAGCGAGGAGAGCAGTGGGATGCCGGTGCTCTCGTTGTCGACGCGGTCCTGCATCAGCCCGCCGATCATCGCCACTTGACCGCTGGAGACGCGCAGCAGCGATTCCATTTCGCGCACCTGGATCTCCGGAATGAGGTTTTCCACGCCACTCTGGGCGAGTAGTGGGTTGGGGTCGCTGACAAAGCCGAGGATGCGCGAAATCGTCGGCCGCACGTTGAGGATCACCTCCTGCGCCTCGCTGATGAATGGCGTGACATTCATCACGAAACCCACCGGCACAGTGTGAATCTCCGACTCGACGGTGATTTCCTCATCGCCGTTTTCGCGCTCGTCGCGCTCGATATCGACGGTGAAGTAGACGCGGTTGTCGACCACTTTGAGCACCGCCGTCTGGTTGTTCATGGCGATGATCTTCGGGCTGGAGAGAATGCGCACGTCGCCAAAGGTCTCCAGTGCTTTCAGCGTGGCGGTAACGCGGCCCAGATTGGATGAGGGGTCGTTGAAGGTGAACAGTGCGTTGGGCACCGCGGTGTTGGCCGCGGCGCTGGTCGAGCCGGTCAGCGACTGGATGAAGTCCAGTCCGCTGCCGTCGTTCTGGATCACGCTCCAGTCGATGCCCGCCTGGTAGTTGTCGGACAGCGCCACTTCGACCACGGTGGCCTCGATGAGCACCTGGCGGCGCGCGCTGTGCATGATCTTGTCGATGAATGAGCGGATCTCGGTATGCTGGCGCTGTGTGGCGCGGGCGCTCAGGTAGCCGGTTTCGCGGTTGACCACCAGTATCGGCCCGCTGCCCTGACTGCCCTTGGTCGCCACCTCGCCGGTCATGCCCAGCATGGCGGCGACGTTGCCCACCAGCGTATCCCAGAACAGGTTGTTCGAGCTGTTCTCCAGCTGCGTCTGCGAGTTGTTGCTGCCACCGCCACCGCCACCGCCACCCTCGATATCGAGGCTGATCGAGCCCACCTGGGTGGCCAGATCCACGCGACTGGTGGAGCGCCGGGTCATGTTGAGGTAGTCGATCTGGTAGGCGTGCAGGTACGGGTCGTCGGCGCTGATCACCAGATAGTCGTCGCGTAACTCGTAGCGGATCGGCGCCTGCAGCGCGATGCGGTCGAGGATGCGCAACAGGGTCTGGTCGATGGCGTTCAGGGTGATGCGGCCCTCGGTCTCGCCGACAATGTCGATATTCAACTCGGCGTCGCGGGCCAGCGCGAACAGCAGTTCGCGCAGCGGGACGCGGTTGACCACTACCGTATAGGTCTCCAGCTTCGGCTGTGCCTGGGGTTCGGGCAGATAGGGAGCGCTGGTTACCGGTTCCGGGATCTGTGCGCCGGGCGTCGCCTCTTCGGGCGCGGGTGCGGCGGTGAGGTGGCTCTGCGAGGGCTCGAGTTTGTAACTGGCGCCGCAGGCGGTGAGCAATAGCGCCAGCGCGGCGGCCAGCAGCGTGGTCGGCAGGTGGCCGCCACGGCGTCGGTGATCGACGGCCGCCAAGACCTGTGCCGCGCTATCCATTGCTCGACCGACCAGTGCTTTTGGGCTTATCGATGTCCTGGCGGATGCGGCTGACCGTGCGCACGAAGGGCTGCCAGCGGCGCAGGGGTTTAGGCAACGCATTGACGGCGGCGTTGGCCGTGCGTAGATCCGGGTAGCTGTTGTAAAGCACGGCAAACACGGGTCTTCCGTCGACCTCGGTTTCGTAGATGAAGAAATTCGCAAAATCCAGATTAGAGGGTAGATTGGCGACAAAATCTGCCAAGCGTTCGGCGGAATGACGATCTCTGTCCACGGTAAGTAGTTGAATGCTGAAGCCCCGCGCACTATCCGAGCGCAGCCAGCCACGCGAGCGCTGCAGCCAGCTGCGCAGATCGCCGCCACTGTCCGCGGGCGGTGCCGCGCCACTGTCCGCGGGCGGTGCCGCGCCGCTGTCCGCGGGCGGTGCCGCGCCGCTGCCACCGCCGGCAATCGCCCCTATGCCTGTGCTGCCGGCCACCGTGAGACCTTGCGTGGCGGTGTCGTCTGTGGTGGATGATGGCACGCTGGCCAGTGGCGCGGTTGGCACCGTCTCCTCGGCGGTCTGCCGCGTCGTCTGCATGGTCTCCCCGCCGGGCCGCATCAGCTCCCAGGTGATCCCTGCGCTGAGCAGGCCGACCCCGGCCAGCATGGCGGCACTGCGCCAGCCGCCGAGAAGCGGGCGGGGTCCGAACTCGCAGTCGCTTACCGCGTTGCGCACGTGCTTGGTATGGACGCGCCCCGCGCCATCGGCGTAGGCGGCGAGCAGCGCCTTGTCGGCGAGGATATTGATTCGCCGGATCAAGCCGCCGGCGGCTCGCGTGATTTTCCGGGTGACGCGGCGGTCGAACAGCTCGGGCCCGCGATATCCGGTGATCCACAGGCGGAAGCTGATGTACTCGCGCACCTCTTCGGCTTCGAGGCGCTCCAGCATAAAGCTGTGGGTGATGCGCTCGCGCAGCTGGCGGATACTGCGCTCGGCGAGATTATCGTCGAGTTCCGGCTGGCCAAACAGCACTAACTGCATCAGCTTGCCGTGGCTGGTCTCCAGGTTGGAGAGCAGGCGGATCTCCTCCAGCGTAGCCAGCGGCATGCACTGCGCCTCCTCGACGAACACCACCACCTGTCGGCCCTCAGCGTGGCGCCGGGTGAGGTGTTCCTGCAGCTTCTGCATGGCGTCCAGCTTGCTGCAGGTCGGGCTGTCGACCACGCGCAATTCGTGCGCCACCACTTGCAGGATGTTGTCCGGCGACAGGCTGGGGTTGGCGATGTAGACGATCTCCACCTGGCGCGGCAGACGCACCTCCAGCATGCGGCAGAGCATGGTCTTGCCGCTGCCCACCTCGCCGACCACCTTGATGATCCCCTCGCCGTTGAGAATGGCGTAGATCAGCGCATCCAGTACCGCGCCGCGCTTGGCACCGCTGAAAAACAGGCGCGTATCCGGGGTGATGCGGAACGGCGGGTGGTCGAGATGGAAGTGTTGCAGGTACATGCCTTAGCCGAGGCGCTCTTCGAGACGCTGAATCTTGCTGTACAGCGTAGTGCGGTTGACGTTGAGCAGCTTGGCGGCGCGGCTCAGGTTGCCGTCGCTCATGCCCAGCGCGGCCTGAATGTAGCGCCACTCGATCTGTTGCACGTGGTCGTCGAGGCAGAACTTGCCATCTTTGAGCTGTTCCTCGGCGGAAGGCTGATCGGCCCCGAAGGGGTCGCGCGCGGCGTAGGTCTGGCACTCGAAGTCGCCTTCGAGCATGTCGCGGTTGATGGTCTGGCCGGGGTGTTTGGTGCCCAGGCGGATCATCACGTTGCGCAGTTCGCGGACGTTGCCGGGAAAATCGTAGGCCAGCCAGGCGTCGCGCGCCGCATCGTCGAGCTGAAACGGCGCCACGGTACCGTGGTAGAGGCGCTGAAAGTGCTCCAGCAGGCGCAGGCGATCCTCGCCGCGCTCGCGCAGCGACGGCGTCTTGATGCTCAGCACGCTGAGGCGGTAGTAGAGATCTTCGCGGAAATTGCCGTTACGCGAGGTTTCCAGCAGATCCTTGTTGGTCGCGGCGATGATGCGCGCGTGGGCCTGCCGCGGGCGGGATTCGCCGACGCGGTAGTATTCGCCGCTCTCGATCACGCGCAGCAGGTTTGATTGCAACTCGAGACTCATCTCGCCGATCTCGTCGAGGAACAGCGTGCCGCCGCCGGCCTCCTCGAAGAAGCCCGTGTGTTCGCGGGTGGCGCCGGTGAACGCGCCCTTGGCGTGGCCGAACAGCTGCGAGGTGAGCAGTTCGCTGGAGAAGGCAGCGCAATTGACCGGGATATAGGGTTCGCCGCTGCGGCTGCTCTGGCGGTGTAGCTGGCTGGCCACCAGCTCCTTGCCGGTACCGGATTCGCCCTCGATGAGCACCGGAAACTGCGCCGAGGCGAACTGGGCGATCTGCGCGCGCAGCAGCTGCATCGCCGGACTCTCGCCCTCGATGCTGTCGGCCACCTGCTGCGGTTCGCGGCGGGTTGCCTCGTAGAGCAGGATCTGGTGATCAAGGCGCGATTTGAGCAGCTGCGGATCGCAGGGCTTGGGGATGAAATCGGCCGCGCCCAGCGACATGGCGTGGAGCACATTGGCCTTTTCGCTCTGCCCGGAGAGCACCAGAATGCGCATGTCCGGATCCAGGGCGAGCAGCTCCGGAACCAGCGCGAAGCCCTCGGTGGGCTCGTGGGGATAGGGTGGCAGCCCGAGATCGACCAGCGCTAGCGAGGGTCGTGCCGCGCGATCTTCCAGCAGGCCCATGGCTTCGCTGCGCGATTCTGCGGCGGAAACGTCAAAATGGGAGCGCAGCAGGTAGCCGAGGCTCTCGCGAATCAACGGATCGTCGTCAACGAGCAGCAAACCAGGTTTCGACATCCGGACTCCTGAAGGCGATCCAGCCGGGAGGGTGGTCGCAAGCTCTTGAAAAGCTGCCATTGGCGGGTGGAAAAGTGACAGTTTGGCAGCATTTCGCAGCGCACACTAGGTCGCGACTGTGGATTTTTCGACATTTCCGGTGAATATGCAATTCCGCTTCTGCGCCCTTGTAACGTGCCGGCAACGGCCCCGTGAGACAGTCCGTAGATATGCTCCACATCCTGCTTTACGAGCCCGAAATCCCGCCTAACACCGGCAACATCATCCGTCTGTGCGCCAATACCGGCTTCGCCCTGCACCTCATTGAGCCACTGGGCTTCGAGCTGGATGATCGCCGCCTGCGCCGCGCCGGGCTGGACTACCACGAGTTCGCCGCGCTGCGTTGCCACGCCACGCTCGACGACTGCCTCGGCGCACTGCACCCACGGCGCCTGTTCGCCCTCAGCACCCGCGGCGCCGGCGACTACAGCGCGGTGCGCTACGCCAACGGCGATGCGCTGCTGTTCGGCCCCGAGACCCGCGGCCTGCCGGCGGCGGTGCTCGATGCCCTGCCCGCTGGCCAGCGCCTGCGCATCCCCATGCGTCCGGGCTGTCGCAGCCTGAACCTGTCCAATGCGGTGGCGGTAGTGGCTTTCGAGGCCTGGCGACAACTGGGCTTCACCGGCGGCTCCTGAGCAATGAGCATGGTCGATGCGTCGTGCGGCACTACTGTCCCGAGTCAGCAATTTGCCGAACAATCCGCTCAACTCGATGCACCCTGTTCCGCACCACAGCCACACGGAGATCTGGGTGATGGGCGGACCGATCGTCGCGACAGTGTTGAGGGCACCTCCAAAATCAGTCTTTTTCCGCGATTGCGGCGTCAGCTCCGTGCTCAAATCCTCATGTATCCCCAATACACTGCGGTTCTGCACGCGGTGCTTCCTTGCACTCACGAAACAATCCGAGTTTTTAGAGGTGCCCTTGAGAGATGCCGAGCGCAGCCAACCGGAATCGTCGGGGCGCCATCGCCTGCCTCGCCAGGTCCAGGCTTGTTAAACTACGCTTTTTTTTGCCCAACTGAGCCTTATCTCGCACTCGTCTGAGCGAATTTCAGCAGCCCGTTCAGAGCACTTCCAAATAATCCGGATTTTTTCGTAAGTACGATTTTCTCGTTGGCACGAGGAAGCACCGCGCGGAAGCCGCAGGGCAAAAGGGAATACCCGAGGATTTGGGCACGGAGCTGACGCCACAATCGCGGCAGAAAGGCCAATATTGGAAGTGCCTTTATCCAGTCTGGAACGCTTTCGTATGCGAATTTCTAACTCAGAACATCGGCGCACAGCGCGAGGAGCCCGCAAGCAATGATCATCGTCACCGGCGGCGCCGGTTTCATCGGCAGCAACATCGTCGCGGGCCTCAACGCGCGTGGCGAGCACGACATCCTGGTGGTCGACAACCTCAGCGACGGCACCAAGTTCGCCAACCTCGCCGACCTGCAGATCGCCGACTACCTCGACAAGCGCGACTTCATCGAGCGCCTGCGCGGCGGCGAGGATTTCGCCGCCCGCGCGGTGTTCCATCAGGGCGCCTGCTCGTCGACCACCGAGTGGGACGGGCGCTACATGATGGACAACAACTTCGAATACTCGAAAGTGCTGCTGCACGACTGCCAGCGGCGCGGCGTGCCCCTGCTGTACGCCTCCTCGGCAGCCACCTACGGCATGGGGCCGGCGTACCGCGAAGCGCCCGAGTGCGAACGGCCGCTCAACGTCTACGGCTACTCCAAGCTGCTGTTCGACAACTACCTGCGCCGCCTGTGGGCGCGCGGCGCGCTGGATTCACCGGTGGCCGGGCTGCGCTACTTCAACGTCTACGGCCCGCGCGAGCAGCACAAGGGCAGCATGGCCAGCGTCGCCTTTCACTTCGACAAACAACTGCGCGAAAGCGGCGTCTGCCGCCTGTTCGCCGGCTCGGACGGCTACGCCGACGGCGAGCAGCGGCGCGATTTCATCTACGTCGCCGACGTGGTCGCGGTCAACCTCTGGCTGTGGGAGCGGGCTTGCAGCGGCATCTTCAACTGCGGCACCGGGCGCAGCCAGAGTTTCAACGAGGTCGCCGACGCGGTGCTCGCCTGGCACGGCCGCGGCGAGAAGCAGTACGTGCCCTTCCCCGAGCACCTCGCCGGTCGCTACCAGAGCTTCACCGAGGCGGATATGTCAGCGCTGCGCGCCGCCGGCTACAGCGCTGAATTCCACAGCGTGGAGCGCGGCAGCCACGCCTATCTCGACTGGCTGCATGGCCGCGGCTAGCCCCGGCCCCGGCCAGCCGAATCCAGCCGCAGCGACGCTGGTCGTCGGCCCCTCCTGGGTCGGCGACATGGTGATGGCCCAGAGCCTGTTCAAGACCCTCGCCGCGGCACGTCCGGAAGCGCCCATCGACGTGCTCGCCCCCGGCTGGTCGCTGCCGGTGCTGGCGCGTATGGCCGAAGTGCGCCGCGGCATCGAAATCCCCGCCGGCCACGGCCAGTTCGCCCTCGCCGCCCGCTGGCGCCTCGGCCGCGCGCTGCGCGGCGAAGGCTACGCGCGGGCCATCGTGCTGCCGCGCTCGCTGAAATCCGCGCTGGTGCCGCGCTTCGCCGGCGTCGCCGAGCGGGTCGGCTACCGTGGCGAGCTGCGCTACGGCCTGCTCAACGATATCCGCCAGCTGGACAAATCCCTGCTCACGCAGACCGTGCAGCGCTACACCGCTCTGGGCCTGCCGCGCGACGCGGCGCTGCCGCCGGCTATCCGCCACCCGGAGCTGCGCGTCGATGCCCAGGCCCAGCGCCAGGCCCGCCAGCGCCTGCGACTCGACGACCCGCGCCCGGCCATCGGCCTGATGCCCGGCGCCGAGTACGGCCCGGCCAAGCAATGGCCGCTGGACCACTACGCTGAATTGGCCGCGCAACTGGCGCGCGAGGGCCGCCAGCTGTGGGTGTTCGGCGGCGCCCGGGACCGCGACGCCGGCGAGCGCATCGCCGCAGGCGCCAAGGCTGCGGGCATCGACGGCGCAGTGCGCAACCTCGCCGGCGAGACTTCGCTGGCCGAAGCCATCGACCTGATCGCCGCCTGTGCAGCGGTGGTCAGCAACGACTCCGGGCTGATGCACGTCGCCGCCGCGGTGGCTCGACCGCTGGTGGCCATCTACGGTTCATCGACGCCGGACTACACCCCGCCGCTGAGCGATCGCGCCGAGATCCTCTACCTCGGCATCGACTGCAGTCCCTGCTTCGCACGCGTCTGCCCACTCGGCCACACGCGCTGCCTGAAAGACATTGCGGTGGCCGACGTGCGCACCGCGCTGATCCGCCTCGGCGCATTCTGAAGCGCCGCAGCACCGCCACCGGGTGACGCCCCGGCAAACCGCAAAACCGCGCACAAAACGCACACCCGAAGCGCTGAAAATCTGCGCTGTCTGGGCCGCGTCACAATACTGACGGGCAGGGTTCTCAGACCTGCATTCATGAAGCGACGGTCATGTCAACTCCTCTCCTCGCCTGCCTAGACTGGCGCCACACAAAAGCACCGTCAGGGCGACGGACGACGGAGAAAACATGAAAACTATCACAGGCTTGTTGATGGCAACGCTGCTCACCGGCTGTGCCGCTGAGGACATGGCATACGACTCGGAATCGGGTGCCACCACCCTCGGCTCGCCCGCCAGCTCAAACGGGACAGCCCCCGCTAGTGGCGACAGCTATCGCTATCTGGAACTGATCAACCAGGCGCGCCGCGACGGCTACTACTGCGGCGGCAGCTATTACCCGCCGACCACCGATCTGTACTGGAACGACGATCTGAGCGCCGCCGCCTATCGCCACTCGCGGGATATGGCCGACTACAACTTCGTCGGCCACACCGGCTCCAACGGACTGCGCGTCGGCGACCGCCTGAGCGCCGAGGGCTATTCCTGGCGGCGCGTCGGCGAGAATGTCGCCGCCGGCTATCGCAGCGCCGAATCGGTGGTCGAAGGCTGGCTGTCCAGCGAGGGCCACTGCCGCAATCTCATGAACCCGGAGTTCCGCGACGTGGGTATGGCCGAGGCGCAGGTGGACGAGCCCGAGCTGCATTTGTACGGCAGCTACTGGACGCAGGTTTTCGCCGCTCCGCGCTGAGGCGGCTCGGCAAGCTGTTGATGCGGTGGCAAAAAGGTGCCAGAGTCGTTGCGGGCAGCGCAGCGCCTCGGGTAACTTAGCTCGCCCCGAACGCCGCACCGCCCCTGCCGGCCACAGCCGTGGCCACTGGAGACCTCGGGCCGCGTTCTACCACCGCCGAGAATTGCCACCCAGATGCCCGCATTGGTGCCGTCCCCAGCAATATCGCAGCTCGCAATAGAACCATCCGCGAAGGATCGAGTTGCGCACCCCGCTTCGCTGGCCGAGCACCCCCGGCGACGCGGTGGACATCGGCGCCATGTCTGAATCCCTCGCCAAGGCGTCGGCGACCGGCGATCCGGACGCCGCAGCCAATCGCCACTGCGGCGCCTGGCGGGTGGTCATCCACGATATCGGCAGCGCGGGCGCGGCCGCGCTGCACGGCGTCAGCAATGCCATCGACCTGCCGCGCGCGGAGACCGTGCGCCGCTGCCTGCAGGCGCCCGCCACCCTGGTCGACGGCCTGCCCGCGGAGCGTGCCCGCGCGGTGGTCGGCGTGCTCGGCGAGATGGGCCTCAACGCCGCCGCGCAGCCCGCCGAGCGCAGCTTCGAGGAGGGCGTCGGCGATCGTGAAGTGGCGCTGGTGATCGACGACTTCCGCCGCTGCCGCCAGCTGCTGCAGGCGATCACCGCACTCACCGGCCAGACGCCGCAGCAGGCCATCGCCACCCTCCGCCAGACACCCTGCGTGCTGCTCGGCCAGCTCTCCGCGGCCAGCGTCGCGGCGCTGCGCGCGCGCTTCGCCGCCTGCGGCGCCAGTCTCGACGAGTCGCAGGGCGAGGCCGCGCGCTACGACCTGCTGCTGCAGACCGACGCCGCGGCCGCCGCCGCGCAGTTCGAGCAGTTCGCCCGCGCCGCCGGTCAAGCGCCGCTGCGCAGCCAAACCGCGGGACGGCACAGCCTGGTGGCCACCGATCTACAGCCCGCCGCCGCCCGCGAGCTGTGGCGCGAGGCGGGCGAGCGGCGCCTCGACTGCCAGATCGTCAATCAGGATTTCCAGCGCTTCGATATCCGCCTGCAGACGGCGCCCGCGGCGCAGCACGCGGCACTCGCCGAGTTGCTGGAGCGCGACTGCGCCATCCCGGCGGACAGCTTCCCGCGCCTCGCCAAGCACCTGCCGCTGGTGGTCGCCCGGCAGCGCTCGCGGGCGGATTGTCTGGCCCTGCTGGCTGCCTTGCAGGCGCTGGGCGCAGAGGTCGAGGCGGAGATGACCGCCAGCCTGCGCTTCGATCTGCAGATCCGCTCGCTGGGCAGCGCAGCGCAGCACTGCCGGCAGTTGCTGGTCGATCTCGGCGCGCTGCCCGCCGGCTGCGATGACGCCGGCATGCGCCGCCGCCTGCCCGACGGCAGCGGCCTGCTGCGCGGGCCATTCAGCTACAACCAGGCACATTGGCTGCTCGCCGAGTTGAAGGCGGCGGGCGCCAGCGTCGCGTTGAGCAAGCGCTGATGGGCGCAGTGAGCGCCGAAAAAGCCACCGCCGCAGGCCCATCCCCGGCGGCGATCGCCGAGCTGGGCAAGCGGC